>Ga0075163_10000059_pt1 | contig 112723 bp, 112 predicted proteins | sample JI1023141ADNA_FD_71478 | JGI IMG/M metagenome (GOLD analysis project Ga0075163, IMG submission 71478) | Wastewater effluent complex algal communities from Wisconsin, to seasonally profile nutrient transformation and Carbon sequestration -... | ecosystem: Engineered > WWTP > Effluent > Algae...
GCAGAGGAGGAGGGATTCGAACCCCCGGACCCCGTGAAGGGTCTCCGGTTTTCAAGACCGGTGCAATAAACCGCTCTACCACTCCTCTGTGCTCGGTTTATCTTTTTAAGGACTGCAAAACTAACGGGTTTTTCTTTTCTGGCAAACACCTACGCCCTTATTCCTCTACGAAGTCGGGGAAGGTTTTCTTTATTTCCTTCTCATTGATCTGTTGAGGACTCCGCTGGGACGCATCCAACTCCAGCTGCACCAGTTTTTGGTTATTGGAGACAAGCAGTAATTTATCCCTGTCCACATCAAATTCTTTTCCCCTGCGGGCCGACTTCAGTGCATACTTCCGGGCAAAGTTATCTCCCTCCAATTGCAATTGGTTTCTGATCTCCACGTTGATTTTCATTTTATCCATAATATCATTTTTCGACTTACCGATTACTTCGGTAGCCTCGAGTGTCCCAAGTGTCAGCACGGTTGTGCCGCCAATGGCAGATACTACTTTCGATTGGTCCGTTGCCAATAGTATCGGAGACAGACCTGTTGTAGCCCCGAGCGAAGCATTGACTAATGACCGGTTTCGCTTCCCCTTCTTGGCTTGACGGTATGCTTTCGTGAGGACTTCATGGTTTTCTCCCAACAGATCAATAAGTCCTTTCGCCTGAATTAATGAATTTCGATATTTTAAATATTGTAATCTGTCCTTCTCATCCACATTCTCCGTATCGATCACCTTAATCTTTACTTTTCGCTGAACCCGATAGGTTGACTTGTCGATGGCAAAAAAAGTAAGTTCAATGTTTCGGGATTCTTCCACTTCTTCCACGAACGCGTAGCCGGGTGTCCAGGTGAATTCATGCTGAACAATTGTATTCTCTTTCAAGCTTGAACCTGGCACTCGCGTATCAGAGGACACAAAACCAACCGTTGAAATGTTTTCGTCACCATTGGGGTCTGAAGTATAGAGTTTAAAACTGAGTAACTGATCTTCTTTAAGTGTGAGAGCACTATCAGCAGGCACGAGTAACAATTCGGGAGGTAAATCCAATTGAGTTTGAGCTATCTTAAGTTTTCCAATGGTCTCGGCTTTATCGGGCTGATCCTGAACAATGAACTCAAGAATTATAGGATTATTTTTTAATGCATTGAATTGATTGCGTGAAGGTGTCCATGAAAGTAATCCTTGTGATGACAGTGATGCTCCTTCCGGCATCTGGGAGAGTACCGACTTAAACACAATGGGATCTCCATCCGGGTCGTTTACATAATCAGTAGATAGTTGATATCTATTGACTACCGACTGCTTTACATAAAAGACCGGAAGTTCATCCACAACCGGAGCCTGATTCTTGTGCCGAACACTGAACGTTATAGGTTGTCTTATTTTTTTGCCGCTGGGCCAGGCGGCCTGAAAGATGACCGTTACTTCTTTTTGCTTTTCAAGTCTATTGACAACACGATCATCCGGTGTCCAAAAAAAATTTCCAACGGAATCAAAACTGACTTTGAGCTCATTTGCGCCTTCCAGCGAAAAATAGGGCATTATTGAATCGGTAGTCTGTAATGTAAAAGCAAGTGTACTCCCCTCACTCACTTCTCGCCAGTTAAAGGAGTTAGGAAAAATCATTTCCTGCGCATGAACTATAGTGTAACCAAGGCATGCGAGAATCAAAATACATTTTCTGACTACCGGTACCATGTGACTTGCCTTCATGCAGCTCGCTGATTACAGAATGAATTAACCTGAAGACTCAAATTTAATCATAAGCTTTTGCTAATTTTATTTTATGACAAAAAACAAATCCACCGAAAAGAAGTCATACAATTTCTTTGAAGATGTTCATGCAGTAGCCAAACTCATTCCTAAAGGGCGTGTAACAAGTTATGGAGCCATTGCTGCCTACCTGGGTACAAAAATGAGCGCTCGTATGGTGGGGTGGGCCATGAACTCTGCCCACGGTGATAAAAAACTACCCGCGCACCGCGTTGTCAATCGCATCGGGCTGCTGACAGGTAAGCATCACTTCAAACCACCTTCGGCTATGCAAAAGCAATTGGAGCACGAAGGGATTAAAGTGGTAAAAGACAAGGTTCAGAATTTTGATAAGCTGTTCTGGGATCCATCAAAGGAGCTGATTTGAGTTACTAAACCTAAGCTGAATTCAGAGCATCTACCTTCCTATTTATGATTTTGCCTGTTTATACGAGATCAGATAAAGTCCCACGAAGGTGATCAGCCCGTTAATGATCAATATTTCTATATCGATTTTATATCCACCAAACCACCGGGCTGAATTGACTGAAAGTATATACGACAAAATTGGCGAGGCAATGCAGACAAACGGCACAAGCTTATCACGAACGTGAAGTTTGGTGAAGAGCCCAAAAGAGAAGAGACCCAGAAGCGGTCCATAGGTATATCCCGCCACTTTCAATACGGTGTCAATCAACGATCGTTCATTGAATTCCTTGGTAATTAATATGATGATCAAGAACAACACCGAAAACCCAACATGGACATAATTCTTCTGCTTAACTTTCACGCTCTCCGGTTTGTCTTTGAAGTTTAAAAAATCAATGCAGAAAGAAGTTGTCAATGCGGCCAGGGCCGAATCAGCACTTGCATACGAGGAAGCAATGATGCCCAACAAAAAGAAAATTCCGGCTACCAAACCAAACTCGCTCAACGCAAGTCTTGGAAATAATTCATCACTCGCGCCCGGCACCGCCAGATTGTTTTTGGTGCTATAGATATAGAGCAACGCACCCAAGGCTAAAAAAAGTAAATTCACTACAACAAGGGTATGGCTAAACCATATCATATTTTTTTGAGCCTCCTTCAAATTTTTGCAGGTCAGGTTTTTTTGCATCAGGTCCTGATCCAATCCGGTCATGGCAACTGCAATAAATGCACCTCCTAAAAACTGCTTCCAGAAAAAAAGTGGACTATTGACATCTTCAAAATGAAAAATTCCTGAGTAATCACTTTTTCTAACTTCTTCGATCATACCCAGCAGTGAGAAATTTAACCTGTCTGATATAAGGTAAACACAAATAATAACCGCGCCTACTAAAAATGTCGTTTGAAATGTATCTGTCCAGACGATCGTCTTTATCCCCCCCTTGAAAGTATAAATCCATATTAAGAAAATGGTGATCGCTACGGTAATAACAAATGGCACATTCCACGCATCAAACAAAAACAATTGAAGAATAGTAGCTGACAAATACAGCCGCAGTGAAGATCCCACCGTTCTTGAGAGCAGAAAGAAAGAAGCCCCCGTTTTATACGACCAATGTGAAAACCGTTGCTCGAGGTATGTGTAGATGGATACTAAATTGAGTCGGTAATAAAGTGGCAAGAGTACGAGAATGATAATCCAATAGCCTAACAGGTAACCCAATACAACCTGGAAATAGGCAAACCCTATTTTCCCCACATTGCCTGGAACCGAGACAAACGTAATTCCGGATAAAGAGGCGCCAATCATACCAAAGGCAACCAGATACCATGGTGATTCGCGGTTGGCTGTAAAGAATGTATCTGAAGTCGCGCCTTTCGAAGTGTATATGGAGATGATGATTAAGACAGCAAAGTAAAGCGCTATGATAGATACGACTAAGAAAGGTGTCATGGTGGCTTCGATAGAAAGGCTAAAACTTGGTATTTTTTTTTACTTTTGAAACTAAATTGAAAGCCGCAAGGTAGTACAAGGAAAAATGAAAGCCGCTCCTCAGGAACAAGAACTCATTGATGTGCTTGAAGCCATTGAAATCACCGGAGTAAAAGACCTGGTGGTATTTAATGATGATTTCAACACCTTTGAGCATGTTATTGAGACACTTAAGAAAGTTTGTCGGCATACCTCAGAGCAAGCAGAACAATGCACCTGGATCATTCACTTCAAGGGAAAATGTACGGTAAAGAAAGGTTCCTTTGAAGAACTTCGCCCCATGCGAGAATCCATTTGCGAAGCTGGCATCGATGCAAAAATTCTCTAGTAAGTAATTCTGATGGAATACCCGTCTAAGCTCATTGAAGATGCTGTAAACGAAATTGCCAAACTCCCGGGGATTGGTAAAAAGACTGCTTTGCGATTGGTGCTGCATCTCATTAAAGAGAATGAAGACAAAACACTCCTACTCACAGATGCTCTTCGAAAACTGCGGGCTAATATTAAATTCTGCACCACGTGTCATAATATTTCAGATGAAGTGGAATGTTCTATTTGCAAAAGCCACAGGCGCGACCGCACCATTTTATGTGTTGTTGAAGAAAGCAGGGACGTCATGGCCATTGAAAGCACTTCGCAATACACCGGACTTTATCATGTACTCGGTGGCGTTATTTCTCCTATCAATGGAATTGGTCCTTCCGATCTAAAAATTGATTCACTGATCAGTCGTCTGTCAGGTTCTACAGATTTCAAGGAAGTTATTCTGGGGCTGAGCCCTACGCTGGAAGGTGATACCACAGCGTTTTACCTTAATAAAAAGCTTAAAGATTTCCCAATTAAAATCAGCTCCATCGCGAGAGGAATCCCTGTAGGAGGGGATTTGGAGTACGCTGATGAAATCACACTTGGTCGGAGTATCGTTGCAAGAACCCTCTTTAACTGAGATCGCCATTATCCAATTCCTCCGTCAACGCTTGCCTGACGACTTATAAATTTCTTTCTTTGATCTCATTTTAAAACCACTATGCACCGTCTCTCCAACCGAATCGAAGCCATTGAAGAATCTGCCACGCTGGCCATGGCAGCCAAAGCCCGGGAATTTAAATCCCGTGGTATTGATGTTGTCAATCTTAGCTTGGGAGAACCCGATTTTAAAACACCGCAGCATATTTGCGATGCTGCAAAAAAAGCCATTGATGAAGGAAGGTATTTTACTTACCCTCCTGTTGCAGGATATCAGGATTTGAGGGAAGCCATCGCGGTCAAGTATCAAAAAGAGAATGGCGTTCCGTATAAAGCGGAAAACATTGTCGTTTCCAACGGTGCCAAACAATCTATAGCAAACGTGATGCTTGCTTTGCTCAATCCGGGTGATGAGGTAATTATTTTTTCTCCCTATTGGGTAAGTTATGATGCTCTTGTGCGGCTCGCAGAAGCAACACCTGTATTAGTGAAAGGAACTCTTGAAAATGACTTTAAAGTTACTGCAGCACAGGTTGAGAAAGCGTTGACGTCAAAAACGAAAGCCATTATTTTCTCCTCACCGTGCAATCCTACGGGCTCCGTGTTTTCCAAAAAAGAACTGCAGGATATTGCTGCGGTAGTTCTGAAACATCCGAGTGTGTTGGTTATCTCCGATGAAATCTACGAGCATATTAATTTTACGGGAGAGCGGTTGAGCATTGCTTCATTGCCAGGAATGTTTGATCGCACCATTACGGTTAATGGTTTTGCAAAGGGCTTTGCGATGACGGGCTGGCGCGTGGGGTACATTGCGGCACCCAAGTGGATTGCCGATGGCAGTAACAAAGTGCAAGGTCAGATCACCTCTGCCAATTGCTCCATCTCGCAGCGTGGCGCCTTGGCCGCCATCACGGGCGATCTTGCTCCAACAGAAAAAATGGTGAAGGAATATCATCATCGCAGAGATTTAGTTTATAACCTGCTAAAAGACATTCCGGGAATAAAATCCAATTACCCTCAAGGTGCATTTTACTTTTTCCCCGATGTAAGTTCATTCTACGGAAAATCGGATGGCACACGGACGATAAAAAATGGCGATGATTTTTGTATGTATATGTTGGAGGTAGCCAACGTCTCCTTAGTGCCAGGTGGTGCTTTTGGTGAAGAAGCATGCGTGCGACTTTCCTATGCAGCATCAGAAAAAGATTTGTTAGAGGCTATGAAAAGAATGAAAGAGTCCCTTTCAAAACTTAAGTAAGTATGACGCAGCAATCTCTTCGCCAGATTTTTCAATCTTTCAATGACATTACTGTGCTCATTGTGGGTGATGTCATGCTGGATAGTTATATCTGGGGTGCCGTAGAACGAATATCACCCGAAGCACCGGTTCCTATCGTTACGGTCAAACAAAAAGATTACAGACTGGGAGGCGCAGCCAACGTTGCATTAAATATTCACGCCCTGGGAGCAAAACCTATTTTGTGCGCCTTGATCGGGCAAGATGATGATGGAAAAAAACTCCTTCATCGCCTGGATGATCGTTCGATAAGCAAAGAAGGAATTGTTGTCAGTAAATCGAGACCCACCACCGTAAAGACACGGGTGATTGCCAGTCATCAGCATGTAGTGCGTGTTGATGAAGAGTCGGATGCAGAAGTCAATGACGTGGAGGAGAAAATGATTCTTGATCGCATCGAAAAATTGATTCCTCAATGCCAGGTGGTTGTTTTTGAAGATTACGACAAAGGCGTATTGAATTCCAACATCATTGAAAAGACAGTTCAATGGGCGAAGAAACAGGGAATCCCAACGGTGGTTGACCCAAAGAAAAGAAACTTTGTCGCCTATAAGAACGTGACCTTGTTTAAGCCTAACTTAAAAGAGCTACGGGAGGGCCTTAAGGTAGAAGTGGAAGCGGGGAATCAGGACAAGGTAGCCAATGCAGTAGAACTACTTAAAACAAAATTGAATGCAGAGGGCGTGATGGTTACGCTTTCAGAGCATGGTGTTTATATTGATTTTAAAAACGAAAAAATAAAACTCCCAGCTCATGTAAGAGAGATTGCGGATGTTTCGGGAGCCGGAGATACGGTCATTGCCATTGCCTCCTTATGCATTGCATTAAAACTGAGCCCGCAACTGATCGCTTCATTGTCAAATCTTGGTGGTGGGTTGGTTTGTCAGCACGTGGGCGTTGTGCCTATCAACAAAAACGAATTTTTGGAAGAAGCGCTAGCTGAAAAGATCAGCGATTAATTATTCTCGAATTGCTTTTCTAGAGGCACTTCTTTCTCTAAATCTTCAATAATTTTCCTGTCAAGCGGACTTTCTTTTATCACGTTATAGTTATTCCAAAACTCCTTGTTGTAGGGAAGATCCTGAAATTGCAATCCATAATTTCTCATTCGTTCAGTTGTACCAATATACTCTTCGGTATTGGGATGTACTTCATTAATTAGTAATTGCTGATAGAGAGTGGTTTCAAATCTGAGATCATTTGTGTTTTTGTCAAACCAACTAATTTTTGAATCCATGGCTATATAGTTAAGATACATTTTACCTTCAAAACTTTTGAAATCAATTTTCTTCTTCAAGTATACAAACCTTCCCTCTAGCCCCCTTCTTCGCTGCCATAATTCATCTTTAGTTAATTCGTACTCCAAATGAATTATGGAATAGGTCTCTTTATCGATAAATACTTGCAAGTTATAGCCTTCAGTTTGAGTTATCACAAAAACATTGTGCCCATTATAATAGGAATCTTTTCTTCGTGAAAGGCTATTAAAAAAAGAATCTTCCATCTCAAATTGGCGATATCGAATTGGGTTGTTAAGAAGTAAATCTTCAAGAAGGTTATCTTCATCAAAATAGGCAGTAAATTTATTTTCGTACCCAAGGCTCCTTCGCACTTCCAGCAAAGCTACCCGCTCGCGTAGTTTGAATTTGTTGCGTGGGGCCCTGTAGTTTTCATCATAAATTTTTACTGCCGCTTCCAATACTGAGATATAGGTCCCTCCCACTTTTTTAATGTCTCTGTAAAAGCCATCCATGAGGTAGGGTGTCATGGGGTAGTTTTGTTCAATGCGGGCCAGAGCTATTCGCATAACGTCTCCGCCTTGCAGGGTATCGGAAACAACAACCTCTTCCAGCACCTTGCTTGACTTTTCAATCTCGATAACAAGCGGATTGATTTCCAAAAGTGTCCAGGCAGGCGCTTCAAAATTTTTGTATCCAAGCATGGTAATCACCAGCATCTCATTGCGATATTCTGCGGGGATGTGAAAATCAAAATCTCCCTGAAGGTTGGTAATCGTTCCTATTGGCTTTCCATTTATCCCAATCGATGCAAAAACCAGGGGCTCTTTAGTCTCCTTGTCCACTACCTTTCCGGAAATGGTGATCTTCTGCGCCATCACCAGATGCTGCGCAACCAAAAGACCCAAGATCATCAAATACCTCATAGTCAGCATTAACCTAAGCGTTAAAGATAATGCATTCAAGGTTAATGGCTTCACACGTACCGTTAATTAAGGTGTTTCATCGCCAATTTCTTCCACTCAACGGCTTTACTTTCAATTCGTTAATTTTATACCTCAATTTATTAAGTCTTGAAGTGGATTGATTCGATACCGAAGATTTGGAAGCGCGCTTATTTGCTGATTTGCATCTGGTATGCCATCAATTTTGCTATCAGCGCATTTTTTGAGTGGAAGTTTGTCAACCCCTCTTACTATGTGTTGTGGAATGGTTTTTTTCTTTTTGAAGCACTTTGCCTCTTTATCATCTTAATCTTTCTCTGGTCACATTTGCTATTTCATTTTACACCCGTTCTTCAAATTTCAGGACACCTACTTGGCCTCATCGTTTTCTTTTTAGTAATGGGGACACTCTCCTACTACTTTACTGATTATATGGACGGCCTGGTCTACTTCGAGCATTGGAAAGAGTACATGCTGGGATTGATGAGCTGGGATGCACTTCGCTTCCACGATCAATACATTATTACAGTTGGCGTCTACTATGTTATTCAATATTTCCAGGGATTGCAGCGCAAAGATCAGGAGAAGAGTGAGCTGGCATTGAAGAATAAAGAAATGCAGATTTCCCTTCTTAAATCACAAATCAATCCTCACTTTCTTTTCAATACGCTTAACTCGATAAGCACACTGGTTCATTCCAGCAAGGAACAGGCTCGAAAAGTAATTACACAACTATCTGACATTTTTCGCTATGCCCTGGACTCGCACAGTGGTGAAATGGTGAAGCTGGTTCATGAAATAAACTTTATTGAAAATTATATCCGCATCCAGCAAGTGCGATTTGGAGAACGCCTGCGCTTTGAAAAAAATATTGATCCTTCTTGCATGAGCATTAGCATTCCTCCCATGATTCTTCAGCCTTTGGTAGAAAATTCGGTCAAGTATGGGATTGGCCCCAAGGAGGACGGTGGCACCATAAGTCTCACGGTAAAGAGATCCGGAAACATTATTCTATTCGAAGTAAAAGATGACGGCCTTGGCAGCAATGCAAAAAAAGTAATGGATGGAAGCTCTAGCGGAATTGGTATGGCCAACACTGATTTACGGTTAAAGAGCTATTTCGGCTCCGAATCTAAACTTCGTATTAGTTCCAATGACCGGGGCTATTCTGTCAGCTTTTATGTAAAGGATATAGAAAACAAATCTTCATCCAAGACGCTGGTTGAACACAGTGCTGTTAGTGAGCCTCGTCTTGTGGAGCATTAAAAAATTAAACAAAATCAAAACTCATGAATACAACCTGCCTTCTTATTGACGATGAAAAATTAGCTCGTGAACTGCTGATGGAATACCTGGAATCTTTTCCTGAAATTGAGGTTATCGGTGAATGCGCCAAAGGATCAGAGGCTGTCGAGAAAATAAATAAACTAAAACCTGATCTTATTTTTCTGGACGTGCAGATGCCTGGCATGACAGGATTTGAAGTACTTGATGAAATCGATCATGAACCTTATATAATTTTCACCACGGCCTATGATCAATACGCTATTGGTGCTTTTGAGAAAAATGCTGTCGACTATCTTTTGAAACCTCTTGATCTGGAACGATTCAAGTTGGCGGTTAACAGAGCACTGAAGCGCAAGAAAACAGAACAGGGAAATCTTGAAGATCTTCTTCATAGTCTGAAGGTAAAAGTTGAGGGCAGGAGTTCTTATGACTCACACATCTTTGTTCAGAAATCTGAAAAGTTATTTAACCTGCCTGTGGAAGAGATTATTTTTCTTGAAGCATCGGGTGATTATACGGTCATCACCACAAAGACGGATCAATTTGTCAGTTCTTCTGGTATTGGCAAACTCGAAGAGCTACTTAATCCCGACACGTTTATCAGGGTTCATCGCTCGACCATTATCAATATTAATTTTCTGAAAGAAATTGAGCGTCATTTTAATGGTGGCATGGTTGTGAAGATGCAAAGTGGAAAGAGTTTCCCCGTGAGTCGAACCTACGCTAAGATGATTCGCAAAAAAGTTGTGTAGTCAGAAGGAGTTGTCGGGCAACTTGATAATTGGCTGATAACTATTTTCGAACGCGTCCAGATGCAAAAGCCACAGGGCAATCCCTGCGGCCCCCTGCATGTAGCCAGTCTGAGCTTGTATCAGATCAGGGTTCTTCCTGTTCTCAGCTTGCTTCCAAAAAATTGTTTCACCTTCTGAACTTGCCCGTTGCAGTAAATTTTCTGTAACCTGTTTAGAAAAATCCAGATAGACAGGATCTTTAAAGATTTTATGTAAATCCAAAAAAAACTCGGCTATACCTGCCGATCCACAACACGGGCCGACATTATTCCAGAATCCACTGGTTTGTTTATCAGGAATTCCGCAGGTCATTAATGCCGCAGCAGATCGCTTTATCTTGTCCAGCCATTTGGCATCTTTGGTTATTTTATAAAATTCATAATAGAGTCGTGCCGTGCCGGCAGGTCCATGACACCAGCTTAGATAAAATAAATCTTTGCCTTCCTCCTTATCATGGTGGTAGATCCATGCATCCTTATTTTCTATAGTCTCCAAATGACGCGCACCTGCCAGGGCAGCATTCAGAAATTCCTTTTCGCCCGTTGCCACATAAAGTCGGGTAAGAAAATAACACACGCCTGCAGTACCATGTGAAAAGTTAGGCATGTAATAATTCTGCTTCACCATAGCTGTGTCCATGTACCATCGAAATTCCTTCTTAGCACCAAAATCATCCCGCAATAGTCCCCTGCCTGTTTTTATTGCATTCTTCTTCGCAGTTGTTTGATGAGTTGAGTTCAACAGGTAAAGACCAATACCCGAGGCACCGTAAACAATATCTGTATATCGCCAATCCACTGCATTGTCGATGGCTCTGGCCTTTGACATCAGAAGATTGTGGTACTTGCTCGCGCCAACACTAAAGCGCTCTGCCTTTGTTGCCTCAAATACCTTTTCAAGTGTATAGCAAATACCTGCGAGCCCTGTATATAAACCTATCTCTTCAGTGTCAAATTTCTTTTCGGGCAAATAGTAAAGGAGAAAGTCAGCACCACTTTTTGCTTCCTCCAGAAATAGTTCATTCTGGGTGGCTTGAAATAGTTCGAGATAAAACAAAATCACTCCGGTAGATCCAGTGTAAAGGTTCATCACCTTTGAGGTATCGCCCGGTGTGATCGGCCATGTAGTTCCCTGCGGGCTCTCAATCCGCAACGAATGTATCCATCTCTCCGCCTTCAGTGCTTTCTCTAAATAAGGACGGTCTTTCTGCCCAAATGCAGGTAGCGAACCAATAAGGAGCCAGAAAACAAAATAGCCTCTTTTCATATCCAGAACATTCCTAAGCTCTTTCTAACATTGTAAAATACAACAGAAAAAACAATTTTATTGTTGTAAAAAGTCAGATACTTTTGCCGAAGCTCAACATGAATTGAGCCTGGCTAATTTTCTTTCATGCGATCAATCTTTTTGGGAATTGTACTACTAACGCTGATTGGGGCATGCACAAATCAAGAGGTTGCCATTTCAGAAAAGGAACCAGATGCAGTAATTGAAAAACTTAGCTTCCTAAAAGACGGCACCCATAAGCTGTCGCTAGAGCGTGTGCTTCAATCCAGTTTCACTCCCCTTAACCCTGAGCGTGTTCCTTCTTTTGGATTTGATACGGCAACATACTGGTTTAAACTAGACATCAAAAATTCCGGCACTTCTGTAAACCGATTTTTGGAAGTAGCCTATGCTCCGTTGGATGAAGTTGAGGTTTTCTTCCGCGATTCGGTAGGTGCCTGGGTATCCAAAAAATCAGGCGATCAATTTCCCATCTCATCAAGAGAAATATCATATCATCATTTTGTATTTCCTGTTTATGTTTTTGATAATGTCTCCGGAATCTATGTTCGATTAACAACAACAAGCTCAGTTCAGCTGCCGCTGACGATCTGGTCGCCTGAAAAATTCTATCAGTCAGCAACACAAACTCAATTTGCGAATGGTATTTTCTACGGCATTCTATTGATCATGGTTTTTTACAATCTCTTTCTTTATCTCTCCATTCGTGATTTAAGTACACTCTATTATATCACCACGTTGTTTGCAGGGGTTAATGTCATCGCTTTCTTTCAAGGGTATGGGTTTTTCTATGTCTATCCTGACTGGCCAGAACTTAATCCCACATTCACCATCATCAGCGGGCCGCTTTTTATTATCGCGTCAGGTCTTTTGACGCGGTCATTTCTAAAGCTGAAAGAGTACAGTGTGAGGCTAGACCAGGCATTAAAAGCAACAGCCTTTGTTACGGTGCTTCTGGTTTTTTTATTATTTATTTTTCCTCAGCTAATCTCCTTCAGGGCGTTGCACCTACTGACGATTATAAATTGCAGCCTTATTCTCATCAGTGCATTTTATTGCTTTACAAAAAAATACAGACCAGCTCGGTACTTCTTGCTTGCGTGGGCCACACTCTTAATCGCTGGTGTTTTATTTTCATTAAAAAATCTGGGATACTTTCCTTCCAATGCATTAAGCAATAGTGCATTATACATTGGAGGTATCATGCAAACATTGTTGATTTCTTTTGCTCTGGGTGACAGAATTAATTTCCTGACGAAAGAAAATCAGGAGGCAAAAGAAAAGGAGTTACTGTTTAAGCAAACCGTCAATGATCAGCTTGAAAAAGAAATAAAACTAAGGACTGAAGAGATTCGGCAAACTAATGAAACATTAAAAGAAACAAATCAGGTTAAAGACAAATTGTTTTCCGTCATTTCTCACGATCTGAAAGGCCCACTTCACTCGCTACAGGGTACACTTAACATTCTCAAGATGGGTGCCTTGAGTCCGGAAGAGTTTGACAAACTCGCAGGCACTATTGAAGTTCAACTTCATCAAACATCCTACCTACTTGAAAATCTTCTTCATTGGTCTAAAACTCAAATGCAGGGCGAATCGTTTAACCCTGTCCGTATAGAGCTGAAGGAAATTTTTTCGGAAACATTGCATTTGTTTGATCGTGAATTTACAGATAAATCAATTCAACCTTTAAATCTTCTTCAGGCAACAATCAGTGCTTTTGCCGATCTCAATATGATTCGCACGGTATTGCGAAACCTCGTTTCAAATGCACTGAAGTTTACCGAGCCCAATGGAAAAATTTCACTTGATGCCAAGGTAAGAGAAAACGAAATTGTTATTTCCATACACGATACCGGTACCGGCATTCCTGCCCGATATATAAAAAATCTCTTCACTCTTCAAGGTATTACCACCGTAGGTACGCGAGAAGAAAAGGGAACAGGGATTGGATTAGTTCTTTGTAAAGAGTTTGTAGAGAAAAATGGAGGGAAGATTTGGGTAGAAAGTAAGGAGAGAGAAGGAACTACATTCTACTTTACTGTGGCGAAGGGCTAGTATCGAGCCATTGTTCCTCTTGCAACCATTGTAATACTTGATCTGTAAATTCCTCGTCAGGATAAGGGGCATTGCATAGAATAACAAACAATAGTTGTTTCTCGGGGATTGAAACATAATTTGCTACAAAGCCCCCTTGTGTGCCATGGTGCGAAACGATCTTCAAGCTATCCGCAGTCTGTTTTATTTCCCATGACCATCCTCTTTGCAGCGGCATCGCTTCATCCCAAGTTGGCAGAATGATTACAGATTGAGACTCCTTGATTGTTTCTTCTTTCAGGAACAATGCTCTTCTTAATGCTCTTTCATATAGCACAAGTTCTTCCACTGAACTCCACACACCGCCATTTCCCGAGGCAGGAAAGGTTGGTTCTTCACCATAATCATCTTCCTTCCATTGATTGGCGATTTTTACATACCCATGTGCCACTCCCGATTGAGGATGCGCACCATCTGTAATCGTGCTGGTAAGCATTCCCGAAGGTGCCATTATCGTTTCTTTTATAAATTTCTGCCATTTCATTCCGCTCACCTTCTCGACAATGAGCGCCAGTCCATTAAACGCTGGATTTGAATACTCGTAATGCGATCCGGGTTCGAAGACCAGCGTATCCGTTTGCATGATTGGTGCCCAATTTTCTTCATCTTTCGCAGTAAGGTAAAAAACAGTGTCCTCACTCACCTGTCGGTTATCGGGCAGGCCCGAAGTATGCGTAAGCAGATGCTTGATCTTAACCTTCTGTGCGATGACTTTGTTCTTAAACGTAGGAAAGTATTTATAAAGGCTGTCTTCTACTGAAAGCTTACCTTGCTCCTGCAGGATTAGAATCGCATTCGCTACAAAAGTTTTTGAGATTGATCCAAGATTAAAAAGTGTTTTCGTTGTAATTCGTTCTTGCTTTTTTAAATCTGCAAGTCCGTATCCTTTTGAAAAAACAATGCTGTCATTTTTTAATACAAGAACTGCGCCACCTGGCAATGAGTCTGAAAATTTCTGCTGAAAGTATTCATCTAGTCGACTTCCGATTTTCTCTTCATCCTCTTTCACTGAACAAGAACTCAGGACAAGCAATAGCAAAAAACAGAAGCCTTTCATTGTCGTACTATTTTCGAGTGAATCTAGCTTTTTAAAATCCATTGTTCAACAACTTTTGGATAGTGGGCATATTCCAGTGTGTGAACTTTGTCGGCTACCTGTTGCGGTGTTTCCGTTGGTTCTACGCCACACCGAGCTTGAAATAGTATTTTCCCTTCATCGTAAACAGCGTCCACTTCATGAATGGTAATTCCCGTTTCCCTCTCTCCGGCAGCTACTACCGCTTCGTGCACTTTACCCCCATACATTCCTTTGCCTCCATATTTTGGTAGCAGCGATGGATGAATATTAACGATCTGATGTGGGAATGCTTTGATGAGATGCGGTGGTATCAACCATAGAAACCCTGCTAAAACAATATGGGTGATCTCCTTTTCCTGCAGCCAGGCAAGCACCTCACTTTCGTGAAATTGTTGTTTTGAAAAAACCCGGGTAGGTACTTTATATTTTTTTGCCCGCTCCAATGCAAAAGCATTAGGATTATTGCTCAGCAAAAGCACAACGCGAATAAGAGGATGATCTTTAAAATGCTCGATAATTTTCTCCGCATTGGTTCCGCTACCTGATGTGAAGAGGACAATCTTGTATTTCACGTTCATCTTTACCGTAGCTGATAGAGGCGCAAAGAAAGTTAAACGAAAACCATTGTCAAAATTCCCAGAAGCATAATCACCTTGCACCACTGACTTAGTAGTTCAAAATCCCGAATGGTATCGGCTCGCAAAAGGCGAATGAACAGCAGCCCCATTGGCACAAAAAGGAATATTAAAAAATAGTTCATCGGCAACACCACATAACTGATATTGATCGCTACAACGGCAGCAATGAATACAATCATTAAAACATAAATCAAAACCTTTGTTTTACGAATGCCCCAAATAATAGGAAGTGTTTTGCAACCAAAGGAAGTATCACCTCTCAAATCTTCCATGTCTTTAATGATCTCACGTATGATCGTCATGAAGAAGGCGAAGAGCGCGTAGATGGTGACAAGCTGATTGCCTACACCATAGAGCACATTGATCAGCTCAATAGAAAGGCCCGTCAACAGCGCTACTGTGAAGTTGCCCACAAAAGGCTGTCGCTTCAAATAGTTGGAATAAAGCCACAACAGAAAGGCTGACAAAAAATTAATGACTCCAATTTTCCAATGAATCAAAAAGCCTATCCCCACGCCTGAAAAGGAAAGTGCCGTATGAAAAAGGATTGCAAATCTGCGGGCAATACTCTTACCAATTACCACACGGTCTGGCTTATTGATCAGGTCAATTTTTACATCATAATAGTCATTAATTATGTACCCTGCAGCGGCAATTAAAATGGTTGAAGTTGAAAGTAATAAGAGATTTAGGTCAGAGAGCGTAGCACGTCCAATTAAAAAACCTGCTGTAACATACTGAGCCAGTCCGATAATCACCAGGTTCCAAAACCGGGTAAGGCGGATTAAGGCTCCCAAAGTAAATGTTGTGGCGGCTTGCTGTGGCATGTTATGCAAAGGTAATCGGAGATATGGCATCCTCAACCCGAGTTGATTTCGGGCTCTATCTTCATTAAAATTTTAATGCACACATTACCAAATAATTTCTCCCGGCCTGTGGGTAATAGAAATTCTGGCGATAGTCAATATTTCCGCCACGGTAGCCATAGGTATATCCATTGGAAGAGTACTCAACATTAAGGACATTATTTACGAGCACACTCAGCGATATCTCCTTCATAAAGGAAGGTTTCATTGTATAGGAAAATCGAAGATCATTGATAAAGTAAGAATCTATACTGCGTGCCGCACTTGAGGTATTGTCCAAAAATTGCCTGCCCACATATTTGGTCAGCAAACTGACCTCGGTATTTTTAAATGGCATGTAGGTCACTCCTGATCCCGCAACTACATTGGGCGAAAAAGAAATATTCGTATTGCTGTATTCATTAACCTCCTCAACAAATTCATCAAAATTGGCTCCGTAGTTATATATCACGTCGTTAAAATTTTTGATTTTATTCTGACTGACGGAAAGATTTGCCATCCATGCTACTTTAGAGCTAATCCGAACGAAACCTTCAAGTTCTAATCCGGTTCGATAGCTGTCCTTCACATTGGCCCTTACGGTAGCCCCAACGTCATTCAGCTTACCAGTAGGCACAAGCTGGTTTTCGTAATTCATCAGGTAATAATTCAAATTTAGATTCAAGCCCCTCCTTCGAAACCTCCACCCTGCTTCTACATTTTGTAGGCTCTCGTGCTTCGGACTGCTTTGTGAATTTGCAGCTATAAAATCCTCTCGCATCGGTTCACGATTACCAATGGCGTATGAGGCATACCATTGTTGTTCAGGTGTCATTTCATAGGTGACACCAAACTTTGGATTGAAAAAGTGAAATTCCTTATCCACAACGAAGTCGACTTGCTTATCTTCCTTTCCGAATGAAACGTAGGAGACTCCTCTATACTGCAAGTCCAAAAACCCTGTAACCCTGTCGCTGAGCTGATAACTATTTTTAAAATAAATAGTAAAGTCATTTTTTCTACCCTTGTTAAAGTAATAGCTATAGTCCTTTGGTGCGGCATAAACCTGTGACCAGATGATTTGCCCGAAGTGATCTCCATCATATTGATTCCAGGCTCCACCCAGGATGGAATTTAATTTTTCTTTTTCATAATTAATCGAATAGGTTACTCCATAAAAATTATTGTCTAGCCAGCGTCTTCTTACCAAGTCCGTTGAAGAAAAACTTTCGCCTCCAATGATAACATCCGGTAGTCCATAGCTTTTAAGGTCATCATCGTTGCGGAATTCTTCAAAGAAACCTCGTCCATACGTATAATGAAGTGCAGCATTCGCTGTCAATGACTCTGAGAAGCGATGAGAAGTGTGAAGCTGATAATGATCCTGCGCATAGTTGTCTACCTGATTTTCGTAAGTATAAATGTTAAACGTGCGGCCAGCTGAAAATAAATTATCCGCCTGCTGCTGATTCCATCCTTCTGTTGCCACTGTTTCCGTCATTGCGGTTTCATCATCATTCAATCGCGATTCGGGTACACCATACCAACTTTGATAAGTGATTTCCTTACCACCAAATACTATCGCTTTGATCATTGTCTTCTTGCCATAATACCCACCCGACAGGTAATATGATTTCAAATCAGCGCTCGCCCGATCGATAAATCCATCAGAGGTGATTTGAGAAACGCGGCCATCAAAAACAAATTTGTCACTTAACAAACCTGTACCAAATGATACGGTATGCCTGCGTGTGTTGAATGATCCAAAAGAATTGATCAAATCTGCATACGCCAGATCATTGCGTGTATTGGTTTGCAAATTCACACTCGCGCCAAATGCTCCTGCACCGTTGGTAGAAGTGCCAACCCCTCGCTGCACCTGCACGCTTTGTGTAGAGGAAGCAAGGTCAGGGGTATTTACCCAAAATACGCCTTGACTTTCACTGTCGTTAACCGGAATGCCGTTGATGGTTACGTTAATTCGTGTTGCATCACTTCCGCGAATGCGCAAACCAGTATATCCTACACCCGCGCCAGCGTCTGACGTTGTGACCAAAGAAGGAGTCCAATTCAAAACAAAGGGAAGATCCTGCCCAAAGTTTTGCTTTTGGAGTACCTCCTTATTGAGTGATGTAAACGTAGTGGGGCTTTTTTCATTCACCCGCGTGGCTAACACAATAACCTGATCGGTGATCCTGATATCTTCCTCCATCAAAAAGGAGAGCCATTCTTTCTCATCTGCAGAAAATGAGCGTTGAATAGTTTTGTAACCCACGAAACGAACTTCAATTTCCTGCAATCCTTCCATCAATTGACTGAATTGGAAGTAACCTTTCTCATCGGTGATTGAAAAAAAGCTTCCTTGCTTCAATGCCACGGTAGCGCCCGCCAAAGGTTCTCCTGTATTGCCATCTCTTACATAACCACGAACGACCCTCTGTGCTTGCACAGCCCATGACATCACCGTCAGCGCTGTCACCACCCAAAATTTTAACATATTATTTTTTTAAACCCGCAGGCACATCGGGGAATGTACCTTACTTACGTGTTTGTCTTGCCTCCCTTCGTCCGCATTACCGGCATCAGGTTCTATGGGTATAATCTCAGCCCTTGTTTTTTAGGCACCCCCTTGTCTTTCGACAGGTCAAAGGTAATGTATAATTTGAATTTGTGCGATGTTTTTAAAATTACAGCATTCAAAAGTCAAAAAATCAATATTCAAATTTTACATTTGAGCTATGCACCACGCAAAAGTCAATGACAAAAATTTTGAGATTGTTCCAACAGAGGATGGACTGCTCATCAATGGCCAACCATTTCAATGGGATTTGGTAAAAATCACCAGTGGCTACTTTCATATTCTCTACCAAAACAAAAGCTATCGTGCCGAGATTGTTAGCACTGATGCCGCTACAAAAACTTCAACAATAAAAATCAACGGGCATTCCTACACAGTGTCGCTTAAAGACAAATTTGATTTATTATTGGAAAAGATGGGCATGAATGCTGCGGCAGGCAGCAAACTCAATACTATCAAAGCCCCAATGCCAGGTCTGATCTTCGATCTAAAAGTAAAAGCCGGAGATAGTGTAAAAGCCGGAGATCAGTTGGTAATTCTTGAAGCGATGAAAATGGAGAACATCATCAAGTCACCCGGAGAAGGCACTGTAAAAAATGTAAAGGTGAAGAAGGGCGATAGCGTAGAGAAGGGACAGGTGTTGATAGAATTTTAAGTGGCTAGTAGCGAAAGTATCGTTACTCACCCGTTCAAAAAAATCACTTCAAATCCGTTTAATCAATATATTTGCAACGGTTTAAACCGATCGCATGAAGTACAAACGCATCCTCCTCAAACTCAGCGGTGAAGCGCTGATGGGTTCCAAAAACAGTCACATCGATCCTGCCGTGTTGGAGCAGTATAGTGAGGAGATCAAGGCGGTAAAAGAACAAGGAGTAGAATTAGCCATCGTGATTGGTGGTGGAAATATTTTCAGAGGCGGCCAGGCCGAAGCCTTGGGTATTGACCGTGTGCAAGGTGACTATATGGGTATGCTGGCTACGGTGATCAATGCCATGGCACTGCAAAGTGCATTGGAGCGACACGGCCTATATACCCGCCTCATGTCAGGTATTAAAATGGAACAGGTCTGCGAACCGTTTATCAGGCGCAGGGCTATTCGTCATCTTGAAAAAGGAAGAATTATTATTTTTGGCGCAGGCATTGGCAATCCATACTTCACTACCGATTCTACAGCCAGTCTCAGAGCAATTGAAATTCAGGCACAAGTGGTATTGAAGGGTACGCGGGTTGATGGTGTCTACACCAAAGACCCGGAGAAGTTTCCCGATGCTGTGCGGTATAAGACTTTGTCATTTCAGGAAGCTTACGAAAAAAACCTGAACATCATGGACATGACGGCTTTTACCCTGTGTCAGGAAAACAAGCTGCCGATCATTGTTTTTGACATGAACCAAAAAGGAAATTTATTAAAAGTAGCAAAGGGAGAGGAAGCAGGAACCCTGATAAGTTAATTTAAGAATTAAGGTGGTGATCTTAGATTGACATCTTAAATCACCAATCTGAAATCCTAGATCTAAAATCATTTTTATGGAAGAGATTGAATTATACCTGGAAGAAGCCAGGGATTTGATGAACAAGGCCATCAACCATGTAACCGCTGAACTTATTAAAATCCGTGCCGGCAAAGCCAATCCCTCTATGCTGGATGGCATCATGGTGTCCTACTATGGAGTAGTAAGTCCCTTACATCAGGTTTCGTCCATGACCACACCGGATGCGCGGACTATTTTCATCAAACCATGGGAAAAAAGTTTGATACAGGAAATTGAAAAGGCAATCTTAAACGCAAACCTTGGATTAAATCCTCAGAATGACGGCCAGCAGGTCATCATCAACGTACCCATGCTCACCGAGGAGCGAAGGAAACAACTTGTAAAGCAAGTTGGGCAGGAATGTGAACACGGGAAAGTTAGTATCCGCACCATTCGCAAAGAGACCAACGAGGCAATAAAAAAAATAAAAGGAGCATCGGAAGATGATATTAAAAATGCCGAAGAGACCGTTCAGAAATTCACGGATGAATACAGCATTAAAATTGACGGCTTGATGAAGAAGAAAGAGGTAGAGATTATGACCGTGTAATTGACAACTCATAAGGACAATTGACAATCAAAAAATAGATTACTTCAACTGTGAACTAACTGTCTGCTGTCAATTAGTTTATGCATCCCATTCTTTTTGAAATTAGTTCCTTCACCATTTATACCTACGGGTTTTTTATTGCATTAGGTGCGCTGCTGGGCTTTTCCTACATGGCTTGGCAAGGAAAAAAACTATTCGGGCTCACCTTTGATCAAAGTAATACGCTTTTTATTTTGTTGGTCCTGGCAGGGGTTATTGGCGGCAAGCTATTCCTGATTTTCGAAGAACCGTCCCTCTATCTAGCCAATCCAAAAAAATTAGCCTCCGGAAGTGGTTTTGTGTTCTATGGCTCTCTTCTACTTGCCATCCCCACCATGTTATGGTTCTTTAGAAAAAATAAAATTCCCACTTTACCCATGTTGGACGTAATGGCAGCAGTCACCTGCATTGTTCATGGGTTTGGAAGAATCGGTTGTTTTATGGCAGGATGTTGTTATGGAATTCCAACCAAGGGTTTTCTCGGAGTTATTTTTACCAATCCAATTTGCCAGGCCGAACCGCTGAATACTCCATTGCATCCAACTCAATTGTATGAGGCTGGATTCATCTTTCTCATTTTGATTGTGCTGCACGCATTCAAAAGCAGGAAGCAGTTTGATGGGCAACTTTTCCTCATCTACCTTATTGCCTATGCAACGGGACGAGGTATACTGGAGCTTTTCAGAGGCGATTTAGAACGAGGGTTTGTTGTTAATGGTATCTTATCCAATTCACAGTTTATTTCACTGATAGTCATCAGCATTGCGCTCTATTTCTATGTTAAATTGAAGAGAAACGCTAACTTGATCCAACATAAATAACGTACCTAATGGAAAATCAAAGCTTTGGTTACAAGATAATGAGCACAACAAAAAAAATAGTGAAACGAATTTTGATTCTTGGTCTGGTCATTGGTTTGGCCGTTTGTGCATTTTTTTATTGGGCAACTTATGAGAGTGGCGTAATGGCTGGAAAAGTATTACGCATCAGTGAGAAAGGTATGGTCTTCAAAACCCATGAGGGAAAATTAAATCTGGAAACCTTTGGCGCATTGAAGGGAACAAGTCCCATTGCAGAGTCATTTGATTTCTCTGTGGAAAGTACCGAAACAGAAGTCTTGAAGCAGCTCGAAGAAGTAGCGCTCAGTGGCGAACGTGTCAATCTCTATTTTGTAAAGCGATATATAACTTTTCCCTGGCGTGGAGACACAAAATATTTTATTACAAAAGTAGAAAGAGCAGGAAATTAACCTGGTAAAAAACAACAACTAAATTCTATTCGCTTGAAATCATCCAATCAAATTGTTGTCTACGGGTCATACGGCTACACGGGCAAGCTCATCGTCAATGAATGCGTGGCAAAAAAACTGGACGTAGTTCTTGCTGGCCGAAATGAAGCGCAACTGCAACAACAAAGTAAACAATCTGGCTATCCCTATCAGGTGGTAGAGAGCAGCGATCTAGAAGGGCTAAAGAAATTGTTGACTCCTGCAGCAGTCGTCATCCACTGTGGCGGTCCATTTCGTTATACTGCGGAAACTATGGCAGCTGCCTGCCTGGCTACCAAAACGCATTACACAGATATCACCGGAGAGTATCTTGTTTTTGAGTCTTTGCCTAAGTTGGATCAACAAGCTAAAGATCTTGGAATCACCATTATGCCTGGAACCGGATTTGACGTTGTACCTTCCGATTGCCTCGCATTACATTTAAAAAACCGATTGCCATCTGCTACCCACTTGCAGCTCGCCTTCACTATGTCGAAGGGTGGCCTTTCGCGAGGAACATCTAAAAGCATGACAGAAGGATTAGGTTATGGTGGTATGATTAGAAAGGAAGGTAAACTCATTACTATTCCCCTTGGTGAAAAAGTGTTGGAGATTGACTTTGGCTCATTTAAAACAAAAACGCTATGCATCCCCTGGGGAGATATTTCTACAGCGTGGAGAAGCACAGGCATCCCCAATATCGAAGTTTATACAGGTGCTACCGATAAGATGATCAGCAATGCTAAAATGAGTAATTATCTTGGTTGGTTTCTCCGGATGCGTTGGGTTAAAAATTTCATGCTCAAACAAATTGATAAAAAACCTGCCGGACCGAGTGACGAAAAAAGAGAAAGTGGCCGCAGCTTTTTATGGGGAAGGGTCACTGATGCTTCGGGTAAAGAGTGTGTCAGTCGGTTGGAGACATTAAGTGGTTATTCATTGACAGCAAAGACAGCCGTATTGATTGCTGAAAAAATTTTAAAAGGAGATCTCAAAACGGGATATCAGACTCCGGCTATGGCTTATGGTGAAAATTTTATTTTAGAGATCCCTTCAACCAAACGAGACGACAAATGAACGGCAGACTAACCCGCTCGAAAGAAAAAATTATTGCCGGTGTATGTGGCGGATTAGCTAATCACTTTGGCCTCGATCCATCACTCGTGAGGATTGGATTTGCCTTGATTGCCTTGATCAGCGCAGGGATTCCCATGCTACTCATTTACATTGTCATGTGGTTTGTTATTCCGCAGGAATCCTGAACTGCCTCAAAGATGAAAGACCCAATCTTTGTAGTTACCTTCTTCAGGATTAAAATCGGGTTGCACATGAAAACAGCTATTTAAAATCTCAACACCTTCGCAGTTTTCTAAAAGTAGATTTCGATAGCCAGTTGAAACTCCACTTTTACTTGGCCCAGCCACTTGCCAACAAACAATTACAATTTTGTTTCTCGAGGATTGGCAAATGCCGTAAGGGTGAATAGTTCTCGGAAAGATTTCACCCTTCAATTTTACTTTACATTCTTTTCGTTGCTGCGAAGCACGCCAAAGCTGTTGCGTAAAGAACTCAAGGGTCATTTTACCAAAACGACATTGCTTCCCTTTCTCGTTAGCTGACCAAACGACTCTAACGGATGGCCCTTATCTCTAAGCAGCGATTCAAATTCATTTTTATGACTTGCATCTATACTCACGAGCAGTCCTCCGCTGGTTTGAGGATCCGCCAGAATAGAGCGTTGCAAATCGCCTAACGATCCAATCTTGTGGCCATAACTATCCCAGTTGCGTTGTGTACCTCCGGGCACTGATTTCTGTTGGAGGTAAGCATCCAGAAAATCAAACTTAGGCACTTTACTAAATTCAATTTCGGCAGAAAGTCCGCTGCCTTCGCACATCTCACACAGGTGACCCAGTAATCCGAAGCCTGTTACATCAGTCATCGCGTTCACATAAGGAAGTTGTCCCATGTCAGCTCCCAATTTATTTAGTTTGAGCATCGTATCGATGGCCACCTTAAGATGCTCCTTACTTACGATGCCCTTCTTCTGCGCTGTGGTAATAATGCCAACGCCAAGTGGTTTCGTCAGGTAGAGCAGCGAGCCTTCCTTCGCTGTATTATTTTGTTTAAGATGTTCCTTTTTCAGTTTGCCCGTAACCGCCAAACCAAAAACAGGTTCTGGACAATCTATGCTATGGCCTCCCGCCAGCGGAATCCCCGCTTCTGAACAGACTTTACGACTTCCTTCCAAAACTTCTTTAGCAACTTCAGCAGGAATTTTATTTACAGGCCATCCAAGAATAGCGATGGCCATAAATGGTTCGCCTCCCATTGCATATACATCGCTAATTGCATTTACAGAAGCAATAGCTCCAAACGTAAATGGATCATCTACAATTGGCATAAAAAAATCAGTTGTGCTTATGATGCAGGTGCCATCACCAATATCGTAAACTGCTGCGTCATCTTTTGATTCATTGCCAACCAGCAACGATGCAAATTTTGCTTTTGGCAAATCTGAATGCAGCATTGAGTCCAACACGGCTGGGGAAATTTTACAACCACAACCGGCACCGTGCGAAAACTGCGTGAGTTTTATTTCATTCATAATGTAAACTTAATTGGCAGAGAGCACCGATGCTCCTGCCTGACTTATTAGTTTTGAAGCATAATCTTTTGCATCCTTTCCATCCCACCTCATCACAAACTTAATCTTTGTATTTCGCTTATTAATGCTGTCGAGGTATGCTTTATCGTAGTAGGTTAATAAAATATCAATAGTGGCAGCCATATCTCCCGCTAAGAGTTTTTCCTTGGCCGCATTGTAATGTTGCCCTCCCAATTTTTTGGTTACTTTACTCATGATCATTAGAAATTCATCTGGGTCGGAAGGGCCATACTCGTTTACCAGGCGACCGATACGTACTTCTTTAGCTACATCCATTTGCACAAGAGGGCTCCTATTCATTATATCCCACAGTGTTTTCGGTAAAAAAATCTTACCGATAGCGATGGATTCATCCTCCACCCACACCCTTCTTGATAAATCTAATTTCAGAATTGCTTCAAATAAATCATTTTGAAATTGCTCAGTTGTCGGTTGCGTTGGCATAAGCAAGCCGCCAAATGCAGACCCTTTATGATTGGCCAATGCTTCGAGGTCAAGGATTTGTTCTCCTTGTGCCGCTAACTCACGTAATATTTCACTCTTGCCGCTGCCTGTACAACCTGTGAGTAAAATAATTTGAAAAGGCTTGCTGAACGACTCTAGTGCCAATTGACGATAGGCCTTATAGCCACCTACCACCGTATGAGTCTTGACATTTGCCATGCCAACAAACTGCGAAAAATTATTCGATCTCATTCCTCCGCGCCAGCAATGAACAAGCAGTTCTTTTCCTTGAGCGATTCTCTCCGTCTGTTCAATAATATCTGAGAGCCTCGGGCCTACCAATCGAAATCCTTCCCTGATAGCTTGTTGTTGTCCTTGTTGCTTGTAAGCCGTGCCCACAATGACTCGCTCCTCATTGTTCAGCAAAGGAATATTGAATGCTCCGTGAATATGACCCTCCGCAAACTCTCCTTGTGAGCGAACATCAACAACAGGAAGTTGTTGACGAAGATTCAGAAAATCATTGATAGAAAGCGGCATTCACAAATGTCGCAAAATCTAATCATTAAAATTCACGGAAAGGCTTGTGGCAACACCAATTCTGAACCCGTAATCAGCATACGTCCCGTTTTGAAATGAAGCAGCGGCTTCTAATCTAAAGAGACGCAGGATGCCTTCAATACCATAACCTATTTCTGTATAGTTGCCCGAAGTAGGTGTGGCCAGGTAGTTCACAAAAATATTCTCGGTTATCCCTGTAAGACGAACTTTGGGAATTCGTGTGACAAGGAACTTACGGAAGTGATAATGCACATTGGCAGTGAAGTACTGGTCACGGGTACTGTGGCGATAATAATCCAGTAAGCGAAAGCTTCCCACCGGATCGGTAGTGCTAAATGGTGTTTTGTTGCCGAGAAAATGCTGGTAGTCCATAAAGTAAAGCCTGTTGGTATTTAAGAACTTGCCTGCGTTGAGAGCAACATCCAGCTTACCCCGAATGCCAATTTTAAGGCCATGTTTTATTCCTATCTCCAATTGATCAAAATCAACATCGCTGTTTAGCATCTTACTTATTCCTTTACGGTAGTTGAGTGAGAAAATAGGTGATGTATTATCTGCACTGAATTTTCGGCCATCGCGTATGCGGTACTTTTGCCAGGGCCTTGCTTCAATTCCAATTGATGCTATCAACGCGTTGTTGGTAGGGAATGACGTGTCGAATAACTCATCATTCACAGGAGCGTTGGGCGTATAGCTGTCTTTATTACTCTTGAAGAGTGTATAATTGGAGTTATTAAACAATTCCCTCCTCGTTGCCCACGAGAGATTCGTTTGTATCAAATATTTCTCGTCTATGCGTTGCCGATAGTTTAAATCAACGAAGTCACGCTCATACAGTTTCATCAAGTTATCTCCCAGAAACAGCGTTGTAAAGTCATTTACAATGGGATGAATCGGGTCTTGATTGTTGTATTGCTGAATATATTTACCGCCTTCCAGTGTGAGCCTTGTGTTTTTTGAACGGTAATCGGTGCGTAAATAACCTGAAAACACATCACGTGAAAAGGCATAACGTGCAACGGGCGTAATCTCAAGTCGCTTTACTTCGGGTCGCTTATCCAAATCGGTTGAATCTCGCTTGACCCATCGCTTGTAATAACTTACTTTATAAATTAGATTAACTCCCTCTACGGTATTGAAGCCCCCAAAGGGAGTGTGAATCTGAAAATCAGAAGTCTTATTTATTTTATAACGATCGCCTGTCAAAATATCCCAAACCTGAAAGCCTTTGCTCTTAGAAGGCTTAAGTGAGTCACCTTCATCCCGTTTACGTTGAATTTCAGAGATGCTATCATTTTTTTTATAACCCCTCACCTCTTCTTTATCAAGTGGTGCGGGCCGGATGTCAGTCCAAAAGGTCGAGTCTTTCTTATAAGCAAGTGAATCTATTTTATAAGAGCTCTCGGAAATTACTTCAGGCTCTTTTTCTTGTTTCTGCTCCTGCTTTTCATACTCTTTTACTAATTGCCTCAACTCTTTATTAGTTACCTCTTTACCTTCCGCAAGGCGCTCTTGCAATTGCTGGCCTTTCTTACTGAATTTGCTTTTCACTTCTTTTGCCGCCTCTTTGGCAACTTTCTCATCGATAACGGTCATTTCTTCTGGCAAATCAGGATTGAGCTTGATCTTATAATCCTTTACGGTCGCCAGGTAATTATAGGTAAACTCAAATCCAAAAACTTTTCCATCTGCATTGAATTGCTGTGAGACGGGGAGCCATGCCTTTTCATCAATAGGATTATAGATTTGCTTCACTTTAAAATCAATCCCAAGTTTTGTTGTCTTAAAATCCAGGCTATGGATACTCCACCATTCTTCCACAATGTAAATGACGCCTTCAAAAACATTGTCTCCTTTGGAACGCGGTGTGACTCTTATTTTGCTGATTTCGTATTTCTGATCTTTGAATGAGCCGAGGTATTCAAATCGATAATATGAAAATGATTTGGGAGAGAGTGGAGAAATTGTCTCCGCTATCTCCGGCTGATAAAAACTACCGAACACATAGCCGTTGGGTGAAGTATTCCTGTCTTTACCAGTTGTATAGACAGCAATCACTTTCTCTTCAAATTTATTTGGCCGAGTATATTTTATGTCACTTACCGACTCCGAAATGAACAACCTGTCTTTTGTGATGCCTTCCTTTTCCAGCGCTTTTTTTGCAAGCCACGGATAGTCAGTAAGCTTACCTTTTCCTTTGATGTACACCTTTGCTGTATAAGAATCTATTTGCTGAACATGGTATTTGGCTTTAGCAATTGCCTTTCGCATAATTGTATATGCCGGGTCTTCCTTGCCTGCCTTTACCGTGACGCTTTGCAGAACCATGACCTGGGTCTTGAGCGTGATATTGATCTCAATAAAATCAGTGGCAATTTCGACTTTGCGAATAACCGTTTCATACCCGAGGTATTGGAAAGCCAAGTCATAAGAACCGGGCGTGAGCGACACCTCATAACGTCCCTGCAAATCGCTGGCCGCTCCTGTACCCGTTTGCTTTACAAAAATAGTAGCATAAGCTAATGGACTTCCGTCATCTGACTTTATTATTCCCCGAATACCGCCTGCATATAATACCGCGGGGAGACTTAGAAGTAATAATAATCCTAAAGAATAGGTTAATCTCATTTTCCAACTCGTTGTCCCAATAGACGTTGAATTGGGTTCAAAAGTTGTTCGCGACATTGTGAAATTAACTTTTATAAAATTGCTTTGTTCTGATCATCTGCTCAACCACATCAGGAACGAGGTAGCGGATTGATTTATTGCTTCTGATGCAATTTCGTATGTAGGTGGCAGAGATGTCAAGCAAAGGGGCATCAATCATTTTTACATTTGCATGACGCTTAAGTTCTGAATTTGTTACGTTGGGTCGGGGATAAACATAAAGACCATAATGACGTAGTATCTCCTCATAGTTTTTCCACTTGGTGAAGTTTTCAAGGTTGTCTTCACCAAGAATCAATTTGAATTCTTTTCCCGGGTGCTTCTCCGTAAGGTGCGCCAAGGTATGAATGGTGTAGCTTGGCTTAGGCAAATGAAACTCAACATCTGAAACCTCCAGCTTGTAATTGTCGGCAATAGCTGCCTTGACCATATCATATCGATCAAATTCATGAAGCAATCCTTTGCTGGGTTTTAGTGGATTTTGTGGAGAGACAACAAGCCAGACTTTGTTCAAATCGGCATTCTCAGCCATCACATTGGCAATAATCAGGTGGCCCATGTGAATGGGATTAAAGGAACCAAAAAAAAGTCCGATTTTCATTTTTTCTTAAAGTCGTCATAAAGACGCTGTGCCTCTTGTAGCGATTTCTCCAGCGCTTCATTGACAAGCACACGATCAAACTTATCCTGAAATGTCATTTCAAATTCTGCCTTAAATAATCTTCGCGATAGACTCTCCTGGGATTCGGTGCCTCTGTCAACTAGTCGGCTTTTTAAAATCTCAAGTGACGGAACTTTAACAAAAATGGCCAATGCTTTCTCACCAAAATATTTCTTCAGGTTAATTCCACCCTTCACATCTACATCAAAAATTACGTTCTTCCCATCCGACCAAATTCGCTCAATTTCAGATTTAAGAGTTCCATAAAAATTTCCTTCATAGACTTCCTCCCACTCAATGAAATCATTGTTATCTATTTTCTTTTTGAACTCCGATGGTGAAAGAAAATGGTAGTCTTTCCCATTTTCCTCGGTACGCCCTCGCCTGTCGCGCGTGGATGCGGATATTGAAAATCCTAAATCCGAATTATTCTTTAACAAATGCCTGACGATTGTTGTCTTTCCCGAACCGGAAGGGGCTGAAAAAATGATGGCTTTGCCTGACATCAGGAACTAATTTGCTGACTGATCTTCGCTTTAATCTGATCAACGAGATCATCAGGGGCCTGTCCTCCACAACATTTTGATTTCACCAATTCTTTGATCTTGTGATCAAGGTGATAGGATTTAAAGCACGGCATGCATTTATCCATGTGAGAAGAAAAATAGGAACGCTGTTCAGGGCTGGCTTCACCGTCCAAAATGAGTTGGAGCATTTCCATACAGGTAGGTTTTGTGCCGTTGGCCAGAATAAAGGGATTGGAAAGTTGACTCATAAGCTCAGGTATTTTTATAGCCCATTTGTTTTGCGTATTCGCTCAGTTTTTCTTTCAACAGCTGTCTCGCCCGGTGCAACCTGCTCCTTACCGTACCGATTGGAATGTCTAAGATTTTAGCCATCTCTTCGTACTTAAATCCCTCCAGATCGCACAAAATTATTACTGTTCTAAAATCTACATCCAGCGCGTTCAATGCATTCGATATCTCATCCCCAATCATATCCTGCAAAGCTTCTACTCGCAAGTCAGGTGTAATCTGCCGATCTATATCCTCCGAGTTATAATACGTCTCAACTTCCTGATAATCTACTTTTGCCGGCTCCTTGCTCTTCTTTCGATAGTCGTTGATGAAACTATTTTTCAAAATGCGAAACAGCCATGCCTTAGCATTAGTTCCTTTTTGGAATGATTCTATGAAGCGGTAGGCTTTAAGGTAAGTGTCCTGAACAAGGTCTTTGGCATCATCGCGATCCAACGTGAGCCGAAAACCGAAGTTATACATGGAATTGATGTGGGGCATGAACTCCTTGTCGAAGAGCTCTTGCTTCTCATGGTCAGTGTACTTAAACTTCAGGCCTTCATCCATAAGGGTGTAAAAATAGTAAATGTGTACTTCTTTTTAGGATTGATGCTTATAAGCCTTTTGCATACTTTAGCAGTTAGTTTAGATTAAAAAATCCATGAATTTCATTATCAACTTGATCAAAAAAATGCTTCCGAGGAAGAAGATTTTTAGTCATCATGGATATTCCATTTCTGAGTTTGATTTGGCCGAAGAAGGTAAAATTCAATTTGCACAGTGGCTGCATCCTGCCGAGCGACATGTGATTATTGATCAATCAACCGTTGATTTCTACAAGCAGTTTGTAAAGCCTGGAAGTTTTGTAGTAGATATCGGAACCCATACAGGTGATACAACCGTGCCTATGGCATTGGCTGCTGGCAAGGATGGACTTACCCTCGGTCTTGAGCCAAATCCACATGTCTATCCCGTTATTGAGGCAAATGCTGGCCTTAATAAAGAAAAAACTAATATTATCCCTTTGCGATTTGCCGCCACCAGTGAAGATGGAGAATTCACCTTTGCGTCTGGTGACGCGTCATTTCATAATGGTGGAATTATGGGTTTTTCCACCAATATCAAGAAGAATGTTCGCTATACTTTTAAGGTAGAAGGTAAAAATCTAGAGCAGTATCTTAAACGAGAATATGCCAGTTGGCTGGATCGATTAGCGTTGATAAAAATTGATGCTGAAGGTTATGACAAGGAAATTCTCAAAACCATGCCAGGCATTATTCAAAAATATAAGCCGGTGATTATCACAGAAGTTTTCAAACACCTTAGTCAAAAAGAACGACACGATTTATTCGACACCATTGCCAATCATGGGTATCAATTATTTTTTGTAGATGAATATCAGAACCCAAAAACAAGGCGAGAAATTTTAAGGGATGGGATGACACAACGAAAACATTTTGATTTGGTAGCTATGGCCAGATGACTCACAAAAGGCGGTAATTTTGATATTCTCCAATCCGTAATCCTGTTAATTTTCTTACGAATCGCTTCAGTTTCTCTTTGGCTGTATAGCTATTTTGAGAAATATCATAGTCAAATTTCCAATTTTTTTGACTAATTCTCTCTCTCATTATTTTCGGATGCGTGTCAGTGAACAACATTAATGAGTCTATTTTGGTGTAGTCAAACTCTATTGCCTTGACAACATTCTTTTCTATCCATTGATCATCATTCCATAATCGATTGAAGTCCTGCTGCTTGTGTTGCATTTTCCGGGGATCTTTTACCCATCCGTAATGATAGATCATTGCATCTACCGCCTTAACATTTAATTTATCATCTGGCCTTTTCCTGAATCCTTGCGCATCCTTGTACGAGAATATGTCACTGCGGTTCCTGATAATCCGAATTTCCCTTCTATACCATCGATAGGATTCTCCCACATAATCATAAGATCCGTAAAAGTGGAGATAATCAAACAACAGTCCCTCAATCCGTAAATCATCCTTATGTAACTCAAGAGCCGCTCTGACTGGTTCGATATACCTTTCGTGCATGACTTCGTCACCTTGAATATAAAATGCCCAATCCGAATCCCTTGAAATAGCCTTAAACGCTTTATCCGTCTCTGCAGCTAATACCCTGCCGCCTTGCCGCAAAGTATCATCCCACTCAGTTTCGATAATCTTAATTTTTGAAGAGTCTATATTTTTTATGAGTTGTGGGGTATTGTCATCAGATTTTCCAACAGCCACCACTACCTCATCGCACAACGGGATTATGGACAGTATTGCTTCAACAATAGGATAATCATAGGTGATTGCATTTCTGATGAATGTAAATCCGCTTACTTTCATTTGCCTTTACATTTCAGAATTTTCTGCTGCTGGTTGTGCGAGTCAAATTTCTTGAAAAAAATTAAATTATTGCCACTCCTAGCCTTTATATTGCATCGTTAACCATCTCTATGCCTATCTCCATTACGGCAGTTATCGTCACCCTTAATGAAGAATCCAATATCGGCAGATGCCTCGATTCTCTTTCAGGAGTTGTGGATGAGGTAATTGTACTTGACTCATTTTCAAGTGATACTACAGCTGTCATTTGTCAGGCAAAGGGCGTAAAATTCTTTCAAAAGCAATGGGAAGGATATTCTGCTTCAAAAAACAACGCTAATAATCTCGCTACCATGGACTACATATTGTCCATTGATGCAGATGAGGCTCTTTCAGATGAGTTAAAACATTCGATCATTGAACAAAAAAAGAATCCATTATTTCAAGCATACTCATTCAACCGACTTACTAATTACTGTGGTCAATGGATTCACTATTGTGGATGGTATCCGGACAAAAAAGTCCGGTTATTTAAAAAAGGAGATGCGGCCTGGGTTGGTGAAATTCATGAAGAGCTGGTCTTCAAAGCAACAACTTACGTAAAAAACCTGAAGGGTGATTTGCTTCATTATTCATTCCCGACCATTGCCAGTCACATTCAAACTCTGAACTCATTCTCGGAAATCGCGGCTAAAAGTGATTTCTCAAGAAAGAAGTGTCCTAATTTTTTAGTTCACATCCTTCTTAATCCTCCTTTTACTTTTCTAAAAAAATACATTTTGCAAAAAGGTTTTTTAGATGGATACTATGGATTTATCATTTGCACCATCTCAGGTTTTGCAAATTTTATAAAGTATTCAAAATTGAATGAACTCTGGAAAAAACAGGAGTTAAAATAATTTTACCGAAAAATAGCTCCCTTTACTCTTCTCAACTTAAGTTGTAAGTTCTTCGCCATTAATCGAAAATGATCTATTAGATTTAGTTGAATGGCACCGGCCAAGGTATAAACTGAATCGCTTTTATCCTTATACCACAATTTGTAGCCGTTAGCTTTCATCCATTGATCAATCTGCTCAAAATAGGGGTTAATATAATATTTACCATGCGTTTCAATTGAGATAACGGCAGGTCGGCTTTTCATGTGTTTCAGAACAAACCACTCAGCACCTTCAATATCAATACTCAAAAGATCAATCTTGCCGTCATCAATGGTGTCAAATGTAATCGCTGGTACTTCAAATTCATCTTCTTCTTTGATTGTATAGCTGTCGTTAACAACGGCAGGGCTTTTCAGTGAGCTGATGAAGGTGGAGGAGGCTCTTTGCGCTAGTTTCACGGTACCATTGTAATCAAATACGGCAACCTGTTTACACACTACATTTCTAAAAGAGCCAAATCTGGCCTTTATCTTTTCAACCGTTTTTGGATCCGCTTCAACTAAGAGTGTCTTCACTCCATCTTCAATAAAATTAATGACGTTGGATGTTTCAGGGATGTATACGCCAACTTCGACCACCGAAATTGGTGCGTATCCTTTTCTTTTACAGCGTCTATATAATTCCGTCTCCTGACTCATTATGTCATAAATCCATCATACCTTAATCACTGCCGATTCTTTGAGAGACATTTCTCTTTCCCTCATTACTTCAGAAAAATAGGTATCAATTTTATCTTTCACTTGAATTGGAGTGATCGAATTAATACAGGCACATTCCTTACTCCGCCTGCAATCGGTACAAGTTTTGTTCAACACTAAATACTCAGATCGTTTACCCAAGGGCATCCAGCGTCCTGGATGAATAGGTTTCATAGGAGAATAGAGCCCAAGAGCTCGTTTTCCTAAAGCGGAAGCCAAGTGTAGAACGCCCGTACTGCATGCTAATAATCCATCTGCCTGATTGATGAAAGACATTAACTCATCCAATGAAAACTTTCCAGTGAGATCGGTAACATGAGTTTGATTAAATAACTCAGGCATCTCTTGTCTGATAATCTCTCCTTCTTCCTTCAAGCCTGTGATGAAAATCTTGAAGTTATCTTGAGGCAATGATTGGATGAGGTGTAGGTAGTTCTGCAAGTTCCACTCCCTGGCGCTGTTTTTTGATTTTGGGTGAACAATCAGGTTAAACTTGTCAGTGGATAACAGTCCGTCAAAATTCCTTGGCGGAGCAACAAGTCCAAAGTATTTACTCATCTCACTTAAATCCATGTCGTCAGAAATCTTAAATGGTAATAAGAGCTTAAAATTCAGTTGGCTTTCATGCAGTGATGAACGAATTCTGCTGAACTCCACGAGGTAATTACAATACAGCCAATTAAACCATCGATGCCGGGTAGCAATCCTATTTTCTATCCCTACTTCTTTTGCTAAAGGAATCAATTTTCTATCGGGGTAGACAAATACGATATTTTTGGAATTTGTTTCAGAGAGCAAGGCAGGTGTTTTGATAATCTCCTCCTTATCTAAAAATTGATCCACAAATACTGATCGCTCTATAATTGGCTTTGTATACCCTTTCCCTATAAAATAAATTTTAATATCTGGATCAAGTGACTTGAGGTAGCCGGCAAACGGTAAAGTGAGGATCACATCCCCCAAATTATCGGTGCGACTGAGAATAATCTTCTTGCCCAGATCAAGTTTGTGATTGACTTCATACAGTTTTGCATACTTGTACAAAACATGGTTGGCAACAGCCGAGGCCACCATCAAACCTTCATAGCCATCCAAAAAGCCTCGTTTCAGTATATAACTTTTAAAGAAAGCGAAAAAGGTTCTAACTATTATTTTACGACTTGAACTGGACTTTCTTCCGCGATTTTCACTTGCAAAAATTTCAGAGTAACGTTGAATCTTCTGAAGTGAATCTTTGGCATCGCTGTAAGCGCGGTGCAAGAGATCTCCTTTTAGGTGTTGAAGTTTTATGCTTCGTTTAAGGACTACTTTGTCGTGCGGATTTTCGCCTCCCCAGTTACCAATTTTGCGATCCCACAACCTGATTTTCCGATCCGGATACCATTGTCCATGTCTGATCCACTTGCCACCATAGCTAGAGAGTCTATTCATGGAGTACGCATCATGTTTCCATATTTCTTTTACTTTAAGAATGGAGTTGGTGAGCTGCTCGGAAAGATATTCGTCCGCATCAAGGGAAAGGATGACATCATTGACAGCCTGATATATCGCAAAATTTTTCTGATCAATATGACTGCGAAAAGGGTGATCGACAACTCTTACTTTTTTCTCTTTGCAAATCTCCCGTGTGCGGTCAGTAGAGAAGGAGTCAATCACAACGATTTCATCCGCAACTGGCCGTATCGAATCAATACAGCGGCCTATATTGTTTTCCTCATTGTATGTAATAATTACAGCACTGATCTTTACCATGAATCACCTTTCATCATACTAACAAAGGTCTTATTTACCTTTTTAGAATCCAAACATTTATAACGGGTAAAGGCTGTCTGCTATTCATTAGCAGGCGGCCTTTAAATTAACGTTGCTTCTTACGACTAACGGCTGGCTAATAAGCCCTGAGATTTTACCATATTGATGAACTCTATACGGTAACCTTCTTTGTCAATTCCTTTGGCACTTTGGGCGAGTTGAAGAACTTTATCAAACGAATAACTTTGAACATATTCTGATTCCCTTAGGAGCATTCCAAAACCAGCCACAGCGGCCGACCACCTGAAATTGTCCGAAGATTTTTCAAGGCTTTGATTACCATCCAATAGTGGCTGAACGAGTAACTTACTCACTTCGCCATCGGGTTTTTTATATCTGAATTTTACCGTCATCAACTCCTTTGATTTATATGATGAAGGGTCAACTTTGATGGATTGATACTTGAGTTCGTCCACTTTGTAAAATTCACTCTCAACTCCAACAGGAATAATTTCATAAAGTGCCGTTACTGTATGCCCAGACCCAAGGTCGCCTGCATCTTTCTTATCATTATTAAAATCCTCATTCTTCAACATTCTGTTCTCATAGCCGATAAGCCGGTAGGCCTTCACTTTGGTTGGATTAAATTCTATTTGAAGCTTTACATCCTTAGCAATTGTAAAGAGCGTTCCTCCAAATTCATTTACCAGCACCTTTTGAGCTTCAAGTATAGAGTCGATATAGGCGTAATTGCCGTTTCCTTTATCCGCGATGGTTTCCATTTTGGAATCTTTGTAGTTACCCATGCCGAAGCCAAGCACTGTCAGAAATACTCCATCCTTTCTTTTCTCTTCAATCAACCGCTCCATAGAAGCATTGCTGGATTCGCCAACATTAAAATCACCATCCGTGGCAAGTATCACCCGGTTGTTCCCACCTACTTGAAAATTTTCCTTAGCGACTGCGTAAGCCAGTTTAATTCCTTCCCCTCCGGCTGTTGAGCCTCCCGCTTCAAGATTATCCAATGCTTCAATGATTTTCCTTTTATCCGCACCAGAAGTAGAGGGCAAAACCATGCCGGCTGCTCCTGCATACACAACGATAGCCACCTTATCCTGCTGGCGCAACTGTTCTACCAGTAGTTTAAAAGCTGATTTCAGCAACGGTAATTTATTGGGGTCGCTCATTGATCCCGATACATCAATCAAAAAAACAAGATTAGACGGTGGCAGATTTTCCGTTTCCACTTTCTTACCCTGCAATCCAATGTGTACAAGCTTGTGCTTGGTATTCCACGGACAAGCTGCTATTTCTGTGAAGATTGCAAAGGGATCATCTCCCTTTGGTTGATCGTAATCATAATCAAAATAATTGACCATCTCCTCAATCCGGACAGCATCCTTGGGAGGGCGTTGACCACTATTGATAAACCTCCTAACATTGCTATAGGAAGCCGCATCAACGTCAATAGAGAAGGTGGAGAGTGGGTTACGTATGGCATCCTGAAAAATATTCTCGTGAACAGCATCATATTCTTCTGTATTGAATTGAGGTTGTTGTTCGTACTCAGCAGGCGCTCCATACACCATGTTTTTCCAAAGGCTCCTTTCGCCTCTTTTTGTCGACTTAGTAATACCAGAAATAGTCTTTTGATCTACGACAGGTCCAACCAGTAATTCTTCGTCTTTAGTTTTGACATCAGTCATTAGGGCAACATCAATTCTATTGTTGATACCAATTTTAATTTCTTGTGTTTCCATTCCAACCAAAGAAAAAACGAGTATTCCTCCATCGCCACGGACGCGAAGAATATAATTTCCTTGATAGTCCGTGGTTGTTGCTCTGCTCGTTCCTTTGAGCAAGACATTCACTCCGGCAAGCCCCTTGCCGTTATCATACGAAGTAACCTTACCTACCATGGTTCGGTCCTGTGCGATCAAAGTCCCTGAACCAAAAAGGACTATCGCCAGAAGTACCCAGATTTTAGTTTTCATAATCATTTATTTTAAGTTTTGAACTATGGGTAAGATGCTGCGCGGAGCAGAATTCCATAAAGCCTGTAAAATATTTTATATTGGAGAGTGGAGAACTCGAAGATTATCACTCTGGAAGATGATTCTGTGCTTTTAAGGCGCTACAAAAACACAGGGAATCTGGAGGTTTTGGGCAGTCTTTTTGTTCGCTACAATACCTTGATATATGGTCTTAGTCTGAAATACCTCAAAGACAGGGATGAGGCAAAAGACACGGTCATGCAAATATTTGAAAAGCTGGTTCACAGCCTAAAGGATCATGAGATTGAGAATTTCAAGAGCTGGCTTTATGTTACTACCCGCAATCATTGTCTCATGCAAATTCGTGCCGGTAAGGGAAAATTTAAAGAAGAAATCTCCCCAAACCTTATGGAAAATGAATTCATGCTGCATCTAAACGAGGAACCTGAAATGGAGCAGAATCTTGTTAAATTGGAAAAATGCATTGAAGAACTTGCGAATGAACAAAAACAATGTGTGCAATTGTTTTTCTTACAAGAGATGTGTTATAAAGAGATTACTGGCGCTACAGGGTTTGACTTAAATAAAGTGAAAAGTTTTATACAAAACGGCAAGCGCAATTTGAAACTGTGCATAGAACGGAATGGCTGATGTAAATGACGATATAAGAAAATACCTCAGCGGAGAAATGAATTCTGCCGAAAGGCACGCACTTGAGAAAAGGGCATTGACTGATCCCTTTCTGGCAGATGCTTTGGAAGGTGCAGAATCCATCGATCCAAAGAATTTTGTTTCTGACCTAGCGGAACTGGATAAACGGATATTAAAGGGCAAAGAACAAAAAGCGTGGCTCTGGCCATTGCGCATTGCGGCTTCCTTTCTTGTGATCAGTATAACAGCTCTTTTGGTTTATAATTCTTTCCCTCCGAGTCAGCCCGAGAAATTAGCAGAACAAAAGATTGATCAACCTTCAGCAGACGAATCTGGTGCTCCATCAGTAGCGGATGAAAAAGAAGAAGAGAAAAATTTATTGAGCCTTAATCAACCCACGCGAGAAAAATCATTACCAAAAAATAAACCTGACGTAGAAATAATTGAAGAGACTCCTCAATTGGCACAAGCAAGCGAAGAATCATCTGCTGCAAGGTATGGACAGGGTGCTTTGCGCACCGATGAAATAATTGCCGAAGATAGTAAGCCCGAAATGGAAAGTCTGAGCAATGAGGTTGCAAACACCGAAATTGCTGAATCAAAAAAAGAAATTGCAGCTGAAAGGGATGAGTCAAGAAAGGCAAAAAGCTCAAGCCCTTCTCCGTCAGCATATGGCCCGCAGCGAAGAGCAGAAGGCAAGGTTACCTCCGCTGATGGTTCAGCTTTAGCAGGTGTTAATGTTATTATTAAAGGTTCTTCTATTGGCACGGTAACCGATGCAGCGGGGAACTATTCACTGCCTGTGGCGACAGACAGCGCAAACCTTCAGTTTTCCGCACTCGACAAAAAATCACTCGATATCATTCAAAACAATAACCAGAGGCTTGATGTAAAGCTTAAAGACGATGAACTACAAGTCAATGAGATAGTCGTCACGGGTTATGAATTGGAATCATCAAAGAATAGTAAGGCTCTTTCGACCTCTAAATTAGCCGAGCCTGTTATTGGAAGAACCGCCTTGAAAAAATTTATGGAAGACAACGTGCGTTACCCCAATGAGGCACGGCAGGGAAAAATAGAAGGGAAGGTTGTCATTGAATTTGTGGTTCGTCAGGATGGGTCGTTGACTGACTTTAAAGTAGTTAGAGGACTTGGATACGGCTGTGACGAAGAAGTTGTTCGATTGATTAAAGAAGCATCGACCTGGTCGCCCACCTTGCGGGACAATCTTCCCGTCATCGAAAAAGCAAGAGTCCAATTCCGCTTCAAACTTCCTTAAATCCATTAAAAAGAAGCTATTTTTTGCACCATTGATAAAATGGTCTGTAGGCTAATTCATTATTATTTTTACTTTTAGGGAAATCTAATTCTCACTTTACTGATTTATCATGAGTTTATTCATTAAGAAGCCATTGGAGCAACTGATGACCCAGTCGGCAGATTCCACAAAAGGTCTGAAGAGAACACTTGGAGCTGGCAACCTGATTGCGCTCGGCATCGGAGCTATTATTGGTGCCGGGCTTTTCGTGCGTACTGCCGCTGCGGCAGGAGAAGCAGCAGGACCGGCTGTTGTAGTGTCATTCATAGTAGCAGCAGTCGGATGTGCATTTGCAGGCCTTTGTTATGCTGAGTTTGCCTCCATGATTCCCATTGCAGGAAGTGCTTATGCATACGCTTATGTTACCATGGGTGAATTCATGGCCTGGATTATTGGATGGGCGCTTGTATTAGAGTATGCCCTTGCCTCGGCCACTGTATCAATTGCATGGAGCGAATACCTAAATAACTTGCTGGGGGGGGCCATACCCTATCAATGGTGCCACTCTCCGATGGAAGCATCGCTTGATGGCACTGCGGGCATTATCAATTTACCTGCATTATTTATACTTATCATCTTGACGTTAGTACTTATCAAAGGAACTCAGGAATCTGCTTCGTTAAATGCTGTCATTGTTTTTGTAAAAGTTGCTATCGTTCTCATCTTTATTTTCATCGGATGGGGATTTATCAATGAGGCTAATTATACACCGTTTGTCATTCCTGGCACGTTGGCTGGGCATGAGGCCTGGAACGCCCATGGATGGGGCGGAGTCTTAGGTGGAGCCGGAATTGTTTTTTTCGCCTTCATTGGCTTTGATGCTGTATCAACTGCAGCACAAGAAGCAAAAAATCCAAAACGAGATATGCCCATTGGAATCTTAGGATCATTAGTCATTTGTACCATTCTTTATGTGTTGTTCTCTCATGTTCTTACAGGCGTAGCCAATTGGGAAGAATTTAAGACAGCTGGTAAAGAGGCTTCAGTAGCATATGCTATTCAAAAATACATGCCTGGGTATGAGTGGCTGGGAACGTTAGTTACGGTAGCCATTCTCGCAGGATTCTCTTCTGTTATATTAGTAATGCTTATGGGGCAGTCACGCGTATTTTATTCCATGTCGAAAGATGGGCTTGTACCTAAAGTATTTTCTGAGTTGCATCCAAAGTTCAGAACGCCATTTAAATCGAACGCTTTGCTTCTCATCTTTGTGGGTCTGTTTGCGGGATTGGTTCCTGGCAGTGTGGCTGGCGATTTAACAAGCTTCGGTACATTATTCGCCTTTGTTCTTGTCTGCGCAGGAATTTGGGTTCTTAGGGTAAAAAATCCTACAGCTGTGAGACCTTTCAAGACGCCATTGGTTCCATTGGTGCCTATTCTTGGAATGGTTGTGTGTTCTGCGATGATCTTTTCCCTCGGCTATGACACGTTGATTTCTGCGATGGTATGGATGGCCGTTGGTCTGTTTATCTATTTTCTATACAGCAAAAAGAATAGCATTCTGCGCAGGGAGAATGGTGAACTATGATCTGATAGAATAATTTCAGAATCGGAAGTTTAGAATCCAAAAACTAGTTTGCAATCTCGCTGGTGATTGTCAGCTCTGTCCCGATTAGCAGAGTCATATATTGCCTTAGCGGCCTCCAGGCAATTCCTCCCGAAGGATTGCCATCGGAAAAATTAAAAGTGGATCCGCAACAGGGATCAGTAAGATACAGTCCCGAACTGTGCACGTTAACGGTGGCACAGGCATCATTAGGGTGATAAGAACAGTTGCGTTCATAGGCCAGGTAATTCTTAGCATCCACGCGATAGATAATAATCCCCCGGACGCCTTTATTGTTTAGTTCCTTATAACCACCATTCGTGTTCAGGCTTAGGAACTCGGGAAAGCTTAAGTCAATAACAATGTCATTGAAAGGGGAAAATGGAATCGGGTCGTCCGACAAATCATTTTTGCAGGAGACGATAGTTAATAACAATATCCAAAATTTAGTTTTTCGGATAATCATAAAATCCCTTTCCTGATTTCTTCCCTAAGTGACCCTGAACAATTTTTTGATGCTGAATTTCACTCGGCCTGAACTTCGGTGCTTTGTTAAAGCCTTCATAAACTGAAGTTGTAACGGCATAATTTACATCTATCCCAATCAGATCCATCAACTCGAAAGGTCCCATTTTAAAACCTACAGACTTCAATAGCCTATCAATTCCCTCATGAGAGGTCACGTTATCTTCCAAAACTTTCAGTGACTCGACATAATAATGTCGTGCTACCCTGTTAACGATAAAACCTGGAGAATCTTTTACCTCTACAGCAACTTTTCCCAGTGTTGCAGCGAACTCCTTCATGGCTACGATTATCTCAGGGGATGTATTCGCCCCGGAAATTATTTCTACTAATTTCATCAGGTGGGCAGGATTAAAAAAATGCAATCCTACACAACGAGAGGGGTCGGCAAGGGTCGATGCAATTTGGGTTATTGCTATGGAAGATGTATTGCTGGCTAATATGGTCTCGCCTCGGTTGATCTTTTCCAATTCCGCAAATAACGTTCGCTTTACTTCGAGATTCTCCACCACGGCTTCGATGACCAAGTCGGCCGTGACATCCGTGAGCTGAGGTGCCTTACTTATGCGACCAAGTGCCTGCACGAGGGCAGTCTGGGAGAGTTTACCTTTAGCCACCGATCGATTTAAGGTCTGTTGAATAGTGAGAATACCCTTCTCGGAAAACTCCGTGTTTACATCAAAAATTATTGTCTCATAACCTGCGAGCGCACAGGAAATGGCTATCCCCTGCCCCATTGTACCCGCGCCCACTATAGCTACAGTTTTAATTCTTCTCATAACCATAAAATGATTTAATCAAATCACGGTACTGGTTTTGATATTTTCGTACTGAACGGTCAGGTCGATGAAAGGAACTTTCATTGGACAACTGACTTAGATGACTTGCTTAAACTGCTTCAGAAAGCGAATGTCGTTCTCCGAGTAAAGACGGAGATCATTGACACGGTAGCGCAACTGGGTTACTCGTTCAATGCCCATCCCAAAGGCAAATCCAGTATATATTTCCGGGTCAATGCCACAATTTTTGAGAACATTGGGATGTACCATGCCCGAACCAGCGATTTCTACCCACCCACTCTGTTTACAGACGTTGCAGCCATCCCCTTTGCAAATGAGGCATGAGATATCAATTTCCGCACTGGGTTCGGTAAAAGGGAAATAGGAAGGTCTGAAGCGAATTTGAATATCCTTACCAAACATCTCTTTCGCAAAATGGTAGAGCGTCTGTTTAAGGTCAGCAAATCCCACATTTTTATCGATATAAAGCCCCTCCACCTGATGAAAGAAGCAATGGGCTCTGGCCGAAATTGCCTCATTCCTGTAAACGCGCCCTGGCATTATAGCCCTAATGGGAGGCTTTTGCGATTTCATCAGTCGTATCTGAACATTAGAGGTATGTGTCCGCAGGAGGATATCCGGATTTTTCTCTACAAAAAAAGTATCCTGCATCTCTCGAGCAGGGTGGTTCTCGGCAAAATTCAAAGCCGTAAAATTATGCCAGTCATCTTCCACCTCAGGACCATCTTCTACGCAGAATCCCAGGCGCTCAAAAATTTCTATGATGCGATAGCGGGTGAGGTTTAGTGGGTGATGGCTGCCGGTTTTATTGGATATGGATGGCAAAGTGAGGTCGGCAGAAAAAGAACCTCGGTCTTGAACTCGATCCAGCTGATCCTGAGCTTCCTTAAGCTTTTCTTCAGAAAGTCTTTTTAAGTCGTTAAGGGTCTTTCCAAGAAGCTTCCGTTGTTCAGCGGTCACGGTTTTAAGCTCTTCAAATAAGGCCGCCACTAAACCCTTTTTGCTAACAAATTGGATTCTGTATTGTTCGAGTTCTTCTTTGGTTTTGATAAAGAAGGAATTGATCTGCCCTTCAATTAATTTTATTTTCTCTTCCATGAACTTCCTGTTTCGCTTGTGCCAGTTTCAGCCCGTAGTTTATAACTAAACAAATCACTAAGGCAATCGCCAAAATCAGCGTATCGCCTTGATCTCGTAAAAGTACGGCAATCACAAGAAAAAAAATACTGATACTCGAAATCGCCATCACTGACTTTGAATGTGAGAAGCCCAAATTTAAGAACTGATGATGGACATGGTTTCGGTCAGCCCGAAAAGGAGATTGCAATTTTCTAAGCCGCAAAATTATCACTCGAAGTGTATCAAAGACTGGGACAATAAGAATACATATTGCGGTAGCTATTGAAGAGGTAAATTTATAACTATGCTTATCAGAAAGTTGATGATTTGTTATGACAAATTGAATACTCAGGTAAGAGATCAGCAAGCCAATCATAAGGGCTCCAGTATCTCCCATAAAAATTCTGGACGGTTGCCAATTAAAAAAAAGAAACGCGAGCAATGAACCCGTAAAACAAAAAGCGATATAAGCGAACGTAGTATTTCCAATTAGGTAAAACCAAGTTCCGTAGAAACCAAGAATGATTACTCCTACCGTTCCAGCCAGGCCATCGAGTCCATCTACTAAATTATAAGCATTGGTGAGAATAAGCAGCACAAAGGCAGTTAATACAAAGCCTAACCATTCCGGAAAAATAATATCGCCTATCAGTCCATAGGTTGACGTTAAGCGCGTGTGATCAAGGAAAACCAAAATGAAAATGGGTAAGAATTGGCTATACAGTTTTTGTTTTGGTGTCAAGGCAAGCACGTCATCTCTCAGGCCAATGATAAACATCAATCCTATCGAGATGAGAAAAAATCGTAAAGACAACCACTCCTGAATGGATAAACACATCAAAAGGGAGATCAATACACCCAGCAAAATGGCAACACCTCCCATCGATGGAGTAAAGGTCGCATGTATCTTGTGTTCCCCTGATGAATCAAAAAGTTTCCATTGCCTCAGTATCTTGATAAATACGGGAAAAAACAAGAAAGAGATTAAGAAGGAAATAGCGGTATAGAATATGATGCGTATGATAGTTTTATGAATTAATAAGCTTTGTCACTCCCTCTAATCAGGCTAATCACTGTGAGGAAAATAATTTTAATATCAAGCCAAAAAGTCCAATTCTCTATATAATACCGATCGAGCCTGACACGGTTTTCCATATCAGCAAGGGTTTGGGTTTCTCCACGATATCCCATACATTGGGCAAGACCCGTGATCCCGGGCTTGACGTAGTGGCGAGACATGATATTAGTGATTAACGGCTCAAATTTCTCGTTGAGCTTAATTGGGTGAGGCCTTGGGCCAATTAAAGACATGTCACCCTTTAATACATTTAAAAATTGAGGCAGTTCATCAATACTACTTTTTCTCAAGAAAGCTCCAAATTTTGTAATTCTTGCGTCATCCTTTGTTGCCTGCCGATAATCTGCCTCATTGTTTACAACCATAGTTCTAAACTTGACACAACCAAATGGTTTGTTAGCCTCGCCATTCCTCTCCTGAATAAAAAATATCGGTCCAGAAGAGTCCATCTTAATCAATAAACCAATCAATGGGACAAGCCAGGATAAAAAAAGGAAAGAAAAAAGGAAAGAAAAAAAAAGATCAAATGTTCGTTTTTGAAATCGATTTCTTGAGTCATCCAAGGCCACAGTAGCTAAGTCAATACCCGGCAATTTATCGTATTGCCCCAACTGAATCGTTTGCTGTTGAGATAATGTTGAATCAAAAATCAATTTTACTTTAATTAGTGAGTCCAATCCAAAATTTACCAAAAGTTTTAATTGGCCTTTTTGAACATCTGGCAAACAACAATATATTTCATGAACATCATTTGTGGAGCAAAATTTCCTTATCAGCTCAAAGTCAGAAGTTTCAGATTGATAGTCAAAATACCCAAGGAACTTATATCCTGAATCTGGATTCAACAAAAAGAATTTTCGTATTTCGAATGACAAATTATTCTTTCCAACAAGTATGTAGTTCTTTACCTTAATTTCGGCAAGAAAAATTCTTCTCAAATAGAAAACCAAAAGTCGAAAAAAGAAAAAAAGTGGAACAAAAATAGCGTAGATTAATCCTATTTTACCCAAAGAGTAGGTTCTGTTAAAAAAGGAGATAAGAGACGCAGCAATAAGGAGATGTATAAAGATAAATGCTATTTGACTTCTGAGTATCTTTGATAGGGTCCAACCTTTTGTAGCTGAGTAGGGGGCTGAAACCATTATTAGAAATAACCAAGCAAGGTTGCTGTAAATAGCCAAGTAGACGTAGTCAGCTCTTTCATTAATCCAAAACATTTCATCAATGAAATAAAATGAAAAAAATATTGATAGATTTAGAAATAGCAAATCGCAAACAAAAAATAGGATTTTTAAAAAGACTGACATGTTCAATCAATTAGTAATAACACACTAAATCAGACTAAATCAACCCTATTCAAGACTGGTTTAGCTTGCTGAGACTTATACTGCAAAATAAAGATTTGATGGAGAAGCGCAAAAAAGACCACACCCTGATAACGGCCGAGAAAAACTTCAGTTACTCCATAAATTAAGAAAGGAAATAAGACAAGGATACCTAATATATTTTGGCTTTTGTAGGATAGGTACAATGGCCTAATAACAAGCAGGGCAATTGCAAATAAGCCAATTAGGCCGTTAGAAAAGAAAAGCTGAATAAACTGATTGTGCGAATTATAGCTCTCGTTTGCAAATTGAAGCATGGCATGATTCTGATAATATTTATTCATCTCATCCTTATAGTCACCAGTACCAACCCCAAAAAGCAAACTTGGATTAGCGCTGATAGCTGATTCCCATAAAACGAACCGCTCCCAGGAATCATCCAAAATTACCTTATTATCTCTGGCTGAATTGACAACAAACATGGTTATTGTCATCAGAAGAACCAGAATAAAGGTAAGTTTTCTCGGAAGCGTCCGCTCTTCAATAAAGAACTTCAATACAAAAAATGAGAACACCAAGACTAGAGAAATGAAGGCGGTATACCCACCCGTAAGTAGCAGCAATGCAAAAAAATAAAGGATTATAGCGGTAGTTATATGCGATCTCAGTCTCGTTTCACCACTGAATAGTAAGTAAAGGCCTATTGTGATACAAAAAATCAGATAGTAGGCAAGGTATGTGGGTTGTAAATTTACAATACCCGTAAGGTTGTAAAAAAAAAAAGAATCGGCATCACCCGTTTCGTAGTATTCAAAGAATGCATTGCCTAAGCAAATTGCGCAGGAAAAAAAAACCCCTAACACGAAACTAAGAATTACATCACGCATTTCCTGTTCAGTGAAATTTGATAAACAACTAAAGGCGATAGGAACTGCAACAAAACTCAGATTTGTTTCCAAAATGCTAAATCCTGCACTTATATCGCTGGAATACAGAAGACCCATAATTAGTACTAAAAGATAGAGTCCAATATCCCATATTCGGAAAGCAAAATTGATAATATGACGTTCATAAACCATCAAGGCAATAGAAATTGCGGTGCAAAAAATCAGCAGCTTAATGCTAATCACCGCTGACAGAGGGGTAAAAAAAACAAAAAGAAGAAATGATGCCTTAAAAAGAACTTTAGTCAAAGCTAATCCCTTCATCTTCACCTTAGTTCTATGGTTTCTTTAATATGGTCAAAAACATAATATCAGAATTTATCAACATTTTCAATCGATCCGTCACCAATTATCTTCCGTAAGGGTGCGATCGAAACCATATTTTTTTGAAATAATTATTGCTTCTTATCAGCAAGCAACGAAACAAATAGTTTTTCATGTTGATCGACTACTATGTCCCAATTGTAAAGTGACTCAATCTTACTTAAATTATTCGCTATCATTACTTTTGAGTTTAAATCAAATATCTTATCAATGTCATTGATCACTTTCTGGATATCTTCCTTGGTGTCAAAATAAAAAGCTGAGCTCTCAAGTATGCTTTCGTTAAACGGATTTCTATGAGCAACTATAAAGCATTGGCAAGCCATAGCTTCAAGTAAAGAAGGATTTGTCCCGCCAACGGAATGTCCGTGAAAATAAATCTTTGAATAATGCCTAATAGAGTCAAGTCGTTTCTTAAGATAAATACCACCTAAGAAACGAATTCTCGAGCTTTGGTATAAACTTTTCAAGTATCTCCCAAATTTTGTGGCATGATTTCCAACGACTAGAAGCGGAAGCGTAGTGTCTGATGACAAATGGGCTTTTATAATTGTTTCAACATTATTTTCCGGCTCAAGTCGCGCAACCAAAATAAAATATTCTCTCTCTTGGATATCAAACTCACTCAGGTATGACCTATCAAAATCATGAATAGGATCCGCTCCGTATGGAATGTAAAATGATTCCGCATTAAATTTTGTCTTAAGATAAGATTGAATTCCCTTATTGTCAGAAATCAAGAATGGAGATTCTTGCACTGCAATCTTCTCAAGTTTTTCAATAATAAGTTGAATCCATCTGTTCCATTTCGATCTTTTCCACTCTAAGCCATCCATATTTGTTATTATGACAGCTTTTTTACCTGTTTTTGGTTTAAACCATCTATAAGATGGAGCAACACTATGATAACCGGCTTCATAAATAATGTCAAAATCGCCACTCAGTGCATCCTTCAGGCATAAATAATCATATATAATATTTGCCGCACCACCCAGTAAACCTTCGGGGCTGAACATTCTTCTTATCTTAACGCCTTTAAAGTAGTCATCTCTAAATTTATGGTAGCTTGGGTTATAAACGGTTACTGAATGTCCTCGCTCTTGCAAACGCACTGAGATATATTCTGCAAACTGCTCATATCCCCCATAGTTATTAGGAATGCCCTTAGTACCAAGAATTGCTATCTTCACTAAATTTGAAATTTTATTTAACCGAAATATATTGCGACATAATACTAATTTGCGCGCAGCTTAAATTCATGCATTCACTCGGCAAAAATAGTCAAATCGTCTTAACTTGGTTAGTCTGCATTGCTTTTGTAGGGATGTTTTTTTCTGTTGTAGTCAGCAATATACTTCTTATTACATTATTCAGTTTTTGCTTAATTAACCTGAGACCTTCCGAAATTTTAAAAAACCTTAGACAGGATCTCTTAACCAAACTGGCAGTTGGGTTTTACTTATTACATCTGCTTTCTTTGATATACACTAATGACATTCAAAAAGGTCTGTTTATTTTGGAAAAGAAATCGTCAATTCTTTTGTTTCCTATTTTACTGTTGCCAACACTTCAAAAAATTGAAATCCATAAAAATTTATTCAAATTCTTAGGATGCATTGCGTTCTTAAGCAGTTTTATAATGATAATCGTTGCGGGTTATAAAAAGATATTCCTATTAAATTACAATGCTTTCTATTTTGAAAATATAACACCTATTGATTATGTATATTATGCACTGTATTTTTCATGTGGCTCTATAATTCTAATTGAGGTTTCTTTTGAGCAATGGCTCAAAAAGAAATATGGAACGATTGTAATTGCCTTCATGTTTATCTATTGTCTCGGCATTCTTATTCTAATTGCTTCAAAAACTGGAATCATCTTTTTTACCTTGACCTCCTTCTTCGTCTTATATAAGAAAATATCAAATAAAAAGGTGTTTACTACTTCTATAATAGCGATCTTGATGGTACTTTTTGTGCTTTTTTATTTAAATAAGACCACTCGTGAAAGGTTTACCGAGATGGCGCAGCATCTTAACGTTTTAACACAAGAGGGACCTATTAAGGATACCGATATTACTGATCTCAACATGAGGTTACTTTTTTGGAAGATATCCATAACTCATTCTTGGAGGGACAATTACTTTCTATCTGGAGTGGGGCCTGGAGATGCACAAAATTACCTTGATTCACTTTATACTCTTCCGGATTATAAGCTCTACGGGTATGTTGGATGGGACAGTCATAATCAATGGGTTTATACATATATTCAACTAGGAGTTTTTGGACTCCTTCTCTTGGCGATTCTTTATCTAAACTGCTTTGTTTTAGCGTTCAAAAAGATGGATTTAAAATTTATAAGTTTCTTATTACTAATCTTCGGTTTTAGCCTTTCAGAATCAATTTTGGAATCAAATAAGGGTATAGTATTTTTTGCCCTATTTATTACTCTATTTATTGGAGTTAGAGGGGAAATGAATTTGGACGGATCATGCGCAAAGTAGATTGAGATTAGAATCCCCTCCATGCCTTTGGCACTGACAGTTATCCCAAGTCGGTTCTGGATTTAAGAATTTCTGCAGGTATGCCTCCTGCTATCGAATCTTCTGGAATTGACTTGGTTACAACAGCACCTGCGGCAATTATATATCCTTTTGAAATAGTAACGCCATCCAATATCACAACGCCAGACCCGATCTAACAATTATCCCCGATAACAACACCTCTCCTTGACTCTCTTATTTTAAGATTTCTACTTCTATGTTTTCGCAGTTATGCTTTTCCGAAAATATTTTAACTTGTAAACCATAATCACATTGTTGCCAATTTCAATTACAGGGCATTAATGTTAACTCAATCTTCGATGCTAGTTTACTCACTTTTATCAAAAATAATTGATTTAATGAAGGCATTTCGATCTTCTGCATTTAATGCAAGATCATTATCGAAGTCAAACTTCAAAATTATATTACTTTCCGATTGGATCTCAATTTCAAAATTAGATTCTGTGAACCCTTCTGCCGTATAAAAGTCACCAACCTTTTTATCATCAAGTAATACAACAAGGTGTGGATAAATATTGGACGCCTTAGTTCCGCGATGATTGATTTTTAAGGTATAGCGCCCTACTTGCATAGGCATAGGTCTTGAGGTAACGATGCCTCCCCATATCGGAATAACCATTCCTCCGTAATCACTTAAGTCAAAGTATGAAGTAACATCTATAATTAAACTTTTGGCAACAAACAACTGAGCCCATGCATCATAAAATTCTTTTTCCTTCACTAAAGTATAAGCATTATCAAGTTTTTGCCTAACCTGAGGATTTAGATGAGCTTCAAAACCATGAGCTCCAACAATCCAAAACCGATTTAATTTATATTGATCGCTCGTTCTCAATAAAATAGAATCAACAATCGCCTCTTTGCTCGCAGCAAAAACAGTGGCGTTGTAATTGTATTTTTTAAGATAATATCCATGTTGCCAGGCCGTTCTTTCTTCAATAATTGGGTATAATCTTCCGTCTCCACTTATAAACTCTGTCATTTCCCGAAATTGTGTTTTTATTGGTTTACTCTTTGAGTAATATTTTTTAGCTATTGACAGATCTATAAATGATAAGAATAAGATGGTGCTGAGGATCACGACATGAATCGTCCTATTACGGATCAGGCTAATACCGAACGCTATCGCAAGCAAAAAGATAGGTACAACAACAATTGTATACCGGTCAAAAAGCATGGGAACAAATATCAATGACCGGACATAGGGAATCACATAGGTTATACCTATCGCTATAAACGAAATAAAAAAACTTAACTGCAGAGGTGACTCTTTAACGTTCTCCAATTCTTTGTTGCTCTCTGAAAATACCTGGTAACAGTAATAAAAAAGTAACAATACCAGTATTGGTTTAAGTAAATCATTATGGCCAAAATATGCAGAAAAATAAGAGATAGCAAAGCTTGGCTCGGGTGGCGAAATCCAGAAAGACGTAAGGTTTACTTTCTCTAGAACAAATGGTACCCAGGGCAAAAAACCAACACCTATAATAGCACCAGCCACTGCAAAGGTTTTTAAAAATGTTTTTCGATTTTCCTTTTCTCCAAACATTAAAATGAAAGCGATAAGAGCTTGAGCTGCGACAATGAAGAGTGAATAGTAATGAGAGTAAAGAAGTAACAATGTGAAAAGAGAATACAAATACACGTTCTTAAATTGAAGCCCCCTAATAAGTCTAATGAAATAAATAAAAGAAAAGACCGTAAAAAGAAATGCCATGATATAACACCTGGCTTCTTGAGAATAATAAATATTATAATAATTCACGCAAGTGAGCCATGCAGCTATTATTCCTAGTCGTTGATTTAGCACTTCTTTACCCAATAGGTACATACTCCAGACACTCACGACTCCACAAATTGCCGAAAGGCCCCTGGCTATACCTTCTGTATGGCCGAAGACTGAAAATAAAATCTTTACACAAATAAAATACAATGGGGGATGCGGATCGCAGCATCTTAAATAATCGAACAATTTACCCCATGATGTTGAAGGGTCAGTCTCAACCATGGTATGAAGTTCATCAACCCACATACTTTGGTTGGTTAATCCATAAAACCGCAAACTTATTGCAACTATGAGGATTAGACTAAGTAAGATGAAATTTTGATTTTTTTCAGATAACGGATTTTTCATAAATTACTTAGTTAGAATTAGCTCGAAAAATACTTCAATGATTGACAAATTTACAATCTTGCAAGTAAATTAGGTGAGCAGGTCATACTTTGAAGTATAAAACTAAAAACTGTCAATTTATCGGCATAAAATAAAAAAGCTTATAAAATCCTTATGATTACAAGGGTTTCACAAGCAATAACTCCCTAGCAAAGCTCGCTATTTCACTCGGCAATATACCTAATGTTTCACAATTCAGAATTTTGTTATATTTTAATTATATGTCCATGAAACCAGTTGTATCCATTATTATACCGCTCTACAATGAAGAGAGTGTCTTCCCTGCACTTACTAAAAGACTCAATGCATTGGTAAGTTCAGTGGATTTTCCAATTGAGTTTGTTTTGATTGATGACGGTAGCCGAGATACGACACCCTTACTTATGCAAAAGCTTGCGTCCAATGACAGTCATTTTACAGCAGTTTTTCTTTCCCGAAACTACGGCCATCAAATAGCAGTTTCTGCGGGAATGGAAAGCGCTAATGGCACTGAGGCTATGATGATTATCGATGGTGATTTACAAGACCCGCCAGAATTACTAGTCACTTTTTATAACAAGCTTAAAGACGGGTTTGATGTTGTTTATGCGGTTCGAAAAAAAAGAAAGGAAAATTTTATCAAGCGAACTGCATATTGGCTTTTTTACCGATTACTAAAAAGCATTAGTGAAGTAACTATCCCGCTCGATAGTGGAGATTTTTGCATGATTACTAGACGGGTCAACGATATATTAGTTGCTATGCCAGAGCAGAGTAGATTTATACGGGGCATGCGCACCTGGGTTGGATTCCGACAATTTGGCTATGAATATGAGCGGGAAAAACGAGCTTCAGGAGAGCCAAAATATACATTTAAGGCACTTTTTAAATTAGCGTATGATGGAATATTCAACTTTAGTTATATCCCACTTCGTGTTATTACTAAGTTGGGATTTTATACTATGTCGATATCGTTCATTTATATCGGTTATATTTTATATAAAAAATGCATGGGTTATGATCTACCATCCGGTTTTACAACACTAATTTTTGCAATTATACTATTCAGTGGCGTCCAACTTATTTGCTTGGGCATTTTAGGTGAGTATGTAGCACGTATTTATATGCAGGTTAAGAATCGACCCCTGTTTATTATACGTAATAAGATTGTGGAGAAGATAGAACAACCCGTATAGGGTATACTCTAGAGAATTTCTTAAAAAGAAACTCAAACCTTAAACATAGAGAAAAAATCTCATGGAGCAATTCGCAATTTAATGACTTTGGCTGGAATACCCGCGACAATGGAGTTTTCAGGAATCGACTTGGTAACAACCGAATCTGCTGCAATTACGCATCCTTTAGCAATCGATACTCCGTCAAGAATTGTAACCCCAGCACCAATCCAACAGTTATCTCCTATGGTTACACCCATTCTTGATTCTCCTTGCTTTCTTATCAGCAGATTTACATCTGCATAATTATGATTCTCAGAAAAAATTTTCACTTGTGGCCCCATAATCACATCGTTGCCAATTATAATGCCGCCTTGGCCTCCCAAAAAAGATTGTGCCCCTATAGCCGAGTTATCTCCAATTTCAATTCCCTTCCCCTTGTTGGCGATAACTCCAGTGCATGATAATATGGCGTACTTTGCTATTGTCACATTGTTCCCAACAAGTATGCCCTTTTCAGATAGGGCATTAATATGAACCCCTTCTTCTAAAATCAGGCTCTTGCCAACTTTAAATTGATATCCGTGTTGCACGGTTACCCTACGTCCACAAAATACAAGTCCTGAAGAAGAAATCTTTAGTTTAAGAAAAAAACCCCGGAGCAATTGCAATGCTCTGTACCATGTTATAAATCCAAGTTGCTTTAACGAATAGGTATCATCCAATATATAAGATGGATCATTTTTAAGCTTTGCTATAATTTTTTCCAGAAGTCTTTTCACTGTTGATCTTCTATTTCGTTACGCTCCATGCTATTAATGATAATTTGGGTAGCCCTATCCCAAGTAAATTTCTTTGATTGTTGTAATCCCATTATTCTCTTCTCCTTATAAAGTTGCTCATTGTCAAGTAAATCATCAATAGCCATGGCAATTTCCTCTGGTTTGTTAGGGTCAACATAGCTACCAGCATCCCCACACACCTCTGGCAAAGAAGTCGTATTTGAAACAACTACTGGAACACCTGAGGCCATTGCCTCTAAAGGTGGCAAACCGAAACTTTCAGCGTGGGACGGAAAACAAAAGACGGTCGATAAAGAAAAAATCACTCCTAGGTTCTCGTACACAGCACCCGTAAATTGAATTCTATCTTTGATACCGAGTACATTGACTACTTCTAAATGCTTTGACTTTTTCCAGTCTTCAGCGCCTACAATAACAAGTGGAATAGTTTTGTTTTTCAACAAAGGAATGGCTCTCAACAAAGCTTCAATATTTTTTCGAAGGTTGAGTCTTCCAACAAAAAGCAAAAAGGAATCTGGTAAATGAAATTTATGTTTGATGTCTTGGACCATTTCTATTGGGTAACGCTCAAGAGGTTGAAAAGAGGACTCTACCCCATGGTGTGCTACCACAATCTTATCGGCATTTTTGCTAAAGCCCCACGCTAAAAGTCTTTTTTTTTCTTCGAGCGAAACGGTGATGATTAGGTCAGCTTTTTTTGTCAAAAACTTTAATGGCGCAAAGTATAAACGTTCGTATGTGGTATAATACTCAGGATTAGATAAGAAAAGGATGTCGTGCACATAGGCCACTTTTTTTGATCGATCAAATGGGGAAGCAAAGTTTTGGTATAGCAAAGAATCTATTTTATACCGATTAGAAAAAAATGGGAGCACAAACACGTTAGACAAAAAATTGTTCCCTGCCCATACATAACAAAGTTCTACACCTTTCTTTCCCTTTGTGTTAAAATCTGTGTTTTTGTGCTTTTTGTTCAAAAAGATATAGTACGTATTGTTATCCTCCATTTTAAGGATTTGATCTACTATATTTCGGATAACGCGTTTTCCGCTTGGAGGCCCTTCAAAGTACCATTTGGCGTCAATACCAATCCTCATACTAACTGATTAAGCATTTTATTTACCTGATACACAGGCTGACAATACGACTAAAACCAACAAACAATCGAAAATAATTGTCCAATATCTGGTTTTTACCTTACAAAGGTCATCAATTAATCATCCAATATTTCATATTTAGTTATCAAGCTTACCCTGTTGCCGATACGACCTATCAAATTTTGGAAAGACGTTTGTAAATGCTAGTATCCAAATAACATACTCTGCTATATTGGTGGTAAAGCTGCCGGTGAACTGATAAATAAATATGAAGAAAAAGAGAAAAGATCGGTAGTAATTGCTTAGAACCTTAGTTCTAAAGAATAAAAACATTTCAACGGACAGTCTAAGTAAGGCTCCGATTAATCCAAACAGCGTAAGGGTCTCAGCTAGTGCATTTGGAATACTTACCTGAGTAATAGAGGCAGGATAAAGATAAAATGATCTAATAACACTATCTCCTATAATTTTAAGCTGTCCCGGTCCGACACCCCACGAAATCGATTTTAAATCGGCAATAGTGTATCCTAAATAAAATGCTTCAGTCGTCCTTCCTCGGCCTGATTGATCATTGCCCATCACGAAGGATGCAGCTCTTGAAAAAAGGGGATTATCCCTGTAAAAAACTATAAGAAAAATGAATGCCACAAAACCAATAGTGGCAATTATGACCAATGAGTATAATAATCTTTTACTTGTCAGGAATCTGCGGATATTTAATAAAATCAACATCACCGTTGCAATAAACAGGCTACCAATCACACCTAATGAGAGGGTTAGTATGAGTGGAATTGCTATTACCAGAAGTTGTATAAAAGACTTCTTCATGTTTTGCCTCAAAATAAATGGAATAAAATAAAATGCGAAAATTGGAACAAGTAAGGTCGCATAATAAGAAGCTTCGTATGTTAACATCGACAGTCTTGGCCAAGCTTGGCTATTAGTTGCCCAATGACCAGCATCCCAAAATACGGACCGAAACGAGGTAAAGACAAAAAACAGAGCAACAATAGTTAGTAAAAAATTAGCTATCGATATCTTTTTAAATATTTCTTCAATGCCATCATACCATGTTATCAAGGTATAAAAACTATAACAAAATATGTAAACTGTAAAAAACAACGCCCATGATTTAGCGTATTGAAATATATCAACCCCATTAATAAGGTGAACGATAATAAATGGCGTTGCGAGAGCGAAAAATTTAAAAAGTATAAGCCGTTTACCTTTTATTATTATCCATAAATAAAATATAGGGGTAAGAATTATCGTATAGAGCAATCCAAATGGAAGGCCTACAGCATTCACAAAAAAATAAACAAATGCAAATGGGTAATACTTACTAACCTTCATGATACAAGGATGATAGACTACTATTTTGCTATTTAACTGGTTTTCACCGCTTAAATATTAAACGAAATCCGGGATTCTCTTTACAGAAGACTTTGCGGCTGGACATATTCTCCATAGTAAAAATAGCATAAGACAATGAACTTTTCTCTGAGTATGTTAGGTTGATTAACTTCTCTACAAAAAACAAAACAAAAAAAACTGGTCTTAAAATCCGATACCAAGAAGGAAGTGTTGCATTAAATCTTCTTTTTTCAGCGGTCGAAATTGGGTCGAGGCTAAGATTGGCTCCTGAAAAAGTGAAAGTTGAAAAATATCTTTTTAAATGGATACCTTTAAATCCATGTTGCATTATTTTAAATAAAAAAATTACGTCTGCAATTGATCGGTAGGATTCATCAAATTTACATTTATCAAATATTTTTCTGCGATAGAATAACGTGCAGGTTGTGGTATAAAGATAATTACTAAAAAAGTATGGCCACCGAGGCTGAAAAGATTTTCGGAAAGCAATAAGATCTCCAGCAGGATCGATTACTAAAAAATTACCTGCTATAAAGTCAACGTTAGGGTTACTATCGAAATAGTCAACAACAAACTTTAATGTTCCAGGTAAATATTGCTCATCGCAGTTTAAATGCCCAACGATTTCTGCTGAAGTTTTTTCAATTGCTTTATTTAAGGCATTGTACATGCCTTTATCTTCCTCAGAAAAACCTTTAATCCTCGTATTATTTAATATGAATTCAGCAGAACCATCCGTTGATCCTCCATCCATTAAAATATGTTCCAATTCTAGTTCCTGATCCTGAACAGATAAACAACATAACTTCAAATACGATAGCATATTAAAGCTTGGCGTTACAATAGAAATTAATGGTTTTATATCTTTCATTGACTATAACTAAAATTAGTTAAGGATATAATGTGCCGCTATAAAAATTATTCCTATTCTATTTATAAGAGTTGTAAGTAAATTCTCTACTATGAGAGGGTATAAAAAAGAGATCCATTTGCCAAAAAGAAGCGTCATGCTGACGAAGCATGATGTCAGCCATTTCAATAGTTGAGAATCCTTGTTCTTCCATGTATCTACACATTTCGTAATACTTTAAACTATCCTTTAGTAGCTTATAGTTGTATACTTCAATAACAACAAGACTAGCTTGTTTCAGCGTGTTGATTGCTCCTTCGAGTATTGGCACTTCAAAACCGTGTGTATCTAATTTAATAGCGAATGGAGGTTCTAAATTACGTTGTTTGACTTCTTCATCAATGCTTGTCATTTGAACCTCAATACCTCCCTCAATGGGTTCATGATATGCGGTTCCCCCAAACAAATGGTCATTATTAAAATATATTTTGCCTTTCTTACTACCAGCAGCTGCAATTATGTAATTGAAATTTGAGTGTTCACGTATTACTTTTCTTAATGAATCTTCATGATCTGCCTGAGCTTCAATCATGAGATACTTTGCGTGAGGAAAAAATTTAACGCAATCTAATGACCACCTTCCATCAGACGCCCCGACATCGATCAACGTATTAACTTCTATTCCTCGGGCTGCACACCTTGCCAGTGCGTCATTCGTTGTCAGATCGGTTTCAAACTTATTCCCCTTTGCGTCCACTATGGTAGGTAGTTTACGTAATTCATATCCAATTTTTTTTAGCTGCTTCTTAATAAATTTTCTCATTGCCTAATTTAATTATGTCTAATGCCATTATTTCCAAACACCCAGAACGGTATCATATTTAAAGAATCCCCTTTTATTCATGGCTTTTTTTACTCGCCCGGGTAATCTCCAAATAATAGTGTCGAAGTATGCCAATAACTTTAAAAATAAACTTGGCGAAGCTATTCCATTCATTTCTTGAATATAGGCTTTAATATTTCCTGATAGTTGACCACGATGTGTTTTAAAACCGCCTAAATGTGACTGTACGATGCAAAGTTGATGTTGATTCGCAAAACAGTACCATAAATAATAATCACCAGCCAGTTTAAAAGTTCGGAGACGGTCCAAATTAATGGTGGTATTTAATTCACTTCTCCAAAATGTTGATTCTTGTTGTATGAACGGCAAGATAGTCCCGTAAATACCAGATTTAATAAATGAGGTTCTAAATTTAAACGGAACATCAAACGCGATAATCTGGGATTTTTCATTATAAAATGTATTAATTCCTGTTAACCATGATACTGGATTGCTTTCCATTATATCGAGCACTACATCAAAAGCAGAACTTGAATACAAGTCACCAGCATTCAGGTAAGAGCAAACATCGCCAGTAATCCTTCTCATTCCTTTTGTAAGAGCATCGTACATGCCAGAGTCTTTTTCCGAGATAACAATAAGATTATACTCCTTTTCATACTTTCGAATAATTGAAATTGTGCTATCTGTAGAACCTCCATCACAAATTATATATTCAAGTTGAACTCGCTTTTGAAGAACAGCTTTCTGATAAATTACAGATTGGATTGTCTCTTCAATATAATTTTCACTATTAAAGCAAGCGGTAATAACACTAAATTTATTAATTCGCTTCATGAGGAGATTTATAATTTGATTTTTCCTCTAAAATTAAATTGGTCACTGCATAAAATCCAGACCAGCCTAACTGCTCTTAGTGGAGGAGTTATTACCATAGTGTTCCGCAATAAGCCAACCATGATCAAGGTTTATATCCAGTATGGAAAACCGAGCATCCATCTTAATGGTTTCGTAACTTCGAAAATGCTTTAAGTGGTGAATGTCATCCAAAATCAGACAATAACTTTCATCAGCAAGCAATTGGCTTACTTTTTGAAACTCAAAAAAGCCAAGGCCACCAGCAGAATCTAATAATATCAAGGACGATTTACCTTTAAACTCAGGTAAAAATTTATCGAAGGCATTTTCAACAAATTCATTAAGATGGGGTTTTCTAAAAAACGAAAGAAATCCTAACCATGACTCAGTTTTTTGAGAAAGTTTCCCTTTTATTTCATTGTAATAAAATCCTTGCGGGTCTTCAATGTTATCAATAAAAATATCAGGATATTTTTCATGGTGAAGAATTGCAGCGTCTTTTGAAATAAATTCTAGAGCTTCGGACTGAGAAACACTTAATCCAAGAACTGGAGTAATAAATGAATAAGATAAAAGATTTCTTTTTGCTTGACTATGAAAGTTCTGATCAACCTCTAATGTAATAAATTTCTCCATCTTCGATTTACTGGATAGAATTGTCTTGGCGAGAGTAGTTGTTGACCCTAAGCCGTTAAATGTCCCGCTTTCAAAAACGTGAGTAATCGTCCGCTCAGAAAATAAGCGGGTTAAAGCTGCTATAAATTGACTGTCCTTCGACATACTTATTGATGCATGTTCATAATCGGAGTATTTCTTCATTCTATTGACTTTGGATTGATTTACTTCAAATTTAAGGATAAAATCTGTTCCAGCCTTGATGAGATCATATCCGTTTGTAATGCAGATATACATGGATATGTTTTTTTTGCATCGTCTTTAAAAATGCATACCCAATTACAATTGTAACAGGGTAACGCCTCATTACAGATAATTATTTTTTCGTTCTTGCCATAATCAACAAAACGGCTGTAATGTCCACCGCCCGCAAAGCACAAAACATATTTATCTAGTGATATTGCCATGTGAAAAATGCTTGTTTCGCAGCAAATTACAAATTTTGAATTTTCAATTAGGTAAGGAAGATCTGCAAGTGGGCTCAAACCAGTTAAATCCATTATTTGCGCTATTTTTGGATGGTCCTTTGTAAGCACATTAACGAGTAATTTTTCTGATACGGTTCCAACAAAACATATTTTTTCCCCCCTGTTCAGCAGATAGTCAATAACAAACTTCATTTTGTCTAACGGCAATTGTCTTTGACTGGATCCTGCACCTACAGCAACTACCAGATAATCTCCGCCAATGATTTCTCGCTGTTGCTTAAGAGAAATACAAGGCTGTGATATTGAAGATTCAACACTCAATAGTTGAGAAGTGAAATATGCGTTTTTCTGAAATTCATGAAGGATTAAGTCGGGAACTCGAAAAAATTCTGTGTAAAATTTATCTGTAATTTTTTTCAAAGAAGGATTAATGAAAGAGGCATCGTCATTCATTCCAATTTTTCTTTTAGCAGAAATAATAAAAGCTACAAGTTCGGTAAAGGGCGTGCGGGAAAAATGAAAAGTGATTAATTCACTATATCTTTTACTTGAAATTTTGTCGATAAATAATTTCTTATTCTGAAAAGATTCAAAGTATTTTTTAAAATCGAGCCAAATTGTTTCATCAGCCAACGTAGAATCCAGTTCATTGTATAAATCCCTACACAATGAATTTCCAATCAAAGTAATTTTATAGTCCCTGTACTTCGCACTATCTCTAACTTCCATTAGAAAGTTTCTGAAAAGCAAATAATCTCCAATGACGTCAATCTTAACAATGATTAAACTCTTAGTTTGCTCTTTTCTAAAAGATGCAACTGTCCGACTGTAAAGAATGTAGAAGAATGTTAGGAATCTCCTCAGTAGTTTAAAATCATTCATCAGATTCTAATTATTCCATATCCCTTTAGCGCGTCCATGGATGATTCTAATCGTCTGAATCGGTTGAAGAACGCTACTTACTAAAAGGCAAATTGATGTCGCCATAATAACCCCTTGCGGACCCAAATTGCAATTTCGCGCCATAAATATACTCAATGGGACATTTAAAATTCCGATAAATATTCCTGTTATCAGCTGAAGTTGCACCTTTGATATGCCGTTAAGAAAAAAAGCAAATAAGCTGTTCCAGTTGCTGATTATGGCAAACACCATCATACCCAAGGATAAGTCGAACGGAATTTCTACTTTATCCCCAACCCATAAATGATAAAACGGCTCACTCGCAAAAAGCATCATGATTGCTGTAATGGACAATAAAACCCATATTGATAATGCCTTTTTCAGTGTTGACTTGATCCAAGTAAAGTTTCCAAGTTCATATTCTTTTGTAAACGCAGCCCAAAGCGGAGTAATCACAATGATATAAACGAAATTAATAATACTGAAGTACTTAAATGCAATATTATAAGGAACCACCGCTGCTGGCCCGAAAAGATTTGAAATAATGATATTATCTGTAGTAAAGACGATAAGCGCGGAAATCTGTAACATAAAAAAGCGGAGCCCGAGATTCAAAATACTGCTTGCTCTACTAATATTTATTCTCTTTATTGAAGGTTTGTATGTTGCATACATCTTGTTAAACAAATAAAAAGAGGTTAACACCAAAATTAAATTTGGTATTAAAAGGTAGAGCAGGGAAAGTGATATAAGATCTACTTTGTATACCTGGGCAAACAGAAAATACCCAACAGGAATTAATAATGATGATAAAGCGTAAAGCAGATTCGAGAAACCGACACGTTGGTCTGAAATCAACAAATAATTAATTAAATCAACCGTAAACTTAATTGCCTGTAAACACCCTAATATCAACAAAGAAAAATTGATTTCTTTTGAAAGCCTCGCTGGTGCATTGAATATTATAGAAAGGTCGAACAGAAAAAAAATAACAACAAAACAAATTATCAATAAGAAAGAAATAAGGCTTAAAACAAAATAAGACGTGCTCACATATTCTGACGCTAGATGGTGGTCCGAGTTTGCTTTTGCGACTACAAATTTATTTCTAAACCCATTGCCGAGTCCAAAGTCAAACATTGTAATCCATTGCAATACGGACGTCAATGTTAACCATATTCCATAGCGAACGTCATCAAGATACCAAAGCAACATTGGTACTGTGATAAATGAAGAGGCAACTCCTATCCCTTTCGCTACAAAAGATAGCAAAATATTAAATCGAATAGACATTGAATTATTCGTATGCCTAATGGACGCAAAGAACTCTCTTATCATGGCTTAATTGCCTCAAATAATAAATGCTTCAAAAGTTTAAATCTAGGCCGATATGCCAGGCATAAAGCCTATCCTTGCCGACCAAAACACAATTTTTCTTTATGAGCAACATCTGATACGAGCGGTGGTCATACTGACGACAGAATTATCTGTGCAATTGATCTTTAATGGAAGAGTTTTCCATTCATTTGACCAATTCAAAAAGCGATTTTCTAAATTACTCGTTGTATTGAAAAATCTTATAACCACCCTCCTTCAAATAATGGTCACGGTTGAATAACTCCAGATCACTGTTCACCATATCATCTACTAAACTATCCAAATCACATTTCAATTGCCATTTCAAATCTCGTTTTGCCTTTGTAGGATCACCTATTAACAATTCTACTTCTGTAGGTCCAAAATATTTGGGATCTATCTTCATTATGACATCGCCTACGTTCACTTTTGCTTCTACATTGTTCACCTTTGAAACAATTCCTATTTCCTCGACACCTTTACCTTTGAACTCAATGGTTATTCCAAGGCGCTGAAAGGTCTTAACAATAAACTCGCGCACGGTGGTTGTTACTCCAGTGGCTATAACAAAATCATCTGCTTTATCATGCTGGAGCATCAACCACATTGCCTGTACGTAATCCCTTCGCGTCACCCCAGTCTCTTTTCGAATCAATATTTCCCATGAATAGGCATTGCTGTAAGCCCAAGGCTATTCTACAGGCACCACGGGTTATCTTTCGAGTCACAAAAGTCTCTCCTCTCAATGGTGACTCATGGTTGAATAAGATTCCATTGCATGCAAACATATCATACGCTTCGCGATAATTTACCGTTATCCAATAGCCATATAACTTGGCTACTGCATAGGTTGATCTGGGATAAAACGGTGTTGTTTCCCGTTGAGGTACTTCCTGCACCAACCCGTAAAGCTCAGAAGTAGAGGCCTGATAAAATTTCGTCTTCTTTGTTAATCCGAGAATTTTAATGGCTTCTAATAACCTTAACGTTCCTACGCCATCGACATCTGCAGCATACTCTGGTGAGTCAAAACTCACCTTTACATGCGACATCGCTCCTAGGTTATAAATCTCATCTGGCTGAATCTCTTGAACAATCTTAATCAAATTTCCAGCATTACTTAAATCTCCATAATGAAGTTTAAGTTCCACACTATTTTCGTGGGGATCTGGGTAGAGATGATCGATTCTATCTGTATTAAACAGCGAGCTCCTGCGCTTTACCCCGTGCACTTCGTAACCTTTGGAAATCAAAGGTTCAGCAAGATATGCACCGTCTTGGCCGGTAATCCCTGTTATTAATGCCTTTTTTGTCAATGTTTTTTACTCCAAGGCTACAAAATTAATCATTTTACAGACCTGAGGAAGTCCGGTTTTATTTTGGCTGCCCTTGGATCTGATTCTTAAATATCAGGTTAAAAATATCATTGGAGCTTTTAAGCTGATTTAGTTGGGTTTGATTCGGGCCATGATAGGCCAGAAAAACAGTATACGATTCTTTACCTTGATTTGGGTCACCGTCTAGGTAACGATAACCATGATCTCCCATGATAATGATAATTGCATTTGGTGATGATTGTCTCACTTTCTTAATCGTTGAAAAAATCATTTTATTTATCCCTTCAACCTGAGAAATGTAGGCTGCTTTATTATTGAAGCTTTTGGTCTGTTTGAAAAAATTTATCTCCTGACCATTCTTATCTATTACAAAAGGAGGATGTGGAGCAAATAGGTGAGCATAAACAAAATCAGGCTTGCCGTTCTCTTCGCTATGCTCATTTATTCTATTTAGAATATTTTCGTGGGTCTCATAGATCGTATTCTTAAGGATCACATCATAAAAGAGATTAAATATTGAATAATGAATAACTCCATTAATAAAACCTATTGAAACATCTGCAGTGATTGAATAGTAAGGTGGTTGATCATCTATCTGAAACAACGAATAGTTATTGATAGAGTATTCACTTTTTTTAAAGGATTCAGTTACAGCACTATTTTGGATTACAGCACTTAAGCCAGAATTATAATCTTTAAGATCTTTTATTTCGTTAAAGTTAAGGATGGAGGCTACAGAATACTGAGTAAGGGCATAATCAGATTCCGCTTGCTCAGCAACCTCGAAAGAAAGATTTTTTAATTTATTTGTAAAATCACTATTCTCAAATTGAAAATAATCCTCTAAGCTTTTATTACTGGTATACGAATCAAGAACAAACAAGTAAACATCTGGACAATTTATACAGGTCAATTCCCGGGGCTGTGGAGAATAATTTAAAACCTTTGGCTTAAGTCGATCAAAAGACAAAATCAACGTAATTCCTGTATAAGCGACCAATAAAATTGAAACAAGGTTCAGGTACTGGTTTAATGAGCGGAAGGGTTTGTTGGATCGACTGATAAGGTAAATTATAGCTATGAGAGCAATTGCTAATGCTGGTACTGCCCATCTTGCCCTCAGTCCAAAAAAAGACGTGCTATGAAGTGACAAGAAAACATCCTGAAAAAAAAAGAAGGGAAGGAATAAAATGGTTGAGAGAATTGCGCTTTTAGTCTTATTAAAATAAAAAGACAAAATCCAACAAGCCAGCCAGGTAAGAGCAGAGCATAAGGTAACAGCACTAAGAAAATTTAATCCCCACCATAAAAGAAATGGTTGGAGAGTTGTATTTGTTACGATTGCAAAAAAATGATTAACAATGAAGAGCAGAGGAAATCCAAAAAGATGAAGAGGCTTCTCCTTAAAAATCAACTGTACATTCATGCTAAATTCTCTTTAGTAAAAGGAGTGTTCTATCCGAGTCAGTAATCTTGTTCTCTTTTACTTTTTGAAAATGTAAGAAAAAATATTTTTCGAAATTTTCTCTGGTATATCTTTTCTTTCCGGCAGTTTCTGGCAGGGCCTTTATTTTCTCGTCACCCTCAGGAACGAATTCAATGATTAGCCATTCTGATAGTTCTGCAAAATACTTTGCTACGTGATCAAAAGGAACGTTATACGTAATGACGATGTGATGAATCAATGCCAGAGCCATGAGAAGATCAGGCTTTGATCGATCAGAAAGTTCCACTCTCTCCTTATTTGCCCAACCCAGTCCGGGAGATGGATTAGTCAAATCAAAAAGCAAAGGATAAATATTCTCAATTTTTAAACTCTTCACATAATTATAATTCTTTTCAATTGCCAGTGGGTCAGCATCCAATGAAATAATCTGTTTGCTTTTATCGGCTATAGAACGACTAAAAGAGCCATCGTTAGCGCCCATATCCCAAATTACAGATGGATTAGCAAGAGCAAGAAATTCTTTAATAATCACCGCCTTCTCACTCTTTCCTTCTTTTGAATAATGTGTCTCCTTATCGTAATCCTGCCATTGCGTTTTGTCTGAATTACTTAGTTGCAGTTTATTGATGAAAGAATACAAATGATCAACCAGCGCAGAAAGATCTCTTTTTGAAATTTTTCTTGGGATACTGATGCCCGATTTTTCTTTTCCTGAGTAGTGTCCTATTGTTTTTGCATGAAGATGAACATGCATCAGTGTAGCAGATTTGAGCCAGGTTTGCCAGGGCAAAAGCTTAGATGTCGTCTTTAAAGGAACGCCATCCACCCCCGGCTTGAGTAGCGATTGAACTGACACTCCGAGGTAAGATGCTATGCAAAGCGGTGCAAGAAAATGTTCACAAAACTGACGATAGCCATACCAGATCTGTCCGTCTTCGTATATGGAGAACGAAAGGGTATCGATGAAAACTGGTTTATAGCCCTTGAATTGAATATTGAAAGGGGAGGCATCTTTTAATATCATTCCTTGCTCTAGAGCCGTTTTCATCACATTGAGAGTAAGTAATGCTGCGTCCTTTAACTGACTGAAACACCATTCATAGGGGTAGCTAATAACAGGAAGTCTCTCCGGCTTTATAATCAATAACAAATCTTCGTTAGTAATTTCAGGTATACTGACCTGTTCGTGTTTAACCAGCCACCCTTTTTGAAAGAGAGTGTCACGTAAACCTGAATCTAAAAAGAATTGAAATTCCCTAGCATAGCTTTTATTTACGCTTCTGTACAGATCGGATTGGTATTCAAATACAAATCCGCTTGGATCACGAAAGGAAGATGAATTCTTTAACATTTATCTATTTTATGGAATCGTCCTTCTTTTTCTTGGTAAAAAAAGATTTGATTCGACTTCCATACATTTTTATGGCATACACAAAACCAATCGCTCCGGCTATGATCGCCTGTATTAAAGCACTTCCTATTCCGGGATCAATGTAAGCATATATCATATGACGCGTAATTATGTTCAGTTGTTCTGTTTACTTTTTTTCAAATACCAGTCAATAGTCAATTGAATTCCAGTCTCAAAATTTTCCTGCGCCTTCCATCCCAGCTCCCCTTCCAGCTTACTTGCATCAATTGCGTAACGTTTGTCATGACCGGCTCTGTCCTTCACAAACGTTATTTGTTCCTTATACGATTTACCATCCTTACGAAGACCTTTAGAATCCAAAATATCGCAGATGGCATTTACAATCTGGTTGTTTGTACGCTCATTTCGACCCTCAAAATTTCTTGCGTTTGCAGAAAATCAGAGTGCTTTTTTTAAGTCGTTGTATACTTGAGTTAACCCTTCTCTCAAATCTATTGACGGTTTCCACCCAAACCTGTTGATATTCGAACTGTCCATAAGTTTTCTTGGCGTTCCATCAGGTTTGGATGCATTCCAAATAATATCTCCTCCAAAATCAACTACCTGTTTAATCAGGAAAGCTAATTCTTTAATTGTTAAGTCAGTACCAAATCCAATGTTTACAAATTGTAAATCGCTATACTTTAATATTAAAAAATAGCAAGCCTCTGCTAAGTCATCCACGTGAAGAAATTCTCGCAACGGTGCTCCTGATCCCCACACTTCAACTACTGATCGCTTTTTAACTTTAGCTTCGTGAAATTTCCTTAGTAAAGCAGGTATTACATGCGAATTCTGCAAGTCGTAATTGTCGTTTGGGCCATACAAATTGGTAGGCATGGCGCTTATGAAATCACAACCATATTGCCTCCGGTAACTTTCACAAAGTTTTATGCCAGCGATCTTCGCGATGGCATATGGCTCATTAGTTTCCTCCAAATAGCCCGATAATAGGGACTCTTCCCTTAGTGGCTGTGGTGCCAGCTTCGGATAAATACAAGAAGAACCCAAAAACAATAATTTTTTTACGCCATGTACATAACTATGGTGTATGACATTGCTTTCAATCATCAAGTTCTCGTAAAGAAAATCTGCTCGATACGTATTATTAGCGAGTATACCCCCCACCTTCGCTGCTGCCAGAAATACGTACTCCGGTTTTTCTTCCGCAAAGAATTTTTCAACAGCTGCTTGATTGCGCAAGTCTAGTTCGGAAGAGGTCTTCAAAACCAGATTTTGATAGCCTTCGGCTTGCAATTTGCGAACAATGGCAGAGCCAACCATACCTCTATGCCCCGCAACAAATATTTTAGATGTCTTTTCCATTACTCGTGGTATTGAAAAATTTTGTGGCCACCTTCCTTCAGGTAATGATCACGCTGGAACAATTGGAGATCGCTATTCACCATTTCATCCACTAAGCTATCCAAGTCATATTTCAATTCCCATTTCAAATCACGTTTTGCTTTTGTCGGATCCCCTATTAACAACTCTACTTCCGTAGGACGGAAATATTTTGGGTCTATCTTCACCACCACATCGCCAACCTTTACTTTCACTTCTGGATTAGTAGTATTTGACACAAAACCGGTTTCATCCACTCCATCCCCTTTAAACTTAATTGTTATCCCTAAACGATGAAATGATTTAATAATAAATTCACGTACTGTCGTAGTGGTTCCAGTGGCAATCACAAAATCATCTGGTTTATCATGTTGCATCATTAGCCACATTGCTTGCACATAATCTTTGGCATGACCCCAATCACGTTTGGAGTCAATATTACCCATAAACAAACACTGCTGTAGACCCAAGGCTATTCTACAAGCTCCGCGAGTAATTTTTCTGGTAACAAACGTTTCGCCCCGCAATGGCGATTCGTGATTAAACAAAATTCCATTACTGGCAAACATTCCATATGCCTCTCTGTAATTAACTGTAATCCAATAACCATATAGCTTAGCAACAGCATATGGTGAGCGTGGATAAAAAGGAGTAGTCTCCCGTTGAGGAACTTCTTGCACTAATCCATAAAGTTCCGATGTGGAAGCCTGATAAAACCTTGTCTTTTTTGTTAAGCCTAAAATTCTAATCGCTTCTAGTAATCTGAGTGTACCTATACCGTCAACATCGGCTGCGTATTCTGGTGAATCAAAACTCACCTTAACGTGTGACATGGCTCCGAGATTGTAAATCTCATCGGGTTGAACCTCCTGAACTATCCGAATTAAATTTCCAGCATCACTTAAATCTCCGTAGTGTAATTTGAGTTTTACATTTTTCTCGTGTGGATCCTGATAAAGATGATCGATTCGATCTGTGTTAAATAATGAACTTCGTCTTTTCAAGCCATGAATTTCATATCCTTTGGAAAGAAGTAGCTCTGCCAGATAGGCTCCATCCTGACCGGTGATGCCTGTAATTAATGCTCTTTTCAATTTAATCTATGGTTTAATAAATAACATTCTACTTAGTCAAATACCAACTGATTGTCCTTAAAATCCCACTCTCAAAATTCTCCTCCGCTCGCCAACCCAGCTCGCTTTCAATTTTGGCTGCATCAATAGCATACCGCTTATCGTGTCCGGCTCTGTCCTTCACAAAGGTTATTTGATCTTTATATGATCTGCCTGTTAATGACCTAACCTTATCCAGAATCCCGCAAATTGTGTTTACAATTTCATTGTTAGTTCTCTCATTTCTACCACCAATGTTATATGTCTCCCCTGCCTTACCTGATTGAAAGGCTAGGTCTATTCCCTTTGCGTGGTCTAAAACATAAAGCCAATCCCTTACATTTTTACCATCTCCATAAATTGGTATGGGTTGCCCTGAAAGCGCCTTTCGAATAATGGTTGGAATCAATTTCTCGTCATGTTGCTTTGGTCCATAGTTATTAGAGCAATTTGTAGTAACCACGTTGAGTCCGTAAGTATGAAAATAGCTTCGCACCAGCAAATCGCTGCTTGCCTTGGAAGCAGAGTACGGACTATTGGGGGCATAAGGTGTAGTCTCTTTAAAAAGGCCTTCCATTCCTAGCGTTCCATATACTTCATCGGTAGATACATGCAGGAGTCTATTTCCTTCTGCTTCTTTCTTGACTTCAAAAGGAGCATTCATCCAGTATTTACGTGCAGCATCCAACAATGTGAAAGTTCCATTAATGTTAGTCTTGATAAATGCCTCTGGGCCTGAAATCGAATTGTCTACATGGGATTCAGCTGCAAAATGAATCACCCCATTAAAACTATATTCCTTAAATAGAGATTCAACCAACGGGCGGTCGCAAATATCACCTTTGACAAATATGTAATTTGGACTCGTCTCTACCTCTTTCAGATTGGCCAGGTTACCCGCATAAGTAAGTGCATCCAGGTTAACGACCTTGTAATCCTGATGACTGTCTATAAAATAGGGTATAAAGTTCGAACCGATAAATCCCGCGCCTCCCGTTACTAATATCGTTTTCATCTCCTTTCTTAAAAATTAAATTTGGCTTCCAAGAATTGCGGAAGGTTTTTGTCTTTTTCAGACAGTGTTAAAGTTTCGCCATGAAAAATATCCAACAGACCTAATGAGGGGTCATTGAAATTAATGCCACCATCGGCTTCTCTATTGTAAAACTCATCTGTTTTATAAAAAACCTCAGCATATTCACTAAGTACCAAAAAACCGTGTGCAAATCCTTTTGGTATCAATAGTTGTTTTTTGTTCTCTGCCGTCAGCTCAAATTTAAATGAGCGCCCAAATGTTGATTTTTCTCGTCTTAAATCCACAACTATATCCAAAACTGAACCCGATAATACTCGAACCAACTTAGTTTGTGCGTACGGAGGATTCTGAAAATGGAGACCTCGTAATACACCTTTTTTTGATTTTGACTGATTGTCCTGAACAAAGTCAATTCTAATTCCCTTTTCCTCAAGGGTCTTCTTGCTATACGATTCCATAAAATACCCGCGATCATCGTCTAATACTTTAGGCTCAAGGATAAAGAGATCATCAAACTCCGTAACAACTATCTTCATTCAATGGCTCGCTTTTTAATTCTTTCATTCATAATCTTCATCAGGTACTGGCCATACTGATTTTTTATCAAAGGTTTTGCCAACTCAGCCAATTGTTCTTTTGTTATATATTCTTTCCGGAAAGCGATTTCTTCAAGGCAGGCCACTTTCAATCCTTGGCGTTCTTCGATTGACTCAACAAAATTAGAAGCCTGTAGCATCGATTGATGAGTTCCTGTATCCAGCCAGGCCATGCCCCTGCCTAGCAATTTTACAGTAAGAGACTTTTCCCTTAAATAAATCCCATTCAGGTCGGTTATTTCAAGCTCTCCCCGAGGCGATGGTTTGACCTTTTTTGCTTTTTCAACTACTGTATTATCATAAAAATACAGGCCGGTTACCGCGTAATTCGACTTTGGTTGGTTAGGTTTTTCTTCTATTGAAATAACCTGGTCATTGTCATCAAATTCCACAACACCATACCTGTCAGGATCATTTACATAATATCCAAATACCGTAGCTCCGTTTTGGATTTTTCCGGCCTCCTCTAACAAACCTGAAAAACCGTACCCATAAAAAATATTATCCCCCAGGACAAGGCAAGCAGAGTCTCCTTTCAAAAAAGTCTCTCCAATCAAAAATGCCTGTGCTAATCCATCAGGTGAGGGCTGAACCCGATATTCCAATTTAAGTCCCAGTTGCGAGCCATCTCCCAATAAATTTTCAAATAACGGGAGATCCTGAGGTGTTGAGATAATCAATATCTCCCTGATATTCGCTAGCATGAGCACCGACAAGGGGTAGTAGATCATCGGCTTATCATAGATCGGTAAAATCTGCTTTGAAATTGCCTTTGTTAAGGGATAGAGTCTGGTACCTGAACCTCCAGCAAGGATAATACCCTTCATTTTTCAACTAATTTGGACGCAAATGTACAAAAGAAGGCTGGAAAGGAGGACTATTTATGGTCTCGTATTCGGTGAGCCAATTCAATTGAGGGTTTTGCATCTGCCAGCCCAAAACCCGTTCCTCGTAAAATAGCCTCATAACTCTTTGTATGAAGATCTGTAAACCCATCGCTAAATTCAATTTCACGATTATCCATTTTGAGCGACCGGAAGGTTCGTTTGCCTTGTTCCTTAACCAACTTTGGTAAATGATCTTCATTGATGCTGAGAAACCAATTGATCCGAGCTCTGGACAACTCCAGATAACCGGAAGCATGATCAGCCCCCTGTTTCTCCATCTTCACTGTCTTTAGATCACCAAAGATCCAAAGCAGCATGTCAAAAAAATGGATCCCAATATTGGTGGCTATTCCTCCCGACTTTGATTCGTCCCCTTTCCAACTATGATGATACCATTGACCACGTGAAGTTATATAGGTAAGATCCACTTCATAAATCTTATTTGTCTTGTTGGCCAATACTTCCTCACGCAACTTTATGATAGATGGGTGAAGCCGAAGCTGCAGGATTGTATAAATCTTTTTCCCTGTTTCTTTTTCAATTTCAGCAAGTGCATCTACATTCCACGGATTAAGCACTAAAGGCTTTTCGCAAATTGCATCTGCTTGCTGTCGTAAAGCAAAACGGATGTGGGAGTCATGAAGGTAATTTGGAGAACAAATACTAACATAATCTACTTTATGCCCTTGCCTTCTTAACTTATCAATATGTCGGTCAAACCGTTCAAACTCAGTAAAAAAATCTGCATGCGGAAAATAACTATCGATAATCCCAACGCTATCAAACTTATCCATCGCTGCCACAAGATTATTGCCCGTATCCTTTATCGCTTTTAAATGGCGTGGCGCGATAAAACCTGCGGCTCCGATCAATGCAAAATTCTTCATGTTATAACTTAATAACCTTTCCGTTTAGTAGCTGATACTTTTCTTTACTCTCGGGGCATTCAGCAAAACCCTCGTTATTAAATTTCAATTTGTGGCCATATTCACTCATCCACCCTGTTTGTCTGGCCGGGTTGCCAATCACCAAGGCATAATCAGGAACGCTCTTTGTTACCACTGCACCTGCTCCAATAAAAGCATACTGACCTACGTCATGGCCACAAACAATGGTTGCATTGGCGCCAATGGATGCACCCTTCTTTACAACCGTTTTTGCATACTCGTTTTTTCGATTAATCGCACTTCGAGGATTAATCACATTCGTGAAAACCATGGAAGGGCCTAAAAAAACATCATCCTCACAAACAACTCCTGTATAGATCGATACGTTATTCTGCACCTTTACATTCTTTCCTAGAACTACCTGCGGTGATACAACTACATTCTGACCGATATTACAACCTTGTCCAATTTTACAATTAGGCATTATGTGCGAGAAATGCCAGATTTTTGTACCTGCGCCAATTTCGCAACCCTCATCAATCACTGCTGTTTCGTGTACATAGAAGTTTTTGCCTTCAGCCATGATGAGGGTATTCTTTGATGACACTGCAAATATAAGTCAATTGCTCTTCGTTCATTTCGGTATGAATTGGTAAAGAAATTACCGTGCGTGATAACTCCTCGGTTATTTTGAATGATCCGATGGGGTACTCTGGTTGTGCATACGCCTTCTGCAAATGAAGTGGTACCGGATAATAAATCATGGTCGGTATTCCTTTGCTCTCCAGGTACGTCTTAAAATGATCGCGATCAATTCCTTTCGTCTTGAGGGTGTATTGATGAAATACATGGGTTGAATTTGCTGTGCGATGAGGAACTTCCACAAAACTTAAGGGCGATAACTCGCGGTCATAAAAATCGGCCACTTTATTTCTCCTCTTTTCATAATCATCGAGATAGGTCAGCTTTACATTTAGGATTGCTGCCTGCACCGTATCCAGGCGACTGTTGACACCGATAATATCATGATGGTATTTTACTTTCTGTCCATGGTTGGCAATCATTTTAATTCTCTCAGCCAACTCAGAACTTTGAGTAAAAATGGCACCGCCATCACCAAAGCAGCCGAGGTTCTTGGACGGAAAGAATGAAGTGCAGCCAATCGTGCCCATTGTTCCTGCTCTTAGCTTTCGACCATCAGAAAATGTATAAATGGCTCCTAAGGCTTGCGCAACATCTTCAATAACATGAATCTTATGCTTCTTTGCAATGGATAGAATAGGCTCCATATCTGCACATTGGCCATAAAGGTGCACCGGCACGATGGCGAATGTTTTGCTTGTTATCTTCTCTTCTAATTGGGGTACATCAATATTGAAGCTATTTTTATCTACTTCCGTAAATACAGGTTTCAATCCCAAAAGGGCAATTACCTCGGCTGTAGCTACATATGTATGCACAGGAAGAATTACCTCATCACCCGGTTTGCAACCCAAAGCCATCATGGCAATTTGCAGGGCATCGGTTCCGTTTGCACAAGGAACTACCGATTTTGAGTTTAGGTAACTTGCTAAAGCGTTCGCAAACTTTTCTACTTGCGGGCCTTGAATAAAAGCCGTTGAGTCTAATACCTCTTGAATGGCAGTATCAATCTCCTGCTTGATCCGCAGGTATTGAGTATGTAAATCGGCCATTCTGATTTTCTCCATAATCAATGGTATTGCAGATTTCTGATTTTCTTCTCCCATTGCCACGCATGCAGTAGGGACTGACCAAGATCATACTTTGTTGTCCATCCCAACGCTCGATTAATTTTAAGCGGATCTGCATACACTTTTTCAACGTCTCCTGATCTCCTTGGTCCTATCAAATAAGGTACCTTAACGCCAGTAGCGTCAATAAATTTATTAACCAATTCTAATACTGAAACTCCGACTCCAGTACCAAGATTAAACGCCTCAAAAAACTTCTCCTCCTTTTGCTGTTGCAGATAGTCCATCGCCTTTACATGAGCCATGGCAACGTCCCCTACATGAATAAAATCCCTAATGCATGACCCATCCGGTGTATTGTAGTCATTTCCGAAAACGGTTAGTTTTTCTCTAATACCGGCCGCAGTTTGGGTTACATAGGGAACCAAATTGTTAGGTATTCCAATTGGGAGTTCACCAATCATGGCGCTTGGGTGCGCTCCAATCGGGTTAAAATACCGAAGTGAAATAATCCGAAATCCTTCCGTAGCAACATCTTCCAGAATTCGCTCACAAAGTTGCTTCGTTGAGCCGTAAGGTGATTCAGCTTTTTTAAAGGGAGCCGATTCATCTACAGGAATTTGATCAGGCTGTCCGTACACCGTGCAGGACGAAGAAAAAATCAAATCGGTAGTCTGATGCTTCTTCATAACCTCAAGTAGAGTCATTAAGGAGCCAACATTATTCCTATAATAAGCAAGGGGTTTGGCAACAGACTCGTTCACGGACTTATAAGCCGCAAAATGAATGACCGTTGAAAACGAGTTGGCCGAAAATAATTTGTCCAATGTCGTGAAATCAAGACAATCCATTTTATGGAAATCAACTTTAGTTCCAGTAATGGATTCTATTCCTTCTATTATACGGTATTCACTTCGCTCAAGAGTATCAACAACGGTGACCTTACAACCAGCAATGAGTAATTCTACGACCGTATGCGCACCAATATATCCGGCACCACCTGTTACTAATATGTGATTGGGGGCCTTCATAAAAATTATAAACGTGCTGTTACAATAGACTTATCAAGAAATCCCTTTACATCATAAACGATTGTATTACTATTCTTAATTGCGGACCAATCAAGTGACTTAAATTCAGTATGACTTACTGCCAACACGATCGCTGAATACTTCTTATTTAGTGTCTTAATTAAGGATAGACCGTACTCGTGCTTCACTTCTTGAATATCAGCATGGGGATCATAAACCTCTACATCGGCTCCAAAACTTTGAAGTTCGCGAATGACATCAATAGCGCGACTGTTGCGAATATCAGGACAGTTTTCTTTAAAGGTTATTCCCAACACCAATACTTTGGATTTATTTACTGGTAAATCATTTTGCGTCATTAGTTTGATTACCCGGTTCGCAATGTGCATCCCCATGGTATCATTGATCCTTCTTCCTGCGAGAATGACCTGGGGGTGATAGCCCAAACTATCGGCCTTATAAGTGAGATAATAGGGGTCTACTCCAATACAATGACCCCCCACCAAACCCGGCTTGTACGGAAGAAAATTCCATTTCGTTCCAGCGGCTTCAAGCACTTCATGGGTATCAATCCCCATTTTTTCAAAAATCAGCGAAAGCTCATTGACAAAGGCTATGTTAATATCTCGCTGCGAGTTCTCAATTACCTTGGCTGCCTCCGCCACCTTAATGCTCGAAGCTTTGTGCGTGTCAGCCTTAATGATTCTTTTATACAACTGATCGACTTTTTCAGCTACTTCGGGTGTGCTGCCGCTTGTTACCTTTTTTATGTTTGGCAATCGGTGTTGCTTATCTCCAGGATTAATGCGCTCAGGTGAATAGCCACAGAAAAAATCAATATTGAATTTTAACCCACTGAATTTTTCCAAAACAGGTACACAGTCCTCCTCTGTGCAGCCTGGGTAAACGGTTGACTCATAAACTACCGTATCACCCTTCTTCAGCACCCGGCCAACTGTCTCACTGGCTTTAATCAGCGGAGTCAAGTCAGGTGTTTTGTATTCATCGACTGGGGTGGGTACTGTAATGATAAAATAGTTTACTCCCTTAAGTTCCTTCGGATCAGATGAAAATGAAAGTTTTGTGGCTTGGGCTAATTCTTCTTTGTCTACTTCAAGGGTTCTGTCATGGCCTTTTTTCAATTCTTCAATCCTTGCCAGATTGATGTCAAAACCAACGACTTCTAGTATTTTGCCAAACTCAACTGCGAGCGGCAGTCCAACGTAACCCAATCCAATAATACCAATCCTGTCCATTCATTTTATTTTATAGTACTCTTTATACCAACTAACAAAGTTCTCAATGCCTGTCTCAATTGAGGTAGATGGTTTGAACCCAACATCCCGCATCAAGTCATCGACATCGGCATATGTTTCAGGTACATCCCCCTCCTGCAAAGGAAGAAAATTCTTTATAGCCTTTTTCCCCAATTTTGACTCCAATACTTCAATGAAGTAAAGGAGTTCCACTGGCTGATTATTCCCGATATTATAGATTTTGTAAGGGGCAAAACTTGATGCTGGGTCAGGTTTCATTCCGCTCCAGGCAGGATTTCCTTTCGGAATACTCGGAATCAATCTAGTGATGCCCTCCACAATATCATCCACATACGTAAAATCCCTCTTCATTTTGCCAAAGTTGAATACGTCAATGGGTTTTCCTTCCAAAATCGCTTTGGTAAAAAGAAACAGCGCCATGTCCGGTCGGCCATAAGGGCCGTATACAGTAAAGAACCGAAGGCCTGTAGTTGGAATCTGATAAAGATTGGAATAAGCATGGGCCATAAGTTCATTGCTTTTCTTACTTACAGCATATAGAGCAAGCGGATGATCCACATTGTCATGTACTGAGAATGGCATTTTTCGGTTGGCCCCGTAGACAGAACTTGACGAAGCGTAGATTAAATGTTTTACAGGATGATGTCGACAGGCCTCAAGAATATTTAAGAATCCGGCAAGGTTGCTTTCAAGATAAGCGTAAGGATTGGTCAAGGAATATCGTACCCCTGCCTGAGCGGCAAGATTGACAACAAAATCAAATTTCATTTTAGCAAACAACTCGTCAAGCTCCAGTTTCGATTGTAAATCAATTTTTGCAAAAGAGAAGGAACTCATTTCATTTAGAATCGTCAACCTGGATTCTTTTAGGCCCACATCATAGTAATCGTTCAGATTATCCAAACCAACCACCTCAAAACCTTGAGACAAAAGTCGCTGAGATAAATGAAAACCTATAAAGCCAGCCGCTCCGGTAACTAAAATCCTGCCTTTTTTTGATTCTGGGGGCATTGTTGTATTTTCGGCCTCAAAATTAAGAACAATTCAGCCTTTTCAGCATGGAACCAACAAAGACTTCTTCAGACGAGATTGACTTGCAGGAATTGCTTCTAAAAGTAGTTTTCATCATCAGACGCAATTTCAATCTCATTGCCTTGTTTTTTGCAATCGGCACGCTGTTGGGATTTTCCTATAGCATGATTGCCACGAAGGTTTATGAGAGCAAATTAATTGTCACTTCTGATATTCTGACCGAGTCCTATGTTGAAAAAATAGGGGAAAACCTTTTTGCCCTAATAAAGGACAATAATCTTCCTCTGCTCGCCTCAAAACTGCATCTTGCCGAAGGAGAATGCAAAAATATTTCATCCATAAAAATTGAAAGTGCCCAAAAAGAAAAGCCGCAAAAAGATGAAGAGAAAAAGTGGGTAATGATTACGGTAAGGATTTCTGATCAGGATGTCTTGCCGAAACTGGAGCAAGGTCTTGTGAACTATCTGGAAAATAATGAGTACGTAAAAGTAAGGGTGGAGCAGAAAAGGAATTTTAATAAACAACTCATCAAAAAAGCCGAAGAGGAAATCCATTCCCTCGAGCAATTTAAAAATGAACTTTATAATGGAAATTTCTTTCAGGGTAATAAGGGTAATATCATGTTTGATCCAACTGAAGTCAACATGAAAATTCTAAAACTCAGCGAAGAAAAATTAAAATATCAAAATGACCTCGAAGTCGTAAATAGCGTTCAAATCGTTGAAGGTTTTACCCGATTTGAAAAACCCGTTAGTCCTAATAAGGCAATCTCACTTGCTGCCGGGGCTACGCTGGGGCTATTCTTTGTGGGTGCGCTCCTCGCTTTCAAATCCATTCGTAAAATCGTGCGGCTGGCAGAAGAAAATGAGAAAAAATAATTGCTTTGCTGGCGAACCTATTAATTAAGGAATTTAAACTTGAACTAAGACGAAAGTCCGTCATCTCGGGGTTATTACTGTACTTATTCAGCACGGCATTCATTTGTTATCTCACCTTCAGCTTAAGGCAAAACCTGGTGACTCCTTTGGTGTGGAGTGCGCTTTTTTGGATCACAATTTTATTCACAGCTGTTAACACGGTAGCAAAGAGTTTCATTGGAGAAAAGAGAGGGCTGAGTATCTATGAATATTCGATTGCCAGCCCCGTGGCGATCATCGTTTCTAAAATTGCCTACAATTTCATTCTTTGCTCTGTGCTTTCTCTCGTTGGGTTGCTCTTGTTCACGCTTCTTCTTGGAAACCCGATGATGGATATTCCGCTCTTTCTCCTTGTCATCGTTGCCGTCTCTTTCGGTTTTGCCGCCTCGCTGACACTCCTTTCCGGCATTGCGGCCAAGGCAAATAACAGCAACATTCTAATGGCCGTGCTGAGTTTTCCGATTGTCATTTCTATCCTTCTTACGGCTATCAAGGTCACAAAAAATTGCATAGATGGTCTCGACCGATCAGTCAGCATGGACGAAATCATGATTTTGGCAGCTATAAATTGTCTGGTAGCGGCTACCTCCTACCTGCTCTTCCCGTATATTTGGCGCAGCTAAGACTACTGAATATTACAATGAGAAATAGCTGGTGGAAGATTATTGCAGTGGTTCTCCTGGTGTATACTATCCTTGGTGGATTTTTATTTCAAGTACCACGTCTGAATATCGTCAACGAAACTATTCGTGCCTTGTACTTCCATGTACCGATGTGGTTTGGAATGGTCTTTATGTTTCTGGTGTCCACTATCTACTCTGTACGGCACCTGCGAAAACCTTCTGAAGAAAATGATAGCAAGGCGGTATCTTTTGGCAATACTGGGCTTCTTTTTGGATTGTTGGGTATTGTTACGGGGATGATTTGGGCCAACTACACGTGGGGCTCCCCCTGGCATGGCGATCCCAAGCAAAATGGAGCTGCCATCGCTTTGTTGGTTTACTTCGCTTACTTCGTCTTACGTGGTTCTGTGGAGAATGAAGAGCAGCGGGCTCGCCTAAGTGCTGTATATAACATCTTTGCCTTTGCCGCCATGATCCCTCTGATTTTTATTATCCCGAGGATGACAAGCTCCATGCACCCGGGAAGTGGCGGAAATCCCGGGTTCAATATGTACGACCTCGATAGCAAAATGCGGATGATATTTTATCCGGCTTGTATTGGATGGATTTTGTTGGGTGTATGGATTTCAACGTTGCAAGTTCGAATGAAAAAAATAGATGAACTCATTGCCGAATCAGAAGATGAAAAAAACAATCAATAGCCTGCTCGTAATTGGATTGATGCTAATCTCCAACACGTTGTTTGCTCAGCAAGAAGTGGAGATGGCCGATACCATGCGTTCAAATGGAAAAATCTATGTGGTCGTTTCGATACTAGTAGTCATTTTTGTGGGCATTGCTGGGTTTTTGTTTTTTATGGACAGAAAAATTACCCGTCTTGAGAAAAGACTGCCAAAAAAAGATTGATTCCCTGATTTTCATCATTATTCAACTGTCTTTATTTCTCCATTTTTGCCTTAACTTTGAAACTCGTCAAGGTCTCCAGGTAGGCTAAATCACCAAAAAATGAAGAAATCTCATATTATAGCTATAGTTGTCATTGCAGCTGCCATTGCCATTATTATTGCAACAGCGGGAGATGCAAGCACATACGTCAATTTTGAACAAGCCTATCAAATGGCCTCCAACGGAAATACAACCAGCATCCATGTCGTTGGAGAGTTAAAGAAGGATGCTCAGGGAAACGTGATTGGTCTCGAAAAAAGCCCCGATATGCTTTCCTTTTCTTTCATTTTATTAGATGACAATCACAAGGAACAGAAGGTGTATTACAATGAGCCCATCCCTCCCGATTTTGCACGGTCTGAAAAAGTTGTAGTGATCGGAAGTTATCAAGGCGATGCTTTCTTAGCCAATAAGATATTATTGAAGTGCCCTTCTAAATATCAGGAGCAGAAATTGAATGCAGGCGTTTAAAATCTCACCTCGTAAATCCTAATTCGTATCTCCAAAAATGCATTATTTCATTGGCGACTTAGGTCATGTTTTTGTTATCACGTCATTTGTTACTTCGTTGGTTGCCGCATTTGCTTATGGTCGGGCTCATGGGCAAATTAATCTTGATAAAAAAAATGAGTGGCTACAAAATGCACGCGTTAGCTTCTATATCCATTCATTAGCGGTTGTTGGTGTTGTTGCGAGCCTTTTCATTATTATCTATCAGCATTATTTTGAATACCATTACGCGTATGCTCACTCATCGCTCCACTTACCTGGACAGTACATGGTTTCTTGTTTTTGGGAGGGCCAGGAAGGAAGTTTTTTACTTTGGATGTTCTGGCAGGCATTTTTGGGATTGATACTCATTCGTACACAGCGTGAATGGGAAGCCCCGGTGATGGTCATCTTCGCTCTGGTTCAGGCTTTCATTGCCTCCATGATTTTGGGTGTGGTCATTCCGATTTTAGAGTTGAAGCTGGGGAGCTCACCATTTATCCTGTTGCGCGATGCGATGGATGATCCTATCTTCAAACTTCAACCCGATTTTATTCCTAAAGACGGCAACGGACTTAATCCTCTTTTGCAGAATTATTGGATGGTGATCCATCCTCCTACCTTGTTTTTGGGTTTTGCTTTCACCCTTGTTCCCTTCGCTTTTTGTTTGGCAGGACTATGGCAAAAGAAGTACAGTGAATGGATAAAACCTGCGTTGCCGTGGACGCTTCTTGGTGGTGCCATTCTTGGCCTGGGCATTCTTATGGGTGGCTATTGGGCTTATGAAACGCTAAACTTCGGAGGTTATTGGAATTGGGATCCAGTTGAAAATGCGGTGTATGTTCCCTGGCTGGTAATGATCGCCTCCATTCACACCATGATCACCTACAAAAATAGTGAGACGGCCCTTAAGAGCTCCATGATTTTAGTGGTCGCTGTTTTCTTACTCATTCTATATTCCACTTTTCTTACGCGAAGCGGCATATTAGGAGATGCTTCCGTTCATTCATTTACTGATTTAGGGCTCTCGGGTCAATTGCTGGTTTATATGTTGTTCTTTATGATCGCGGCAATTGTGCTAATGGCATTGCGCTGGAAAGAAATTCCTTCCACGGAAAAAGAAGTCTCCACGTATTCACGCGAGTTTTGGATTTTTCTTGGGGCGACTACATTATGCCTTATGGGATTTCAAGTACTCATTCCAACCTCCATTCCGGTCTACAACAAAATCATAGAGATCTTTGGAGGTATTTCAAATCTTGCCCCTCCTGCTAACCAAATCGAGTTCTATTCAAAATTTCAATTGTGGTTTGCTGTTGCTGTTGCGTGTTTTTCGGGAGTAGGCCAATTCTTTTGGTGGAGAAAAATGGATAAAGAAAAGGTAAAGAAAGAATTGATTGTGCCTGCGCTCATCACACTGATTGTTTTTGCACTGATTATTGCCGTAGCGAAGGTTTACCAACCGGCTTATCTCGCACTCACCTTTGCTGGTGTTTTTATCATCGTTTCAAATCTCAAGGTTTTACAAACCGTATTGAAAGTAAATCCAAAACTCTCCGGAGGAGCAATTGCTCATATTGGTATTGGCATGATGCTCATTGGCATTATGTTCTCGGCAGGATATTCACGCGTTGTGTCGCTTAATAATACAGGTCTCATTTATATCAAGGAGATGGGTACGGAATTTAATCGTGATAATCTTCTTTTGTTTCTGCATGAGCCGCGTACGATGGGTGGTTATGATATCGAATTCTTAGGAGAGCGTATGGAGCCAAGACATAAGTCTGGCTATGTGAAGAAGGGCGATATCGAACCAACCGCTGACCCGTATAAAGTGGTGGCTAAAAAAGAAATTTCCTTTCAGGGCAAAAAGTTATACAATGCAAAGGACACATTTGAAGTGTATCCTGAAAACACGTTCTATGAAATAGAGCTACGGAAGGATAACAAAATAGCCGCCTCTCTTTTCCCCCGAGTTCAGGTCAACCCTGCTATGGGCGGATTTCTTGCTTCTCCTGATATAAAACGAAATCTGGGAAGTGATTTATACACGCATGTTTCAGCACCCATGGATGCAAATGCAGAGGTTGATTGGGGAAAAACAGAGGAAGTCCGTGTTACCATTGGCCAAAAATTTTACATCAATGACTATGTGGCTGTGCTGGAAGAAGTGAAGCGTCTTGATCAGTTGCCGGGCCTTGAATTAGTGAATGATGATGTGGCCGTACAAGCGCGAATTAAAGTAGAAGGAGAAAGAGATACGTATTACGCTGAACCTATTTTTTTAATCAAAGATCGCGTGCAAGTAGGGCGAATCGCATCTGAAGTTAGTGACTTAGGAATTAAAGTGACCTTATTGAACATTCATCCTGAAAGCAATGAATTCTCACTTGCCCTCAATGCGCGGCAGAAAGATTGGGTGATTATCAAGGCCATGGAAAAACCTTATATCAATATTCTTTGGATTGGCACCATTGTGCTGTTAATTGGATTTACCATCGCGATGCTTCGAAGATTCAAAGAAATTCGAACTGCTTAATCTGAACTTGACTATTTAGCGGATGTCATTTGCTTGATGAATTTGACCTCATCTGGATTAAATGCTTTGCCATTGCTCCTGAATATATCGTGAAACCAGACTGTTGGCTCGGGTGATCCTTCCTTGGAGCCCCAGGGGAAAATGGTATTTGTCTTGCCACTCACTAAACCCCAATTGATAGCCCCAACTTTATTCTTCTTAAAGACAGGCAAGTGCGTCTCAAAACGACTATTGTTTGTACGTGCCATATATTCGCTGCAGATAATTGGTCTTCCTAATTTTTGAAGCATGGTAATTTCTTCTTCCAACTTTTTGACATCGCTGTAGTTGTGAAATGTAATCACATCTGAGTTCTTTAGTTGAAATTCATTGTAGCGCTTAAATTTATCTTCGCTGTTCCATGTAGCAAAAGTCAATGGCTGCGATGGCCTTACTTCCCACGCCCATTGAATTATTTTTTCCATAAAGGGAAAGGATATATCCGTCATTTCACTGTTGCCTGGTTCGTTGTACAAATCCCACATCAGAATGCGCTTGTCATTCTTGAACGTGGAAAGAATATCTTTTGTATAGTCTCTTAACGGACTCCACTTTGTTGGATCTGCAACAATTTCCGGTCCGGGTGCTCTGAGCCATCCACTATTATGCACTCCTGGTTTCGGATCTGGTTGCTTTCCTGGCTTAGGGTCCGGGAGCCAGCAATCATCAAAAAGTACGAACAGAACTTTTATCTTATGCTTGTCTGCCATAACAAGAAAATCATTGATTCTCTTCTTAAGTCCATCCTTATCCGTTTCCCAAAGCAAGTTGTGCAGATAAACCCTGATCACGTTGAAGCCAAGTCCTTCAGCCCAACCTAACTCACGATCAATTGTGGCCGGATCAAAGGTATCAGCTTGCCACATTTCCAATTCATTGATGGCGGAGCTGGGAATAAAATTGCATCCCACAAGCCAAGGCTGTTTTGCATACCAGTCATTTGCCTGTTTTGCTGTCCATATTTTCTGAGCCGAAAGTGAAAAACTTACGCTCAAAAATGCGATAACTAAAAATTGCTTCATGTTTAATGGATTGGATTCATTTAAAGTTAAACAATGTAACGGGAAAAATCCGCTCCATCATTAATCTGTTACGTCAATTGTAAGTTGTACTTTTGAAAAGTAAAAACCTCACGCCCTTTTGCCCTATCGCATTGACTTCTTTGCCGTATTTATTTTCCTTGGAATAATTCAAGCTATATTTCTCTCATTCTTTTTCCTCTCCAGTGAAAACCGAAAGAATCAGGCCAACGTATTTCAGGGATTGCTGCTAATAGTAGTTGCCTGCTGTATATTTGAAATTTTTTTGATGTACACCGGCTACATCATGCATGCATTTTACCTGGTTGATTTCTCAGAATCACTCGCCTTTCTTATTGGTCCACTCTTCTATTTTGTAGTGCTCAGCCTTGTGCGGGGCCGGGTAAATCGAATACAATACCTTCATCTATTGCCTTTTGTACTCTACTCATTTTACCTGATCCCCTTTCTTGCTCTACCCGAAGATGCAAAATACAATGCATGGGTCACATCGTATCGGCCCGATCTCCCTTTCCGTGATTTTGAATATGTGTATACCACGGACCTCCTCGCAATTCGCAAATACGTTACTCACCTGACACTCGTATCAATATTCCTTTACACATTGATTGGAACCGTTGAAACAATTAAGGCTTTTCAGAAAAAGAAAGAATCGTTTTGGAAACCGATCACACCGGCATTGCTACGGTTACGAAATCTATCGCTCACGTTACTATCAGTAGCGCTAATTGTGCTTGTCGTTAAGTTATCAAACAAAAGAGACATGGGCGATCATGTCTTTGCCACTTATATAGCATTGTCAATCTACTTCACAAGTTTCTCAGTAATCATCAACTCTTCTTTTTTCAAACAGACTACACTGAGTGAATCGACTAAGTATAAAACATCTTTACTTACACCCGAACTCCAGCTAAATACATTGAAAAAACTTGAGGTGTTAATGAAGGAAGAGAAGCCATTTTTGCAACCCGATTTTTCATTACCCGATCTCGCACAAAAGTTAAATGTATCTGTTCATGCTCTTTCTCAAGCTATCAATGAAGGCTTGGGCAAAAGCTTTTTTGAAATGGTAGCAGCGTATCGGATTGAAGAAGCCAAGCGTTTTCTAAAGGAACAGCCGAATATCAAAATTGAGGAGATAGCCGAGCAGGTTGGCTATAACTCCAAATCCTCTTTCAATACTGCCTTTAAAAAAATCACCGGGAAAACCCCCTCCGAGTTTCGAAGTGTTTAGCACTTAGTCTTTCTTCTCCAAGTCAGGGAGAAGAAAATCATCCAGCGCGCTTGGCAATTTCATCATTGCTTCAATATCCTTTACGGTGCGAGGCGCTGACCCGGACAGAAGTTCATAGCCGTCCTTAGTGATGAGGTAATCATCTTCAATACGCACAGCAATGCCCCACCATTTCTTATCGCAATTCGAATTGTCAGGTATGTAAATGCCAGGTTCAATGGTGATCATGTTGTTTTCTTCCAGTATGGGTCCACCCTGATCATGCACATTGAGTCCGATATGGTGACTTACACCGTGCGGAAAATACAAATGCTTTTCCGTTATGGACTTTATGATACCCAATTCCGCCAGACCTTTGTTGATTACCTCTCGACAAACCACAGTAAGTTGTGACCGCGGTGTGCCTGGTTTGCAAATCTTCATGGCCTCTTCTTGTGCTTTCAACACCAGTTCATAAATTAATTTTTGCTCGGTTGTAAATTTACCATTGACTGGAATTGTACGTGTAATGTCAGCGGTGTATCCATGAAACTCTGCACCTAAATCCATTAGAATCATTTCTTTAGAGGTAATGTTAGGTTTGTAATTGTCAATGTAATGCAAGATGCACCCGTTGTGACCAGCGCCAACAATGGAAGGATAGCCCAGATCTTCTGCCTGGTACTTCTTAAACACAAATTCATGTATGCCTTGTATCTCGCGCTCAGACATGCCTGGTTTCATTGCTTTCATAACTTCTACCTGACCGGCACAGGAAATCCTCACCGCCTTTTTTACTAATTCAATCTCCTCTTTTGTTTTAATACCTCTGAGGTTTGCCATTAAGTCGGCAAGACCTTTTGTATCCAGATTATTTTTTTGTTGCTCAAGGGCCAGGGTAACACTGCTCTTCTCCGGGTAGTTTACTTTGGCTTTAAACTGTGCGATTAAGTCAAACATATCGGATGAGTCGCTGGGGTTGTCACGCACATCATTTTTAAAATCAAAGAATAAAATCTTGCTGAATTTTGAAAAGTCAACATTGTATCGCTTAAACGCTGAATTATTAAATGCTTGCTCAAACCCCAACAAGGTTCTTGTTCCCTGTTCACCCAGTCTGCGGCCCGTCCACAATTCTTTCAACTCATTTCGCTCCTGAACAAAAAGAATTTCATTGTATTGTGTGCCATTAGCAGCAGTTTGCTTCTCTTTAAATAGGAATAAAGCGGCATCCGGTTCTCTGTAACCTGTTAAATAAAAAAAGTCGGGATCTTGATGATAGACATAATCCACATCGTTGGCACGATTGCGTACGGGATTTGCAAAGAAGACAGCCACCGAATTGGCAGGCATACTTTCGCGCAGTTTCTCTCTGCGGCCCAGGTGAAAATCTTTGGTTAAAAAATCCTGAGGGAGATCGGGATTTTGGCAATAAGTTTCTAACGAAACAGATAATAAAAGAGCAACAAATAAAATTCTCATGGCTTCGTGATTCTTAGGTTAGTTTATAAGTTCAAAATATTCGCTCGTGTGTTCAAATACATAAAAATCTTCTCCGGAAGAAATTTCAGCCATTCGTACTACACCTTCTTTAAAATAAAAAGTGTATCCGCCATCGTAAGGAAAATAAGTGTAACGCACAAAAGTCCACTCGCTGCCGATCTCAATTGCCTGGCCATCAAAATCCTTAAATGATTTTACAACCTTGATTTTTTTATCCTCGATCAGTTCATCCAGTCTCATTGTATCTGTTTCTCCAGCACGACAAACTCTAATTCTTGCTTTGGAATTCCCCAGCTAATATCAGGCAGAACAAATGGTTTCTTTTCACCCGTCAATTCATAACCATGCCGCAAGTACCAATCAACGAGTTCCTTTCGTATGGAAATTACCGTCATATAGATTTTTGAACAATGTTGCTGTTTGGCATGCGCTTCTGCAGCTTCCAATAATATCTTACCAATGCCTTTCCCTTGTATATCTGGTCTCACAGAAAGCATGCCTAAGTACAATTTATCGGCATCCTTTCGCAATTCCACACAACCCAACAGCGCATCTTCTTCTTTACAAAGTAAAACAATTGTTCCCACCTTATTTATCAGCCCCGTCAAGCCAGCTTCATCCATGCGAGTACCATCCATCAAATCCGTTTCGGTGGTCCATCCTTGTCTTGACGACTCGCCCCGGTAAGCTGAATTGACCAATAGATTCAAGGCTTTCACATCTGCTTCGGAAGCCAATGTTATTTTCAACGCCATAAGTCCAAATATAGTAGCAATTTGTGTTTGACTTTATAAAATCGTCCATCTGGGTTATAAAAGCAGCCGTACCTTTGCGACCATAGCCCGTTTATTTGTAGAAAAAATTATTATGCAAGAACTACAAACCAACCCGGAAAGAAGATACGACCTCGACTGGCTACGATTTATTGCCATCGTAATACTACTTTTCTTTCATACCGGAATGTGGTTCAATACCTGGGGCTGGCATGTAAAAAATAGCGAGACCACGGTTAGCTTTCAATATTGGATGATCTGGTCTCATTACTTCAGAATGCCGCTTTTGCTTTTTATCTCTGGTGCGGGTACCTACATGGCATTGGGTAAACGTACACCCGGGCAATTCAGAGTGGAGAGGCTTAAACGATTATTTATACCGCTCTTATTCGGAATGTTTGTGGTGGTGCCTCCGCAAATCTATTATGAGCGTATTAGTCAATATGCCAACTATTGGGATTTTTATAAAACCGTATTTCAGTTTAAGCCCTATCCGGAGGGCAGTTTTAGTTGGCATCACTTATGGTTCATTCTTTATTTATTTCTTTATTCACTGTTAGCAATCCCGGTGCTCAAGTTTCTGCGTTCCGATAAAGCGGAAAGCTTTAAAAATAAAATCCACGCGCTGCTGGCAAAGTCTGTCGGAATTTTACTGGTGCCGTCATTTATTATTCTTTGCTCACAGATTTTGCTCCGGCCCTACTTCCCCGAAGAGACTCACGACCTTGCCAACGATTGGGCGTACTTTATTTTTTACTTTCTGTTTTTTTTGATGGGAATCATTTGTTACTCCATTCCGAAACTCTGGAGCGCTATTGGTGCTAATCGAAAGTATCTGCTGCTGGCGATGCTCATTTTCATCGTTCCATTTTATACATGCTATTTTCATTTCCGCGATTTAATCACTTTGCCGTGGACCGATGACACAGTCGAAACAATTTTTGATGTGATCGCTATTTTTGTGAGCTGGTTTACGGTAATCACCATCGTTGCCTACGGTCAACACTACCTCAATAAACCACACCCATGGTTGTCCAAAATCAGTGAAGGGTTATATCCCTTTTACATTCTACACCAATCGGTCATTATTGCCATTGGCTATTATGTATGTCAGTTGGATTGGAATATTGGTGCCAAATACTGGAGTATTAGCTTATTAACACTGGCGAGTTGCGTAGGCTTCTACCTGCTGCTGATTCGTCCGTTTAATGTGATGAGATTTCTTTTTGGCATGAAAAAGAAAGCCATCTAAGACGATAATTCACTTTCTTCCAGTAAAAATCGGAGGAGAAACTCTTCTTCTTTACAAAATCTTTATACCCTTGCCTCACAATTTAATACCCTATTTATTCTAAGCACGCTACTTTTGTTCTGTCAAAAGAGATAATTCGTGAATTCCATTTACAAACTCTCTAAGAAGAACCAATACCTGGTCAGCGTTCTGGCTATTCTAACTATTACCGGCCTTAGTCTCACCATTGAAGGTCTGGTTGGTTACAGGGTAATTGCTTTCCTGCTATTAGTTAGTGTTTCCGTACTGGCAATGTTCCTGGATATTATTCCGGTGATTGTGGCAGCTGCGCTGAGTGCCTTGCTGTGGGATTTATTGTTCATCCCTCCCCGCTTCACCTTTGCTGTGGGCACTACCGAGGATCGTTTCTTGTTGTTGATGTACTTTATTATTGCTCTTATTCACGCTGTACTTACCTACAAAATAAGAGAAGTTCAAAAAGAAGTTCGCAAACGGGAGGACAAGGCTAATGCTATCAGGTTCTATAATACATTATTGAATTCGCTATCGCACGAATTAAGAACGCCTATTACGACCATCATTGGGGCTACCGATAATTTAATGAATGCCAATAAGCTATCCGATGGAGACAAGACAGAATTGCTTTCTGAGATCTCCATTGCTTCCATGCGGCTCAATCAACAGGTTGAAAATCTATTAAGCATGTCGCGTTTAGAATCCGGGGTTTTTAAAATTAAAAAAGACTGGTGCGATGTGCGCGAATTAATTTATACAACGCTTCAGCGTTTTGAGCCAACTTTGTCAAATTACCGGGTGTCCGTCTTTATTCCTGAAAATCTCCCCTTGTTCAAGTTAGATTTCGGTTTAATGGAGCAGGTTCTGCATAATTTAGTAAGCAATGCAATACAGCACACCGAAGCCGGAACTGACATTATCGTAAAAGCAGATTGTACGGACGAAAAGTTAGTAATGACATTGTCCGATTCCGGCAAAGGATTTCCGGTGGCAGAAATCAATCGCGTGTTTGATAAATTTTACCGACTGCAAGGTTCACGTCCTGGCGGTACTGGCCTTGGACTATCGATTGCCAAAGGATTTGTAGAAGCGCATAACGGTAAGATCACACTAACTAATCTTCCGTTGCGTGGAGCTATGTTCACAATTGAAATTCCTACAGAAATCTCTTACCTAAATCATTTGAAAAATGAATAAGGCTTCAATACTGATCATCGATGACGAGGCACAGATTCGAAAACTTTTGACGATCACGTTGGAATCTTATGACTATAATGTGCAAGCTGCAATAACGGCTAAAGAGGGATTAGCAGCTGTTGCCAGTCATCCTCCTGATCTGGTACTGTTGGATCTGGGATTGCCCGATGAAAGTGGTCATGCCGTGCTGCGTCACCTTCGGGAATGGTATTCCAATCCTATTATCATTCTTTCAGTACAAAGTATGGAAGAGGATATTGTCAAAGCATTGGACAGTGGAGCAACTGATTACTTGGTTAAACCATTCCGAACGGGGGAACTTATGGCTCGGATTCGGTTGGCCTTGCGCAAAGTTTTTCAGGATGAAAACAATCATCTCGGAGATTTTGGTGATCTGATTATCGACTACTCCGCCCGGGTTGTCAAAAAGAATAATGTAGTCATTAAGCTTACGGCTACCGAATATACTTTGCTCGCATTAATGTGTAAAAATGAAGGCAAAGTGCTGACACATCACTATGTGTTATGTCAGGTATGGGGGCCATCATATCAAAATGAATCTCAATACTTGCGTGTTTTTGTTGCACAACTAAGAAAAAAAATTGAAACTGATCCCAATCGCCCTGTTCATATTATCACTGAGTCAGGCGTTGGCTATCGGTTTGTAGGAAAGTAATCACAAACTATAATTTTTTAAAATGAAACTGAACCAAAATTCGGACAGGATAACTATTGCCTCTTTGTTAGTAGCCTTAGGCATCATTTATGGAGACATCGGAACCAGTCCACTCTATGTCATGAAAGCGATTGTGGGCGAACGAACGATTGACGAGGCTCTCGTCTTTGGTGGTGTTTCGTGCATTTTCTGGACGCTCGTGTTTCAAACTTCGATCAAATACATTTTTCTCACACTGATGGCCGATAACGATGGCGAGGGTGGCGTGTTCTCTCTTTATGCCCTGGTGAAGCGTTATGGAAAGGGGTTGGTGATCCCCACTATTTTGGGTGCAACAACGTTGCTTGCTGATGGCATTATCACACCACCTATTTCAGTTGCATCAGCCGTGGAAGGGCTGGAGATGATCTTCCCGGATTTACCTACAGTGTCCATTGTAGTGGTTATACTTTCCTTATTATTCTTCTTTCAACGATTTGGTACGCAACGAGTAGGGGGCACGTTCGGGCCCATCATGACAGTATGGTTCGGTATGTTATTTATCATAGGTGTGAATCAGATTGTACATTATCCTGATGTGCTCAAAGCATTGAGTCCTGTTTATGCCTATGATTTACTAGTCGAGTATCCAGAGGGGTTTTGGCTTCTAGGTGCAGTTTTTCTGGCAACAACGGGAGCTGAAGCACTTTACTCGGATTTGGGTCATTGCGGAAGAAAAAATATTCGCGTCACCTGGGCTTTTGTAAAGGTAGGATTGACGACCAATTATATGGGGCAGGCTGCCTGGCTATTGCATCAAGGTGAGCCTTTACTTAACGGACGCAATCCGTTCTATGAAATGATGCCGCATTGGTTTTTAATTCCCGGAATCGTGATCGCCACACTTGCTGCCATTATTGCCTCGCAGGCACTGATCAGCGGATCGTTTACATTAATCAGTGAGGCCATGAGTTTGAATTTCTGGCCGCGAGTAAATGTTCGCCAGCCTACCGAATTGAAAGGTCAGATTTACATCCCAAGCGTCAATACAATTTTGTGGATCGGCTGTATTCTAATGATCCTTTACTTTCAAAGCTCAGCACATATGGAGGCAGCCTACGGCTTCTCAATCACCATCGCCATGATGATGACGACTTTGCTCCTCAGCTATTTTCTGCTTTATCGGAAAAAATGGAATGTCGTTATAGTGGCAGCCATCGTACTGCTGTTTAGCGCCATCGAAATTTCTTTTTTCATCACCAATGTGGTCAAAATCAAAGAGCGATGGATGTTTCTCTTCTTCGAGCTGTTCATTTTTCTGGTAATGTACGTATGGTATTATTCACGTAAGATCAATAATCGCTTTGTGCGTTTTGTTGAATTGGGCAAGCACACCTCCTTCATCAAAGAACTAAGTGAAGATGATGATATTCCGAAATTTGCCACACACCTCATCTACCTTACAAAAGCCGACCATCGCGAACAGATTGAGGAGAAAATAATCAAGTCCATTTTTTCTAAAAAACCAAAGCGGGCTGATGTCTATTGGTTTCTTCATATTAATCGCAGTGACGAACCCTACACGCTTAGCTATGAAGTAACCGAATTGCTGGATGACAAGGTTATTAAAGTGTCCATCAATGTCGGATTTCGCATACAACCCCGCTCTGAATTGTTCTTTAAAAAGATAGTACAAGAGCTGGTAATCAACAAAGAGTTAAACTTGCATATCCGCCCAGATGGATCAACTAAATACAACCCAGAACCGGATTTCAAATTTGTAATTCTTGAGAAATTTCTGTCAGTGGAGAATGAGTTTCCGGTGCGGGAAGGTTTACTGCTAAACGCTTATTTCTTTTTAAAACTGCTTGGGCAGAGTGATGAAAAAGCCTTTGGCCTTGATAAAAGTGACGTGGTAGTTGAACAAGTTCCATTAGTGTATCATCAGGTACAGCATGTGGAGCTGACAAGGAAATCAGTTGGCTAATAATCAATTCTCAAATTCGATCATTTTATAAAAAGTAAATATGAAATGTAATAGAGTTCTATTATTCAGTTTAGGCTGTTGTTTTTCATTTTCTACGATAGCTAATGAATTAGCTGAAAAACAGGATACCCTTGTTAATCCGCTTCAAGGGACGGAAGGTTCAATCGTTGAAAAGCAAGCAGAGCCTTTTGCCTGGGGCGATTTCTCCTGGGTTCAGGGAAACAGTCGGCAGAAACAATCCATTCTACAATCCAGGTATTTTACAGGGAGCTTTACTTTTGATGCTAATTATAATTATTCATTTAATCGGCCCATCGATCATACCAATGCCGGCTCTACAGCTACCTTTCGATCCAATGAACTTAATATCTCATACATAGAAGCAGGTGGCGATTTTAACTATGACAACGTAAGGGGCCGGCTGATGCTTCAATTTGGTACGCGCGCAACAGGTATTCCTCGCAATGACAATACGCCACTACGCGGTCAATATGATTTATATACTGCATTGCGCTTTGTTACCGAAGCGTATGCCGGCTATCATTTCGATGTGTGGCACGGTATCAACGTAGATGTTGGCATTTTTAAATCTTATGTGGGTTTGCTTTCCTATAATAATTTCGAGAACTGGAACTATCAACCATCTTTTACTTCTGATAATACTCCCTGGTTTTTTACAGGCATTCGTGTTCAAACATTTCCAACCGATCGTTTAAAACTGGAATACTGGATCGTCAATGGATGGCAAACCTATGGTATGTTCAATGAAGCCCCCGGCCTTGGCCTGCAGTTACAATGGCGCCCGGAGGAATGGATCTCCGTCTTAGCAAGCGCTTATGGTGGACGTGATACTCCCAACCTGCCAAATCGGTTTCGCTTTCATAACGACAACAGTATTGTACTTCGCTACTTTAATTCTCCTGGAAAGAAGATTTCAAAAGGTGCCTTTTCAGTCACGGGAGATTTGGGCTTTGAAAAAGGTGGTGGTGTCACCCCGTTCGGAGGAATTAATGGACCTGCCCAAAATTTTATCAGCTGGATGGTTTATCACCGCATCTGGTTTGCCCGCGAAAAAATGGGTTGGACAGTTGGTGGGGGATATATTGATAACCCGGGGCGTTACTTGTCGCTTTTGCCCCCGGGGAATGGCGTGCTCACTCAAAATCCTGGTGATCAATTTAAGGGATGGGATGCCTCAACAACCTTACAATATATGCCCAATGAACATTTGACTTGGTCTATTGAGGCCGTTACTCGCCATACAAGTGTTCCTTATTTCTCGGGGCGAGGTGGTGTAACATCTCCAAATGGATGGAATCCTCCAATTGGAGATCCTGCAGGCTATTTAGCTGATTTAGTAAAAGAAGAGACAAGACTAATCATGTCTATGATCGTTAGGTTTTAAAACTGATAAGGCTGAACCTTTAGCTTACTAAGTTCGCCCTTCAATTGTTCAGATGATTGATAATGAATACTGGATAAACCCAGCGATCGGCCAGCTTCAATATTTCTAAGATTGTCATCAATAAAAACAGCTGTGGAAGGAGTTATCGCATGCCTGTCAAAAAGTATCTGAAAAAAATCAGGGAAAGGTTTGCGCGTATTCTCAATACCCGAAACTACGATGCCATCAAACCAATGAAGGAATTCAAATTTCTCCAAGGCCCATGGGAAAGTCTCCTTTGACCAGTTGGTGAGCGCATAAATCCGGTATTGCTTGCTATCTTTTAATTCTTTGAAAATGGATACGGTGTCCTGAATCGGTCCGTTCATTGTCTCTTTCCATCTTCCATACCAGGCGCGGATGGGAATTTCATACTTGGGGAATTCAAGCACAAGCTCTTCAGTGGCCTCATGAAAAGAACGGCCAGCATCTTGCTTTTCATTCCAGTCACTTGTACAGACGTTTTCCAGAAACCAAGTGATTTCCTCCTCGGACTTAAAAATTTTTCGGTACAGGTAGCGCGGGTTCCAGTCGATAAGAACTCCGCCTAAATCGAAAATAATGGTATCAATTGGTTTCATCATTTTTTGTTCTGATAACATACTGATGGGCTACGCTTCCGTGTGCCTCAAACTTTTTTTCAAACTTCATTCCCAGTTTCGTCAGCACACGAATAGATAAAGTGTTCCCTATCAGCGCCCGGCCGATAATTTTTTTCAAACCTAGTTGACTGAATCCATAGTTCAAACACGCGCTCGCTGCCTCGGTAGCATAGCCGTGGCCCCAGGTTTTTTTCAACAAACGAAATCCTAAATCTGTCTCGTCAATATCCGCATTGTAATTCAAACCGCACCAGCCGATATAGTCCAGCGTTTCAGCGTGAATTACCGTCCACCTTCCATAGCCATATTTCGTATAGCGATCATAGTTCTGGATAAAACTCCGCGCTTCTTCGACAGAAGCAAACGGTTCATCTCCAGTATAACGAATCACATCCGGATCGCAATTAAGCTGGAACATGTATTCAGCATCTTCAGGCTCAAAATTTCTCATCCTAAGACGAGGAGTACTTAAAATGTAATTACTCATTTTTCCCAAATGCCCACGTTAAGAATTTAGGAAGTGCTTCTCCCCAGGTAGGAAGATTGTGCTCACCGTCTTTAAGCTCAAGATAATGGATATCATGAAAGGGGCGATAACCTTTCTTTACGAGTTCAACAATCAAATCAAGTGTATCATCGATTGAATCAATTACACCATTTTTATTGCGGTCGCTTTTTTCATCCTTCAGCCCGGTTTGAAACCAAAATTTCAGTCCCGGTTTAAACTTACCTCTACGGATTTGCTGATGCATAATACGATCCCGGTAATCAGAATAGAATCTGCTTTTTGAATCTCTCTTTCGCCACCAAAATGAGCCGCTAAAAGAACCTACTTTTCCAAAATAATCTGAATGATGCCAGGCGATATCCAAAGCTGACAGACCGCCTAACGAGAAGCCCGCTATTGAGCGTTCCTCGTGTTTCTTTGAAATGGAGTATTGGTATTCAAGATAAGGAATCAACTCTGTCATGATGAATCGTGAATAATTCTTAGCACGGCTTCCACGGTCTTTAAAGTCGGCTTTATTGGCTACGCCATATTCCTGCATTCGATCACCGGCATGTACGCCTACTACAATGACATCCTCTATTTCCTTTGCATGCGTCAATTTTTCGAGGGTGGCCTTCAGACCAATCGCTGTGGCGTCCTGGCCATCATTGAGAATAAGCAAAGGGTAGTGTTTGCGCCCTTTTTCGTACTGAAAGGGCAGAAAAATATCCACAATCGTGTCGCGGCCCAGCAGCTTGGAATGAATATCCGTTAGTTTTTCGAGATGGTAGTGATGGGCGAGTGGCAAAGCGTGCGTAAATAATTTTAAGTAGATCGTTATTTTTCCGGCTCTTTATTCCGATTTTCAGAGCAAATAAGGACGTAAAAATAGAAGTTTAATTGAATCGTTATGCCTTACGAACATTATCATAAATGGTATTCTCCCCGGCTTAGCAGGGATATTGAAGTGCTGGCATTTGGTACACGTGGCTATCCCATTATATTGTTCCCCACTTCCATGGGTAGCTTCAATGAGAACAAAGATTTTAAATTGATTGATAGCGTATCATGGTTTTTAGACAATGGGTTGGTAAAGATCTATTGTCCTGACGGAATTGATTCTGCAAGCTGGTATAATAAAAATATTCATCCTGCTGATCGCGTAAGAAATCATATATGGTATGATCAGATGCTCCTCGAAGAATTGGTACCGCTGGCTCAACGGGAAACAGGTGTGGGCAGAGTGGCCACGGCAGGGTGCAGCTTTGGTGGATATCATGCTACCAACTTTGCCTTCAAACACCCTGAAGTAGTTAAGTATGTGTTTAACATGGGCGCAGCCTTTGATATCAAAGATCAAATGGATGGCTACTATGATGATAACGTCTATTTCAACAATCCTCCTGATTTTATTCCTAATGCCCAAAATCAATTTTACAATGACATGTTTGTTGTGCTGGGTACGGGTACGCATGATATGTGCTGGGATGCGAACGTGAAAATGGCCAACATTCTACAGAACAAGGGAATGAACTATTGGCTTGATGTGCGACAAAACGCCAATCATGACTGGCCCGTTTGGCGGGAAATGTTTCCTCACTACTTGTCATTAATAAAATAAAAACAGGGTCACGTGTCCCACATCTTGTATCTTATGTCTAACTACTAACCTTCAATGAATATGAAAAAAATCGGAATACTACACGGCATGGAGCGCTCATTCCCTGAAGCTTTTGTAGAGCGCATTAATAAAATGGGGCTCAAGGACATAAAAGCAGAGCCTGTCATGGTGGATATGGTGCAACAAGGTGTTGGCGATGGCTATGCCGTTATCATCGATCGTATCTCACAGGATGTTCCGTTTTACAGAGCCTTCCTTAAGAACGCAGCCATTGACGGCACGGCCGTACTCAACAATCCATTTTGGTGGAGTGCTGATGAAAAATTTTTTAACAACGCATTGGCTATAAAAATCGGTGTGCCTGTGCCAAAGACAGTACTTCTTCCTTCTCATGAACGCCCGCCTGATACCAGCGATGCTTCCTTTAGCAACCTGAAGTTCCCGCTTAGTTGGGAAAAGATATTTGACTATATCGGCTGGCCCGCTTATATGAAGCCACACTCCGGTGGTGGTTGGAAAAGCGTTTATAAACTTCACAACATGGATGAGTTTTTTAACTCATACCGCGAGACAGCGCAGTTAGTGATGATGCTTCAGGAAGAAATTGTGTTTGAGGATTACTTCAGATGCTATTGCCTTGGCAGAAAGTATGTGCGCATCATGCAATACGAGCCCCGCAATCCACATCATTTGCGCTATGTAGTTAACAAGGGCCCCGCCTCTGAAAAACTTCTTAAGAAAGTAAATGACTATGTGTTGGATCTTTGCAACGCTCTTGGCTATGACTTCAATACCGTAGAAATGGCGGTGCGTGATGGTGTACCTTATGCGATTGACTTTTGCAATCCCGCACCTGACGCAGAATTAAAATCTGTGGGTGAGGAAAATTTTGAATGGGTTGTAGAACACGCTGCTAAAATGGCTGTAGAGAGAGCACAAGCACAGAAGCCGGGCAAAGACAATTTAACATGGGGAACTTTCGTAACGAATGCGGCAAGTTCTTTTTTAAAGGAATCTTCAGCGGCAAAAGAAGAGAAGAAAGCACCAGCGAAACCAAAGTCACCAAAAAAATAATCACTCTGGTTGGTTTTACTTTACGATGTGATGAGCTAGCTTATTATGGAAAAATTTACACTGGGTGTCGAAGAAGAATACATGGTCATTGATCCCGTTACCCGGGAGTTGAAATCGCATGACCAAAAGATTGTAGAGATTGCTGGTTTCAGCATGAAAGATCAGGTGAAGGCAGAAATGCACCAGGCGGTGGTGGAAGTGGGGACGAACATTTGCCGCGATGTTAGTGAAGCACATGCAGACATAAGTCAACTTCGAAAGGGAGTTTCACAAATTGCAAAAAGCCTCGGACTACAAATAGGAGCTGCTGGTACGCACCCGTTTTCTCATTGGACACAGCAACTTATAACACCCAATCCGCGCTATGATGCTATTGTGAACGAAATGCAGGAGGCGGCTCGCTCCAATCTCATTTTCGGCTTGCATGTACACGTAGGTATTGCCGACAAGAACATGGCTATTCATTTGATGAATACGGCCCGCTATTTTCTTCCCCACGTATATGCGCTCTCTACCAACTCCCCATTCTGGGAAGGGCGTAACACGGGCTTTAAATCCTTTCGCACGAAAGTATTTGATAAATTTCCCCGCACCGGAGTGCCAGATTATTTCAATGACTGGGATGATTTTAAAAACTATGTCAATTTGTTAATCAAAACCGGGTGTATTGATAACGCAAAGAAGATTTGGTGGGATGTGCGCGTGCATCCCTTCTTTGATACCATTGAGTTTAGAATTTGTGATGTGCCCTTGCTCGTAGATGAATCAATTGCCATCGCTGCTTTATTCCAGGCCATTGTTGCCAAGCTTTATAAATTACGGCAGCAGAACATGACGTTCATTCTTTACAATCGCGCTCTTATCAATGAAAATAAATGGAGAGCTTCACGCTATGGCATCGAAGGCAAACTTATTGACTTTGGAAAGCAGGAAGAGGTGGATAGTCGTCTTCTCATTTTAGAATTACTTGATTTTGTAGATGATGTTGTAGATGACCTCGGCAGTCGCCACGCTATTAACTATGTAAATACGATGCTCGAAAAAGGAACTGGCGCAGATCGTCAGTTGGCAGTATTCCGCGAAACTAATAGTCTTGAAAAAGTTGTTGATTATATTGCATCTCAAACCGTGGCTGGTTTGTAACTTGTTCTGATCAAAACATCTTAATTATACACCATTGATACGAATTGCCATTCTGGATATGTATGATGGCGCACCTAATGAGGGGATGCGCGGTATCAGGCAATTGATCGAGTCTTTTGAGGTTGATTTTCATATGCCTCTGAAATATGAAATTTTTGATGTTCGTGGTAAAAGTGAAGTTCCGGGTTTAGAATTTGACCTATACATTTCAACCGGAGGCCCCGGAAGCCCGCTTGATAGTGAAGGATCACTCTGGGAGCGAAAATACTTTACGTTAACCGAGAAAATTCTCGAACACAACAAGGACAATCCGCAGCAGAAAAAACACATGCTGTTGATTTGCCATTCCTTCCAGTTGTTTTGCCGCTATTACAAATACGCAAAAGTATCAAAGCGCAAAGGCACATCTTTTGGCGTAATGCCGGTGCACAAAACAATTGATGGCCATCATGATCCATTGCTTAGATCGCTTGGCGATCCTTTCTGGGCAGTAGACTCGAGAGATTACCAAATCACTCAACCTGACCTGAAGAAGTTAAAAAAAGAAGGAGGCCAGGTTCTTGCCATTGAGAAAATACGCCCGCATGTTTTATTAGAAAGAGCGGTAATGGCAATTCGTTTTGACGAAGCATTTGTTGGAATGCAGTTCCATCCGGAAGCTGATGCCAATGGCATGCAGATGTACCTGCTTCGTGAAGACAAGAAAGAGATGGTGATCGAAAGGCATGGTGAAAAGAAGTATTGGGAAATGCTCGATCATCTTCGGGATCCTGATAAAATTATGCTTACCTACAATATGGTTGTGCCACGGTTTCTGATGATTGGATTGAAATCCTATGTTGCAACGTTGCCTGTATGATTTCCTCCGTTCGAAATCGGTACAACGAAGAATTTTCAGAAGCGAAATACCAGCATTTTCTGGCCGATCTTGATCGGTCTTATAATTTCAAAATAAAGTTTCGCGTAGCAGAGACTCCGATTTTTATTCCACAGGAGTTTAAGAAAAAACTCGTCAACGCATCCAATGATATCATTGATTTTTTAGTTCGTCCGGATTTTAAAAAACTAACAGAGAAAGCGATTCCAAAAAATCTTTTCGTTCCCAATGAAACTAGCCACACACTTTTCCTTGCTCTGGATTTCGCAATCGTAAAGGATAAGTCCGAAGGCCTGATTCCTCAGCTCATCGAAATGCAAGGGTTCCCTTCTTTGTTTGGGTTTCAGAATTTTGTTGGTGAAAAATATAAGGAGCATTTTGCGGTACCGTCCGATTTTTCCAATCATTTTAATCTCACGCGACAAGCGTACGAGGCTAAGCTTAAAAAAGTATTGCTTGGCAAGCATAAAGCAGAGAATGTAATTCTTCTGGAGATAGATCCACTGATTCAAAATACGGCTGTGGATTTTGTGATTACTGAAGCGATCACCGGAATCGCTCCTGTTCATATTGGTGATTTGATTCGGGAAGGCAGAAAGCTGTTTTACAAAAAAGGTGATAAGAAAATACAGGTTCATCGCATTTATAACAGAGTTATCTTCGATGAACTGGTAAAGCGCACTGACCTTCAACTTCAATTTAATCTCACCGAAGATGTAGATGTAGAGTGGGCAGGGCATCCCAACTGGTTTTTCCGCATCAGTAAGTACACCATGCCCTTTATCAAGAGTCCTTATATTCCAGAATGTAGATTTCTAAATGAATACACTTCATTTCCTGTCGATTTGGAAAATTATGTACTCAAGCCCCTGTTTTCTTTTTCAGGTTCAGGTGTCATTTTCCATGTTACACAAAAAGATATCGATGCTATTCCATTAGCAGAGAGAGAGAACTTTATGCTTCAGCACAAAGTGAACTATGAGCCGGTGATTCAGGCACCCGATGGAATGGTGAAAACAGAAATACGCCTCTTGTTTTTATGGGATGAAGGCGAATCAAGGCCTCAGTTAGTGACCAACCTGGCCCGCCTCAGTCGTGGCGATATGATTGGTGTAAAATTCAACAAAGACAAAACCTGGGTTGGCGGATCGGTTTGTTTTTTTGAGCCTTAGGCTATTTCAATATGTCTTCGCATCATTTTGTAAAGGAAGGTCAGGAACCGGCCTTGATTATCGCAGAAGCTACAGCCGCACCTTTTGAAAAAATTCAAGAGTTATTGGAGTGGAGTCCTACAGTTATTGTGATGGAGCCGGCTCTTCCTATTGTTTTATCGTGGGGAATAAAGATTGATGTTGCTATCGTTTCATTATCCACAATGGAGACATGGAAGAAAACACTTCACGAGCAGGGACCTCTTAAATTACTCGGCCATTCCGATGAGGAGCCAATAGCTACAGCGTTCTATTTTTTACTTGCCAGCAAACAAAATTCAACTTATGTAGTTGCCACTTGGGGCAGTCCGTTACTTTCTTTGATTGGTCAATTCCAAGACAGGATTTCAGTGGTAATTATGGCTGGCAAAACCCGATGGACGTTTTTCCCCTCAGGAAAGTGTAATAAATGGATGCCTGCGAACGCACAGATTGAAATTTTCATCCATCCACATGAAATAGATATATTAGTTACCGAAGAGGAAGGCATGATTAATATAGAAAGATCATCACCATTTTGGATCGGAACGGAGTGGTAGTCGATATTATCGCGTAGCTTTTATAATTCTATCCTTGCTATCCATATCCTTTATTATTTCTATCGAGTGGTAGCCAAACCCGGTCAAGAGATCAGTCGTTTCCCTACCAAACTTTTCATTAATTTCTACGAATACTAGTCCACCTGGCTTTAAGGATGTCAAGCCCTGCTTGGCAATAGCTTTGTAAAATAGCAATGGATCATCATTAGAAACAAACAAAGCAAGAGAAGGCTCATAATCCGAAACATTGCGCTTCATTAAGCTTCTCTCACTTTCAGTAATGTAAGGCGGATTACTAACCAGCACGTCTAAATCCAAGACATCTGGTATAATTTGTAAAATATCCTTCAAGTTAAAATCAACGTCAGCATTATTCCTCAAAGCATTCTCTCTAGCCGTTGCCAGTGCATCATCACTTATATCTATGCCCGTTACCTTTGAATTTGAAATTTCAAGGGCAAGTGTAATGGCAATACAACCACTCCCGGTTCCAACATCTAAAATCTTTGGCGATCTGATTGACGCATTCACTACCTCCTTCACCAGAAGTTCCGTTTCAGGTCTTGGAATAAGAACAGAAGCATTAACCTTGAACCTTCTTCCATAAAATTCAGCCTCCTCAAGAATGTATTGAATTGGCTCCTGGCTGTTGATTCGATTAATGTGTTCATCAAAATAGAATGGATCCACGTTGACCTCCGTCTCGCTCATGATACTTTTCCTATCCAATCCCAGTTTGTTTTCCAAAAGCAGGTAGATAATGGAATGAATTTCTTCTTTGCTTTCGGGCAATACTACTTTTGATACCAGATCACGAAAAAGTTCTTTGGAATTGGTCATGGCGAAAATGATCTTTGCAATGTTAGCTAATCCTAATGACATCGGACGAACTGTATATGCAACGGGCTTTTGAGCTAGCTAGGCTGGGGAAGGGCACCGTGAGCCCTAATCCACTTGTGGGCTGTGTTGTTGTCCATGACGAAAGAATCATTGGCGAAGGATGGCATCAGCGATATGGAGAAGCTCATGCCGAGGTTAACGCTATTCGCTCCGTCAACGATAAGAATTTGCTCAGGCAGTCAACCGTCTACGTTAATCTTGAGCCTTGCTCGCACACCGGAAAAACTCCACCCTGTGCAGATTTATTGATTCAGTCGGCCGTAAAGAAAGTGGTGATTGCTAATGAGGATTCTAATCCCCTCGTGGCCGGAAATGGGATAAAGAAATTAAAGTCGGCAGGGATAGATGTAGTTACAGGGGTTTTGGAAAAGCAAGGTCGCGAGTTAAATCAGCGATTCTTTACATTTATTGAAAACGAACGGCCTTACATCATCTTGAAATGGGCTGAGACTGCCGATGGATTCATTGCCAGAGAGAACTATGAATCACGTTGGATCAGCAACGAATTCTCCCGACAACTTGTACATCGATGGCGAAGCGAAGAAGATGCAGTGCTTATCGGCACCAAAACAGCTGCTCATGATAATCCACACCTTAGTGTTCGTGATTGGTCAGGTAGAAATCCGGTGAGGATTGTGGTCGATCGTTTTCTGCGACTGCCTAAATCGCTTCATCTTTTTGACTCATCACAAAAGACTATCTGCTATAATGTGTTGAAACACGAAGAGCACAGCAATCTGGATTATATTCGCTTAGATGAGGCGAACTTCCTTAATCAGTTGATTCATGACTTGTTCAAGCGTAAAATCCAGTCGGTTATTGTAGAGGGTGGAGCACTTACTCTAAATCTTTTTATTAAATCTGGAATGTGGGACGAAGCGCGCGTTTTCCGCTCGCAGCGATCTTTTGGCCAAGGGATTGAAGCTCCTGCACTTAGGGGTAACCTTATCTCAGAAGAATCCGTATTCAACGACACGCTAATGATCTACCATCATGGAAAAAATAAACATCGGTAATAAATTCAATTTATTTCAAGATCATTGGAATCCAAGAATCATTGGAGAACTGAATGGTCAGCATGTCAAACTTGCTAAACTGAAAGGTGAGTTTATCTGGCATAGTCATGAAAAAGAGGACGAACTATTTTATGTAGCGAAAGGTATTCTTAAAATGGAATTTCGGGATCGAACCGAAATTCTACAGCAAGGTGAAATGATTATCGTGCCACGAGGCGTGGAACATAAACCAGTTGCGGAAGAAGAAGTACACGTGATTTTGTTTGAGCCTGCCTCAACGATAAATACCGGTGAGGTTGAAAATGAAAAGACAAGAAAAAAATTGGAGGTAATTTAAAAGCGAAACCTAAGTTTGAACCCGGTGCCTGTCAAATAGAAATTAGTATTCACACGGGAAGAATATTTTTTATTGTGTAAATCCAAGGCATTGTTAGCGTGCCGCTGAAAAGCCTTGTTGAGGGGGATTGATCCTAACAATAGTGCTGCTCCTCCAATAGCAAGGCTCCATTCCGGATCTCCACCAGCGATCAGCGTTCCAACAGGGAAACCTATCAATAAACCTCCCGCAAAACCCATTACACCTGCCGTGCTGTAGTTCTTTTTTGCTTGTTTAAATTCTTCGTAGGCCAACGGAGTGTCTTTTAGTATTGTCATTACCTGACGAGGGCTTAAGGTGAGGGTATCCATTTCAAACCGGGTGCCACCAAATGTTTTTACCAGCGTAATTTCACCTGCTGTTTGAGCAATGGATATACTGGAGGTAAGACTGATTATAAACGCAAGGATAATTTTTTGCAAAGCCATGAAATTTAAATTCAACATCAATTATTTTTTCACCACCTACAAATCAAATTATCGCAGCAGTTCCCGGGAAATAACCATCTTTTGAATTTCGGTTGTGCCTTCATAAATCTGGGTAATTTTTGCATCTCGCATCATTCGCTCCACGTGAAATTCTTTTACATAGCCATAACCTCCATGGATTTGAACAGCTTCGGTAGTTACTTCCTGCGCAATCTGAGAGGCATATAGTTTGGCCATGGCTGCCGCTTTCACAAAGTCTTTCTTTTGATCTTTCAGGCTGGCTGCTTGCCAAATCAATAATCTTGCTGCATCAATTTTTGTAGCCATATCAGCCAGCTTAAACTGAATGGCCTGATGCTCTGTAAGGTGCTTACCAAAGGCCTTTCGTTCTTTGGCATATTTTAACGCTAACTCATAAGCTCCCGAAGAAATACCAAGCGCCTGGGATGCTATTCCAATCCTTCCACCATTGAGCGTGGTCATGGCAAATGTGAATCCAAATCCTTCATCGCCAATTCTATTTTTCTTTGGAACTTTCACATCCGTGAACATCAGCGAATGCGTGTCTGATCCGCGAATACCCATCTTATCTTCTTTCTTACCGACCACAAATCCAGGCATGCCTCGCTCAACAATGAGAGCATTGATTCCTTTATGCTTTTTTTCCGGATGAGTTTGCGCTATTACCAGATAAACACTGGCGCTACTTCCGTTGGTGATCCAGTTCTTAGTGCCATTAAGCAAATAATAATCTCCTTTATCTTCTGCAGTGGTTCGTTGACTGGTAGCATCAGATCCTGCCTCCGGTTCCGATAAGCAAAATGCTCCAATCGATTCGCCTGTTGCTAATTTCTTTAAATATTTCTCCTTCTGCTCTTCTGTTCCAAATCGCTCAAGACCCCAGCACACGAGCGAGTTATTTACCGACATACAAACAGAAATGGAAGCATCAACCTTAGAGATCTCTTCCATAGCCAGTACATAAGAGATGGTATCCATGCCTCCACCGTTATACTTTGGATCCACCATCATTCCCATGAATCCGAGGGCACCCATTTTCTTTATCTGATCAGCAGGAAATTTTTGATGCGTATCGCGCTCAATAACTCCGGGTAATAATTCAGTGTTAGCAAACTCGCGTGCTGCCAGTTGCACGGCCTTTTGTTCTTCGGTAAGATCAAAGTTCATGATAAGGATAGCGATTAGTAGTTTTAAAAATACAACAAATAAAAAGCCCGAGGTTAACTCGGGCAATATTTTAATGACGAAAAGCCAATCAACCGTTAGTCACGATCCATTCCTAAATACATCATCACATAGTAAACAAGGGTTGTGATAGCACCGATAGCGGCAACTACGTAGGTCATGGCGGCCCATTTTAGCGCATCCTGCGCCATATCATATTCTCCGGTTGTAACAATGTCTCTGGTCTTAACCCATGCCAACGCTCTTCGACTTGCATCAAATTCCACGGGCAGTGTAACCAAGGCAAACAAAGCAAATGCTGCATAGCAGGCGATAATTATCAGCAACGCTGTTTTCATCGGCAGTATGCTAGAGGCAAAAAAAGACCCAAAGATCATCGCCATCATCATGAAGTTAAGAACCTTGGCGCTAATATTCTGTACCGGAACCATAGCCGAACGGAACTGCAACATGCTATAAGCCTGGGCATGTTGAACTGCATGACCGCATTCATGAGATGCTACAGCCGTTGCGGCAGCATTTCGTCCATGAAACACTCCCTCACTCAAGTTTACAGTTTTGGTAGCCGGATTATAATGATCCGTTAGCTCGCCTTCTACACAAGTAACCTGAACATCACCAATGCCATTGTCTGTCAACATTAGCCGGGCTATTTCAGCGCCTGTCAAATCACGGGTTAAATGAACCTGTGAATATTCTTTGAATTTACTTTTCAATCGTGAACTCACCATCCATCCGATTGCCATAAAAAATAAACCTATAAATAAAGCACCCATAGTTATTATTTTGTTGTTTATGTTTTTTTAATCTTCTCTACAATTCGGGTAGTAGAATAACCCGGGACAAAGTCAATGGTTTTGACCTGCCCTCCATTCCGGATTACAACATCTGCGCCAACGATGTTTTCTGCCAAATAGTCACTGCCTTTCACCAGTATATCGGGGACAAGTTCTGAAATCAAATTTAAAGGCGTGTCTTCGTTAAAAAAAACAACGAGGTCGATAAATTGTAAGGAAGCAATGATTCTGGCCCGCGATGTTTCATCCTGAATGGGCCGGAAAGGACCTTTAAATCGGCTGACTGAATCATCTGTATTAAGTCCCAGAACCAATCGATCGCCCAGGTTTCTGGCCTTTTCAAGGTAGTCTACGTGTCCAAGGTGCAAAATATCAAAACAGCCATTTGTAAAGACCACCTTCAGTCCGGCAGCCTTCCACGCGGTCACCGTTTTCTTTGCCTCAGAAAGTGATTTTATTTTTGACTGGGTGTTCTCCATCTAATGATCAAATAACTGGCAATCAAAGATACTACTCCTGCCACAATCAAAATAAGCGTTTGCCATGCATGGAAGATAAACGTAAATGCAATGGCATCGGGTTTTGCAAGATTATAGAGCATTACCAGGCCTAGCGGCACAAGTGTATGGTACGATCCGGCACCTCCCGGAAGCGGTGCGGCCATAGCAATAGCTCCGATAGCAAAAAGCGTCATCACTGCGCCAAATCCTAATACAGCTGTTTCGGGGAAGGCGAGAATTACACAATAGCTCATCAGGAAGTATAATCCCCATATTATCACCGAATAGAAGATGAACAAAAATTTATTCTGCAATCGAAAAACGGAAAGCAGCCCTTCCTTAAACCCCAACAGGATTTTTATCAATTTTTCATTTTTGCGTAAGAGATAAAGTCCCCCTAAAAATCCAATCCCAACTATTGCCAAAATAATTACCCAGGGAGGAATAGAAAATCCATTTCCTGAAGAAAAGTTTAAGGTGGCAATAAATGCCATCAGTCTGTCCCACTCCACCAGAAATGAAATTAGAATTAATATTAGCAGACAGATCACATCTACAATTCTTTCGATGACGACTGTACCAAAAGAAGTTTCGACAGGTGTCTTTTCAAGCTTGAAAAGGTTATAACACCGCGACACTTCCCCTCCACGCGGGACTGCCAGGTTAACGAGATACCCAATCATCAAAGACAGAAAACTATTTGACAGGCTGACCACATTCCCCGAAGGAACCAAAAGCATTTTCCACCGAACGGCCCGAAGGATATGGCTCGCGATAGTAATCCCTGCCATTAACAAAAGAAATCCTTTGTCTGCCTTTTCCCAGACCTGCCAAATAAATTCTGCTTTGTTCTCACCCTCTCCTACCTGCAAGCCTCGCAAAGAAAGCCACAGCAACCCTGCGGTTAGCAGGATCATGATCATGTATTGAAGAGATGCTTTTAATTTTGAATTCAATTTCTTTCAGTTTGCCATTCTTAAAGGACAATGTGAAATCTCAATCTTTACTGACAAACATATTGTCAATTAAACGAACTTCTCCTACAAATCCTGCAACGAGCATGATGCAGTTGATCGAACTACCAACGCTCTCCACTAAGGTTAAGTTTTCGGCATTTGCTATCTCAAAGTATTCCAACCGGACGCCCGATGTTGTTTCAAATAACGACTTTACTTTACTCTTGACTGTATCGATGCTTGCTCCTTTTCGCAGTTCTTCTCTGCCCAACTGAAGCGATTTGAAAAATATAAGGGCTTTTACTCGTTCTTCAGGATTCAATCGGAGATTCCGGGATGACATGGCCAAACCATCAGGTTCGCGCAACGTGGGAACGAAAGGTAGTTCAATATCGAAGTTGAGCTCTTCTACCAATCGGTTGATAACCTTAAATTGTTGGAAATCCTTTTGTCCAAAATAAGCCCTGTGGGGCTGAATGATGTTAAAAAACTTTGAAACAACTAAGGCGACTCCGCTAAAATGCCCTGGTCTGAATTCCCCTTCCAATACTTTATCCAAAACACCAAAATCTAATTTCAGGCGCCCTTCTTTCGTATACATGGTTGAGTCCTCTGGAAGGAACAGAACATCGCAGCCACTTTGCCGAAGCATCTCTATATCCTTTTCTACGGTTTTTGGATACTTCGCAAGGTCTGTTGCATTGTTAAACTGTGTCGGGTTAACGTAGATACTGCAGACCGTAAGATCATTTTGCGCCCTGGAAGCGCGAATCAGGGAAAGATGGCCATCATGAAGAGCACCCATTGTTGGCACGAAGCCAATTGACTTATGAAGTCTTCTGCCAATCTCCAAAAACGCCCTCAGTGGCTCAATTTCCTTGAAAATTTCCATTTGGGCCTCTTTTTGAAAGGTGGCAAATATAGACCTTATAAGTGAAGTTCAGTTGAATAGGGGGTGAATTTTGCGTACTTTTGTGCCTCGTTTCTCTGTTCTGTCCGTAAATCCAATATTATGTCAAAAATCCGCATCCTATATGTCGCCAGTGAAATCAACCCCTTCCTTCAAACTTCGGAGGTTTCGGATTTTGTCCGAAAGTTGCCGCAGGCTATGCAGGAAAAGGGAATGGAGATTCGCATTCTGGTGCCACGATTTGGGTTGATCAATGAACGAAAGAACAGGTTACATGAGGTGGTTAGACTTTCAGGGATAAACATTTCCGTGGGGGATGAAGAAAAGCCGCTGATTATTAAAGTGGCCTCTATTCCTAATGCTAAACTGCAGGTTTACTTTATTGACAACGAGGATTATTTTCACCGTAAATCCGTTTTCCACGACAAGGAAAACAAGTTCTATGAGGATAATGATGAGCGGGCGATTTTCTTCTGCAAGGGAGCAATTGAAACCGTACGTAAACTGGGATGGGCTCCTGATATCGTTCATTGCAACGATTGGATCACCAGTTTCATCCCATTGTATCTAAAAACAACTTATAAGAACGACCCTTTGTTTAAAAATACCAAGACGGTATTTACTATTTACAACAATAGCTTTACCCATAAATTTAAGGGCGACCTGATGGGGAAGGTGAAAATGATTGACATCGAAGACAACATGCTAGGTCACTTAAAGACGGCCGATTATGAAGGCTTCGTCAGACTTGGCGCTCAATTTTCTGACATCGTTTCCGCTGCCGGAGACAATAAAAAGATGGAAAGTATGGTTAAGAAGTTGAAGGAAAAAGAAAAGAAAGTTGAGACTTTTGAGAAAGATGAAAACTATACTGAATCGTTCTATAATTTATACAATGAACTCGTTGGGTAGGATTGCCGGGCAATTTCTTTTTGTAGTTGTTATTCTTTTTTCGTGCAAGGAAGACACTAGTTTTCTGGGCTTTAAGCGACCGCAAAGTAAGTTTAAGGCCACATATACCGAGATTCCGATCGCAGCGTCAGTGATGACGATTGACTCGGTAAACACGGTAAACGAGCCTCCATCAGTTGCCGACACTAAAAGACTTCTTGTTGGGCAATATATTGACGACAACATGGGGGTCATCAAATCAGAGGCTTACTTTCAATTTCGTCCTGCGGTTCCAAAAATATCCATCCCAGCGGATGCAGTAGTCAATGAAATCTTTCTCACGCTTACTTACGATTACTACTATTATGGCTCAAAAGATGTAGTCACTGCCGATTTTTTTGTTCACGAATTAACAGACACACTTTTTACTGTTGAGCCAAGGTCAAACTACAATTTCAATTCAAAAGTTAATTATGATCCAAATCCTATTGGCTCCACATCAACCGTGGTTGACGTAGTTGGCAAGGAATTCGATAAGAATTTTACTGAAAACAATGACGTTACATCTGCCAATGATCATATCGATACGTTAAAAATCGGTCTTAGTGCAGGCTACGGACAACAGTTGCTTGAATTAGCAAAAACATCATTAGAAGCCGATTCCAATTATCCGGAGTTTTCAAAATTTACTGGTGTATTCAAAGGCCTTGCGATCGTTTCCTCTACAGGCAATAAGGTTTTTGGATTTGACCCTCGCAATGATCCAGGCGATGGTAAGAAGAAGAATTTTTCAAAATTACTTCTCATCTATAAGTATACAGTAGATGGCGTTGAAAAAAGAAACAAGCTGGAATTTATCATCTTCACTGGTGGCGGACTAAGTACAATTGGCTTTAACAAAATTTCTGCCGACCGATCTTCAACTCCCCTTGCTGGTGCAACACCTTTTAAGGAATTTTCTCCATCCAATAATCTCTGCTACATCCAGGCGGGCAATCCCATTGTAGCGAAGCTTGATTTTGCGAAATTCTATGAGTATGTAGACACCATCCCGAACATCATTCTTAATTCGGCTGAGCTTGTTATCGATCCTATTGAATCGCCTACATTACCGCCTCCAACTACGTTGGAATTACGCGTTCTTAGTTCCGGTGATAATAAATTCAAAAAGAACTTAGATATTATTCCGTCTGCTTACCTGGGCTCCGTTCTCTACGACAACGATGGCTTCGTTAATCTAGTTAGTGACATCAGAACAAGTTTTTCAATGAAATTTGCTACGGTAGACGGAGTCAGTCATTATGGTGGTTTCCTAACTGAATTTACACAGCTTCTTCATCGAACAAAAGATGAGGATGATCGTTTTCAAAATTTTGCTCTTGTGCCACTTTCTCCGGGTTTTGGTAAGTCGGTAAATCGCGTGATCTTCAACAAGAATAATGTCAAGTTGAGAATCTATTATACTACACCGGTTCTTGATAAGTAATAAAAACGTATTATGTGTGGAATAGTCGCTTATGTCGGCCCTCGTCAGGCTCATGAAGTAATTATAAAAGGATTAAAACGACTAGAGTACCGCGGCTATGATAGCACCGGAATAGCATTGCTCAATGGAGCTCTGAATGTTTATAAAAAGAAAGGTAAGGTCTCTGAACTGGAAGATCACATAAAAGGAATGACGCTCGATAGTCATCTTGGCATGGGTCATACAAGGTGGGCTACACATGGCGAGCCTAATGATGAAAATGCCCATCCTCATTACTCTGCCACAAAGAAGTTAGCGATTATTCACAATGGCATAATTGAAAATTATAGCTCTCTCAAACAAGACCTATTAAAGAAAGGTCATACGTTTCTCAGTGATACAGACACAGAAGTTTTTATTCATTTCATCGAAGACGTTAAAGAAAAAGAAGGATGTCCTCTGCATGAAGCTGTCCGACTTGCTTTAACAAAAGTTGTTGGTGCCTATGCCATTGTTGTTATGTCGCTGGAAGATCCCGATTTATTGATTGCAGCGCGAAAAGGAAGTCCCCTGGTAGTTGGTGTTGGAAAAGGCGAGTTTTTTATGGCCTCCGATGCCACTCCTATTGTTGAATATACGAATGAGGTAGTTTATCTGAATGATCAGGAACTGGCTATTGTCAATAATGGGAAATTGACAATAAAAAATACAGCAAATCTACCCCTCACTCCTTACATTCAAACAATTGACCTTGAACTTGAGGCTATTGAAAAGGGAGGTTATGAGCATTTTATGCTCAAGGAGATTTTTGAACAACCTCGTTCTATCAGGGATTGTATGAGGGGGCGTCTTGATTCTGCTTCTGGGAGATTAATTCTTGGTGGGTTACGGGAGTATCTAAATAAACTCATTCATGCTGACAGAATTCTGATTGTTGCCTGTGGTACTTCCTGGCATGCAGGCTTGGTCGCAGAGTATTTCTTTGAAGAATTTTGCCGCATACCAGTTGAGGTGGAGTATGCCTCAGAGTTTCGATATAGAAATCCAGTTATCCGCGAAGGAGATGTTGTGATTGCTATTTCCCAATCGGGTGAAACTGCGGATACACTCGCAGCCATTGATCTGGCCAAATCAAAAGGCGCTATCATTTTTGGTGTTTGTAACGTTGTCGGCTCTTCTATTCCTCGGGCAACTCATGCAGGCGCATATACTCATGCCGGACCCGAAATCGGAGTTGCGAGTACGAAAGCATTTACCGCTCAGCTCACGGTACTAAATATGATTGCTTTGATTGTTGCACAAAAGAAAGGAACAATCACTGAACAAAAGTTTCATGAGCTCCTTGTTGAGATGGAGAACATTCCTGCCAAAGTGGAGCAGGCACTCCTTCACAATGATAAAATCAAAGAAATTGCCGAGACTTTTAAGAATGCAACAAACTTCCTTTATCTGGGAAGGGGCTACAATTTCCCAGTCGCGCTGGAAGGTGCACTTAAGCTAAAAGAAATTTCTTATATCCATGCCGAAGGTTATCCTGCAGCTGAAATGAAGCATGGGCCTATTGCCTTGATTGATCAAGAAATGCCCGTGGTCTTTATTGCCACTAAAGATAGCTCCTATGAAAAAGTAGTATCGAATATACAAGAAGT
>Ga0075163_10000060_pt1 | contig 111814 bp, 110 predicted proteins | sample JI1023141ADNA_FD_71478 | JGI IMG/M metagenome (GOLD analysis project Ga0075163, IMG submission 71478) | Wastewater effluent complex algal communities from Wisconsin, to seasonally profile nutrient transformation and Carbon sequestration -... | ecosystem: Engineered > WWTP > Effluent > Algae...
ATATCCGGCATCTGTTGTGGACTCTGTGGTGGTCCGTGCCAGCATGGAATCTGCGGGACCGGCGCGCCAATCAATACAAGCGGCAGGCAAGCTGCCGGAAGAGTTATCGGCGTCAGACGGTCTGGGGAGTGCCCGGTTGGCCATGTGGGTCAATCAATCTCGTCGCAAGCGGCGTGGGGGGAACAAAAATCTTTCATGTGACGACTGTTCGATGGGTGCGCCTGCCACTCAGGCGGGCATCACAAAGCTCTCGCGGGTGATCTTTCTGCTCAGGCGGTCAGACTCGCCAAACGGCGTCTTGTCCCTGAGCGTCGCGTAGCAGATGCGCGCAAGCTTGTTGGCCAGCGCACAGGCCGCCTTGTTGTGGTTCGAGCGACGCTGCACATCCAATGCCCAGCGACGCACGCCCCCCACCTCCTTGCCTGCGCCTTCAGCCACCTTGGCCGCGCGCAACACGCTCCTGGCGCCGTGCGTGAGCAGCATGCGCAGATAGCGGTCGCCGCGCTTGGAGATCGAGCCCAGAAAGCGCGAATTGCCCGAAGAGTGTTCACGCGGCGTCAGCCCGAACCAACTGGCAAAGTGGCGCGCATCCTTGAAGTGCGTCACATCGCCCGAAGTGGCCGCCACCAGGGCGGTGGCCGTGAGCAGGCCAATGCCCGGAATCGAGAGCAGCGTGGTGCAGGCCCGGCTCTGTCGGGCCAGGGTGGGTGTCGATGACTTTCCAGTGTTCATCGGCCACGGCGAGTTGGAACACGGACTTGGCCAAATCGACAGCAACGGTAGTAGCATGCATTTCGGACTCCTTACGTTTGATGAAGACCTGATCCCCACGCCAATGAAGACCAGAGCGCGAATTTCGCGCAAACAAACGGGGGAGTCCATCCCATCAGTCAAGCCGACGCCACTTCGCGCCATGGCTTAATTCGTTAGGCATCTGAAAACGCAACAGTCGGAGGTACCGAAGATGAATACGTCCGCTCAGGGACTGCGGGTCCTCGTCACAGCCGGTGCGGCGGGAATCGGTTGCGCCTTTGCGTCCACTTTTCACGAGGCTGGTGCCAAGGTATTCGTTTGCGATATCGATGCCCAGGCATTGTCCAAGTTCCGTGCCGAACATCCGCAGGTTGGAACTGCCGTCACTGATGTGGCGGTTCCGTCGCAGGTCGACGAACAATTCGATACAGCAGCCTTGTTCTTGGGTGGTCTTGACGTCCTGATCAACAACGCCGGCATCGTCGGGCCAACCGCAAGGGTCGAAGATATCAGCGTTCTGGAATGGGATCGGACGATCGCCATTGACCTCAACGGCATGTTCTACTGCACGCGCCGCGCTGTCCCCTTGCTGAAGGCTGCCGGCGGTGGCGGCATCATCAACCTGTCTTCTATCGCGGGCCGGCTTGGATATCCATTGCGTACGCCATACTCAGCGGCGAAGTGGGCTGTCGTCGGATTCACAAAGAGCCTCGCGATTGAACTCAGCCCTTCAAACATACGGGTCAACGCAATCCAACCCGGAGTCGTCGAAGGCGAGCGAGTGAATCAGGTCATCAGCGCCCGGGCTGCGGCTGCAAGTATCGACTTCGAAGCGTCCCGCGAGCAGTTCGTATCAACGATTTCGCTCCGACGCATGGTCAGCGCCCAAGACGTCGCAAACATGGCCTTGTTTCTTGCCACGCCGGCTGGAGCAAGCATCTCGGGCCAGGCCTTGTCTGTTTGCGGCGACCATGGCTCACTCGCATGAGCGGCGAGCAGCGAGCAGCGAGCAGCACAAAAACCTACCCAAGGAACCACCCCGTGTCAACACCAGAAGACCGCCTCGCTGAGCTCGGCCTTGTTCTTCCTGCGCCGCTCCAATTGCCACCGGGCGTCACACTGCCGTTTCCGTGGGTGCGCATAGTCGGTACCAGGGCAATCATCTCCGGCCACGGCCCGACAAACACGGACGGAAGCTTGGCTCAACCGTTGGGAAAGGTCGGCTCAGAGGTCAGCGAAGACCAAGCCTATATTGCCGCACGCCTCACAGGAATGGCCATCCTCGGAAGTCTGAAAAGACAACTTGGTTCACTTTCACGCATCGCCTGCTGGACCCGGGTCTTCGGAATGGTCAACTCCGCCCCAGGATTCACACGCCAGCCGGCGGTTATCAATGGCTTCACTGACCTCATCGTCAGCGTTTTCGGCCAAGAGCATGGAACTCATGCGCGTAGCGCAGTCGGCCTGGCAGAGCTGCCTTTCCGGATACCCGTCGAAATTGAGGGCGAGGTTGAATTGCGGCCGGGTGATGCCTGACCCCTCCTTCAAGCGGACCTACCTTCGGCAGGCCGCTTAAGTCACACGTCATGCCTTCTAAAAAAGGAGTTACCGCATGAAGCCGCGCATTAAGGTGCTCACCCTTGGCGTCGATGATCTTGAAAGATCGCTGCGTTTCTATCGCGAAGGACTTGGGCTGGAAACAGAGGGGATCATCGGAACCGAGTTCGTGCATGGCTCGGTCGTATTTTTCGATCTGGAAGGCGGCTTGAAACTTGCTCTTTATCCCCGGAAAAGCCTTGCGCACGACTCGACGCTTCCACTCGGGCCGCCCAGCGCAACAGAACTGTCAATCGGCCACAATGTGGACTCCAAGGCAGCAGTCGACGCAGTGATGAAGCAAGCGAGAGCGTGTGGTGCCACCATCGTCAAGCAGGCGCAGGACACTTTCTGGGGTGGCTACGGTGGATACTTTCAAGACCCCGATGGGCATCTCTGGGAGATCGTGTGGAATCCTCAATGGGTAGTCGAAGATGAGGCCCCTCCCAACCCAAGCACTTCTTCTATACCAAAATCTGGTGTTGCCAAGCGAACCCACCAACAAGGCGAACTCGACTATGGATGAAATGGTACAAGCCCAGCACTTTCCCCCGGGCACGGGCACAGTTCATAAGATTGGTCGAATGACCATGATCTTCACGACCACCGCCAAGCACAACGAAGGTGGCTACACGCTTTGCGAGGCAATCGAACCTCCTCAGTCTGGTGCCGCGCTGCACCGTCATCCGACATACGACGAGACGTTCATCATTTGCGAAGGGAACTACGAGTTTCAACTGGATAAGCAGATGCTCAAGCTTGGGCCGGGAGACACAGTCTTTGTGCCCAGAGGCATACCTCACAGTTTCCTAAGCGTGGGGCCAAGGGTAGGCCGCCAACTGATCATCAGTTCGCCAGGTGGCATCTTTGATGCCTTCATTGCTGAGGTGGCAACTTCGATGGTTGACAGTGGTTTGCCGGCGTGCCCCGGAGAAGCCACTGACTTCAGAGCAATTGCGGCGAAGTACGGCATGGAGTTCCTGAGCTAGCCAGACGCGCCGAGCTTGCATCTGGCTTGAAGGAGTTGAGTTCGCCATGTCAGCAGGCGCGCAGCGACGCCAACCGCTCGTTGCACCTGACGTGCAACAACGCGCTTCGACCGCTTCCGCAGGTGAACTCAATTCGTTAGGCCGCACAAGCAACTATCTCTGCCGATTCAGGAGAACACAATGCTCAATCCCCGTATTGCCCCAATCGAGCCACCGTACCCGGCGGATGTGCAGGCGGACTTCGACGTGCTCATGCGTGGAGCCCCTCCATTGCTTCTCTTCCGGACGGTTGCCAGGAATCCGCGCGTTCTTCAGCGCATGATGGCTGGTGGCTTACTCGATCGAGGCAGCATTTCCCTTCGCAGTCGCGAGTTGATGATTCTGCGCACTTGCGCGCGCTGCGGCGCTGAATACGAGTGGGGTGTTCACATTGCCAGCTTTGGCGTCAAAGCCCAATGGACGCCAGCGCAAGTCCGATCGTCGGTTCATGGGAAAGCCACGGACGACTGTTGGACCGTCGAAGACCAACTGGTTATTGAACTCGCCGATCAGCTTCACGATTCGAGCCACGTCGACGACACCACGTGGGCAAAGCTTTCGGCACACTTCGCGCCCGAACAACTCGTCGAGCTTGTCATGTTGGCTGGGCTTTATCATGCGGTGTCGTTCATGGTCAACGCCTGTGGCGTTCAGCCTGAGACATTCGCCCCAGCTTTCCCGGGTGCAGCCTAACTGTTGGTTGGATCGGCCCTGCACATCCAGCGCCCATCGGCGGATGCCGCAGACCTCCTTGCCAGCACCCTCGGCCACCTTGGCCGCTCTGAGCACGCTGCGCGTGCCGTGGGTGAGCAACATGCGCGGATAACGGTCACCTCTCTTGGAGAAGCGCCCCAGGTAACGGCTGCTGCCCGAGCTGTATTCGCGTGGCGTCATTCAAGCCGATGCCGCTTCGCGGCGCGGCTTATCCCAAGCGTTGTCCCGCCGTCGCCTGTCGAACACCGGCCGAGATGTGGCGCCCGTTTCAAATCGTCGTCACTACGGCATGACGCGTGTACGACAATGCGCGTACCATCATGCGGCCCAGCGCCGAGCGCTGGGCCGCGGTGAGTTCCGAGGGGGTGTACAGGCAGGCCTGCTGCCTGTATCTCCGGTCCAAACCATCACCGAGAAAGAATGGCCAAGCCTCCCGATCCCCTGCCTCCAGAGGTGATGGCCGCGTTTGAACGCGGCCATCCCATCGAGGCGATCAAGCTGCTCGTCCGCATGCGCGCCGGCTCGCGCGCGGCGGCACAGTCCAGGGCCCGGCGGCCGGCTGGCCCTGCTGCGGCAAACCCTGTGGCCTCCCCTCCGGTACATCGGAAACCCAGCACACGCGACAAGGGGCTGTCGCCTGGAGAGGTACCGCGCTCAAACTCGGCCTTCTGGGGTTGGATGGTGGTGGCCCTGTTGACCTATCTGGCCTATCGGTTCCTGCGCTGATTGAAGCGGTGCTTGCTGCACCTCGTCGCGGGAACCATGGAAACTCTAAAACGCATCACGTTCACATTTGCGTTCGCTTCTGCATTCTTCATTTCGCTGGTTTCCTCTGCGTCAACAACTACGTCGTTGAGTTTGCCACGGTGGGGTAGCCGCTCTATCCTGGTGCCAGCGTTCCAAGCACCGTTCCCGGCAGTCTTCGCATTCCACTTGGCGGCGGCCCATTTCCGGTAATGGTCATTCTCCATCTCCATGGCTCAGCCGGTATCGACGGACGCGGAGAAGAAATGGCAAAGGTCTTGCCCGACGCGGGGATAACATTCATCTAGCCCGACCTGTGAAAGCTGTTCATCGAGAACGGCGACCCACTCAAGCAGATCGCGATCAGCATGCCCTGATGTTCACGCCATGAATCTGATCGAGGCACCCGTCACCCTGCGCCCGATGGCGGAGCACGATCTTCCGATGCTCCACCAGTAGTTGAATCGCCCGCATATCGTGGTGGGGTGGGGTGGAGAGCGGCCCACGATTCAGCAGGTCCAGCAGTGCTACCTGCCGCGAATCCTGACAGCGGAGCGGGTGACGCCCTACATCGGCCTGCTCGGCGGCCGGCCGCTCGCCTATGCCCAGTCCTACGTGGCGCTCGGTGCCGGCGATGGATGGTGGGAGGACGAGACAGACCCGGGAGTGCGCGGCATCGACCAGTCCATCGCCGACCCCGAGCTTCTTGGGCAGGGGCTTGGAACTCGGCTCGTCGGCGCCCTGGTCGATCTGCTCTTCAGCGACTCGCAAGTCTCCAGGATTCAGACGGACCCCGCGCCGCACAATCTTCGAGCCATCCGCTGCTACGAGAAGGCGGGATTCCGGAGAATCCGGACCATCGTCACGCCCGACGGCCCCGCCCTCTACATGCTTCGAGACCGGCCCGTCGAAGTATCGTCAACCAGCCACCGATCATGCGGATGACCATGAAGCCCAAGGAACGCGAAGCGCTGCTCCAGGCGCTGCAGGTCCGCTTCGAGGCGAACAGGCACCGGCACGCCGGGATCGCCTGGAAAGGTGTGCGCGCCAGGCTCGACAGAGACCCTGGGGTGCTCGGCGCGCTGCAGCGGATGGAAGCCACCGGCGGCGAACCCGACGTCATCGGTCAGGAGAAATGGCCCCCACGCTTCCCTGCTTCGCAGGGTCCGCTACCGGCCGAGGGGGCGCTTTTCATCTTGGGGCGGCCCGGCGATGAAAAGGCCTCCGGCCCGTTCATCTTCTGCGACTGCTCCGCGGAAAGCCCCATCGGGCGCAGAAGCACCTGCTACGACGCCGAGGCGCGCGAGGCAAGGAAGGAGCACAAGCCCGAAACCAGCGCGGTCGAGATGGCCGCTGCGATGGGCATCGAGCTTCTGACCGAGGCGCTGTATCGGGATCTGCAAGAGCTGGGCGAGTTCGACACCAGAACGTCCAGTTGGATCGCCACGCCACCCGAGGTGAGGGCGCTGGGTGGAGCCCTGTTTGGCGACCGGCGCTACGGCAGGGTCTTCGTCTACCACAATGGCGCGCCGTCGTACTATGCCGCCAGAGGCTTCCGCGGCGCGCTGCGGGTGTGAGCCTCGCACGATCCGGCATCGCCGAAACCGCATGCACATCGCCGCGGCATCACCATCCACTTGAAAGGTCCTCGAAATGAACGGTCATTGCTTGTGCGGCGCTGTCGGCTTCACGTCGCCGGATGCGAAGGAGATCGGGGCATGCCACTGCGGCTTCTGCCGCCGGTGGGGCGGCGGACCCTTGCTGGCGGTGCACTGCGGCCCCGGCGTGACGTTCACGGGCGCCGACCAGATCGCCGTCTATGCGTCCTCGGAGTGGGCGGAGCGGGCCTTCTGCAAGACATGCGGAACCCACCTCTACTACAAGCTGCTGGCGACCGGCGAGTACTTCGTCCCCGCCGGGGCATTCGATTCGGCCGATTTCGAGCTGGCCAGCCAGATCTACATCGACAAGAAGCCCGGGTACTACGCTTTCGCCAACCAGACGCCGACGCTCACCGAGCAGCAGGTGATCGAGCAGTACGCGCCGCCCGATGGCGAGGCCGCGCCCTGACCGCGTGATGCCGGCGACGGCAACCCGAGCGCTGGCCAGTTGCATAGGCTCGCCGATTAGCAATAAAAAACGGCTTAGGTCCGCATGGACAAATGGATGACAGCTTCCATATTGATAGCACACGGAGCCAGATTCATGGCCGGGTCATGTCCGTCCCAGCCCCTGGCTTGGACCGAGCGGCGCGTTTCTCTGAACACCAGGAAAAAAGCGGCCCGGAGGCCGCATTCTTTCTTGATCTGGCGGAAGCGGTGAGATTCGAACTCACGAACGGTTGCCCGTTGCCGGTTTTCAAGACCGGTGCAATCGACCACTCTGCCACGCTTCCAGGATCGAGCGACCGGATTCTATCGGCCCGATCGTGGGGCCGCCCGGCAAAAAGAAACCCGCTGCATGCAGCGGGTTGCCGGGGTAGCCCAAGCAGAAGATCACTTCAGCTTGATTTCCTTGTACTCCACATGCTTGCGAGCCTTGGGGTCGAACTTCATGATCGACATCTTCTCGGGCATGAGTTTCTTGTTCTTGCTGGTGGTGTAGAAGTGACCGGTGCCGGCCGTGGATTCCAGCTTGATCTTTTCGCGTCCGCCTTTGGTGGCCATGAGGTGCTCCTTTGGGCTGAATGATTAGGCTTGGCCGCGTGCGCGCATGTCGGCGAGCACGGCGTCGATGCCATTCTTGTCGATCAGTCGCAGCGCGGCGCTGGACACGCGCAGGCGCACCCAGCGGTTCTCGCTCTCGACCCAGAAGCGGCGGTACTGCAGGTTCGGCAGGAACCGGCGCTTGGTTTTGTTGTTGGCGTGGGAAACGTTGTTCCCGACCATGGGCTTCTTGCCCGTGACTTCGCACACGCGTGCCATGAGATCACTCTCCAGTCGATACAGCCGTCGCTGGCGCCGCTTGCTGAAAAGCGACTCGCTTCGGCCTCACCTCGCCATGAATGGGGTGGCGGTGGCCCCTGATCCGATAATGGAAAAAGCCCGCGATTATAGCCTGACTGGCCCCGCCGCCCGCTTCAGTCGCCCTGCTGCTCCAGAAAGCGCTGCGCGTCCAGCGCCGCCATGCAGCCGGTGCCGGCGCTGGTGATGGCCTGCCGGTAGACGTGGTCCTGCACGTCGCCGGCCGCGAAGACGCCCGGCACGCTGGTCTGGGTGGCAAAGCCCTGCAGGCCGCCGCGGGTCTGGAGGTACCCGCCCTCCATGTCGAGCTGGCCCTGGAAGATCTCGGAATTGGGCGAATGGCCGATGGCGATGAAGCACCCTTTCAGGTCGATGTCCTCGGTCTGGCCGCTGTCCACGTGCCGGATGCGGATGCCCGTGACGCCGCTGTCGTCACCCAGCACCTCGTCGAGGACGTGGAAGGTCTTGAGTTCGATCTTGCCGGCGGCGGCCTTCTCCATCAGCTTGTCCACCAGGATCGGCTCGGCCCGGAACTTGTCGCGCCGGTGCACCAGGGTGACCTTGCGGGCGATGTTGGACAGGTACAGCGCCTCCTCGACCGCCGTGTTGCCGCCACCGATGACGCAGACGTCCTGGTCGCGGTAGAAAAAGCCGTCGCACGTGGCGCAGGCCGACACGCCCCGGCCCTTGAAGGCCTCTTCCGACGGCAGGCCCAGGTACCGGGCCGACGCGCCGGTGGCGATGATCAGGCTGTCGCAGGTGTAGGTGGCGCTGTCGCCGGTGAGAGTGAACGGCCGCCGCGACAGGTCGGCCGTGTGGATGTGGTCGAAGACGATCCCGGTCTTGAAGCGCTCGGCGTGCTCCTGGAAGCGCTGCATCAGCTCCGGCCCCTGCACGCCCTGGGCGTCGGCGGGCCAGTTGTCGACGTCGGTGGTGGTCATCAGTTGGCCGCCCTGGGCGATGCCGGTGACCAGCAGCGGGGCGAGGTTGGCGCGCGCGGCATACACGGCGGCCGTGTAGCCGGCCGGGCCGGAGCCGAGAATCAGCACTTTGGCGTGTTGGGTGAGCATGGTTCTTTTGGAGGGGGCGGGATGACCCTGGTTGAAGCAAGGTTGCGATAGCATACGGCCGGCTATCCAGCATGCTGTACTGTCCTCGGTACGAGGCAACAATGCTTCGATTTTAAGAACGCCCTGAAGAACGTGAAGGCCGGAGGTTGATTGCCATGACGATGCTGTCGAGTCTCGATCTGATTCGCCGAGTCCCCTTGTTTGCGATGCTGACGGAAACGCAGGCCAACGCCGTGGCCAATGCCGTCGTCAAGCGCCGCTTCAAGCGCGGCGAGACGATCGTCGAGCAAGGCAAGAAGTCCAACGCGCTGTTCATCTTGCTCAACGGGCGTGCGCGGGTGATCACGGCCGACGGCCGGGGGCGCGAGGTGATCCTGGCGACGCTGCAGCCGGGCGACCACATCGGCGAGATGAGCTTGATCGACAACGAACCGCATTCGGCCACCGTGCGCGCCGAGGTGCAGACCGACGTGCTGATGCTGGGCCGGGTCGAGTTCGCCCGCTGCCTGCCCGAGAACACGTCCATGACCTACGCCATCATGCGCGGGCTGGTGCAGCGCCTGCGCCATGCCGACCGCAAGATCGAGTCGCTGGCGCTGATGGACGTGTACGGCCGCGTCGCGCGTGCCCTGCTCGAATTTGCCGCCGACACCGGCAACGGCGAACTGCTGATCCGCGACAAGATCTCGCGCCAGGACCTCGCCAAGATGGTGGGCGCGTCCCGCGAGATGGTGAGCCGCGTGATGAAGGACCTGGAAGAACGCGGTTTCATCCAGACGCAGGACAACGGCTCCATCGTGGTCAAGGTGCGGCTCAACGACGTCGGTTGATCCCGTCCCGCTGGGACCCCTCGCGGCGGCGCGCTTGCGGTAAGCTCACCGGGCTGTAGTTTCATCCATGGCTTACCCTCTCAATACCTTCAATGCCGCAAGCGGCGCCGCGGCGCCGCGCCCAGGCGTCCATCGCTTTGCCCAGGAAGTGGTCCTGGTGCTGGGCCTGGCGCTCATCATCTTTCTGGCCATGGCCCTGGCGAGCTACTCGCCCCAGGACGCGGCCTGGTCCACGTCCGGCACGAGCGGGGCAGTGCGCAACTGGGCCGGCAAGCTGGGCGCCTGGATCGCCGACCTGTCCTACGTGCTGCTGGGCTTTTCGGCTTGGTGGTGCGTGGCGGTGGCGGTGCGTGCCTGGGTCGCCGGCGTGCTGCGCTGGATGAATGGCGCGGCCCGGCCGGCCGTGGCGACGCCCGCCTCCTCGCCCTGGGCGCGCCTGAAATCGACCCGCTGGGCCTTCTGGCTGGGCCTGGCGCTGCTGCTGGCGGCCAGCACCGGGCTGGAGTGGAGCCGGCTCTACCGCTGGGACGGCGCGCTGCCGGGCTCGGCGGGCGGGATGCTGGGCTACCTGGGCGGGCCGATCGCCGTCCAGTGGCTGGGCTTCACCGGCTCGGCCCTGCTGGGCATCGCCGTGCTGGTGCTGGGCGCGGCCCTGGTGTTCCGTTTCTCCTGGAGCCGCGTGGCCGAGCACATCGGCGCGGGCCTGTATGCCCTGGTCGAGTCGCGCCGGTCGCGGCGCGAGATCGCGCAGGACGTGGCCCTGGGCAAGCAGGCCGCGCGCGAGCGCGAGGAAGTGGTGCACCACGAGCGCGAAGTGAGCGAGGAGCAGCACCCTGCCCCGGTGCTGATCGAGCCGCCCGCGGCGCCGGTGCCCAAGAGCGAGCGCGTGGCCAAGGAGAAGCAGAAACCCCTGTTCACCGAGCTGCCCGACAGCCGCCTGCCGCAGGTCGATCTGCTCGACGGCGCGCTGGTGCGGCAGGAAAGCGTGGCGCCCGAGACGCTGGAGATGACCAGCCGCTTGATCGAGAAGAAGCTCAAGGATTTCGGCGTCGAGGTGCGGGTGGTGCTGGCCTCGCCCGGCCCGGTGATCACGCGCTACGAAATCGAGCCGGCCACCGGCGTGAAGGGCTCGCAGGTGGTCAACCTGGCCAAGGACCTGGCGCGCTCCCTCAGCCTGGTGTCGATCCGCGTGATCGAGACGATCCCCGGCAAGAACTACATGGCGCTGGAGCTGCCCAACGCCAAGCGCCAGTCGATCCGCCTGTCCGAGATCCTGGGCTCTCAGGTCTACAACGAGGCCAAGTCGCTGCTCACCATGGGGCTGGGCAAGGACATCGTCGGGCACCCGGTGGTGGCCGACCTGGCCAGGATGCCGCACGTGCTGGTGGCCGGCACCACCGGCTCGGGCAAGTCGGTGGGCATCAATGCCATGATCCTGTCGCTGCTGTACAAGGCCGAGCCCAAGGACGTGCGCCTGCTGATGATCGACCCCAAGATGCTGGAAATGTCGGTCTACGAAGGCATTCCGCACCTGCTGGCGCCGGTGGTCACCGACATGAAGCAGGCCGCCAACGGCCTGAACTGGTGCGTGGCCGAGATGGAGCGCCGCTACAAGCTGCTGTCCAAGGCCGGCGTGCGCAACCTGGCCGGCTTCAACCAGAAGATCGACGACGCCAAGGCGCGCGGCGAGTTCCTCTACAACCCCTTCAGCCTCACGCCCGAGGACCCCGAGCCGCTCGATAGGCTGCCCCACATCGTGGTCGTCATCGACGAGCTGGCCGACCTGATGATGGTGGTGGGCAAGAAGATCGAGGAACTCATCGCCCGCCTGGCGCAGAAGGCGCGCGCCGCCGGCATCCACCTGATCCTGGCCACGCAGCGGCCCAGCGTGGACGTGATCACCGGCCTCATCAAGGCCAACATCCCCACGCGCATCGCCTTCCAGGTCAGCAGCAAGATCGACAGCCGCACCATCCTCGACCAGATGGGCGCCGAGGCGCTGCTGGGCATGGGCGACATGCTGTACATGCCCTCGGGCACCGGCTTTCCCATTCGCGTGCACGGCGCCTTCGTCAGCGACGACGAGGTGCACCGCGTCGTCGAATACCTCAAGAGCCAGGGCGAGCCCAACTACATCGACGGCGTGCTGGAAGGCGGCACCGTCGATGGCGAGCCGGGCATGCCGGGCGAAGGCGGCGAAGGCGGCGAGAAGGACCCGATGTACGACCAGGCCGTGGAAGTGGTGCTGAAGAACCGCAAGGCCAGCATCTCGCTGGTGCAGCGCCACCTGAAGATCGGCTACAACCGCGCCGCGCGGCTGGTCGAGGACATGGAGAACGCCGGCCTCGTCAGCGCCATGACCGCCGACGGCAAGCGCGACATCCTGGTGCCCGCGCGCGCCGAATGATCGCCCCCGGTGTCTCGCCGGTGTCCCGATGTTTCGATGCGTAGCCGGCAGAACCTTCGGGCGCCGCGCATGATCTGAAAGCCCATGAACGCCATGCACACCCGCACTTTCCGCCGCGCCCGCGCGGCCGCCGCCGCGCTGGCCGTCCTGGCCGCGCCCCTGGCCTGGGCCGGCGGCCTGGACAGCCTGGAGCAGTTCGTCAAGCACACGCGCTCGGGCAAGGCGGCCTTCACCCAGGAGGTGACCGCGCCTGCCAAGGAGGGGCAGCCGCCGCGCAGCCGGACGCAGAGCGGCAGCTTCGAATTCCAGCGGCCGGGCAAATTCCGCTTCGTCTACAGCAAGCCCTTCGAGCAGACCATCGTCGCCGACGGTCAGACGCTGTGGCTGCACGACGTGGACCTGAACCAGGTCACCGCGCGCCAGCAGGACCAGGTGCTGGGCTCGACCCCGGCGGCCATCATCGCTGCGGCGCCGGACCTGAAGGCGCTGCAGAAGGACTTCACCCTCGCCGAGGAGCCCGACCAGGACGGCCAGCAGTGGGTCAAGGCCACGCCGAAGTCGCGCGATGGCCAGGTGCAGAGCATGCGCGTCGGCTTCCGGCCCAGCGCCAAGGGGCCGGAGCTGGGCACGCTGGAGATCCTGGACAGCTTCGGCCAGCGCTCGGTGCTGCGCTTCAGCGCGTTCGAGGTCAACGCCGCCCTGGCGGCCAGCCACTTCCAGTTCAAGCCGCCCGCTGGGGCGGATGTCGTGCGGCAGTGATGCTGCGGCCAGATACTATTAAATATATAGCTTATCGCGCTTATTCCGTGCGGGATGCAGGCACTTTTTCCTTTAATGGCGTGCTCTCCTCCGCGGCAGGGCCGGTGCGCGCGGGCACGCTGATCCGCTGCCCGCGCACCAGGTAGCGGCCCTCGAAGCGAACCGGCACGGGCTCGCCGCCCAGCGGCATGCCGGGAGGGCCGGGCCGCTGCGCATGCACGTGCAGATGCGGTTCATCGCTGCCGCCGGAATTGCCGACCTCCGCCAGCCCGTCGCCGGCCCGCACGTGCTGCCCCGCGCGCACCTGCACGCTGCCTTGGCGGAAGTGGGCCAGCAGCACGTGCAGCTCGCCGCACGCCATCAGCACGTGGTTGCCGGCCAGCCGGTCGGGCACGTCGTGCCGGGGCGGCACCATGTCCGGCAGGCCGTCCTGCGCGATCAGCACGCGGCCCGCGCACGGCGCGCGAACGGGCCAGCCCTGGATGCGGTAGGCGGCCAAGTCGGCCAGCTGCAGCCCACTGGCGCGCAGCCCCCAGCGGTCCAGCGCCACCAGGTCCACGGCGTGCCCGTTGCCGCGCCAGCGCGCGAAGCGCGGCACGCTGGCGTCCTGCGTCTCCAGATGGGCGTTGAGGCGGATGTCGCTGCCGCCATTGACCACCAGGAAGGTCCCACCGTCGAGCGGCCATTGCAGCGACGGCAGCACCCCCGGCGGCGGCCGCCGCCCGGACCAGGCCCGCCGGGCCTCGTCGCCGGCCCACAGCCCCAGCGCGGCGTACACCCCGACCGCCCACCAAGGCGGCACGGTCCACAAGCCCGCCACGCCCAGCCACAGCAGCAGGGCGCCCGTCCCCGCCGCCTGCGCGAGCCAGCTCAGCCGGCCGCCCGGGGGCATGGCCAGCAACCAGCCCAGCAGCAGCATCGGCAGCGCCGCCTGCAGCAGCGCCAGGGCCAGCCACGGGGGCACCGTCGCGTGCGGCATGCCCGTCAGTCCGCCACCAGCACGTCGGCCAGCGGCCGGCGCGGCGCGGCTGGCCCAGGCGCCAACGGCGCGCCCAGGCACAGCAGCATTTGCGCGCAGCCGGGCCCGTCCGTGAGCTGCTGCAGCCTCGGGCGCAGCGCGGCCGCCTGCACCGGCTGGTTCAGGTACGCCGCCTGCAGCCCCCACTGGGCCGCCACCAGCAGCAGCCGCTGCAGGGCCTGGCCCGCGGCCAGCCAGTCGGCCACGGTGTCGCCGGCCGTGCTCAGGACCGCCAGCGCGGGCGATTCGTCCGCCAGTCGCCCGTCCCTGGCGCCGGCGCCGCGGTCCATGTCGACGTGCCGCACCACGAGCCGCACCAGCTGATCGTGAGTTCGCGGTCGCCGGGGTCGTTGACGGGCAAGGCCCGGGTGCGATCGGCCCGCGGGTCGATGCCGCCGCCGCGCAGCCGGAAGCGCCAGGGCTGGGTGTTGTGGCTGGAGGGCGCGAGGACGGCCGCTTCCACCCAGCGTTGCAGATCGGCCGGACCGGGCCGTGGGGCGGCGGGGACGGGCATGTCAACCTCCTGGACACGTCACAGCGTGGGCCGCATCGGCCGCCGCCATGGCGGCCGGGGCTGGCTGTACGGCGGCATTCTCGGTCGCGGGGCCGGACGCGGGTTTGATCGGCGTCATGGACGCGGCCCGTGCCGGGCTCGGGACGCACCAAGGCGAAGGCCCCGATCTCCGTCACGAAACCGGGGCCTTGCGGGACGCCGCGCGACGCGGGGCGACGGGGGCTACATGTGGTCGATCATCACCTGCCCGAAGCCCGAGCAGCTCACCTGCGTGGCGCCTTCCATCAGGCGGGCGAAGTCGTAGGTGACCTTCTTGCTCTGGATGGCGCCTTCCATGGCGCTGATGATCTTGTCGGCGGCCTCGGTCCAGCCCATGTGGCGCAGCATCATCTCGGCGCTGAGGATCTCGGAGCCGGGGTTGACGTAGTCCTTGCCGGCGTACTTGGGCGCGGTGCCGTGGGTGGCCTCGAAGCAGGCCACGCTGTCGCTCAGGTTGGCGCCGGGCGCGATGCCGATGCCGCCCACCTGCGCGGCCAGCGCGTCGGAGATGTAGTCGCCGTTCAGGTTCAGCGTGGCGATCACCGAGTATTCGGCCGGGCGCAGCAGGATCTGCTGCAGGAAGGCGTCGGCGATGCTGTCCTTGACGATGATGTCCTTGCCCGTCTTGGGGTTCTTCAGCCTGCACCACGGGCCGCCGTCGATCAGCTCGGCGCCGAACTCGCGCTGCGCCAGCGCGTAGCCCCAGTCGCGGAAGCCCCCTTCGGTGTACTTCATGATGTTGCCCTTGTGCACCAGGGTCACGCTGGGCTTGTCGTTGTCGATGGCGTACTGGATCGCCTTGCGCACCAGGCGCTCGGTGCCCTCGATGGACACGGGCTTGATGCCGATGCCCGAGGTCTCGGGAAAGCGGATCTTCTTCACGCCCATCTCGTCCAGCAGGAACTTGATGACTTTCTTCGCTTTCTCGCTCTGGGCTTCCCACTCGACGCCGGCGTAGATGTCCTCGCTGTTCTCGCGGAAGATCACCATGTCGATCTTCTCGGGCTCCTTGACCGGGCTGGGCACGCCCTTGAAGTAGCGCACCGGGCGCAGGCACACGTACAGGTCCAGCTCCTGGCGCAGCGCCACGTTGAGCGAGCGGATGCCACCGCCGACGGGCGTGGTCAGCGGGCCCTTGATGGACACCACGTACTCCTTCAGCGCGGCCAGCGTCTCCTCGGGCAGCCACACGTCGGGGCCGTGGACCCGGGTGGACTTCTCGCCCGCGTACACCTCCATCCAGTGGATCCTGCGCCGGCCGCCATACACCTTCTCGACCGCCGCGTCCACCACCTTGATCATCACGGGCGTGATGTCGAAGCCCGTGCCGTCGCCCTCGATGTACGGAACGATCGGCTGGTCGGGCACGTTGAGGGAAAAGTCCGGGTTGACAGTGATCTTCTGCCCGCCGGCGGGCACCTTGATGTGCTGGTCCATGCTGCGTCTCCTGGGAAAAATCATGTTCGAAAGCCAAGGAAATTCTAGCGGCGACAATGCGCGCATGAAGACCTTGACCCGCCTTCTGCCCGCCCTGGCCGCCGCCTTGCTGCTGTCCGCGCCCGCGCGGGCGCTGCAGCCGCCGACCGGCGCGCCGCAGCTCGACCTGCCGCGCACCACGCTCACGGCCGGCATGCACCGCATCGACGCCCAGGTCGCCGCCACGGCGCAGCAGCGCCAGACCGGCCTGATGCACCGCCAGGCGATGCCGCAGCACGAGGGCATGCTGTTCGTGTTCGAGCAGCCGGCGGTGCAGTGCTTCTGGATGAAGAACACGCTGATCCCACTGACCGCCGCCTTCGTCGACGACGACGGCACCATCGCCAACCTGGTCGACATGAAGCCGCTGGACGAGCGCAGCCACTGCTCGGCCAGGCCGGTGCGCTACGTACTGGAGATGAACCAGGGCTGGTTCGCCGCCAAGCACCTGCGCGCCGGCCATCGGCTGGGCGGCGAGGTGTTCAAGCGCCGCTGACGGCGACCTCGGATACTCTGTTTTTTATAGCAACCTGCGCTTCATTGGCACTGGCTGGCGTCCGAAAAGGCATGAAAAAACCGCCCGAAGGCGGTGGGGTTCCGAGCGGGGCGCGGATCAGCCGAAGTTCTTGGCCGCGAAGTCCCAGTTGGCCAGCTTGTCGAAGAAGGTTTCGACGAACTTCTGGCGCAGGTTGCGATAGTCGATGTAGTAGGCGTGTTCCCACACGTCCACCGTCAGCACGGGGGTGTCGCCGGTGGTCAGCGGGGTGCCGGCGGCGCCCATGTTGACGATGTCGACCGAGCCGTCGGCCTTCTTGACCAGCCAGGTCCAGCCGCTGCCGAAGTTGCCCACGGCGCTGGTGACGAAGGCTTTCTTGAAGTCGGCGTAGGAGCCCCACTTCTTGTTGATCGCGTCGGCCAGCGCGCCGGCCGGCTCGCCGCCGCCGCTCGGCTTCATGCAGTTCCAGAAGAAGGTGTGGTTCCAGATCTGCGCGGCCTGGTTGTAGATGCCGCCCTGGGCCTTCTTGATGACGTCCTCGAGTTCCATGTTCTCGAACTCGGTGCCTTTCTGCAACTCGTTGAGCTTGTCCACGTAGGCTTTGTGGTGCTTGCCGTGGTGGTATTCCAGCGTCTCCTGGCTGTAGGCGGGTGCCAGGGCGTCGATGGGGTAAGGCAGGGGGGGCAGGGTGCGTTCCATGCTGTTTTCCTTGGTCGTGGGATGGATTTTGGGGGGAGCGGGCCATGATAGACCCGCCCGGCGCCCGCGCATTGTAGGAAGTCAGCGCGTGCGCCGGCCGATGACGGCGAGATCGACCCTGCCGTCGGCCAGGGTGGCGGCCAGCGCCTGGCCGGGCCGCGTGTCGGCGGCACGCGTGACGGGCCGTCCCTGCTCGTCCTCCAGCCAGGCGTAGCCGCGCTCCAGCACCTGGCGCGGGTCGAGCGCGGCCAGGCGCCATTCGGCGCGCTCCAGCCGCTGGTGCGCGGCGTCCAGGCGGCCGCGCAGGGCGGCGGGCAGGCGTTCGGCCAGGCGCTCCAGCCCGGCGCGCGCGGCGGCGACGGGGGGCGGCAGGCCGCGCGTCAGGCGCTCGGCCAGGCGGTCGAGCCGGGTGCGCTCCTGCTGCAGCCGCCACACGCTGGCGTGGTGCAGGCGCTGGGCGCGGCGGGCCAGGCGCAACCGCTCGGCGGCAACGGCGGCCGAGGGCCGGCCCAGGCGGCCGGCCAGCCAGTCCAGGCGCTGGGCCTCGGCGTCCAGCCGGCGGCCGGCGGCGCGGCGCAGGCGATCCTGGGCAGCGTCCAGCGCGGCCAGCCATTGCGCGCGCGGCGGGCTGGCCAGCTCGGCGGCGGCCGTGGGCGTGGGCGCGCGCAGGTCGGCGACGAAGTCGGCGATGGTGAAGTCGGTTTCGTGCCCCACGCCGGCGATCACCGGCACGGGGCTGGCGGCGATGGCGCGGGCCAGCCGCTCATCGTTGAAGGCCCACAGGTCCTCGATCGAGCCGCCGCCGCGCACCAGCAGGATCACGTCGATCGGCGGCGCGTCGGATTTTTCAGTCGAATCGGCCTCCAGCCCGCGTCCATCCTTCGCTAGAAAATACAATTTTGATAGCGCATCGCACAACTCCCCGGGCGCGCTGGCGCCCTGTACCGCCGCCAGCGCCAGCCGCACCGGGATGTGCGGCACGCGCCGCGCCAGGGCCGTCAGCACGTCGTGCAGCGCCGCCGCGCCGGGCGAGGTGACGATGCCGATGCCGCGCGGCAGCGCGGGCAGCGGGCGCTTGCGGGCGGCGTCGAACATGCCCTCGGCCTCCAATTGAGCCTTGAGGCGCAGGAACTGCTCGAACAGCGCGCCCTGCCCGGCCCGCGCCATGGACTCGACCACCAGTTGCAGGTCGCCCCGCGCCTCGTACACCGCCAGGCGCCCGCGCACCTCCACCTGGTCGCCCTCGCGCGGGGCAAAGTCCAGCAGGCCGGCGGCGCGGCGGAACATGGCGCAGCGCAACTGGCCCGCCTCGTCCTTAAGTGAAAAGTAGCAGTGCCCGCTGGCCGCGCGCGTGAAGCCCGACACCTCGCCGCGCACGGCCACCGGGTTGAAGCGCGCCTCCAGCGCGTGCGCCACGGCGCGCGTCAGCGCGCCAACTTGCCACACGCGCGGCGCCGTTGCTGGGTTTCGATCCGCAAAGCCAGTGTTCATGCGGGTTGGCGGGGAGTTTGGGGGCGATGTGGGCGGCCACTACTCCACAACGTGTCGCCCAGGCGACGCACTGGGCAAATCACCTTGAAAAAGCCTGATAAGCACGTGCAAGTCATTGATATACATGCCTTTTCTTGTGTCCATTTGTTCATCAACCCGTCGCGGGCCGCATGAAATCTGGCTGGACGTCATTTGTACGCCGGTTTCTTCACAAAGTTATCCACAGAAACTGTGCACAACGGCGGGTGGGGCAGAGGGGCGCAGGAGGCCCGGGCGCGGCGGGCGTGCTGGGCGATAATCGCGCGCACTCACTTCTCGAGAACCAGCGCCGCCTCGACAAGGGCCGAGAACCGGGGACGCGCCGTGGAGAACACCCCTTGCTTTCGATCATACAAGCCGCTGGCTGGCCGATCTGGCCTCTCATCCTGTGCTCCATCCTGGCGCTGGCCTTCGTCGCCGAGCGCTTCATCAAGCTCAAGTCCGCCCGCGTGCTGACGCCCGGCCTGGTGGACGAGGCCATCGGCGTGTCGCGCACCGCGCCGCCTGCGCCGCACACGGTCAACCAGTTGGCGCAGCACAGCGCCCTGGGCCAGGTGCTGGCCGCCGGCTGGCGCGCCATCAACCACAACCCGCGGTGCAGCCCCGACGAGATGCGCGCCGCCATGGAGGCGGCCGGCCGTCAGGTGGCGCACCAGCTGGAGCGCTACCTGCCGGCGCTGGCGACCATCGCCTCGGCCGCGCCGCTGCTGGGCCTGCTGGGCACGGTGATCGGCATGATCGAGATCTTCGGTTCGCAGGCGCCGGCCGGCTCGCTGTCGGGCGGCAACCCGGCGCAACTGGCGCACGGCATCTCGGTGGCGCTGTACAACACGGCGTTCGGGCTGATCGTGGCCATCCCGGCGCTGATCTTCTGGCGCTATTTCCGTGCCCGGGTGGACGGCTACGTGCTGGAGCTGGAGCTGGCGGCCGAGCGCTTCGCCCGCCACCTGGAGCCGCTGTGCCCCGGCGCCGCCAGGGAGGCGGCGCGGTGAAGTTCCGCCCGCACCCGCCCGAGGAGCCGGAGATCAACCTGATCCCGTTCATCGACGTGCTGCTGGTGATCCTGATCTTCCTGATGCTGACCACCACCTACAGCAAGTTCACCGAGCTGCAGCTGACCCTGCCCGTGGCCGACGCCGACGCGCAGCGCGACCGGCCCAGGGAGATCATCGTCGCCGTCGCCGCCGACGGCCGCTACGCCGTCGGCCAACAGCCCCTCGAAGGGCGCGGGGTGGACGCACTGGCCAGCGCCCTGCGCGCGGCCGAGGCGGCGCCGGACAGCGTGCTCATCATCAGCGCCGACGCCTCCGCGCCCCACCAGGCCGTGATCACCGCCCTGGAGGCGGCGCGTCGCATCGGGCTGCAGCGCATCACCTTCGCCGCGCAGTCGGGCGCGCGGCGCTGACCGAGGGCCCAGCGCCATGCCGCCGCGCGCCCGTGCCGGCCTGGAACGCGCGCTGCGCGCCGCCTGGGCCCGGCGCGGGCCGCTGGCCTGGGCACTGTGGCCGCTGGCGCAGCTCCACCGCGCGCTGACGACGCTGCGGCGCGGCCTGTACCGCGCCGGCGTGCTGACCAGCAGCCGCCTGCCCGTGCCGGTGGTCGTGGTCGGCAACGTCATCGCAGGCGGTGCCGGCAAGACGCCCACCACCCTGGCCATCGTGGAGCATCTGCGCGCGCGGGGCTGGCGCCCTGGCATCGTCTCGCGCGGCCACGGCCGCGTCACGCGCGACGTGCGCGAGGTGCAGCCGGGCGCCGACCCGCGCGACGTGGGCGACGAACCCCTGCTGCTGCGCCGCCGCGCCGGCGTGCCCGTGTGGGTGGCCGCCCGCCGCGCCGAGGCCGGGCGCGCCCTGCTGGCCGCCCACCCCGGCGTGGACGTGCTGGTCTGCGACGACGGCCTGCAGCACCTGGCGCTGGCGCGCGACGTCGAAGTCGCCGTGTTCGACGCGCGCGGCACCGGCAACGGCTGGCCGCTGCCCGCCGGCCCCTTGCGCGAGCCCTGGCCGCGCCCGGTCGACCTGGTGCTGCTGACCGACGGCGACGCCGGCGCCATCGCCCTGCCCCCCGGCGTGCCCGCGCACCGCGCCACCCGCACGCTGGCGCCCGAGGCCGTGCGCGCCGACGGCACCCGCGTGCCGCTGGCCGGCCTGCGCGGCGCGTCGCTGGCCGCCGTGGCCGGCATCGCCCGGCCCGAGGCCTTCTTCGCCATGCTGCGCGACGCGGGGCTGACGCTGGACAGCGCCACGGCGCTGCCGGATCACTACGATTTCAATAGCTATTCGCACATTACCCATGCGGGCCAGAGCCTGATTTGCACCGAAAAAGATGCGCTGAAGCTGTGGCACCACCGCCCCGACGCCCTGGCCGTGCCGCTGGCGCTGCACGTGCCGGCCGCCTTCCTCGCCGCGCTGGACGAGCGGCTGGCGCGCCGGCGCCCCGCGGGGGGCGGGCGATAAACTCGCGTCCACCTCTTCCGCGCACTGAGAACATGGACCCGAAACTCCTCGAACTGCTGGTCTGCCCCGTCACCAAGGGCCCGCTCGACCACGATCGCGAGAGGCACGAGCTGATCTCGCGCTCGGCGCGCCTAGCCTACCCGGTGCGCGACGGCATTCCCATCATGCTCGAAAGCGAGGCGCGCACGCTGTCCGACGAGGAGCTGGCCGCGCTGCCCCCGCGCACGCCACTGGTATGAGCTACCCCCAGGCTCCACTCGCTGCGCGATGTTCCGCCTCCCCCCTGGGAGGGGGCGCACCCGCCGGCCGGGGAAACCCCGGCCACGGGTGCACTGGCATGGCCTGCTCCGCGGCCATTGGGCTCGTTGAGTTTCATGAGTCGCGGGTGGTGCGCAGCGCAATGGATCACTAGGATGAGCTTCACCGTCCTCATCCCCGCCCGCCTCGCGTCCACCCGGCTGCCCAACAAGCCGCTCGCGGACATCGCCGGCAAGCCCATGGTGGTGCGCGTGGCCGAGCGCGCGGCGCTGTCCGGCGCGGCGCGGGTGGTGGTGGCCGCCGACGCGCCCGAGATCCTGGCCGCCTGCGCCGCCCATGGCGTGCGGGCGCTGGCCACGCGCGCCGACCACCCCAGCGGCAGCGACCGCCTGGCCGAGGCCTGCGAGCAGCTCGGCCTGCCCGACGACGCCATCGTGGTCAACGTGCAGGGCGACGAGCCGCTGATCGACCCGGCCCTCATCGACGCCGTGGCCGATTTGTTGCCAAATCAGCCCACAGCCCGTATGGGCACTGCGGCGCACGCTATCAAAAGCGTAGAAGAATTCACCAACCCCAACGTGGTGAAAGTCATCACCGACGCCCAGGGCCTGGCGCTGGCCTTCTCGCGCGCGCCGCTGCCCTGGTGGCGCGACGGCTTCGCCGGCGGCATCACCGCCCTGCCGGCCGACCCGACGCCGCTGCGCCACATCGGCCTGTACGCCTACCGTGCCGGCTTCCTGCGCGCCTTCCCCCGGCTGACGCCGGCGCCGCTGGAGCGGTGCGAAGCGCTGGAGCAGCTGCGCGCGCTGTGGCACGGCCACCGCATCGCCGTGCACGTGGCCGCGCACGCGCCCGGCCCCGGCGTGGACACGCCCGAGGACCTGGCCCGCGTGCGCGCCCTGTTCGCCTGACGCCCGGTCGCCGGGACACGGGCCGGCGCATGCTATTCTTGCCCGCCGCCCGATCTTGCACGGGATTCGGCTACAAGACACGCCAGCCCGAACCACGGGCCTCCGGCCACACCACCTGAGGAGCACAATGAAACTCATTCTTCTGGGCGCCCCCGGCGCCGGCAAGGGTACGCAAGCGACCTTCATCTGCCAGAAACACGGCATCCCGCAGATCTCCACCGGCGACATGCTGCGCGCCGCCGTCAAAGCCGGGACGCCGCTGGGGCTTCAGGCCAAGAGCGTCATGGACGCGGGCGGGCTGGTCAGCGACGAGCTGATCATCAACCTGGTGAAGGAGCGCATCGCCCAACCCGACTGCGCCAACGGCTTCCTGTTCGACGGCTTCCCGCGCACCATCCCGCAGGCCGAGGCGATGAAGCAGGCTGGCGTCAAGCTGGATTACGTGCTGGAGATCGACGTGCCCTTCGAATCCATCATCGAGCGCATGGGCGGGCGGCGCCAGCACCCGCCCTCGGGCCGCACGTACCACGTCAAGTTCAACCCGCCCAAGGCCGAGGGCAAGGACGACGTCACCGGCGAGCCGCTGGTGCAGCGCGACGACGACAAGGAAGACACCGTGCGCAAGCGCCTGGACATCTACACCCAGCAGACCCGCCCGCTGGTGGACTACTACAGCGACTGGGCTGCCCGCGACGCCGCCGCCGCGCCCAAGTACCGCAAGATCAGCGGCACCGGCTCGGTCGAGGAGATCAAGGACCGCGCGCTGCAGGCGCTGGCGAGCTGAAGCGCCAGCCCCCGCACCCCTGCCCTGAACGCCCCGCCCTCCGCGGGGCGTTTTTGTTTTCCGCCCCGGGGACTTGCGCCACCCAAGAAACTGGTTAAAAATACAGATACTGGATATCAACACAGGTCAGGCCGATCATGAGTGACACGCCCAAGCTCACCGCCCGCCAGCAGCAGATCCTGCAACTGGTGCAACGCGCCATCGCCCGCACCGGGGCACCGCCCACGCGCGCCGAGATCGCGGCCGAGCTGGGCTTCAAGTCCGCCAACGCCGCCGAGGAGCACCTGCAGGCGCTGGCGCGCAAGGGCGTGATCGAGCTGGTCAGCGGCACCTCGCGCGGCATCCGCCTGAAGGGCGCCGCCCGCGCCAGCCTGCGCGGCGACGCCTACAGCCTGCCGCTGCCCGGCATGGCGCAAATGGCGCTGCCGCTCATCGGCCGGGTGGCCGCCGGCTCGCCCATCCTGGCGCAGGAGCACGTCGACCAGACCTACCACCTCGAACCCAGCCTGTTCCCCCAGCGCCCCGACTACCTGCTGCGCGTGCGCGGCATGTCCATGCGGGACGCCGGCATCATGGACGGCGACCTGCTGGCCGTGCAGGCCACGCGCGAGGCACGCAACGGCCAGATCGTGGTGGCGCGGCTGGGCGACGACGTCACCGTCAAGCGCTTTCACCGTCACCAGGGCCAGATCGAGCTGCACGCCGAGAACCCCGACTACCCCACCATCGTGGTGCAGCCGGGCGAGGCGTTCGAGATCGAAGGCCTGGCCGTCGGCCTGATCCGCAACAGCATGCTGATGTAGCCGCACGCCGATCACCGCACCGCCGCAGGTGGCGGGCGTGCAGGTGGCCCGGGCGCTGACGCGCCGCAGGCCATCCACACCCTGCAGCGGTGCGCCCGGCAGGCGCCAGACCGAACTCCGGCCAGCGCTCGCATCGAATCTCGCCTGTGTCCAACCTCGCTCGCACGAAAGGTTTTACATGGGACTGCACCTCGCACCTCGCCCCGCCGCCAACGTCGTCCATCTGGCCGACCACGCCGTGCCCAGCTACCGACGCCCGCGCCCGGCCCTGGGCCGCCCCGGCCCCACGCCGTCGCACGGCGGCGCCTGGGCCGCCATGGCGCGGCAGCGCGCCGCCGAGCGCGCGGTTTCCCCTGCGGCCCCGCCGCGCCCGGTCCTGGCCGCCGCCGTGCGCGTCACCCGCGTGCCGGACGCGGCGCCCGGCGCCGCCGGCCGGCTGCGCGTCTCGGGTCGGCTGATCGACGTGTGCGCCGAGCTGGAGCGCCTGGCCGAGGGCGTCGAGCGCTGAACGCGTGGCATCCCGCGCAGGCGGTCCGTGATCGACCCTCGACGCCAGGCGATCAACCTGCCGCGCCACCGGGCGCGGGCACAATGCGGGAATGAACATCGTGATCCTCGACGACTATCAAGACGCCGTGCGCAAGCTGGCCTGCGCGGCCAAGCTCGACTCCTATCCGGCCAAGGTCTACACCAACACCGTCAAGGGGCTGGGCCAGCTGTCGGTGCGCCTGCGCGACGCCGAGGTGATCGTGCTGATCCGCGAGCGCACGCAGCTCACGCGGGCGCTGGTCGAGAAGCTGCCGCGCCTGAAGATGGTGTCGCAGACCGGCCGCGTGGGCAGCCACATCGACGTGGCGGCCTGCACCGAGCGCGGCATCGCCGTGGCCGAGGGCGTGGGCTCGCCGGTGGCGGCGGCGGAGTTGACCTGGGCGCTGATCATGGCCGCCGCGCGGCGCCTGCCGCAGTACATCGGCAACCTCAAGCACGGCGCCTGGCAGCAGTCGGGGCTGAAGTCGGCGTCGATGCCGCCCAACTTCGGCCTCGGCACGGTGCTGCGCGGCCGCACGCTGGGCATCTGGGGCTACGGCAGGATCGGCCAGATCGTGGCAGGCTACGGGCGCGCCTTCGGCATGCAGGTGATGGTGTGGGGCTCGCCCGCGTCCATGGCACGCGCCCGCGCCGACGGCTACCACGCCGCGCCCACGCGCGCCGAGTTCTTCGCCCTGGCCGACGTGCTGTCGCTGCACCTGCGCCTGAGCGACAGCACGCGCGGCATCGTGCGGCTCGACGACCTGGGACGCATGAAGCCGACCGCGCTGCTGGTCAACACCTCGCGCGCCGAGCTGATCGAGGCCGACACGCTGGTCAGCGCGCTCAACCGCGGCCGCCCCGGCATGGCGGCGGTGGACGTGTTCGAGACCGAGCCCATACTGCAGGGCCACGCCCTGCTGCGGCTGGAGAACTGCATCTGCACGCCGCACATCGGCTACGTGGAGCAGGACAGCTACGAGCTGTACTTCAGCGCCGCGTTCGACAACGTCGTCAACTACCTGCGCGGCACGCCCACCCACATCGTCAACCCTGGCGCGCTGCAGGTTCGGCGCTGAGCGCGGATTTCAAGCATTTTCAGCCTCTAGCCCGCACGGGTATTGCGCTAAAAGCTATTATTTAGGTAGCAATCGACATGCCACTGCCGCTTGCCGCCCTGCACGATAATCTTTTGCCATGAACACTCCTCAATTCCTCACCGTCGGCATCGTCGGCACGGGCGCCATGGGCCGGGGCATCGCGCAACTCGCCGCCCAGGCCGGTTCCACCGTGCGCCTGTTCGACACCCAGCCCGACGCCATCGGCAAGGCGCAGGCCGCGCTGGGCGCCCAGTGGGACAAGCTGGCCGAGAAGGGCAAGCTCACGCCCGAGGCGGCCGCCGGCCACAAGGCGCGCCTGAAGCCCGCCGCGGCGCTGGCCGACCTGGCCGACTGCGACCTGCTGATCGAGGCCATCGTCGAGCGGTTGGACGTCAAGAAAAGCCTGTTCGCCGAACTGGAAGGCATCGTCCAGCCCGGCGCCGTGCTGGCGACCAACACCTCGTCGCTGTCGGTCACCGCCATCGCCGCCGGGCTGAAGCGCCCGGCGCGGTTCGCCGGCTACCACTTCTTCAACCCGGTGCCGCTGATGAAGGTGGTCGAGGTCATCGCCGGCCTCAAGACCGACCCCGCCGTGTGCGAGGCGCTGTCGCGGTACGCGCGCCAGCTGGGCCACACGCCGGTGCAGGCCGGGGACACGCCAGGCTTCATCGTCAACCACGCCGGACGCGGCTACGGCACCGAGGCGCTGCGCATCGCCGGCGAGAGCGTGGCCGACTTCGCCACCATCGACCGCATCCTGAAGGACCAGGTGGGCTTCCGGCTCGGCCCCTTCGAGCTGTTCGACCTGACGGCACTGGATGTCTCGCACCCGGTGATGGAGTCCATCTACCGCCAGTACTACGACGACCCGCGCTACCGCCCCAGCGTCATCACCGCGCAGCGCCTGGCCGGCGGCGTGGTGGGCAAGAAGGTGGGCGAAGGCTTCTACAGGTACGTGGACGGCGTGGCCCAGGTCGCGCCCGAGCTGCCCGTGCCGCAGGTGGACGACATCCCGCCGGTGTGGGTCTCCACCCGAGCCGCGCGCCGCGCCGAGCTGCTGCAACTGCTCAAGGACCTGGGCGCCCGGATCGAGACCGGCCAGTCGCCCTCGCCGCAGGCGCTCACCCTGGTGGCGCCGCTGGGCTTCGACGTGACCACGGTGGCCGTGGTCGAGCGCCTGGACCCCGCGCGCACCGTCGGCATCGACCTGCTGGTCGAGGACGCGGCCACCAAGCGCCGCGTGCTGGCCACCAACCCCGCCACGCGCGCCGACATGCGCGATGCCGCGCACGCCCTGTTCGCGCGCGACGGCAAGGCGGTGAGCGTGATCCGCGACTCGGGCGGCTTCGTCACCCAGCGGGTGGTGGCCACCATCGTCAACATCGCTTCCGACATGTGCCAACAGCGCGTGTGCACGCCGAAGGATCTGGAAACCGCCGTCACGCTGGGCCTGGGCTATCCGCTCGGGCCGCTGGCCATGGGCGACCGTTTCGGCCCCACCAACGTGCTGGAGGTGCTGTTCAACCTGCAGACCGTGTACGGCGACCCGCGCTACCGCCCCAGCCCCTGGCTGCGCCGGCGGGGAGCCATCGGCCTGTCGCTGCTGCACGAGGAGGCCTGAGACGATGGCCGCCGAACTGCGCAGCACGGTCGAGGGCCGCACCCTGGTGTTGACCATCAGCAACCCCGAGCACCGCAACGCGCTGGGGCCCGAGATCTACGCCCCCGGCGTGGAGGCGCTGAACGCCGCCGAATCCAGCCCCGAAGTGCGCAGCGTGGTCATCACCGGTGAGGGCGCCACCTTCTGCGCCGGCGGCGACCTGCAGCGGCTGCAGGCCAACCGGCAGAAACCCCCCGAGGTGCAGGCCGAGAGCATCGAAAGCCTGCACAACTGGATCGAGGCGATCCGCGCCTTTCCCAAGCCGGTGATCGCCGCCGTCGAGGGCGCCGCCGCCGGCGCCGGCTTCTCGGTGGCGCTGGCCTGCGACTGCATCGTGGCCGCGCGCGACGCGGTCTTCGTCATGGCCTACAGCAGCGTCGCGCTCTCGCCCGACGGCGGCGGCAGTTGGAGCCTGGCGCGCCTGCTGCCGCGTCCGCTGGCGGCCGAGCTGCTGCTGGCCGGCGAGCGCATTGGCGCGCAGCGCCTGCACGCGCTGGGCGTGGTCAACCGCCTCGCCGACACCGGCGGCGCGCTGGCCGAGGCGCTGGCGCTGGCCGACAAACTCAATGCCCGCGCGCCCAACGCCCTGGCCAGCGCCAAGGAGCTGCTGAACGAAGCGCCCGGCCATACGCTGACCGAGCACCTGGCCATGGAGCGCGAGCATTTCGTGCGCAACCTGCACCATCCCAACGCCGGCATCGGCATCGCTGCGTTCCTCGACAAGCAGACGCCGCGCTATCCCTAGCACGCCGGCGACGCGCTGGTCCCCCTCGTGACAACGGGGGCCTCCGCAGTCACTCAAACGACAGCCCATGGACGACCCCATTCTTACCATGGAGGAACGCGAGGCGATCAACAGTGGTCGCTGGTTCACCTCCCTTTCCCCATCGCTGCGACACGACATTCTTCGATGCGCCTACGTCAAACGCTATCCGGACGGCGACCTGATCTGCGCCCGGGGCGAGCCCCCAGAGCAGTGGATCGCCTGCGCCAAGGGGGCGGTGCGTGTCAGCTCGACCACACTGTCGGGCAAGCAGGTCACGCTGACCTACGTGGAGCCGGGCATCTGGTTCGGCGACGTGGCGATCTTCGACGGCGAGCGGCGCACGCACGACGCCTATGCGCATGGCGCCACCACCATCCTGTGCGTGGCGCGCGCCGACTTCCAGAAAATCCTGGCCCAGCACACCGAGCTGTACGAGGCTCTGCTGCGCTTGCAGGCGCGGCGCATCCGCCTGCTGTTCGGCCAGGTGGAGGACCTGAACACGCTGCCCCTGCGCTCGCGCCTGGCCAAGCAGCTCAGCCACCTGGTGCGCAGCTACGGCGTGCCCAGCCTGTCGGCGGACGACGAGGTGCGCATCACGCTGCAACTGGCGCAAGAAGAACTGGCGCAGTTGCTGGGCGCCTCGCGCCAGCGCGTGAACCAGGAGTTGAAGACCATGGAGCGCGAGGGCGTTATCCGCATCGAGCCGGCCGGCCTGGTGGTGCGCGACCGGGCGGCGCTGCTGCGCATCGGCGAGGCAGAGCAATAGCATCACTGAAGGAATCATGAGCAGTACCACCGATCAATTCGTCGGCACCCGTCCCGTCTCCGGCGCGCACGCGTTCGACGTGGGCGCCCTTTCGGCCTGGCTGGAACGGCATCTCGAGGGCTTTGCAGGCCCGCTTTCCGTGGAGATGTTCAAGGGCGGCCAGTCCAACCCCACCTACAAGCTCATCACGCCCGCGCGCAGCTACGTGATGCGCGCCAAGCCCGGCCCGGTCGCCAAGCTGCTACCCTCGGCCCACGCCATCGAGCGCGAGTTCGCGGTGATGACGGGCCTGGCCGGCACCGACGTTCCGGTGGCGCGCATGCATGCCCTGTGCGAGGACGAATCGGTCATCGGCCGCGCCTTCTACGTCATGGAGTGCGTCGAGGGCCGCGTGCTGTGGGAGCAGTCGCTGCCGGGCTTGTCGCCGCCCGAGCGCGGCGCCATCTACGACGAGATGAACCGCGTCATCGCCGCGCTGCACAAGGTGGACTACCAGGCGCGCGGGCTCGGCAACTACGGCAAGCCCGGCAACTACTTCGACCGCCAGATCGGCCGCTGGAGCAAGCAGTACGTCGCCTCGGTGACACAGCCCATCCCCGAGATGGACCGGCTCATCGAGTGGCTGCCGGCGAACATCCCCGCCAGCGCCAAGAGCGACCTCACCAGCATCGTGCACGGGGACTTCCGGCTGGACAACCTCATGTTCCACCCCACCGAGCCGCGCGTGCTGGCGGTGCTGGACTGGGAGTTGTCCACGCTGGGCCACCCGCTGGCCGACTTCAGCTACCACTGCATGTCCTGGCACATCGACGCCGAGCTGTTCCGCGGCATCGGCGGGCTGGACTTGGCCGCGCTGGGCATCCCGAGCGAGGCCGAGTACATCCGCCGCTACTGCGAGCGCACCGGCTTCACCACGCCCGAGGCGCTGGCGCCGGATTGGAGCTTCTACCTGGCCTACAACATGTTCCGCATCGCCGCCATCCTGCAGGGCATCGCCAAGCGGGTGGAAGCCGGCACCGCCTCCAGCGAGCAGGCGCGCGCCAGCGGCGCCCGGGCCCGGCCGATGGCCGAGCTGGCCTGGCGGTTCGCGCAAAAAGCCTAGCGCGCCATCGCCGGCTGCGCCGGCATCCGATCCACTTCATTCCCACCAACCGAGGACGAGACGTCATGGATTTCGATTTCAGCCCCAAAGTCAAGGACATGCAGGCCAAGCTGCTGGCCTTCATGGACCAACACATCTACCCCAACGAGGCCACCTACCTGCGTGAAGTGGCCGAGAACCGCGCCAAGGGCAACGCCTGGATCCCCACCAAGGTCATCGAGGAACTGAAGCCCAAGGCGCGCGCCGCCGGCCTGTGGAACCTGTTCCTGCCGCGCTCGCCGCGCGCGCCCGAGGGCCTGTCGAACCTCGAATACGCGCCGCTGTGCGAAATCATGGGCCGCGTGACCTGGGCGCCCGAGGTGTTCAACTGCGGGGCGCCCGACACCGGCAACATGGAGACCATCGAGCGCTATGGCTCCGAGGCCAACAAGGATGAATGGCTCGAGCCCCTGCTCAAGGGCGAGATCCGCTCGGCCTTCCTGATGACCGAGCCGGCCGTGGCCTCCTCCGACGCCACCAACATCGAATGCTCCATCCGCCGCGAGGGCGACGAGTACGTCATCAACGGCCGCAAGTGGTGGTCCTCCGGCGCTGGCGACCCGCGCTGCGCCATCTACATCGTGATGGGCAAGACCGACCCCGAGGCGCCGCGCCACTCGCAGCAGTCCATGATCCTGGTGCCCTCCAACGCCAAGGGCGTGAAAGTGCTGCGCCCGCTCACGGTGTTCGGCTACGACGACGCGCCGCACGGCCACATGGAAGTGGTGCTGGACAACGTGCGCGTGCCCGCCGGCAACCTGCTCAAGGGTGAGGGCCAGGGCTTCGCCATCGCCCAGGGCCGCCTGGGGCCGGGCCGCATCCACCATTGCATGCGCTCCATCGGTGCGGCCGAGCGCGCGCTGGAAATGATGTGCCAGCGCCTGAACCAGCGCGTGGCCTTCGGCAAGCCCATCTCCACCCAAGGCGTGTGGCGCGAGCGCATCGCCGAGTCGCGCTGCATGATCGAGCAGGCCCGCCTGCTGACGCTGAAAGCCGCCTACATGATGGACACTGCGGGCAACAAGGTGGCGCAAGCCGAGATCGCCATGATCAAGATCGTGGCGCCCAACATGTCCACCCGCATCATCGATTGGGCCATCCAGGCGCACGGCGCCGGCGGCGTGAGCGATGACTTCATCCTGGCCAACAGCTACGCCCACCAGCGCACGCTGCGTCTGGCTGATGGCCCGGACGAGGTGCACCGCAACGCGCTGGCCAAGCTGGAGTTGGCCAAGCACGCCGTGGGCGCCAAGGAAGTGGAGATGCCGATCACGCGCGGCTCCTGAGCACCGGCTTCAAGCCAAATTGGCCTGCATCCCGCACGGAATAAGCACTAAAAGCTATAAATAATATAGCTAAAACAAAGACGCGGTGTCCGCCTGGACACCGCGTCTTTTTGTTTGCGCCTCGCGACCGATGCAGGGCGCTTGCCGGCGCCACAATGCACGCCAGTCCATCGAGACTCTCAAGGAGCGCTGCCGTGATCGATGTCTATTCCTGGCCCACCCCCAATGGCCACAAGGTCCACATCATGCTGGAGGAATGCGGCCTGCCCTACCGCGTCCACGCCATCGACATCGGCAAGGGCGACCAGTTCCAGCCCGACTTCCTGGCCATCAGCCCCAACAACAAGATACCGGCCATCGTCGATCCGGACGGGCCGGACGGCACGCCCATCTCGCTGTTCGAATCCGGCGCCATCCTGCTCTACCTTTCGGCCAAGACCGGGCGCTTGCTGCCCCTCGATACGCGCGGCAAGTACGAAGCGCTGCAGTGGCTCATGTTCCAGATGGGCGGCGTCGGCCCCATGCTCGGGCAGGCGCACCACTTCCGCCTCTACGCGCCCGAGAAGCTGTCCTACGCCATCGACCGCTACACCAGCGAGGCCCGGCGCCTGTACGGCGTGATGGACCGCCGCATCGAGCGCACCGGCGCCTACATGGCCGGCACCGACTACACCGTGGCCGACATCGCCATCTACCCCTGGCTGCGTTCATGGCAGAACCAGGGCATCGACTGGGCCGACTACCCCGCGCTGAAAGATTGGTTCGACCGCATCGACGCGCGCCCCGCCGTGCAGCGCGGCGTGCAGGTGCTGGCCGAGCGGCGCCAGCCGGTGCGCAGCGACGCCGAGAAGGAGGTGCTGTTCGGCAAGACGCAGTACCAGCGCCGCTGACCGCGACCGACTCGCGGGTAGAATGCGCGCTTCGTCGGCGTGTAGCGCAGCCTGGTAGCGCATCTGCTTTGGGAGCAGAGGGTCGCGAGTTCGAATCCCGCCACGCCGACCACCTTCTCCACACCGTCCGCACCCTTGCCTTCCTCAACTGCCCGTAGCTCAGTCGGATAGAGCAACGGCCTTCTAAGCCGTGGGTCGGGGGTTCGACTCCCTCCGGGCAGGCCATCCGCCCTTGTGCCGCAGCAAGCTCAGTCGCGCATCCATTGGTCAATCGTGGCGCGCACGGCCTGCAGCACCGGCGCCTCGGTCCGGCCGGCCAGCGTCACCAAGGCATAGCTGCCGTCGGCCCTGAGCGGCGGGTGCGGCTGCAATTCGACCAATTGGCCCTGGTCGAGCAGTGCCCGCGCCGCGGCCAGTACACCTAGAAAGATCGCGTCGGTCTGGCGCACCGTCTCCAGCAGGTTGCCGATGTTCTCGCACTGCACCGTGACGAAGCGGTCTGGATGGGCGCCGGCGCCGAAGCTCTGGATCAGCTGGCGCGCCGACTCGTCGTTCAAGGGCGTGGCGGCGATCGGATAACGGCTGAGCGCGGCGAAGCCCAGGCTACGCTCGGCCAGCAAGGGATGGCCGCGCCGGCAGCAAAGGCCGGCGCGCATCGGCGGCAGTCCTTCGATGCGCAGGTCGTCCGCGGGCGGCACGGCCCGCGCGTCCACGATCAGAGCGTCCAGGGTACGCGCGCGCAGCGCCTGCAACTGCATCTCCACGGGACCGCTCGAAACCACGACCTTGAGGCGCGGGTGGTGGCGCACCAGGTGGGTCAGCAGCGGCACCGTGAGCACGGCGCCGGGCGTGGCGCCGAGGCCGAGGTGGACGGGCCCGCTCGACCCGTCCTGGTGCAGCTTGGCGCTGCGGCTCAGCTCGGAGGTTTCGAGCACGATGCGGCGCGCGCGCTCGACGACGCCGCGGCCGAAGGGGGTGAGTTCGTTGCGCTTGCCGACACGGTCCACCAGCTTCAGGCCCAGCTCCTCCTCCAGCGCCAGGATGCTGCGGCTGAGCGCGGGCTGCGTCAGGTGCAGTCGCTCGGCGGCGCGGCTGAACGACCCCGTCTCCGCCAACGCAAGCAGGTGATGCAACTGGCCGAGGTTCATCTGCTTCCGGGCATGAATGATTTTTGGTAATTCAAATCAGGAGAAAGATGAATTTTACCTGCCGCCATCCGGGACGTAGACTGCGCTGGACCCAAGGACCGGTGACGAGACGCAGCCGTCCCGCCTCCGCTCGGGTGACCACAATGACTTCCAAACCTGGAGACCTGATGAGACTGATCAAACGACTGTGCGGCCTGTTTGCCGCCCTGCTGTGCACCGCCACGCTGGCCGCCCCGTATCCGACCAAGCCGGTCATGGTGATGGTGCCCTACCCTGCGGGAGGGCCCTCGGACGGCCTGGCGCGCGCCTACACGACCCCGATGCAGGCCAAGCTAGGCCAGCCAATGCTGGTCGAGAACCTGGGCGGGGTCAGCGGCGGCATCGCCGCTCAGAAGGTGCTGGCGGCGCCGGCCGACGGCTACTACCTGTTCCTGGGCTCGCCCAACGAACTGATCGTCTCGCCGCTGGTCAATCCGGCGATCAAGTTCAAGCCGGAGGACTTCCGGCTGGCGCAACTGCTCACCTACGGCTCCTTGATACTGGTGGTACGCAAGGATCTGCCCGCCAACTCCGTGGACGAGTTCGTCGCCCTCGCCCGCAAGTCCAGCGCCGCAAGCAAGCCATTGAGCTATGGCAGCGTCGGCGTGGGCTCGCTCTACCACCTCATCAGCGAACACATGGGGCAGCGCGCAGGCGCCAAACTGACCCACGTCCCTTACAAGGGCGTCGCGCCGCTGCTGCAGGACCTGGGCGGCGGCCAAGTCGATTTCACGATCGTGCCCTTCCAGGCCTCCACCGGCGCGATGGCCGAGCAGGGCCGCTTCAAGATCCTGGCCAGCCTGGGCGCCACCCGTCCGGAATTGCTCAAGCAGTTTCCCACCGTCGGCGAGAGCACGCAGCTCAAGAATTTCGACTTCACGGTCTGGGGTGGCCTCTTCGTCAAGAAGGGCACGCCCGAGGACGCGGTGCAGCGCCTGCACAAGGCCAGCGATGAGTCCAGGGCAGATGGGGGCGTGCGCGCGTATGGCGAAGCGCAGAGCCTGCTGGAGACGCCGAGGATGTCCCCGCAGGAGCTCACGAAGTTCTTCGAGGCCGAAACCGGGCGCTACCGCACGCTGGCCAAGTCGGTCGGCGTGCAAGCCCAATAGCAAGGCGTCACCCCATGTCACATCATCTTGAGTACATGCATCGGCACGCACAGGAGTTCGTGCGCATCCGCCAGGACATCCACCAGCACCCGGAGCTGGGTTACGAGGAGCACCGCACCAGCGAACTGGTCGCACGCCAGTTGGCGCAATGGGGCTACGAGGTCGAGCGTGGCCTCGGCGGCACCGGCGTCGTGGGGCGCCTCCAGCGGGGCGAAGGCCGGCGCCGGCTCGGCATCCGCGCCGACATGGACGCGCTGCCGATCCACGAGGCCACGGGCCTGGACTACGAGAGCCGCCACGCCGGCGTGATGCACGCCTGCGGCCACGACGGCCATACCGCCATGCTGCTGGCCGCGGCCCGCTACCTGGCGCAGGAAGGCCGCTTCTCGGGCACGCTGAACCTGATCTTCCAGCCCGCGGAGGAAAGCCTGGGCGGCGCCAAGCGCATGCTGGACGAGGGCTTGTTCGACAAGTACCCCTGCGACGCCATCTTCGCGATGCACAACATGCCGGGCCATCCGCAGGGCCGGCTGGTGTTCCGCGACGGCGCCGCCATGGCCTCGTCCGAGCACGTGAAAATCACACTGACCGGCGTCGGCGGACACGGCGCGCTGCCGCACGAGACCCGCGACCCGGTGGTCGCGGCGGCCAGCATCGTGATGGCCCTGCAGACCGTGGTGTCGCGCAACGTCGACCCGCTGAAGATGGCGGTGGTGAGCGTGGGCTCCCTGCACGCCGGCAGCGCCAACAACATCATCCCGCAAAGCGCGACGCTGGAACTCTCGGTGCGTGCGCTCGACCGCGAGGTGCGCGACCTGCTCGAACAGCGCATCCGCGCCTTGGTGACCGCGCAGGCCGAGAGCTTCGGCGTGCAGGCCGAACTGGACTATCGGCGCAACTACCCCGTGCTCGTCAACACGGTGGCGGAAACCGACTTTGCCCGCGCGGTGGGGGTCGAACTGCTGGGGCCCGATCTGGTCACGCTTCATGGCCCGGCGGTATCGGGCAGCGAGGACTTCGCCTACATGCTCGAGCAGCGGCCCGGCTGCTACCTCCTGATCGGCAACGGCGCGGGCGACAGTGCGGGCGCCTGCATGGTGCACAACCCCGGCTACAACTTCAACGACGACAACGTCGCCGTCGGCGCGGCCTACTGGGCGTGCTTGGCCGAACGCTTCCTGAGCGAGGAGCAGCCCGCCACGGCAGCCTGAAGCCGCGCGGCCGGGGCCGTCAGAACGGCTCGCGGCCCGCCATGCGCGCCCGCACGCGCAGGTCGGGCCCGATGTGGTCCACGGCTCGCCACTCCAGGCGCGTGCCTTGCGCCAGCTCGGCCAGCGGTCCGAGCGCCGCGATGCCCTGCCCTTCCCCCAACAGCAGGGGCGCCTGGTAGAGCAGCAGCTCGTCCACCAGCCCCTCGCGCAGCAGGGAGCCGTTGAGCTTGTGGCCGGCCTCGACGTGGACCTCGTTGACCTCGCGCCGCGCCAGATCCCGCAGCATGGCCGTCAGGTCCACCTTGCCGCGCGCATCGGGCAGCGCCACCACCTCGGCACCGCGCTCCGCCAAGGGCTGCTGGCGCGCCGCATCCGTCTGCGCCGTGTAGATCAGCAACGGGCGCGGCACGGCGCCCCACAGGCGGGCGCCCAGCGGCGTTTCCAGACGGCTGTCGATGATCACCAGCATCGGCTGGCGCGTGGCGCCGGGTAGCCGCACGTCCAGGCGCGGATCGTCCTGCAGCACCGTGCCGATGCCGGTCAGCACCGCGCAGGCGCGCGCGCGCCAGGCGTGGCCGTCCTCGCGCGCGGCGTCCGAGGTGATCCATTGGCTCGCGCCGTTGGGCAGCGCCGTGCGGCCATCGAGCGAGCTGGCCGCTTTCATGCGCACCCAAGGCTGGCCGCGCCGCATGCGGCTGAAGAAGCCGATGTTGAGTTCACGCGACGGCTCGGCGCCCAGCCCCACCTCGACCACGACGCCAGCGGCCCGCAGGCGCGCGAAGCCCTGCCCCGCCACGCGCGGATTCGGATCCTCGACGGCGGCCACGACCTTGTGCACGCCGGCGGCCACGAGCGCGTCGCAGCAAGGCCCCGTGCGGCCCTGATGCGAGCACGGCTCCAGCGTGACGTAGGCGGTCGCCCCCGTGATCGAGTGCCCCTGCCGCGCCGCATCCCGCAAGGCCATGACTTCGGCATGCGCCTGGCCGACGGCCTGGGTGTGGCCCTCGCCGATCACCGATCCGTCGGTACCGACCAGCACGCAGCCCACCGCCGGGTTGGGCGGGCAAACCAGCCGCGCCCGCCCGGCCTGGGCCAGTGCCAGGCGCATGAATTCGTCAACGGCAGCAGACGCCATGGGGTAACCGCCCATCCACTCGCTAAAGCGACAAAGAAAAACGGGTTACGGCTTGCGCGCGTAACCCGTTCAATTTTTGGCGGAGTGGACGGGACTCGAACCCGCGACCCCCGGCGTGACAGGCCGGTATTCTAACCAACTGAACTACCACTCCTGGCAGACAGCTTTTGCGCTCTTGCGAGCCAAGTGCTGCGAACTTGGCGACCCTACGGGGATTCGAACCCCGGTACTCACCGTGAAAGGGTGATGTCCTAGGCCTCTAGACGATAGGGTCAAAACCTTGGAACTGATCCGACTCGACAGTTTGAGATGGTGGAGGTAAACGGGATCGAACCGATGACCTCTTGCATGCCATGCAAGCGCTCTCCCAGCTGAGCTATACCCCCTCTCGGGCGTCGAGCCTCGAATTATATGTCGAATTTCAAGCCAGGCGCAATCGCTGGATGACTTTTTCGCGTTCGACCAACGCCAGCACGGCGTCCAGCGAGGGCGTCTGCGGTGTGCCCAGCACCAGCACGCGCACGGGCATGGCCAGCTGCGGCATCTTGAGCTGGTGCGCGGCCAGGGTGTCCTTGAGGGCGGCGCCGATGGCGGCGGCGGTCCATTCCACGTCGGCCAGCTTGTCGGCCAGCGTGGCGATCGCCGGCTTGACGGCCTCGGTCACGTGCTTGGCCAAGTCCTCGGCGGTGGGGCTCACCTCGGCGTAGAACGCCTGCGCCCAGTCGGCCAGCGCCACGGTGGTGTCGCAGCGGTCCTTGAACAGGCCGCAGATGGCGGGCAGGCGCGCGTCGGCGGTGACGCCGCGCCGAGCGAGCTGCCCGGCCACCAAGGGGACGAGCGCCGCGTCGTCCATGGCCTTCAGGTGCTGGGCGTTGACCCAGCGCAGCTTGGCTTCGTCGAACTGCGCGGCGCTGCGGCCCAGGTGGTCGAGGTTGAACCACTGCAGGAACTGCTCGCGCGAGAAGATCTCGTCGTCGCCGTGGCTCCAGCCCAGGCGCGCCAGGTAGTTGACCATGGCGTCGGGCAAGAAGCCCTCATCGCGGTACTGCGTGACGGGTTTGGCGCCGTTGCGCTTGCTCATCTTCTCGCCCTGCTCGTTGAGCACGGTGGGCAGGTGGGCGTAAATGGGCGGCTCCTGGCCCAGGGCGCGAAAGATGTTGATCTGCCGCGGCGTGTTGTTGACGTGGTCGTCGCCGCGGATGACGTGGGTAATGGCCATGTCGATGTCGTCCACCACCACGCAGAAGTTGTAGGTGGGCGTGCCGTCGGGCCGCGCGATGACGAGGTCGTCCAGCTCGTCGTTGCTGATCTCGATGCGGCCCTTGACCTTGTCGTCCCAGGCCACCACGCCGCCCTGCGGGTTCCTGAAGCGCAGCACGGGCTGCACGCCGGCGGGGACGGGCGGCAGCGTCTTGCCGGGCTCGGGGCGCCAGGTACCGTCGTAGCGCGGCTTCTGCTTGGCGGCCATCTGGCGCTCGCGCAGGGCGTCCAGTTCGGCCACGCTCATGTAGCAGGGGTAGACCTGGCCGGCGGCCTGCAGGTCGGCCAGCACCGCCTTGTAGCGGTCCATGCGCTGCATCTGGTAGTACGGGCCTTCGTCGTGGTCCAGGCCCAGCCAGGCCATGCCTTCGAGGATGACGTCCACGGCGGCCTGGGTGGAGCGTTCGAGATCGGTGTCCTCGATGCGCAGGATGAAGTCGCCGCCGGTGGAGCGCGCGAAGGCCCAGGGGTACAGGGCCGAGCGGATGTTGCCCAGGTGGATGAAGCCGGTGGGCGAGGGGGCGAAGCGGGTGCGCGTGCGTGCGGGGGGTGCAGCGGTCATTTTCGAATCAAATTGGCCTCAGGTCGGCGTGAGAACTACGCCGACAGCTATCAAAATAATAGTTCAGGCGATGCCGTGCAGACTCTGGAGCCCGCGCGCCAGGTCGGCCTGCACGTCGCCCGGGTGCTCCAGCCCCACGGCCACGCGGATCACGCCCTGGCTGACGCCGGCGGCCAGGCGCTGCGCCTCGGTCAAGCGGCCGTGCGAGGTGGTGGCCGGATGGCTGACGATGGTCTTGGTGTCGCCCAGGTTGGTGGCGATGGACAGCAGCCGGCAACTGTCGATGACGTGAAAGGCCCTGGCGCGCGCCGCCTCGGGGCTGCCTGCCGCCAGCTCGAAGGTCACCACGCCGCCGCCCAGGCCGTTCATCTGCCGCATGGCCAATTCATGCTGCGGGTGCGAGGGCAAGGCCGGGTAGTACACGCGCGCCACCTGCGGCTGCGCCTCCAGCCAGCGCGCCACGGCGAGCGTGTGCTCGCAGTGGGCCTTGACGCGCACGGCCAGCGTTTCCAGGCCCTTGAGCACCACCCAGGCGTTGAAGGGCGACAGCACCATGCCGGCGGTGCGCACGATGGGCGCGAACTTCTCGGTGATGAGCTGGGCGCTACCACACAGCGCGCCGGCCATCACGCGGCCCTGGCCGTCGAGGTACTTGGTGCCGGAGTGCATGACGATGTCGGCGCCCAGCTCGGCCGGCTTTTGCAGCACCGGGGTGGCGAAGGCATTGTCTACCGCCAGCAGCGCGCCGGCGGTGTGCGCGATCTCGGCCAGCGCGGCGATGTCGCACACCTCGGTGAGCGGGTTGGTGGGCGTTTCGGCGAACAGCAGCTTGGTGTTGGGCTGCACGGCGGCGCGCCACTCGCCCACGTCGGTCTGCGACACCTGCGTGGTCTGCACGCCGAACTTGGCGAATTCCTTGGAGAACAGGTTGAGCGTGGAGCCGAACATGGAGCGCGAGATCACCACGTGGTCGCCGGCCTTGAGCAGCCCCATGATCATCAGCAGGATGGCCCCCATGCCGCTGGACGCGGCGATGGCGGCCTCGGTGCCCTCCATGGCGGCCAGGCGCCGCTCGAAGCTGGTCACGGTGGGGTTGGACGTGCGCGCGTAGGTGTAGCCCTGGCCGCTGGCGAAGCGCTCGGCCGAGGTGGCCGAGTCGGGCTGCACGAAACCGCTGGTGAGGTACAGCGCCTCGGAGTTCTCGCCGTACTGGCTGCGGTCGATGGCGACGCGCACGGCCAGCGTGTCGGGGTGCAAGCCTTCGGGCAGGTCGCGGGAAGGGGTAGGCGGGTTGGCCATGACGAAAAAAGCAGGTGGTGGTGGGGGGGGGTCGATGAGTGAATTCAGGCGCGCGCCGACTCTTCTTCGTCGTGCACGTTGACGCGCTGCTGGTTCAGGCGCGCGATGTCGCCATCGGTGATGTCGCCGGTCACGTAGACGCCGTCGAAGCAGGAGGCATCGAAGTTGTGCACCTGCGGGTTGAGCTGTCCCACGGCGCGCTTCATGGCGTCCACGTCCTGGTAGATCAGCGCGTCGGCGCCGATGATCTGGCGGATTTCCTCCACGCTGCGGCCATGCGCGACCAGTTCTTCCTTGGTCGGCATGTCGATGCCGTACACGTTGGGAAAGCGCACCGGCGGCGCGGCGCTGGCCATGTAGACCCTGCGCGCGCCGGCCTCGCGCGCCATCTGCACGATCTCCTTGCTGGTGGTGCCGCGCACGATGGAGTCGTCCACCAGCAGCACGTTGCGGCCGGCGAACTCGCTGGCGATGGCGTTGAGCTTCTGCCGCACCGATTTCTTGCGCACGGCCTGCCCCGGCATGATGAAGGTGCGGCCCACGTAGCGGTTCTTGACGAAGCCCTCGCGGTAGGGCTTGCCGATCAAGTGCGCCAGCTCGGTGGCGCTGGGACGGCTGGATTCGGGGATGGGGATCACCACGTCGATCTGGTCGGGTGGCACCATGGAGACCACCCGCTTGGCCAGCGTCTCGCCCAGATTCAGCCGCGCCTGGTAGACCGAGATGCCGTCCACCACCGAATCCGGCCGCGCCAGGTACACGTATTCGAAGATGCAGGGCGACAGTTGCGACCGCGCTGCGCACTGGCGCGCGTGCACGGTGCCCTCCAGCGTGACGAACAGCGCCTCGCCCGGCGCCACGTCGCGCTCCGGCGTGTGGCCCGTACCCTCCAGCGCGACGGTCTCGCTGGCCACCATCACCGCGCCGTCGGCGCCGCGGCCAAAGCACAGCGGCCGGATGCCGAACGGATCGCGGAAAGCCAGCATGCCGCGCCCGGCGATGTGCACGATCACGGCGTAGGAGCCGCGCACGCGCCGGTGCACGCCGGCCACGGCGGCGAACACCTCCTCGGGGCCCAGCGCGGCGCCGCGCGTGGCCTTCTCCAGCTCGTGCGCCAGCACGCCCAGCAGCACCTCGGAATCGCTTTCGGTGTTGATGTGGCGGTGGTCGGTGGAATAAAGCTCGGCCTTCAGCGCCTGCGCGTTGGTCAGGTTGCCGTTGTGCACCAGCACGATGCCGAAAGGCGCGCTGGCGTAGAAGGGTTGGGCCTCTTCCTCGCTGTAGGCGTTGCCGGCCGTGGGATAACGCACCTGGCCCAGGCCACTGGCGCCCGGCAGCGCGCGCATGTTGCGCGTGCGGAAGATGTCGCGCACCATGCCCCTGGCCTTGTGCATGAAGAACTTGCGATCCTGCTGGGTCACGATGCCGGCGGCATCCTGGCCGCGGTGCTGCAGCAGCAGCAGCGCGTCATAGATGAGCTGGTTGACGGGGGCGTTGCTGACGACGCCGACGATGCCACACATGGTTGGGGGTGTCCTGCGAGAGGAAGGTTGGGATCAATCCCGGATTGTCAGGCCGAAAGGTATCTGCCGAAAGCCTCGGGCAGCAGCGGCTGCAGTTGCAGCAGGGCCATGTGCAGCCATTGCACGCTGGCCGATTCGCGCCACCACGCCGCCTGGCCGACCGGCGTCATGCCGGCGAGCGCCGCCACGGCCAGCAGCAGCAACACGCCGCGCAGCACGCCGAAGGCGGCGCCAAAGATCCGGTCCACCGGCCGCATGCCCAGCGCCTTGGCGGCATGGCGCGCGGCCCAGGCCAGCATGCCGCCCAGGAACGCCACGGCGATGAACACCAGCACGAAGCCCGCCGCGTAGCGCACGCCCTGGGGCGAATCGCCCATCGGTAGCCATCGGCCCACGACGTCGGCCGACCAGCGCGCGGTCAGGTAGGCGCACACCCAGCCCACGACCGCCAGCGCCTCGTACAGCAGGCCGCGCCAGGCGCCCAGCAGCAGCGACGCCACCAGCACCCCCAGGCAGATCCAGTCGACGGCGGACACGGGCCACCCGTTCAGCCGACCATGGCGCAGCGCGCCACCCACAGCCCATGGAGCCCACGAAGCCCACGAAGCCCAAAGAGTCGAATGGCCGCAGAGCAGGCCACGCCAGTGCACCCGTGGCCGGGGTCCCCCCGGCCAGTGGGTGCGCCCCCTCGAGGGGGGAGGCGAAACATCGCGCAGCGAGTGGAGCCACGGGGGTGGGTCATGTCAGAGCGCGTAGATGCCGCCCGTCAGCCCGGCCTTCTGGAGCGCGGCCGCCGCCTTCTCGGCCTCGGCGCGGGTGGCGTAGGGGCCCGCGCGCACGCGGGTGCGCTTGCCTTCCTTGGTGTCCACCACCTGGACGTAGGTCTTCAGGCCCGCACGCTCGGCCTGCTGGCGCGCCTCGCGCACCTTCTCGGCCTCGGCGAAGGCGCCGATCTGCACGATGAAGCGGCCGGAGTCGGCAGCGCCATCCACGGGTTTGTCGGCGGGTTTGTCGGCACGGCGCCCTTCGAGCGCGGCACGCGCGCGCGCCGCCTCCTCGCGCTTGGCGCGGGCGTCGGCTTCACGCCGGGCCCGCACCTCCTCGTCACGCCTGGCCCTGGCCTCTTCCTCGCGCTTCGCGCGGGCGGCCGCCTCCGCCTGGGCAGCGCTCTCGGTGCGGGCATCGGACTTGTCGGCCGGCCTGGACGCGGCAGCGGCACCGTGGCTGGCGGGCGCCACCATTTCTTCCTTGTCGTCCAGGCTGGACGCCGCCGGCACGCTGGTGCCCCGGGCAGGCTCGGGAATGCGCAGCGGCCGGGCGCCGTCGCGGTCGGGGATGGTGATGGGGGCGTTGACCGCCACCGGGCGCGGCTGGGTGTCGAACAGCAGCGGAAAACCGATGATCGCAGCCAGCACCAGCACGGCGGCGCCGATCAGGCGGTGGCGCGCGCGGCGGCGCAGGCTTTCGATGGTCTCGGCGGGGCCGCCGGCAGCGGATTCATCGGCGCGGGTGCGCGCCGCGGGCTGTGACTGGCCGCTCTGGCGGAACTTGAAAAATGCCATGGATTCCTGGGTCAGCCGCCAGCGTCCCGGCCGGGGGCACCGGCATGCAGGCGCGGAATGCCGTGTTCGAGCACGCCGCCGACGGTGTAGAACGATCCGAAGCAGACGATTCTATCAGTCGCCCCCGCGCGGCCAGCCGCCGCGTCCAGCGCCTCCCGGGGGCTGGCGAACACCTCGGAGGACGCGTCCTGGCGCCGCGTGGCGGCGCGCCACGCCGCCTGCAGCGCCCGCCCCGGCGCGGCGCGCGGGGTGGGCAGGTCGGTGAAGTACCAGTGGTCGACCAACGGGTCCATGCGCGCCAGCATGGGCGCCAGGTCCTTGTCCGCCATGGCGCCGAAGACGGCGTGCGTGGCGGGATAGAAGCCCATCGCGTCCAGGTTGAGCGCCAGCGCCGCCACCGAGTGGGGGTTGTGCGCCACGTCCAGCACCAGCGCCGGCTGGCCGGGCACGACCTGGAAGCGCCCCGGCAATTCCACCAGCGCCAGGCCGTTGCGCACCGCCTGCGCGGTCACGGGCAGGCGCGGGCGCAGCGCCTCCAGCGCCGCCAGCACGCCCGAGGCGTTGACGAGCTGATTGGCGCCGCGCAGCGCCGGGTAGGCCAGCCCGCTGTAGCGGCGGCCGCGCCCGGCCCAGGCCCACTGCTGCGGGTCGCCGCGGTAGTTGAAATCGTGCCCCAGGCGCCACAGGTCGGCGCCGATCTCCAGCGCGCGGTCGGTCACGCTCCGCGGCGGCACCGGGTCGCTGACGATGGCGGGCCTGCCGGTGCGCAGGATGCCGGCCTTCTCCAGCCCGATCTGCTCGCGCGTGTCGCCCAACAGCTCGGCGTGGTCGATGTCGATGCTGGTGATGATGGCGCAGTCGGTGTCGATGATGTTCACCGCGTCCAGCCGGCCGCCCAGGCCCACCTCCAGGATCGCGGCGTCCAGGCCGGCGCGCGCCAGCACGTCGAGGATCGCCAGCGTGGTGAACTCGAAGTAAGTCAAGGAGATTTCGCCCCTGGCCCGCTCCACGCTTTCGAAAGACGCTATTAATTCAGAAGCGTCCACGGCCTGCCCGCGGACCCGGCAGCGCTCCTCGAAGCGCACCAGGTGCGGCGAGGTGTAGGCGCCGGTGCGGTAGCCTGCCGCCGCCAGGATCGACTCCAGCATGGCGCAGGTGGAGCCCTTGCCGTTGGTGCCGGCCACGGTGAACACCGGGCAGTCCAGGCGCAGACCCATGCGGGTGGCCACGGCGCGCACGCGATCCAGGCCCAGTTCGATCGCCGCCGGGTGCAGCCGCTCGCAGTGCGCGAGCCATTCGTCAAGCGTTTTCATCACGATGCGGATTGTCACCGCAACGCACCGGACGCATGGCATCATCGCCCGCCATGGCAACGCCCTCCCTCACCCTCTACGGCATTCCCAACTGCGACACCGTCAAGAAGGCGCGAGCGTGGCTGGCCGGGCACGGCGTGGAGGCACGCTTGCACGACTTCAAGAAAGACGGCGTGCCGCCCGAGCACCTGCGGCGCTGGATCGACGCCGTGGGCTGGGACAAGGTGCTGAACCGCCAGGGCACCACCTGGCGCCGGCTCGATCCCGCCGCGCAGGCCGCCGTCGCGGACGCCGGCAGCGCCGCGGCCTTGTTGCTGGCGCAGCCCAGCACCATCAAGCGCCCGGTGGTGGAATGGCCGGACGGCGCCGTCAGCGTGGGTTTCTCGGCCGACGACTGGCAGCGGCGCCTGCGCGCCTGAGAAGCCGACGCGATGGGGCACTGGCTGTCGCAGTGGACCTTGCTGGGTGTGCCCCTGACCACCTGGCTGATCGGGCTCTGGACCGTCTCCAGCATCTTCCTCACCACCTGGGTCATCCTGCAGCGCCGCGCGCCGGTGTCCACGCTGGCGTGGATCATGCTGCTCAACCTGATGCCGGTGGTGGGCGTGATCATCTACGCCTACTTCGGACCGCAACGCGTCAAGCGCCAGCGCCTGCGGCGCTGGCACACCCGCGCCGCCCTGATGTCGCAGGCGGACATGCGGGCGCTGCGCGCCGACCGCCCCGAGCCGCCCCTCTGGGCCCTGCAGCACGCCCGGCTGATCGAGCAGTCCTGCGGCCTGCCGCCCTCGAGCTGCCAGCACCTGGCGCTGCTGACGAACGGCGGCGCCACGCTGGACGCGCTGCTGCGCGAGATCGGCCAGGCCCGCGCGCACATCCATCTGGAGTACTACATCTTCGAGCCCGACACCACCGGCCAGGCGGTGCTGCGGGCGCTCACCGAGCGGGCGCGCGCCGGCGTGCGCGTGCGGCTGCTGGTGGACGCCATCGGCTCGCCGCGCCTGAGCAGCCGGCGCGGACAGGAGCACTTGGCCGACTACCTGGCCGCCGGCGGCCAGTTCGCGGTGTTCCACCCGACACGACTGGACCGCATCCGCCCGCTCGTCAACCTGCGCACGCACCGCAAGATCGCCGTCTTCGACGGTGCCACCGGCATGCTGGGCGGCATCAACGTCACCGACGACGAGAACGAGCGCGTGCTGCCCGACACCGCCTACCGCGACACGCACCTGCTGATGCGCGGCGGCGCGGTGCGCTGGCTGCAGTACCTCTTCCTGCAGGACTGGACCTATGCCGGCGGCAGCCCCGCGCAGGACGAAGACCTGCTCCCGGCCGAGGCGGCCCCCGCCACGCCGGGCGTGCCTGTGCAGATCGTCGCCTCCGGCCCCGACAACGACGGCGAGGCCATCCACCGCGCCATGATCGACGCCCTGGGCATGGCGCGCGAGCGCATCTGGCTGGCCACGCCCTACTTCGTGCCCACCGAGCCGGCGTGGACGGCGCTGACCAACGCCGCGCTGCGCGGCGTGCAGGTCAAGCTCATCGTGCCGTACCGGAGCGACTCGATGATCGTCACCGCCGCCGCGCGCTCGTACTACAAGGAGCTGCAGGAGGCCGGCGTGCTGGTGTTCGAATACCACAGCCGCATGTACCACGCCAAGACGCTGGTGGTGGACAGGCACTACGCCATGGTCGGCAGCGCCAACTTCGACAACCGCAGCTTCCGCCTCAACTTCGAGGTCGCGGCGGCGGTGTTCGACCGCGGCTTCAACCACCAACTGGCCGAGGCGTTCGACGCCGATCTCTCGCACTGCCAGTTGGTGCCCAAGGACCGCCCGGTGCCGCCGCACCAGCGGCTGTTCGAGGCCGTGGCGCGGCTGGCCTCGCCCCTGCTCTGAGATCCAGGCGTGCTGCCTACAATCGCCGCAGCATCAACCGGAGACCGCCCATGGACGCCCAAGCCACCCCGCTGGCCCTGCTGAAGGACCCTACCCTGCTCAAGACCGACGGCCTCGTCAACGGCAAGTGGGTCAAGGGCAGGCAGCGCTTCGACGTCATCGACCCCGCCACCGGCCGCAAACTGGCCGACGTGGCCGACCTGGGCGCCAAGGAGGCCAAGGCCGCCATCGCCGCCGCCAACGACGCCTGGCCGGCCTGGCGCGGGCTGACGGCCAAGCAGCGCCACGCCATCCTGATGAAGTGGTTCCACCTGCTGATGGCGCACCAGGACGACCTGGGCCGCCTCATGACCGCCGAGCAGGGCAAGCCCCTGCCCGAGGCCAAGGGCGAGGTCGCCTACGGCGCCAGCTTCGTCGAGTGGTTCGCCGAGGAGGCCAAGCGCGTGCACGGCCAGACCCTGCCCACCTTCGACAACAACAAGCGCCTGGCGGTCATCAAGCAGCCCATCGGCGTGTGCGCCGCCATCACGCCCTGGAACTTCCCGCTGGCCATGATCACGCGCAAGGTGGCGCCCGCCCTCGCCGCCGGCTGCCCCGTGGTCATCAAGCCGGCCGAGCTGACGCCGCTGACGGCCCTGGCCGCCGCCGAACTGGCGGTGCGCGCCGGCGTGCCCGCCGGCGTCATCAACGTGGTCCCCGGCACCGACGCCGCCGCCATCGGCCGCGTGCTGTGCGAGAGCGACGTCGTGCGCCACCTCTCCTTCACCGGCTCCACCGAGGTCGGCCGCCTCCTGATGGCGCAGTGCGCGCCCACCGTGAAGAAGCTGGCGCTGGAGCTGGGCGGCAACGCGCCCTTCATCGTGTTCGACGACGCCGACCTCGACAGCGCCGTCGAGGGCGCCATGGCCAGCAAGTACCGCAACGCCGGCCAGACCTGCGTGTGCGCCAACCGCCTGTACGTGCAGGACGGCGTGTACGACGCCTTCGTCAGGAAGTTCGCCGCCAGCGTCAAGGCCATGAAGGTCGGCAACGGCTTCGACGAGGGCGTGGCGCAGGGCCCGCTGATCGAGAGCGCCGCCGTCGCCAAGGTGGAAAAGCACGTCAAGGACGCCGTCAAAAAGGGCGGCAAGATCGTCACCGGCGGCAAGCGGCTCAAGGGCCAGTTCTTCGAACCCACCGTCATCTCCGGCGCCACCGCCGCCATGCTGGTGGCGCGCGAGGAAACCTTCGGCCCCCTGGCCCCCGTGTTCCGTTTCCAGACCGAGCAGGAAGCCATCGACGCGGCCAACGCCACCGAGTTCGGCCTGGCCAGCTACTTCTACGCGCGCGACATCGGCCGCATCACCCGCGTGAGCGAGGGCCTCGAATACGGCATGGTCGGCATCAACACCGGCATCTTCTCCACCGAGCACGTGCCCTTCGGCGGCGTCAAGCAAAGCGGCCTGGGACGCGAGGGCTCCACGCACGGCATCGAGGAATACCTGGAGATGAAGTACTTGTGCGTGGGGGACGTGCTGAAGTAGCCGGCGATGCGGGACGTTTTCAAGTAAAAAGTGCCTGTAGCCCGCACCAATACTTCGCCAAAAGCTATTAAATATATAGCACCAAAGCCACTTCGCCCCCCTGGACGCCCTGCCGAAGCGGCCCCCTGCCCCATGATCATCCGCTCGCGCCCGCACTGGCTGCGCATGCTGTTCGTCCTGCGCGGTTCGGTCCTGCCCATCATCGCGCCGCAGTTGTTGGGCATCACCGCCTTCGCCATCCTCGTCACCGCGCTGCACGGCCGTCTGTTCGCGTGGAAGATCCCGCTCAACTTCGTGCCGTTCTCGCTCATCGGCCTGACGCTGGCCATCTTCCTGGGGTTCCGCAACAGCACCAGCTACGCGCGCTACTGGGAGGCCCGCACGCTGTGGGGCGCGCTGCTCAACGACACGCGCACGCTGGTGCGGCAGGCGCTGACGCTGACCGACTCGCGGCCGGACGTCGCGCTGCTGGCCACGCGGCTGATCGCCTTCGTGCATGCCCTGCGCCACCAGTTGCGCCAGACCGATCCGGCCGCCGACTTCGAGCGCCTGCTCCCGCCCGGCGACTGCGCCCGCCTGCGACCCGCGCGCTACAAGCCGGCCCTGCTGCTGCTGATGGCCGGCGAATGGCTGCAAGGCCGCCGCCAGGCCGAGCAACTGCCGCCGGCCCTGGTGCAGGCCATGGAGGCGCCGCTCGGCCGCCTGACCGACGCCCTGGGCGGCTGCGAGCGCCTGGCCGGCACGCCGATCCCGTTCACCTACGCCGTCATCATCCACCGCACCATCTACCTGTACTGCGTGCTGCTGCCCTTCGGGCTGGTCGATTCCATCGGGCCGATGACCCCGGTCATCGTCGCCTTCATCGCCTACACCTTCTTCGCGCTGGAGGCGCTCTCCGCGGAGATCGAGGAGCCCTTCGGCACCGAGCCCAACGACCTCGCCCTCGACGCCATGTCGGCCACCATCGAAGCCACCCTGCGCGAGATGATGGGCGAAACCCTGCCGCCGCCGCGCAGCCTGGGGCCGGACGAGTTCATGCTGACCTGAGCGCGCGTGGCGGCGCGGCCCGCAGCCGCCCTCGGGGGGGGGCGTGGTTCCTAGAATGGACGCCACAACCACCAAGAGACAACGCCCATGACCGCCTCCCGCCCCAACCGCCGCCAGTTCACGCTCGCCGCCGGCGCCACCCTCGCCGCGCCGGCCTTCGCCCAGTCCGGCTGGCCGGCCAAGCCGGTGCGCATCGTCGTGCCGTACACGCCCGGCGGCTTCACCGACCAGATGGCGCGGCTGGTGCAGGCCGGGCTGACGCAGCGCCTCGGCCAGCCGGTCATCATCGACAACAAGCCGGGCGCCAACAGCCTGATCGGCGTCGACGCGGTGGCCAAGGCCGCGCCGGACGGCCAGACCTTCGGCGTGGTGATCGCCGCCTACGCCGCCAACACCACGCTGTACCCCAAACTGCCCTACGACCCGGCCAAGGACCTGCTCGGCGTCTCGCTGCTGGGCGTCTCGCCGCTGGTCGCGGCGGTGAACAACGACGCGCCCTTCAAGACAGCCAAGGAAGTGATCGCCCACGCCAAGGCGAATCCGGGCAAGGTGAGCTTCGGCTCCTCGGGCAACGGCTCGGCGGCGCACCTGACCACCGAGCTGTGGAAAGCGCTTACCGGCACCTACATGATCCACATCCCCTACCGCGGCGCGGCGCCCGCGCTGGCCGACCTGATGGGCGGGCAGATCCAGCTCTTCTTCGACGCGGCGACCGGCCTCATCAACCAGGGCAAGGCGGGCAAGGTGGGTCTCATCGGCGTGGCGGGCGACCGGCGCCTGCCGGTGCTGCCGGACGTGCCCACCTTCATCGAGCAGGGGTTCGCCGGCTTCACCGGCAGCACCTGGGCCGGGGTACTGGCGCCGGCGGGCACGCCGCGCGAGATCGTGCAGCGCCTGTCCAGCGAGCTGGCGGCCATCATCCGCGCGCCCGAGATCCGCGCTCGGCTCGACGCCATGGGCGTGGTGCCGTCCGGCTCCACGCCGCAGGAGTTCGATGCCTTCATCGCCAGCGAGACGGCCAAGTGGGGCAAGGTGATCCGCGCCGCGGGCGTCAAGGCCGTGTGAGGACGGCGCGCGACGCGATGCCCCAACCTGAAGCGCCCGGCTGGCAGGTGGCGTGCCTGTGCGCGCAGTGGTGCGACGCCTGCCGGCAGTACCGCCCGGCCTACGACGCATTGAGGGCGCAGTTCCCCGGCGTCCGGTTCGCCTGGGTGGACATCGAGGACGAGGCACAGGCGCTGGGCGAGCTGGACATCGAAACCTTCCCCACCCTCTTGATCGGCCATGGCGCGCAGGCCATGTTCCTCGGCCCACTGCAGCCCCAGGCCGCGGTGCTGCGGCGCCTGCTCGCGCGCTTCGCCCAGCAGGCACCGGCGCCCTTGCCTGCCGGGCATGAAGCGCACGCCCTGCTCCAGCGTGTGCAGGCTCTGCCCGCGCCCGGTGATCGGTCCGGCTGAGCGGCTTCCACGCCCTGCCGGACCCCGCCTTCCGGACGCCCGAGCAAGAACCCCGGACACCCGCGCATGGCCCATTCGCGCCGCTGTTTCCACAATCCCGCCATACCCTCAACACGGAAAGGCGGCCCCCATGGAAAACATCGAGACGGACTATTTGGTGATCGGCACCGGCGCCATGGGCATGGCCTTCGCCGACGCGCTGTTCGATCTGAGCGACGACGCGCACATCACGCTGGTGGACCGGCACCACCGGCCCGGCGGCCACTGGAACGACGCCTATCCGTTCGTGCGCCTGCACCAGCCTTCGGCGTTCTACGGCCTCAACGCGCAGCCCCTGGGCGGCGATGCCATCGACACGACGGGCGCGAACCAGGGCCTCGCCGAGATGGCCACGGGCCAGGCGGTGCTGGACCATTTCGAGCAGGCGCTGCGCCGCAAGCTGCTGCCTTCGGGGCGGATGCGCTTTGTGGCGATGGCGGAGCACGCGGGCGCGGACGCGCAGGGGCGGCCGGTGCTGCGCTCACTGCTCGATGGCGGTGAAACCGCGGTGACGGTGCGGCGCAAGCGGGTGCACGCCACGCTCACGGGCACGCAGGTGCCCGCCACGCGCCCGCCGCGCTACGCCGTGTCGGCCGGGGTGCGCTGCGTGCCGCCCAACGCCTTGCCCGGCATTGCCCGGCATTGCCCGGCCCCACCCGCGCTACACCGTGGTGGGCGCGGGCAAGACGGGCATGGACGCGTGCCTGTGGCTGCTGCAGAACGGCACCGACCCCGCGCGCATCCGCTGGGTGGTTCCCCATGACGCCTGGTTCATCGACCGCGCCAACGTGCAGCCCGGCGTGGCGCAGTTGCCGCGCTTCTTCGGCGCGCTGGCGGCGCAGATGGAATGCGTGGCGCAGGCCGATTCGCTGGACGACCTGTTCGACCGGCTGGAGGCCACGGGCCAGTTGCTGCGGCTCGATGCCTCGGTGCGGCCCACGCGCTACCGCTGCGCCACCGTCACGCAGGCGGAGCTGGCCGAACTGCGCCGCATCAACAGCGTGCTGCGGCTCGGGCGCGTGCGCGCGATCCAGCCGGACCGGCTGGTGCTGGACCGCGGGGCGGCCGACGTGCTGCCAGGCGAGTTGTTCATCGACTGCACGGCCGACGGCATTCCGTCCCGACCCGGCGTGCCCGTGTTCGAGGGCGAGCACGCCATCCACCTGCAGATGGTGCGCCAGTGCGCGCCATCCTTCAGCGCGGCGTTCACCGCCGCGGTGGAGTGCCTGGTGGACGGCGGCGCGCAGGCGCGCAACCCGCTGTGCGTGCCCATCCCCCTGCCGCAGCACGACGTGCACTGGGTCACCATGCAGGCGGCCACGCTGGCCAACCGGCAGCGCTGGTCGGGCCACCCGCGCCTGATGCAGTGGCTGGCCGAGTCGCGCCTGGACTACGGCACGCGCATGCGCAGCCAGGTGCCGGCCGACGTGATGGAGCGCTACGTGCGCGCGGCCAAGGCCGCGTCGCCGCGCTGGCCCGCATTGCTGGCGGCCTGCGCGCGCCGCCAGGCGCCCGGCGGCAACCCGGTGGCGCGCTTGAAGGCGCGCGAGAACGCAGCCTCCGAGTCGTAGCCCACCTCCAGCGCGATGGCCGCCACGCTGGTGGGCGCCTCGCGCAGCAGCCGCGCGCCGCACTGCATGCGCCAGTTGGCGAGGTACTGCATGGGCGCCAGCCCGGTCAGCGCCACGAAGCGCTCGTGCAGCGCGGAGCGCGACAGGCCCACGCGGCGGCCCAGTTCCTCCAGCGTCCACGCCTGCGCGGGGTCGCCGTGCAGCAGCGCGATGGCGCGGCCCACGTGCCGGTCGCGCAGCGCGCCCAGCCAGCCTTCGGAGCCGGGCGGCAGCGCGTTGACGTAGCGCCGCGCGCCATCGACGAACACCATCTCGCTCAGGCGCTGCAGCAGCGCCGCGCTGCCCGCGCTGTGCGCGCCCGACTCGAACACCGCCTGCTCCAGCATCGGCGCCACCCAGGCACCTACGCCATCGGCGGGCAGGTGCAGCAGCCGGGGCAGGGCGCCGACCAGCGGGTTGAAGGGCCGCAGGTCGCAGGCGATGAAGCCGCACACCATGATGGTGCTGGCCTCGTCGCGCGGCATCTGCCCCATCTCCAGCAGGCCGCCGCAAAACGACAGCGTTAGCGGCGTGCCCGGCTCCATCTTGTCCAGCACCCAGCACCCAGCGGCCATCGGGCGCGTCCTTCAAGCCCGGCGCGCTGGAGACCATGTGCTCGTCGCCGTGCGGCAGCATGACCACGTCGCCCTCGCGCACTTGCAGCGGCGGCTCGCCATCCACCGCGATCCAGCCGCCGCCCTTCACGAACAGGTGGTAGGCCATCACGTGCTCCGCGCCGGGCGCGAGGATGGGCGCCGCCGTGCGCGCGGGCGGCGCCCACACGGCCCACAGCGCGCGGCAGCTCGCATGGAAGAACACCGAGCTGCGCAGCACGTCCGACAGCGGGTCGAGCGTGGTGGCGGTCAAGGCGCGCCCCGCAGGCCAATGGCGGACGCTGGAGCAGGCCGCAGCGACGCAGGGTCAAGTGCGCAAACGCCCGAATGCCGACCATCAACACACCGGCCAACGTTGCGCCGGAGAAGCTCCAAACCCAAGGAAATCACCATGACCCTCACCCTCCAATCGGCTCCTGTTCAACAAGCTCCTGCAACCCCCGACTACGCCGCCATCAAGCAGCGCCAGCAGGCCACCTGGGCCAGCGGCGACTATGCCGCCGTCGGCACCACCTTGCAAATCGTGGGTGAATCGCTGGCCGAAGCCGTGGACCTGCGCGCCGACGAGCGCGTGCTGGACGTGGCCGCCGGCAACGGCAACGCCACGCTGGCCGCCGCCCGCCGCTTTGCCCAGGTTACCTCCACCGACTACGTGCCCGCGCTGCTGGAGCGCGGCCGCCAGCGCGCCGAGGCCGAGCACCTGCCCGTGCAGTTCGAGGTGGCCGACGTCGAGGCGCTGCCCTTCAAGGCGGGCAGCTTCGACGCCGTGCTCTCCACCTTCGGCGTGATGTTCGCGCCCGACCACGAGCGCGCCGCGAGCGAGATGGCGCGCGTGGTGCGCAAGGGCGGGCGCATCGGCCTGGCCAACTGGACGCCCGCCAGCTTCATCGGCCGCCTGTTCAAGGTGATCGGCGCGCACGTGGCGCCGCCCGCAGGCGTGCGCTCGCCCGCGCTGTGGGGCTCCGAGGCCCACCTGGTGGCGCTGTTCGGTCCGCGCGCGCAGGGCATCCAGGTGCAGCACAAGCACTTCAATTTCCGCTACCGCTCGGCGGCGCATTTCGTGCAGGTGTTCCGCGACTACTACGGTCCCACGCACAAGGCCTTTGCCGCGCTGGATGCCGCCGGCCAGGCCGCGCTGGAGCGCGACATCACCGCACTGCTGGGTGAGTTCGACGTGGGCAACGGGCGCGGCCTGGTGGTGCCCAGCGAATACGCCGAAGTCGTCATCACCGTGGCCTGAAGGCGCAGTCCATGCAACCCACACCGCGCCTGGCAAGCCTGCTGGCCGGTGCGGCCCTGGCGGGCTGCGCCACCACCACGCCCATCGCCCCGCCGCCCGATCAGCAGCGCCTGATGGCGCTCGCCGCCCACGGCGTGCAGATCTACGAGTGCCGCGCCACGGCCAACGCCGCGCCCGCCTGGGCCTTCGTCGCGCCGGAAGCCGACCTGTTCGACGCCCAGGGCCGCCACGCCGGCCGCCACGGCGCAGGCCCCTTCTGGGAGCACGCGGACGGCAGCCGCTTCACGGGCAGCGTGCGCGCCCGCATGGACGCGCCCACGGCCGGCGCCATCCCCTGGCTGGTGCTGGACGCGAAGCCCGAGGCGCAGCCCGGCGCCTTCAGCCGCGTGGCCAGCGTGCAGCGCCTGCACACCGTGGGTGGCCAGCCGCCGGACACCGGCTGCACCAGTGCCACCGTGGGCCAGCGCGTGCGCATGGCCTACCGGGCGGACTACGTGCTGTTCGTGCCCCGTGCCTGAGCCATGGGTTTGCTTTCATTTTGATAGCTGCTTGCGCTTGCAGGACAAGGTCTAGAGGCTGTTTTAACCCAAAAACCCACCATGTCAACCATGCCATACCTCCATCCCTGCGGCCTGCTGCTGGCCGCCGCGCTCGCCTGCGCCAGCGCGGGCAAGGCCCAGGCTGTGCCCTACAGCCTGACCTATGCAGGCACCATCCAGAACTCCCAGATTCCGGGCGTCATCAACGGCGAAAAGTACCAAGTCACCCTGGTGTTCGACAACGGCGGCACCTCCTCGAACAGCCAGACCTGGGAGGTCAGGCACCTGACCTGCGTCTCCTGGCGCATGAACAATGCGGAAAACGTGCGGTTCACGCAGAACCTCGCTGGCGTGCCGCCGTATGCCGTCGGCAGCGTGACGACCGGTGCGGCGGGCAACTTGCTGACGATGTTTTCCGAAGTCAGTGCGGCTGGCCCCACGCAGCCAGGCCATTACGCCGCGACCGGCCTTCCGGGCGGCGCGGTGAACTGGTGGGCCAATGGCATGAACTACGTTTTCCGGACAAACACCGGCCAGACCCGAACCTTTGAAGACGCGGCCGGGGGCGTGCGGATGCAGGCCGCTTTGTGGGGCAGCCCGAACGTTGTCAGAGGCGGATGCCCCGCCCCCGCAGCACCCCCAGGCACCGTCGCCGTGCCCGCCCTGGGGCCGTGGGGCCTGGCCGCCCTGGCCGGTTCGCTGGGCCTGATCGGCATGCGCCGCAAGGCACGCCAGCCCGGCCGTGCCGTCAAAATCCTCTGACCCCGCACAGGAGCGACTTGCGATGACCGATGCCCTCACCCCCGCCCTGCAAGCCAGCGAAGCCCGTGTGCCCCAGCCCGAGGCACTCCGCTTGGCATTTGCCCACGCCTGCGCGGAGCGGGTGCGCCACCTGCTGGAGGATGAGGCCGTGGTGCGTTGCCTGGACACCCTGGCCGCCTACGTGCAGGGGCAGGCCAGCCGGGCCGCGCTGGACGGGGCCGCGCGCCAGGCCGCCGTGCTGGCCAACAGCCACCAGGGCTCGCACTCGCTCGACGGCGTGGGCCACGCTGCCGTGTCGGCCAGCTACGCCGTCGCGCACGCCCTGGCCGGCCGTGCCGTGCAGGCGGCGGACTACGCGGCCTATGCGGCCGTCTATGGCAGCGGCGGCTATGGGGCCGTGGGCGACCCCGCGTCGTTCGCGCCCGAGAAGGCCTGGCAACTGGCCCGGCTGGAGCAGGTGGCTGCGGCCCTGGTCCTCAAAGGCGCCGCGCCCTGCGCACGAGGAGGTCGTGCAGCGCCCGGGCTGGCGGCGACATGGCCGATCCCTTGCGGCGAAGCAGCACGAACGTGCGCTCGACAACCGGCGTGTTTAGCTGCACCAACCGCAATTGCGGGTAGGCCCCCGGCTGTATCGACAGCTCGGGCACGATGGCCGCGCCCAAGCCCTCGGCCACCAGGCCCACGGCCGTGGCGCTGCGCTGGACCTCATACAGTGCCTGCAGCTTCGCGTTCAGGGGCCCGAGGATCGCATCGAGCGCGGGCCGGTTGCTGCTGCCGCCCCCAGGGACGATCAAGGCGTGGGGCTGCAACTCTTCCCAGCGCAGTTGGCGCCGCCGCGCCAGCGGATGGTCGTTGCGGCAAATGAGGGCGAAGCGGTCTTTCAGGATCGGCGTGCTCTCCAGGTCGGAGAAAGGAACGTCGGCCAGGCTGATGCCGAACTCGGCCTCCCGCCGCTGCACCGCCTCCGCAACGCCGTGGGACGTGTGGTCCAGGATCCGCACGCGGTTGTCGGGATGGTGCTGGCTGTATTCGCGCAGCAGCGCCGGCAGAAACTGCACCCCCACGGTGGGCACGCAGGCGATCGTCACCGTGCCGCGCTGCGAGAGCCCCGTTCCGCTCACTTCGTTGAAAGTGGCGGCCAGTTCATCGAGCAACTGGCGCGCCCTGGGCAGCAAGCCGGCCCCGGCGGCGGTGAGCGAAACGGAGCGCGTCGTGCGCTCCAGCAGTTGCACCCCCAACTGCGACTCGAGGTTCATCAACCGGCGCGTGAGCGCGGGCGAGGTCACGCTCAGCATGTCCGCCGCCCGCGCGAAGCTGCCACAGGTCGCCACGCCCACGAAGGCCTGCATGCCCAGCACGTCCAGTTTCATGACAATTTCTCAGCAGTTAGTGCAATCAATTCATTTTACTGACCGATGACGCGTGGCCAGAATCCGACCCATGCTGCTCATCCTCTCCACCTCTGTGATCGCCACGTCCTTCCTCTCCGGGATTTTCGGAATGGCAGGCGGCATGGTGCTGATGGGCATCCTGCTCGCCCTCATGAGCGTGGAGAAGGCGATGGTGATCCACGGCGTTGCGCAGCTCGCTTCCAACGGCTGGCGCGCCGTGCTGTGGCGGCGCTCCATCCAGTGGCGCGTGCTGCGTGGCTATGCCGTGGGCGCGGCCACCGTGGTGGTGCTTCTGCTGACACTCGGCGTCACCCTCAGCCATGCGGTGGTGCTGCTCTTGCTGGGGGCGACGCCCTTCATCGCCTGGCTCCTGCCGCCCTCGCTGCAGCTCAATGTCGATCGGCGCGGCCACGCCTTTGCCTGCGGCGTCGTGTGCATGGGCGTGCAGATGCTCTCGGGGGTGTCAGGGCCGCTGCTGGACACCTGGTTCGTGCGCTCGGGCATGACGCGCCATGAAGTGGTTTCGACCAAGGCCGCCGTGCAGGTGGTGAGCCATGGGACGCGCATCGCTTTTTTCGGAACGCTGCTCGCAACCGCCAACCAGCCGGTGGGCGCGGGGCTGGCCGCACTCCTGGTGGCCAGCGCGATCGTGGGCACCAGCGCCTCGCGCCTGGTCCTTGACCGCATGACGGACGCCAACTTCCGGCAGATCACGCAGCGCCTGGTGCTGACCCTGGGCGTTGGCTATCTGGCCACAGGCATCTGGCAGCTTGTGCGCTGACAGTCCACGGCGGAGGCTTCATGACGACGCAGGCAAGCAAGCCATTGAGCGGGATGACTCCGCTCGACCCTTTGTCCGACGTGCTGCGCAGCGTGCGGCTGCGCGGGTCGATCTTCTTTCACGCGAGTTGCCGCGGGGAGTGGTCGGCCCTGGCGCCGTCTTCCAAGGAGATGGGCCCCGCCGTCATGCCAGGCGCCGAGCACGTGATCGAGTACCACATATTCCTCAAGGGCGGCGGCTGGGTCGCGGTCGATGGCCAGCCGCCGCAGCGCATGCACGAGGGCGACGTCGTGATGCTGCCCCATGGTGACGAGCACGTGGTGTCGAGCGCGCCGGGCGTGGCACCGGCCGACGAGGCCGCAGCTGAAGGCAATTGGCTGTTTCGCATGCGCGACGACCCCAAGCCGATCCCGATCACCTACAGCGGCGACATGTTTTGTGCGGGCAGCAGCCTGCCCACGCAGGAATCGAGCACCGTCATCCTCTGCGGCTTCATCGCCTGCGATCTCAAACCATTCAACCCCTTGATCGATGCCCTGCCCAGATTGGTGCACCTGCCCGCTGAAGGCGTTGGGGCGTGGGTAGCGCCGATGCTGGAGCACGCGGCCACCGAGACCAGTGCGAGGCGAGCTGGCGGTGGGGCGCTGCTGCAGCGCGTGAGCGAGATGGTGTTCGTCGATGGTGCGCGGCGCTACCTTGATTCGCTGCCGCCCGAATCGCAAGGCTGGCTGGGCGCGCTGCGCGACCGCCAGGTGGGCCGCGCCATCGCCCTGATGCACGCCGAGCCTGCCCACCCCTGGACGTTGGAAGACCTGGGCCAGCGCGTGGGCCTGTCGCGCTCCGCGCTGCACGATCGCTTCGTGTCGTTCACCGGCATGCCGCCCATGCAGTACCTCACTAACTGGCGCATGCAGTGCGGCGCCCGCCTGCTGCGCGAGACCCGCGCCAACGTGGCCTCGGCGGCGCTCGACGTGGGCTACGACTCGGAGGCGGCGTTCGCGCGCGCCTTCAAGCGCTCCACCGGACTGCCGCCGGCCACATGGCGGCGCGCGCAGACGCAAGGAGCTGCCTGAGCGAGTGGGGATGGCAGCCCTTTCACCGCATCGGCGGACGCCTGAGCAAGTGCCGGCGACACACAGTGAAGCGCCCAAAGGCCAGGAAGCGAATCATCGGGACACCGGCCAACGATGTGCCGGCACTTCAACCCACCAAGACATTCGCACACCATGACTACCACCTCCGCAACGCCGAGTTCCAACAGCAAACGCATCCCCTTCGCCCGCGCCGCCAGCGTCGGCACCGCACTCCTGGCCGTGCTCGCCCCGGGCGCACATGCCGACGCCATCACGGACTGGAACATCAAGTCCGGCGAGATCCTCATGGAGTCGAAGATGGGCACGCCGCCCGCGATACGTGTCATGGCCATCGTGCAGACCGCCGCCTACGAGGCCGCCAGCCGCGTGGATGCGCGCAAGGCATCGCTGGACGCCGCCGTGGCTGCAGCGCACCGCGCCACGCTGGGCAAGCTGGTCGGCGGGCAGCAGGCCGCGGTGGACGCCGCGTACCAGGCCGCGATCCAGGCGATTCCCGAAGGGCCGCAGCGCACCGCAGGCATTGCCGTGGGCGAACGCGCCGCCGCCAAGGCGCTGGCCGCGGGCGCCAGCGACGGCGCTGCCGCCGCCGAGACCTACCGGCCGCATGCGGCGCCGGGCGCCTACGTGCCCACGGCCATCCCCGCGGCCGTGCCCTGGCCGCAGCGCAAGCCGTGGCTCATGGCCAGCGCCGCGCAGTTCCGTCCCGCGCCGCCGCCGGCCCTGGCCAGCGACACCTGGGTGCGCCACTACGACGAGGTCAAGGCCTATGGTGGCAAGGCGGGCAGCCAGCGCAGCGCCGAGCAGACCGAGGTGGCGCGCTTCTGGGAGTTCTCGCAGCCCTCGATCTACCACGGCCTGGTGCGCTCGGTCGCGCTGCAGCCGGGCCGCGACCCGGTGCGCAACGCCTGGCTCTTTGCCGTGGTGGCGCAGGCGATGGACGACGCGATGATCGCGGTGTTCGACGCCAAGTACCACTACAACTTCTGGCGCCCGGTCACCGCCATCCGCAATGGCGACACCGACGGCAACGACGCGACGCAGCGCGACCCCGCATGGGCGTCGTTCATCGATACGCCGCTGCACCCCGAGTACCCGAGCGCCCACAGCATCCTTGCCGCATCGGTGGGCGCGGTGCTGCAGGCCGAGGCGGGCCAGGCTGCGCTGCCGCCGCTGTCCACCGCGAGCCCCAGCGCCAAGGGCGCCGTGCGGCGGTGGAGCAGCATCGACGCCTTCGTGAGCGAGGTGGCCGAGGCGCGCATCTCGGGCGGCATGCACTACCGCTTCTCGACCGAGGTGGGCGCGGCCATGGGCCGCCAGATCGGGGCCTTGGCCGCGCAGCGTCTTCTGGCTGCGCGGCAGTAGGCCGCACGGCCGGGGCGGTTTGGCATCGGCTTTTAAGCGCGAGAGTTTCGACATGCTCAGAACGCATCACCCTTCGCCAAGCCGCCGGCCCCGCGACGCACGCGGCATCGCGCTGAGCGGCGCAACCCCTGCCGCTGCGCAGGCCTACGAACGCGCCCTGGCCGCCGTGTGCGCCTGGCGCGAGGGCGCCGAAGCGCAGCTCGACTTCGCGCTGCGCGAGGCTCCTGGGTTCGTGATGGCGCATGCGCTGCGCGCCTACCAGTTGATCTGCAGCCGCGATCCGCAGCATCACCGCGCGGCGCGGCCGGTGCTCGAAGCAGCGTTGCGATTGCGCGCCGACCGGTGCGAGCGAATCCATCTCGCGGCGATCGGTGCCGCACTCGAAGACGACCTGGAGTGCATGCGTGCCTGCCTTGACGACCTGCTGGACGAGCAGCCGCACGATGTGCTCGCGCTGCAGGCCTCGCAGTCCATCGACTATCTGTTGGGCGACTTCGCCCGCATGCTCGCTCGCGTCGAGTCCGTGCTGCGCCGCTTCCCTGCCGAACTGCCGATGCGTGGTTCGCTGCTTGCGATGCAGGCTTTCGCGCTCGCGGAGAACGGTGATCCGGCCCGCGCCGAAGACGCGGCACATGCAGCGCTCGAGATCAACCCGTTCGACGCACGCGCACACCACGCCATGGCCCATGTCTTCGAGAGTGACGGCCGCCCCAGCGAAGGCATCGACTGGATGCGCGAGCACCAGGGTGCCTGGACGCACGGCACGACGTTTCTGACGCACGGCTGGTGGCACACCGCCTTGTTCCACCTCGCAATGCATGACGGCGGCGGCGCGCTGGCGATCTACGACCGGTACGTGCAGGTTACGCACGCTCCTGCGCTGGGAGGCCTGATCGACGCCGCTTCGTTGCTGTGGCGCATCGGACTGCGCGGCCACGACGTCAGCGCACGCGCCGCGCGGCTTGCCGACGCCTGGGAGCCGCACATCGACGACGGCATCTGCAGTTTCGGCGATCTGCACGCGATGCTTGCCTTTGCCCTGGCGGGCGACGGCGCGCGCGCACGGCGGCTCGAAGACGTCCTGCTGCACAGCGCTACGCGTCCCACCCGCCACGGTGCGACCACGCGCGAACTCGGCCTTCCCGGGGTGCGCGCGCTGCGCGCGTTGATGCGTGGCGACACGATGCGCGCCATTCCGCTGCTCGCCAGCCTGCAGCCCCGGGCGCACCGGCTGGGCGGCAGCCACGCACAGCGCAACGTGATGCATCTGACGCTGCTCGCGGCCCTCGATGGGGTTCGGCTGCCGGGACTCGGCGGTCGGCACGATCGCGTCGCCGGTGGGGGCCGCCGCACCCCGACTTCCAAGTCCATACCTCGCCGTCCCCTGGCCCGGCTGCTCGATGCAAGCCCACACGGGCACCGACAGGGCGTGCTGATCTGATGCCCAGGAGTTTTCCCATCGTGACCGATTCCGTCTTGCATCTGCATCGCATCGACCCCCAGCCTTCGCCTGCCGTGCGAGACGCCTGCGCAGGGCTCGGCGCGGCGGCCCAGGTCGTCCAAGCCACGCAGGATCTCTACCGGCGCAGGGGCTTTGTCCCGCCGTGGGCGTGCTACCTGGCGGAGAAGGACGCGCGCATCGTCGGCACCTGCGGCTTTGCAGGACCGCCCGTCCACGGAGAGGCCGAGATCGCGTACTTCACCTTCCCCGGCAACGAGGGCCAGGGCATCGCGCGCCAGATGGCCGCCGCGCTCATGCGCGAGGCGCGGCGCACGGCCACGGCCGAGGTTTTCATCGCCCACACGCTGGCGCAGGAAGGGCCTTCCACGGCCATCCTGCGGCGGCTTGGATTCGAGCACCTGGGGGCCGTGGAGCATCCCGAGGATGGCCTGGTCTGGAAATGGCGGGAGCGCTGACCATGGCAACGGTCGAAGCACACTACCGGGACCACCTTGCCCCTGTGTACGCCTGGATGGCCGGAGGGATGGACGCGGCCTGGGGCGCAGGCGCGGCCGAGCTGGACGAACTCGCCCTGGCGCCGCGCTCCGGCGACTTGGCGCTGGACCTTGGCGCGGGCTTTGGCATGCACGCGGTTCCGCTCGCCCGCCGGGGTGTCAGCGTGCTCGCGCTGGATTCGTCCGGGCAGTTGCTCGACGCGCTGGAGCGAAGCGCCGCCGGGCTGCCGCTGCAGACAGTCCGGGACGATCTCCTGAACTTCCCCCGCCACCTCCCCCAATCGCCGCGGTTCATCCTGTGCATGGGCGACACGATCACCCATCTGCCCAGCGCGGCCTCGCTGGAGCGCCTTGCGGTGATGGCCGCCAGCGAGATCGCGCCCGGCGGCGTGTTCGTCATCAGCTTCCGCGACTATTCGCAGGCACTGGTGGGCGACAAGCGATTCATCCACGTCCGAGGTGACAGCGACAGAATCCTGACGTGCTTCCTGGAGTACGCGCCGGATGTGGTGAGCGTTCACGACATGCTCTACCAGCGGACGGGTGACGCCTGGGAAATGACGGTGAGTTCGTACCAGAAGCTGCGGGTGCGGCCAGACCCACTGATCGATCACCTGCGAAGTCTCGGTTTCTCCGTGGAGCGCCAGACCGGCATGCGGGGCATGGTTCGCCTGGTGTGCACGCGGCTGTAGCAGGCTTCTCTGGCACGCAAGCAGTGCGGTCTCGCGCTCCCGCAAGCTTCAGCCCCGGCAGGCCGATCTCGCGTGCGCGCGCTGACGCCCAACCCCTCGCCGCTGCTCACCGGACCTCGGGCATCCCAAAAGTGAGTCAGGCGGCGGACGCGGAACACTCAGCGCGGGCCCAGGCTCTTCGACGCCCCGCGCCCCGCCCTCGCCCCGCTCGCCATGCAGGCGGTCAGCAGGTAGCCGCCGGTCGGCGCCTCCCAGTCCAGCATCTCGCCGGCGCAGAACACGCCGGGCGCGGCGCGCAGTTGCAGATGCTCGTCCAGGGCCTCGAAGGGCACGCCGCCGGCGCTGCTGATGGCTTCCTCGACCGGGCGCGGCGCCGCCAGGTGGATGGGCAGGGCCTTGATGGCCTCGGCCAGCCACGCGGGATCCTGCAGCGCCTCGCGCGGCAGCCATTCGTGCAGCAGCGCGCGCTTCACCCCGTCCAGGCCCAGGCGGCGCTGCAACTCGCTGGCCAGGCTGCGGCTGCCGCGCGGCGCGGCGACGGCGGCCAGCACCTGGGCCGGGGTGCGCGCGGGCAGCAGGTCCAACTCGACATGCGCCCGGCCCTCGGCCGCCAGCGCGTCGCGCAGCAGCGCGGAGGCGGCGTAGATCAGGCTGCCCTCGACGCCAGTGGCGGTGACGACGAATTCGCCTTGTCGCGCGAAGGCAGGTTCGGCCCCCGGCACGCGCAGCGCCACCGACTTGAGCGGCTGGCCGGCGAAGCGCTCGCGGAAGTGGGCGGACCAGCCGCCGGCGGCGTGGTCGTCGGGGTGCGCGCGCCGCGCGGGCGTGGGCGCCACGTCGAAGCCGCAGTTGGCCGGCCGGATCGGCGCCACCGCCACGCCGCGCGCCTGCAACAGTGGCACCCAGGCGGCGTCGGAGCCCAGGCGCGGCCAGCTCGCGCCGCCCAGGGCCAGCACGGCGGCACGGGGGGCGACGCGCTGCCGCCCAGTTGGCGATTCAAAGCAGAATATGCCTGAATCTCGCGTGGATATTTCGTCAACAGCTATTGAATCAGGAGTATCCGGCGCGCCGCCGTCCCGCGCCCAGCCGACCCAGCGGTGCCGCATGTGGAACCGCACCGGCACGCCGCCGGCCACCGGGTGGCGCAGGCGCTGCAGCCAGGCGCGCAGCAGGGGCGCGGCCTTCATCTCGCGCGGGAAGACGCGGCCCGAGGTGCCGACGAAGGTCTCCACGCCCAGCCCCGCCGCCCAGGCGCGCAGGGCGTCGGGGCCGAAGTCGGCCAGCCACGGCGCGATGGCGTGCTGCCGCGCGCCGTAACGGGTGGCGAAGCCGGGCAGCGGCTCGGAATGGGTCAGGTTCAGCCCGCCGCGTCCGGCCAGCAGGAACTTGCGGCCGACCGAGGGCATGGCGTCGAACAGGTGCACGGCCACGCCGGCGGCGGACAGCACTTCGGCGGCCATCAGCCCGGCGGGGCCGCCGCCGATGACGGCGACGTCGCAGGGCAATACGGCATCAGGATCGGTCATGACACGAGGACGTAGCGCCCGTCGCCCGTCAGGAAGGCGGCGCGCACGGCGGCGCCGGGGTAGCGGCGCGCCACGGCGTCGCGGTAGCGCGCCATCTGCGCCTGCAGCGCGGGGTCGCGCTCGGGCTGGAAGGCGCTCTTGTAGTCCAGCACCCACCAGCATTCCGGCTCGGCCGCCGTGGCGCGGCGGCGCACCAGGCGGTCGATGCGCAGGCGCTGGCCCTGGTGGGTCAGCTCGATTTCGTTGAAGGCTTCCAGCACCTCGCCGGCGTTCCAGGCCCAGGCGGCCTCGCCGGCCAGGATGCGCCGCGCCAGCGCGCCGGCGCGCTCGACCTGGTCGGCGCTGGCGCCGAAGCGCCGCGCGGCCTGGGCGGCGCGCTCGGGGCGCCAGCCCCGCAGCGTGTCGCCGGCGTGCTCCAGCAGCCAGTGCATGGCCTCGCCCAGGCGCGAGGCGTCGCTGGGTTCATCCATCTCGGATGCTTCTGTTTCGATAGCTAATGGTTCAATATCCACACTGGTTTCAGGCAGATTTGACATGAAAAACTCGTCTTCCCCGCCGTGCGCCGGCAGCGCGGGCGCCTGGGGCGCGGGCAGCGGCTCGGCCAGCGGCTCGATGCGCTGCCACCAGCTCGACGCCGGCGCGTGGTGCGGTTGGACGCCGGACAGCACCAGCCGCCGGCGCGCGCGCGTCATGGCGACGTACAGCGCGTTCAGCTCCTCGCGCGCGCGGGCGTCGGCCTCGGCCTGCGCCAGGCCCGCCAGGTCGGGCGGCGGCGCCTTCTCGCTGGCGACGAAGGCGAAGCGCGCGGGCGCGGGCGCGTCGCCCGGCCAGTCGATCAGCGCGCCCAGGCCGCCGCGCGGCGCGGCGGCGAAGGCGTCGAGCAGCAGCACGGCGTCGGCCTCCAGGCCCTTGGCGCCGTGCACGGTGAGCAGTTGCACGGCCTCGGGCGCGGCGTGGCGCGGCGCGGGCAGGCGCTGGCGGCGCAGCGCGCGCACCCACTGGTAGGCGGTGAGGAAGCGCCCGCCCTGCACCTGCAGCGCGGCGGCCAGCACGGCGCGCAACTGGGCCACGGTGTGCGCGCGCTCGGACGGCGGCGCGGCGGCGGCGAAGCGCGCCAGCACGTCGCGGTGCTGGTAGATGGCCTGCAGCGCGTCGTGCGGCGGCAGGCTGGTCAGCCACTGGCGGTATTGCATCAGATCGGCATGTAGCCCGCTCCCCGTTTTCGCCGACAGCTCTGTTTTTTGAAGCAAATCGAGCCAGGACGGGCGCCCACCGCCCGGCTGGTCCGCCGCGTCGGCGGCGCGGGCGGCCAGGGCCAGGCACGCCAGATCGTCGTCGCCCAGGCCGAACAGCGGCGACTTGAGCGCGCGCGCCAGCGACAAATCGTGCCCCGGCGAGACCAGCGCATCGACCAGGGCCAGCACGTCCTGCACGGCGGGCAGGTCGCCCAGCAGTTGCTGCTCGGGCTGCTCGCAGGGCACGCCCAGGGCGCGCAGCCCGGCCTGCAGCACGCCCAGCGGCTGGCGCTTGCGGCACAGCACCATGATCTCGCGCGCCGGCGTGCCGCCGGCCACCTGGGCGGCGATCCAGCGCGCGGCCTGGCGGCATTCCAGCGTGCGCAGGCCGTCCTCGATCTCGATGCGCGGGGTGTCCAGGCTGTCGCGCCAGCCGGGCCCGTCCGCGCCGGGCGATGGCGCGTCGGGGCGCGGGACAAGGGGCAGCGCGCCGATCCCGCCGCCGGCCTCGCGCGATTCGGTGGTGTGGGCGCGAAAGCCCGCGAATTCGCCCGCGTCCTGCGCCTGCCGCATCACGCCGTTGACGGCCGCCAGCACGGCGGGCGCGTTGCGCCGCGTGTGGTCGCAGGCCAGCCGGTCGCCGCCCAGGGCCTCGGTGACGAAGCGCTGCGCCGCGGCGAACACGCGCGGGTCGGCGCGGCGGAAGCGGTAGATGCTCTGCTTGGGGTCGCCGACGATGAACACGCTGGGCGCCTGCGCGCCGCCGCCGGCACCGGCGTAGCCGGACAGCCAGGCCTGCAGCGCCTGCCACTGCAGCGGGTTGGTGTCCTGGAACTCGTCGATCAGCAGGTGGCGCACGCGCGCGTCCAGCCGCTCCTGCACCCAGCCGCTGAGGAAGGGGTCGGTCAGCAGGGTGAGCGCGGCGCGCTCGATGTCGGTCATGTCGATCCAGCCGCGCTCGCGCTTCAATAGCGCGAACGCGGCCAGCAGCGGGCGCGTCAGCCGTGCCATTCGCAGGTGGTGCTGGTGCGCGTGGTGCTGCCGCTCGGCCTGGAGCACGGCCAGCAGTTCGTCCTGCGCGGCGCGCACGGCGGCGATACCGGCGATCTTGTCGCTGAACTTGCGCGGCTCGCCTTTCTGCGTGAGCAGGGCGGCTTGCACGTTGGGCCAGTCGCCGATCTGCAATGCCGCCAGCAGCCTGGCGCCGCAGGCGGCGAAGCTGGGCGCGGCGGGCGCCAGGGCCTGGGCGGCGGTAGCCAGCAGGTCCCGCCCGGGCGCGCGCAGCAGCAGCCAGTCGCGGGGCTGGTCGACGCCGGCGAAGCGCGGGTAATACCGGTCGAACGGCGCCACGGCGTCCTCGACGTGGCCGGCGGCGTCGGCCAGCGCGAACTCGACGCGGCGCGCCAGCGCGGCCTCCAGCGCCTCGTGAGCGCGCGTGCGGCCGTGCGCGGCGACCAGCGCGGCGTGGTCGGCGCGCAGGCCCTCGTCGCGGGCGATGACGCGCAGGTAGCGGCGCCAGACCTCGGCGACGGCGTCCTGGTCGTCCTCCAGCAACTCGTAGGCCGAGGGCAGGCCCAGGTCCTGCAGCACCTGCAGCGGCGCGCCGCGCAACAGGGCGGCGAACCAGCTGTGGAAGGTGCGGATCTGCACCGGGCGGCCGGCGTCGAGCAGCGTTTGATACAAATTCTGTAGCTGCTCGCGCAATACCGACGCGGGCTGCGGTCCGATTCCACGCATAACCAGTTGCTGCGTGCATTCGTCGGGCGTGGCGCGGGCGAAGTCGGCCAGCCACTCCTGCAGGCGCTGGCGCATCTCGCCGGCGGCCTTCTTGGTGAAGGTGATGGCCAGGATCTCGTGCGGCGCGCTGCCTTCCAGCAGCGCGCGCAGGATACGCGACACCAGCATCCAGGTCTTGCCCGCGCCGGCGCACGCTTCCACCGCCACGCTGCGGCGCGGGTCGCAGGCGATGGCGTAGAACGCCTCGCGCGAGACGGGCTGCCCGTTGTGTTCGTAGGCCGGCGCGGTCATGCAGACCTTTCCCATGCGCACCACGGCATTCGCGCGGACAAGGAACGAGAGGCCGCGGAGCAGGCCATGCCCATGGACGCCGCGGAAGGGCGTGGCCCGCCCGCTGGCGTCGCCCCCGGCGAGGGAGGAGGCGCAACAGCGCGCAGCGCGTGGAGTTTGGGGAAGTGCGTCATTCTGACCAGAAATCTCTGCGGCACAGGCCGCGCGCGGCGCACCAGTCGCATACGCTGCCCTCGCCCAATGGGCGCAGCGGCGCGCCTTCGGCGATGCGCGCCAGGTCGGACTGGATGCCGTCGTGCAGCAAGCCGGCCAGCAGCAGCACGTCGGGCGGCTCGTGCAGGCTGGCGGGATCGCGCTCGCCCACGTTCAGGTAGGCGGCGCGCGGCGCGTCGTGGCCGGTGAGCAGGGCGTAGAAGGGCAACTGGGTGTCCTCGCCGCCGGCCTTCAGGCGATCACGGGTGCGCGCCAGGGTCTCGGTCTTGTAGTCGATGACCAGGGGCTCGCCGCCAGGCAAGCGGTCCACGCGGTCGAAGCGGCCTTGCAGCGCCACGCCGGCCAGGTCGGCGCGGGCGGTCTGTTCGGCGGCCTCGAACACGGCGCCGGTGGCTTCGTGCCGCGACAGCCAGGCCAGGTAGCCGTCGCGGATCGCCGGCCAGCCGGCGATGAACGGCAGGAACTCGCCCTCCTCCACGCCTTGGCCGCGCGTAACGCGCCCGGCGGCGGCGTCCATCAGCGCCGCTCGGTCGGCATCGGGCTGGCGCTGCAGGTCTTCGTGGAAGAGGCGCAGCACCTCGTGCAGCCAGACGCCGAAGTCGCGCTTGCCGACGTCCACGTCCAGCTCGCCGTCCTCTTGCAGGCCGAGCTGGCGCAGCGCGAAGAAGCGGTAGGGGCAGGCGCGCAGCATCTCGTAGGCACTGGCCGACAGCGGCTGCGCGGGCAGCGTGGCGCCGCTGGGCGCGGGCGGGCGCACCGGCCGGGCGGCCAGCGGGCGCGGCGGGCGCGGGTCGGCGGCCGGCGTGCCGCGCCCCCGCAGTTGCAGCGCCTGCACCAGCGGCGAGGGCAGCAGCGGCTCGCCGCTGTCGTCGCTGGCGCGCCACAGCACGTCCACGCGCGGCACCTGCAGCAGCACGGCCCAGGCGGCCTGCCGCGCCGCCCGCAGCGCCTCGCGCGCGGGCAGGTGCAAGGCCTCGCGCTGGGCGGCGGTCCAGGAGCCGGGCGGCTCGGGCGCGGCGGGCAGGCGCTGCTCGTCGGCGCCAGGCGCCACGGCAGCAGTGAAGGGGCGGCCGAGCAACTGGCTCATGGGCAGCACGACGACCGGCGCGTCCGGGGAGCGCGGCGGGCGGAAGTCGGCCGCCTCCAGCGTATCGCTGACCCAGCGGGTGAATTCGGGCAGGCGCATGCGCCGCTGCGCGGCCGGCCAGGCCTGCCACGCGGCCTGGTCGGCGGCGGACAGGCCCAGCGCGGCGATGACCGCGGCGCCGGCCGCGTCGCCGGCCAGCAGCGGCCACTGGCCGTCGGCCTGCAGCAGCGCGCGCGCGGCGGCCAGCCAGTCGGCCACGCGGCGCGCGCCCTGCAGCGGCGCGCGCAGGTCCTCGGCCTGTTCGATGACGCCCTCCCGCGGAAACATGGCCACCGCCTGGAGCCAGCCGCGCACCGCCTCGCGGCGCAGGCGCCGCTCCAGCGCGCGCAGCGCCTCGGGCCGAACGGCGGGGGCGAGCTTGAGCCAGTCCAGCACCTCGTCGGTGGAAGCGCGCCCGGCGCACGCCCGCAGCGCGGCCAGCAGGCGGGCGGCGGCGTGGGTGGTGGACAGCTTCCAGCCCGTTTCGTCGCGCAGCCGCACGCCGCGCGCGGCCAGCAGCGCGCTGACGCGGCGGGTGAGCACGCGGTCGCCAGCGGCCAGCGCCACCGGCGCGCGCCCCTCGGCCAGGTGGCGCAGCACGCAGGCGGCGGCGCGCTCGGCCTCGTCCTCGCCGTCGGCGCAGGCGTGCAGGGCGGGATTGGCGGGGGCGGCCTCGGCGTGCAGCGGCAGGACGACGGCGCGCAGGGCGTAGTGCTCGGCCAGGATCGCCGCCAGCGGGTCGGCCTGCAGGCCCTCAACGATGAACAGGGCGTCCAGTTCGCGGTCCACGCGCGGCTCGAACAGCACGTCGGTGGCGTAGTCCGACGCGCCGGCCCAGGCCACGGCGATGCGGCCCAGGGCGGCCTCCAGCGCCAGCGGGCCGCCCTCCAGCGGCGGCAGCGCGGCGCGCGCCCGCGCCATCCAGTCCGGGCGCAGCGCGGCCGGCACGCTGGCGGCCAGTTGCGCCAGTTGCGCGGCCTGCTCCAGCAGCGGGCCGGCCAGCAGTGGGCGCTGCTCGCCCAGACCGGCGCCGTCGAGCAGGGAGGCGGCGGTGAGCAAGTCGCGCCCGTGGTCGAAGCTCAGGTCGCTCGGCCCCGGCGCGAACGTGCCGACGCGCGCGGCCCAGTTGCGCGAGGTTTCGAAGCGCGGCGCGAAGCCGTCCGGAAACTGCGCCGCCCACAGCCGCGCGGCCAGCGGCATGAGCTGCGCGTAGGGCAGCAGCACGACGCAACGCGCGGGGTGCGCGGCCAACTCGCGCATCTCGTGGTCGATCCGCTCCAGCAGGCGGCGCCAGGCTTCGGGGACGGGGCTGGCGCCGTCGCTTTCAGCTATCGGGGCCATAGCAATTTCGAGCCTCGCCGGCGCGCGGGGGAAATCGGGTTTCTGTCACAATGGCCCGCACTTTATCCGCACGCTCGAAAGCGCCCTCCGCAAGGATTTCTCCATGGCCAGTGAACTGATCAAACACGTGAGCGACAGCTCCTTCGAAACCGACGTCCTGCAGTCCGACCAGCCGGTGCTGGTGGACTTCTGGGCCGAGTGGTGCGGCCCCTGCAAGGCCATCGCCCCCACCCTGGACGAGCTGGCCGCCGCCTACGACGGCAAGCTGCGGATCGCCAAGGTCAACGTGGACGACAACCGTCTGGTGCCGGCCAAGTTCGGCATCCGCGGCATCCCGACGCTGATGGTGTTCAAGAACGGCCAGCTCTCGGCCACCAAGGTCGGCGCGCTGTCCAAGGCGCAGTTGTCGCAGTTCATCGACCAGCAACTGGCCTGACCCGCCCCGGTTTTCCTGCCATAATCCGTTCCCAGCAGTCGGCGCGCAGGTGAGCGCCGCCCGGCGCCCTGATCCACAGCGCGCCCGACGCGGGGCCCCGTTGCCGGGCCCCGCCAACCTCCCCCCAAATCGCTTGTTCTTTCGCCCACCGCCCGGTCCGGCCGCGGACTGTGTGCACAACCGCAGCAAACACAACCCATGCATCTGAACGAACTCAAGGCCCTGCACGTGTCCGAACTGCTGAAGCAGGCCGAGGCGCTGGAGATCGACAACGCCGGCCGCATGCGCAAGCAGGAGCTGATGTTCGCCCTCATCAAGAAGCGCGCCAAGACGGGCGAGCAGGTGTTCGCCGACGGCGTGCTGGAAATCCTGCCGGACGGCTTCGGCTTCCTGCGCAGCCCCGACACCAGCTTCACCGCCAGCACCGACGACATCTACATCAGCCCCAGCCAGGTGCGCCGCTTCAACCTGCACACCGGCGACATGATCGAGGGCGAGGTGCGCATCCCCAAGGACGGCGAGCGCTACTTCGCGCTGACCAAGCTGGATGCCGTCAACGGCGGCGCGCCGGAGCAGAACCGGCACAAGGTGATGTTCGAGAACCTCACCCCGCTGTTCCCGCGCGAGCAGATGAAGCTCGAGCGCGACGCGTTCAAGGGCGAGGAGAACATCACCGGCCGCATCATCGATGTCATCGCCCCCATCGGCAAGGGCCAGCGCGCGCTGATCGTGGCCCCGCCCAAGAGCGGCAAGACGGTGATGATGCAGACCATCGCCCACGCCATCGCGGCCAACTACCCCGACAGCCACATGATGGTGCTGCTGGTGGACGAGCGCCCCGAGGAAGTGACCGACATGCAGCGCTCGGTCAAGGCCGAGGTGATCGCCTCCACCTTCGACGAGCCCGCCGCGCGCCACGTGCACGTGGCCGAGATGGTGATCGAGCGCGCCAAGCGCCTGGTCGAGCTGAAGAAGGACGTGGTGATCCTGCTGGACTCCATCACCCGCCTGGCGCGCGCCTACAACAACGTCGTGCCTTCCTCCGGCAAGGTGCTGACCGGCGGCGTGGACGCCAACGCCCTGCAGCGGCCCAAGCGCTTCCTGGGCGCGGCGCGCAACGTCGAGGAAGGCGGCAGCCTGACCATCATCGCCACCGCGCTGATCGACACCGGCAGCCGCATGGACGAGGTGATCTTCGAGGAGTTCAAGGGCACCGGCAACAGCGAGATCCACCTGGACCGGCGCCTGTACGAGAAGCGCGTGTTCCCCTCGATCCAGCTCAACCGCTCGGGCACGCGCCGCGAGGAACTGCTGCTGCCGCCCGAGGTGCTGCAGAAGACCCGCATCCTGCGCCAGTTCATGTACAACATGGACGAGATCGAGGCGATGGAGATGGTCATCAAGAGCATGAAGGCAACCAAGACCAACGTCGAGTTCTTCGACATGATGCGCCGTGGTGGCTGAACAAGCCCCCCTGAGTCGGCCTGCGGCCGCCTTCCCCCAGGAGACGACGCCGGTGGCCGGGCCAAGCCCGCTCCATGGCGTCCGCTGGCATGGCTTGCTCCGCGGCCACCGGCCTCTTGCGCCATGGCACCGAGGCTGACGACCCGCACCGGGCTATAATTTTGGGTTTCGCGGAAAGTACGCTGGATGGGCCGGCGCGGCTGCCGCAGTCGAACGACAAGGATTTCATCATGCGTGAAGGCATTCACCCCAACTACCGCGAAGTCTGCTTCGTGGACCTGTCCAACGGTTTCAAGTTCGTCACCCGCTCTTGCGTGAACACCAAGGAAATGGTGAAGATGGATGATGGCCGCGAGCTGCCGCTGTTCAAGCTCGACACCTCCAGCGAGTCGCACCCCTTCTACACCGGCACGCAGAAGTCGGTGGACAACATGGGCGGCCGCGTCGAGAAGTTCCGCAACCGCTTCGGCAAGGTCGCCCGCTAAAATCGCGCGGCGCAAGCACTGGCCTCCGAGGGCAGCACGGGCAACCGCGCTGCCCTTTTGCTTGGCCGGCCGCGCGCCCGCCGCTCCGCGCTTCCCGCCGCCCACGACGTGAACCAGCCCAGCCCCGCCATCGTCGCCCAGGACGCCGTGCGCCGCCTGCCGCGCTGGGCCTTGCTGCTGCTGTGCGTGGCCTACGTCATCCCCGGCTACGTCGGCCGAGACCCCTGGAAGAACGCCGACATCGCCGCCTTCGGCACCATGCTGGAGCTGCAGGCCGGCGGCCCATGGAGCGATTGGCTGCGCCCCGCGCTGATGGGCGTGCCCACCGACACCGGCGCCCTGCTGCCCTACTGGCTGGGCGCCTGGGTGCTGCAGCTCGCGCCGGCCTGGATGGCGCCCGAATTCGCCGTGCGCCTGCCCTTCGCGCTGATGCTGGCCGGCACGCTGGCGGCCGCGTGGTACGCCGTGTACGACCTGGCGCGGCACCCCAGCGCGCAGCCCGTGGCTTTCGCCTTCGGCGGCGAGGCCCGGCCGGCGGACTACGCGCGGGCGCTGGCCGACGGCAGCCTGCTGGCGCTGATCGCGACGCTGGGACTGGCGCAGTTCTCGCACGAGACCACGCCGGCGCTGGCCCAGTTGTTCTTTGGCACGCTGGTGTTCCATGGCCTGGCGGGCCTGCCCTTCCGGCCGTTGGGCGCGCCGCTGGCGCTGGCGCTGGGCCTGCTGGGGCTCACCCTGTCCGGCGCGCCCGCGACGGCGCTGATCTACGGCGGAGTGGCCACGCTGGCACTGTTGCGCCCCGACATCCCCCACATCGCGCCCGGCGCACGCCAGCGCGCCGTGGGAGTGCTGGGCGCGGCCACGCTGGGCTGCGCGGCGCTGGGGCTGTACGGATCGCTGCTGAGCTGGCAGATCGCACCGCTGCGCACGAGTTGGAGCGACTGGCGCTCGCTCGGGCAACTGTTCCTGTGGTTCACCTGGCCGGTGTGGCCGCTGGTGCTGTGGACGCTGTGGCGCTGGCGGCGCCAGTTGCGCGGGCTCCACCACCATCGCCACCTGGGCCTGCCCCTGCTCATCGCCAGCGTGCCGCTGGCCACCACGGTGGCCACGCGGGCGGGCGACCGCGCCCTGCTGCTGGCGCTGCCGGCGCTGGCGGCGCTGGCGGCCTTCGCCCTGCCCACCTTCAAGCGCAGCGCGGGCGCGCTGATCGACTGGTTCACGGTGCTGTTCTTCAGTCTGTGGGCCATCGTGATCTGGGTCGTGTGGATCTCGATGGAGACCGGCGTGCCCGCCAAGCCGGCGGCCAACGTGGCCCGGCTGGCGCCGGGCTTCGAGCCGGTCTTCCAGTGGCCGGCCTTCGCCGCGGCGCTGGCCGGCACGCTGGCCTGGATCGCGCTGGCGCGCTGGCGCACCGGCCGGCACCGCACCGCGCTGTGGAAGAGCATGGTGCTGCCCGCCGCCGGCGCCACGCTGTGCTGGCTGCTGCTGATGACGCTGTGGCTGCCGGCCCTGAACTACGGCCGCAGCTTCGCGCCGCAGATGCGCGAGGTGCGGCGCCTGGTCGGCGACGCGCCCTGCGTGCAGGTGCATGGCCTGGCCTCGGCCCAGGTGGCGGCGGTGCGCTTCCACGGCGGCTGGACGCCGATGCCGGCGCGCGGCCCGGCCGGCTGCCCCTGGCTGCTGGTGGACGTGGACGCGCTGTCCAGCCTGCCGGCCACGGTATCGATGGCGCAGTGGCGCCAGGCGGGCGAGGTGCGGCGCCCCACCGACAAGGACGAGACCCTGCTGGTCTATCGCCGCGTCGGCACGCCTTGAGCTATACTATTGATAGCTGTTGGCTCAGTATCCACAATGGATAGAAGCCGATTTTCTTGAGAATCAGGTGGGCGCTGGCGCCGGGCGCACCCGCTGCGCCGGCAGCACCAGCGAGAAGGTCGAACCCTGGCCCAGCCGGCTGTCGATGCGCAGCTCGCCGCCGTGGCGCTGCGCCACGTGCTTGGCGATGGCCAGCCCCAGGCCGGTGCCGCCGGACTCGCGCGAGCGGCTGCGGTCGAGGCGGTAGAAGCGCTCGGTCAGGCGCGGCAGGTGTTCGGGCGCGATGCCGGGCCCGGTGTCGGCCACGCTCAGGCTGGCGCGGCCGCCCTCCAGGCGCTGCCAGCGCACGTCGATGCGGCCGCCGCCCGGCGTGTAGCGCACGGCGTTGTTGATCAGGTTGGCGGCGGCGCTGCGCAGCTCGCCAGCGGCGCCGGCCAAGGCGAAGTCGGGCGCGGGGCCGAACACCAGCGTCTGCGGCCGTTCCTGCGCCGGGTGCAACAGCGCCGACAGGCCGCGCGCCTCGGCCTCGCACTGGGCCAGCAGCGCCGTTGGATCGACGGTCTCGGCCAGGCTGGGCGCGGGGCTGCCCTCCAGCCGCGACAGCGTGAGCAGGTCGCTGACCAGCGCCTGCATGCGCGCCGACTGCGCGGCCATGAGCCGCAGGTGGCTGGCGCGCTCGGCCTCCGTCAGCGGCAGGCTCTGCATGGTCTCGATGAAGCCCGCCAGCACCGTGAGCGGGGTGCGGATCTCGTGCGACACGTTGGCCACGAAGTCGCGCCGCATGGCCTCGGCCTGCGCCAGCGCGGTGACGTCGCGCGACAGCATCAGCCGATGCCCGTCGCCGTAGGCATGCAATTGCACCGACAGCCGGACGGGACGGCCTGGCGCGTCGCCCCGCCCCATCAGCGTCACCTCGCGGTCGTCGGGCTGCGCGGCCCAGTGGGCGGCGAACGCCGGCTCGCGCACCAGGTTGGCCACGTGCTGCAGCCGGTCTCGCTCGGCGTCGAAGCCGAAATGCTGCACGGCGATGTCGTTGCACCATTCGATGCGCCCCTCGGCGTCGAGCAGCACCACGCCGTTGGGCGAGGCCTGGATCGCGGCCAGGAATTCGTCCAGGCGCTGCGCGGCCTCGCGCGCCTTCTGCTGCTCGGCGCGCAGCGCGCGGCGCAGGCGGTACGCGGCTTCGCCCCACAGGCCACCACCCACCGGCTGCGGCGACGCCTGCGGGTCGGCCGCCCAGCGCATGAAGCGCCGGCCGCGCCAGGTGTCGATGCCCACCAGCACCAGCCCGGCCAGCGCCACGCCGGCCGCGGCGCCGGGCCAGCCGCGCCAATGGTGGCCCAGCCACGCCAGCGCGGCCTGCAGCACCAGCAGCGAGAAGATGCGCAGTGCCATGGACGTCGTGGCCGAAACGTGGTCAGTCGGCCGACGCCGGCCGCGCCTGCGCCAGCGGCTGCGCGGTCAGGCGGTAGCCCGCGCCGCGCACGGTCTCGACCAGGCTGCCCGCCGGGCCCAGGGCCTCGCGCAGGCGCTTGACGTGCACGTCCACCGTGCGCTCCTCGATGAACACATGGTCGCCCCACACCTTGTCGAGCAACTGGCTGCGGCTGTGCACGCGCTCGGCGTTCTGCATCAGGTAGTGCAGCAGCCTGAACTCGGTCGGTCCCAGCCGCAGCGGTTGCCCATCGTAGGAGACGCGGTGGGTGGCCGCGTCGAGCAGCAGCGCGCCGATGGCCACCGAGCCGCCGGCCTGCTCGGGCGCGCGGCGGCGCAGCACGGCGCGGATGCGCGCCAGCATCTCGTTGGTGGAAAAGGGCTTGACGATGTAGTCGTCGGCGCCCGCGTCCAGGCCGGCCACGCGGTCGGCCTCGTCGCCGCGCGCGGTCAGCATGATGATCGGCACGGACTTGATGCGCGCGTCCTTGCGCCACTTGCGCGCCAGCGACAGGCCGCTCTCGCCGGGCAGCATCCAGTCCAGCAAGATCACGTCGGGCAGCACGGCGTCCAGCTCGCGCTGCGCGGTTTCGCTGTCCATGGCCCAGGTCGGCGCAAAGCCGTGGTGGCGCAGGTTGACGGCAATCAACTCGGCGATCGCGGGCTCGTCCTCGACGACGAGTACGCGGGGCATGTTCTTCATCGTCGCGGTACTCCGGGACGAGAGCACACGGCCGCCAGGGGAGCCGCGCCGCCGCCCGGCCGACCGAAGGCGGCGCGAGCCCCCCCAGGGGGCAGCGCACCGCGCGAAGCGAGGGAGCGTGGGGGCCTCATCTCGCGGCGTGCTCCACCTGGTCCATGGTGCTGTGCCGCACGTCGGCGCCCTTGACGATGTAGATGATGAACTCGGCGATGTTCTTGGCGTGGTCGCCGATGCGCTCGATCGCCTTGGCCAGGAACAGCAGGTCCAGGCTGGCCGAGATGGTGCGCGGGTCTTCCATCATGTAGGTGATCAGCTTGCGCACGAAACCGTCGAACTCGCGGTCGAGGAAGTCGTCCTCCTTCAGGATCGACACCGCGCTGGCCGTGTCCAGCCGCGCGAAGGCGTCCAGCGCCTGGCGCAGCAGGGAGGCCGCCATGTCGGCGGCCACGCGCAACTCGCCCGCCGGCAGCTTGCGGGCGGCGCCCGCGTCGATGATGGACTTGACCATGCGCGCGATCTTGGCCGCCTCGTCGCCCACGCGCTCCAGGTTGGCCGTGGTCTTGGAGATAGCCAGCAGCAGGCGCAGGTCCACCGCCGTGGGCTGGCGCCGGGCGATGATGGTGGACAGCTCGCGGTCGATCTCCATCTCCATCGCGTTGACGCGCGGCTCGATCGCCTGGACCTGGTCGGCCACCTCGGCGCTGAACTCCGACAGCGCGTGGATCGCCTGCCGGATCTGCGACTCCACCAGCCCGCCCAACTCCAGCACGCGCGTGGACACGTGGTTCAGGTCGCTGTCGAACTGGCTGGAAAGATGCTTGTCTGCCATGGGAATGCTTGCCTCTCGATGTGCTTTGTTCAGCCGAAGCGGCCAGTGATGTAGTCCTCGGTCTCCTTGCGCTGCGGCTTGAAGAACAGCTCCTCGGTGGCGCCGAACTCGACCAGCTCGCCCAGGTACATGTAGGCGGTGTAGTCGCTCACGCGCGCCGCCTGCTGCATGTTGTGGGTGACGATGGCGATGGTGTAGTCGCGCTTGAGCTCGTGCACCAGTTCCTCGACCTTGCCGGTGGAGATGGGGTCCAGCGCCGAGGTCGGCTCGTCCAGCAGCAGCACCGAGGGCTTGACCGCCACGCTGCGCGCGATGCACAAGCGCTGCTGCTGCCCGCCGGACAGCGACAGGCCGCTCTGGCCCAGCTTGTCCTTGACCTCGTTCCACAGCGCCGCCTTGGACAGCGCCCACTCGACGCGCTCGTCCATGTCGGCCTTGTTCAGGCTCTCGTACAGGCGCACGCCGAAGGCGATGTTGTCGTAGATGGTCATCGGGAACGGCGTCGGCTTCTGGAACACCATGCCCACGCTGGCGCGCAGCAGGTTCACGTCGACCTTGGAGTCGAGGATGTTGCGGCCATGCAGCAGGATCTCGCCCTGGGCGCGCTGCCCCGGGTACAGGCTGTACATGCGGTTGAGCGTGCGCAGCAGCGTGGACTTGCCGCAGCCGGACGGCCCGATGAAGGCGGTGGCCTTGCGCTCCGGGATGGAGAGGTTGATGCCCTTCAGGCCCTGGAAGCCGTTGGCGTAGAAGAAGTCGAGGTTGCGCACCTCCAGCGCCATGCGCTCGTCCTGCAGCCGGGGCCGGCTGCCGCGCGGGGCCACTTGGGGAACGGGGATCGCGATTTCCATGGTTGTCCTTTGAGCTTTCCAAATCCGCCGTGCGGTTCAGCGGCCCGCCGCCTTGTCGCGGAAGAACACGCGGGCGACGATGTTGATGGCCAGCACGGTGAGCGTGATCAGCAGCGCGCCGGCCCAGGCCAGGCGGATCCAGTTGTCGTAGGGGCTCATCGCGAACTGGAAGATGACGACCGGCAGATTGGCCATCGGCCGGGTCATGTCGGTGCTGAAGAACTGGTTGTTGAGCGCCGTGAACAAGAGCGGCGCCGTCTCGCCGCTGACGCGCGCCAGGGCCAGCAGCAGGCCGGTGATGACGCCGCTGCGCGCGGCGCGCAGGGTGATCATCAGCGCCACCTTCCAGCGCGGCGCGCCCAGCGCGGCGGCGGCCTCGCGCAGACTGCCGGGCACCAGGCGCAGCATGTTCTCGGTGGTGCGCACCACCACCGGGATGGCGATCAGCGACAGCGCGAAGCTGCCGGCGTAGCCCGAGAAGTGCCCCGTCGTGGCCACCGCCAGGGCGTACACGAACAAGCCCAGCACGATGGAGGGCGCCGACAGCATGATGTCGGTGACGAAGCGGGTGAGCCCGGCGGTGCGGCCCTCGTCGCCATACTCGGCCAGGTAGATGCCGGCCAGGATGCCGACGGGCGTGGACACCAGCACCGTCAGCCCCAGCATCATCAGGCTGCCGACGATGGCGTTGCGCAAGCCGCCGCCGTCCGAGCCCGGCGCCGGCGTGTCCTGCGTGAACAGGCTCAGGTCGGTGGCCGCCAGCCCCTGGCCGAACAGCACGAACAGGATCCACAGCAGCACCATCAGGCCGAGGACCATGGCCGCCATGGACAAGGCCAGGCCGATGGCGTTGGCCATGCGGCGCTTTCGATACAGGGCGCTGTCTGCGTGCATGATCAGGTGCCTTTGGCGCGCTCGGCGCGGAGGAGGAGGAGCTTGGCCAGCGCCAGCACCACGAAGGTGATGACGAACAGCAGGAAGCCCAGCGCGAACAGCGTGGTCAGGTGCAAGTCCGCCGCTTCGCCGAACTCGTTGGCCAGGGTGGAGGCGATGGACGTGCCGGGCGAGAACAGCGAGGTCGGCAGGCGGTTGGCGTTGCCGATCACGAAGGTCACCGCCATGGTCTCGCCCAGGGCGCGGCCCAGGCCCAGCATGACGCCGCCGATCACGCCCTTGCGGGTGTAGGGCAGCACCACCTTGCGCACCACTTCCCAGGTGGTGCAGCCGAGGCCGTAGGCGGATTCGCGCAGGATGGCGGGCACGATCTCGAACACGTCGCGCATCACCGCCGCGATGTAGGGCAGGATCATGAAGGCCAGCACGATGCCGGCGGCCAGGATACCCATGCCGTTGACCGCGCCGCCGAACAAAAAGCCCACCAGCGGCATGCCGCCCAGCACCTGCTGCAGCGGCATCTGCACGTGGTCGGCGAACACCGGCGCGAACACGAACAGGCCGAACATGCCGTAGATGATGGACGGCACGGCGGCCAACAGCTCGATGGCCGTGCCCAGCGGGCGCCGCAGCCAGACAGGGCAGTTCTCGGTCAGGAACAGCGCGATGCCGAAGGCCAGCGGCACCGCCAGCAGCAAGGCGATGCCGGCGCTGAGCAGGGTGCCGACGATGGCGATGGCGGCGCCGAATTCCTCGTTCACCACGTCCCACTCGACGCGCCAGACGAACTGCGGGCCGAACTTCTGGAACGTGGGCAGCGCGTTGATGAACAGCGACACGATGATGCCCGCCAGCGCCACCAGCACCAGCAGCGAGAAGCCTTGCGTGACGCGGTGGAACAGCACGTCCTGCACGCGCTGCCGGCGTGCGATGGCTTCCCTGCCGGACGCGCCGGTGGCGTCAGCCTCGGCCTGGGTGGGCCTGGCGTCGTCGTCGATGGTGGTCATGCCCACGCTCATGGAGTTCTCCTGGCGGCGATGATGCGCCCGGCCGTCACTTGCCGATCTGCGACCAGACCTTGGCGCGGATCTGGGCCGTGAGGGCGTCCGGCAGGGCCACGTAGTCGAGATCGGCCGCCATCTGCTGGCCGTTCTTGAACGCCCAGTCGAAGAACTTCAGCACCTCGGCGGACTGTGCCTTGTCGGCGGGGGCCTTGTACATCAGGATGAAGGACGCGGTGGAGATGGGCCAGGAGCCCTCGCCCTTGGCACCCACCATCGACACGCCCATGCCCGGCACGCCGAACCAGTCCACGCCCGCGGCGGCGGCCGCGAAGGCGCCGTCGTCCGGGTTCACGTACTTGCCGGCCTGGTTCTGCACCTGCATGTGAGTCAACTTGTTGCGCTTGGCGTAGGCGTATTCGACGTAGCCGATGGCGCCCTTGATGCGGCCCACGTTGGCGGCCACGCCCTCGTTGCCCTTGCCGCCGACCGAACTGGCGGCCGGCCACTTGACGGCGTTGCCCTTGCCCACCTTCTCGGCCCAGTCCTTGCTGACGGTGGCCAGGTAGTCGGTCCAGTTGAAGGTGGTGCCCGAGCCGTCGGCGCGGTGCACCACGGTGATGGCCGCATCGGGCAGGGCTTTGCCGGGGTTGAGGGCGGCGAACTTGGGGTCGTTCCACTTGGCGATGGTGCCCATGAACATCTCGGCCAGCACCGGGCCGGTCACGCGCAGCTCGCCCGGCTTGAAGCCCTCCAGGTTCAGCACCGGCACCGTGCCGCCGATGACGGCGGGGAACTGCACCAAGGCATCCTTGTCCAGTTCCTCGCCTTTCAGCGGGGAATCGGTGGCGCCGAAGGCCACCGTCTTGGCGCGGATCTGGCGCACGCCGCCGGACGAGCCGATGGACTGGTAGTTGAGCCCGACGCCAGTGGCCGCCTTGTAGCCCTCGGCCCACTTGGCGTAGATCGGGTACGGAAAGCTGGCGCCGGCGCCGGTGATGTCGGCGGCCTGCGAGGCGAAGGCGACGAAGGAGCCCGCCACCGTGGCGGCCAGGGCCTTGAGAAAGCTGCGTTTCATCTGCGTGAACCTCGAATGTAGGTTGATTCGGATGAAGCGACTGTATGGCCGCCATGTGACAGCTTCGTGACGTCATCCGCGCGCCACGAGCGGGGCGGCGCGGCTCGCCGATGGGCCACAATCGGCACCGCCCGCGCAACGCGACTTCCCTTTCTCTACCTCTATCTCTATGCAATCCGGCACCCGCCTGGCCGCCGTGGACCTGGGCTCCAACAGCTTCCGCCTCGAAATCGCCCGGCTCGAACAGGGCCAGATCCAGCGCATGGAATACCACAAGGAAACCGTGCGCCAGGGCAACGGCCTGGACGCCGACCGCCGCCTGTCGCAAGACGCCATGCAGCGCGGCTGGAACTGCCTGGCGCGCTTCGGCGAGCGGTTGGCCGGCTTCGAGCCCGGCCAGGTGCGCGCCGTCGCCACGCAGACGCTGCGCGAGGCGCGCAACCGCGACGAGTTCCTGGCCGTCGCGCGCCAGATCCTGGGCTTTCCGATCGACGTCATCTCCGGCCGCGAGGAGGCGCGCCTGATCTACCAGGGCGTCACCCACCTGCTGCCGCAGTCGGACGAGCGGCGCCTGGTGATGGACATCGGCGGCCGCTCGACCGAGCTGATCGTCGGCCAGGGCTACACGGCCCAGGCCATGGAGTCGTACCGCGTGGGCAGCGTGGCCTGGTCGATGCGCCACTTTGCCGACGGCGTGCTGTCGGCCCGGAACTTCGAGCGCGCCGAGATCGCCGCCAAGGCGGTGCTGGACGACGCCGTCGCCACCCACGCCCGCGCGCACTGGGACGCCGCCTACGGCTCCTCCGGCACCGTGGGCGCCGTGGCCGACGCGCTGCGGCTGGCCGGCCGCGCGGCGCACGACGGCGCCATCACGCGCGACGGGCTGGACTGGCTGCGCGAGCGGCTGGTCAAGGCCCAGCGCTTCGAGGCCATCCGGCTGGACGGTATCAAGGAAGAGCGCAAGGCCGTCATCGCCGGCGGCCTGGCCGTGCTGCGCGCCCTGTTCGACCTGCTCGGCATCGAGCGGCTGCGGCACGCCCACGGCGCGCTGCGCCACGGCGCCCTGGTCGATCTGCTGGACCGCGAGCGCGAGGTGACCGACGTGCGCGCCTCCTCCGTCGAGCACCTGGCGGCCCGCTTCGGCGCTGATGCGCAGCAGGCCGGCCGCGTGGCGCGCTCCGCCCTGCGCCTGGGGCACGAGCTGCTGGCGCCGCTGGCGCCGGCCGAGCGGCAGGAGGCCGAGCGCCAGATCGCCTGGGCCGCGCGCCTGCACGAGGTCGGCTCGCGCATCTCCCACGCCGACTACCACAAGCACGGCGCCTACATCCTGGACAACGCCGACGTGCCGGGCTTCGCGATACACGAGCTGCACACCCTGAGCCAGCTGGTGCTGGGCCACCGCGGCAAGCTGCGCAAGCTGGAGTCGCGCTTCGGCGACGCGCTGTTCATGCGCCAGCTGATGGCGCTGCGCCTGGCGGTGATCCTGTGCCACGCGCGGCAGGACCCGCGGCAAGAGGACATCCGCCTGGCCATCGACCCGGGGCCGGCGCACGGCTTCGCCCTGAGCGTGTCCGGCGGTTGGATGGCGGCCTGGCCTCAATCGGCCCACCTGCTGCGCGAGGAAGTGCTGGCCTGGCAGAAGACGCCTTGGGGGCTGCGGCTGTCCGTGCGCTGAATTTTTGGGCTTGGGGGCGCGGTCGGCCGGGAGTTCGCTCCGGCCGACAATGCCTCCAACGCGCCAAAAAACCGAGGAAAGCCAGTCGGTAGCTACTGATTACATAGCTGCAGACTCAATATCCACACCAGCCAAGGCCGTATTCGCGGCGGTTTCAAAGCAGACTCACCGCTCCACGCGGGTCGATAGGCCCGAAGAAGCCCACGATGCGCCGGATGCGGCCGTGGCCGGGCTCCAGATCGATGAAGTCCACGCTCTCCGGCAGCGTTCCGCCGCCCGCCAGCGCCACCTGCCAGTGGAAGCGGGCGGCGTCGTGGTGCACGTCCACGCGGCTGGTGCGGCGCACCTGGGCGCCGGGAAACCGGGCCATCACCGCGGCGATGTGCCCGATCAGCGCATCGACCGGCAGCGCGGCGGGCGTGTGCGGGTCGGCGTAGGTGGCGTCGGGCGTCAGCACCTCGCGCAGCAGGCGCGCGCGGGTGTCGGCGTCCGGGTCGCTCCAGCCCTGGCAGTAGCGGTCGATGAGGGCGTGCAGTGCGTCCATGGGGTGTCTCCGTTCAAATTCATGGAATGAGGATCGTCGATCCCGTCGTCCGCCGCGCCTCCAGCGCCCGGTGCGCGGCCTGCACCTCGGCCAGCGGAAAGCGCTGGTCGATGTGGATCCTGACCTGGCCCGAGCGCACGACCTCGAACAGCTCGTCGGCCATGCGCTGGCAGGATTCGCGCGTGGCGGTGTGGGTGAACAGCGTGGCGCGCGTCACGTACAGGCTCCTGGGCGCCAGCACGGCAGGGGCGAACGGCGGCACCGGGCCGCTGGCGTTGCCGAAGCTGGCCATCAGGCCGAAGGGGCGCAGGCATTGCAGCGACTGCTCCCAGGTGTCCTGGCCGACCGAGTCGTACACCACCTTCACGCCCTGGCCCCCGGTGATCTCCATGACACGCGCGGCGAAGTCGTCCACTCTGTAATTGATAGCGCACTCCGCACCATTGGCACGGGCCAGGGCACACTTTTCTTCTGAACCGGCGGTGGCGATGAGCCGGTAGCCCAGCGCCCTGGCCCACTGGCAGGCGATCAGGCCGACGCCGCCGGCCGCCGCGTGCCACAGCACGAAGTCGCCCGGCTGCAGACCCTCCACCGGCAGGGTCTTGCGCAGCAGGTACTGCGCCGTCAGGCCCTTGAGCATCATGGCCGCGCCGGTGTCGAAGTCGATCTCGTCCGGCAGCCGGCACACGGCCAGCGCGGGCATCACGCGCGCCTCGCTGTAGCTGCCGGGCGGGTGGCCGGCGTAGGCGACGCGGTCGCCGAGCCGCAGGTGCGCCACGCCCTCGCCCACCGCCTCGACCACGCCGGCGCCCTCCATGCCCAGCGTCAGCGGCATGGGCAGCGGGTACAGGCCGCTGCGCTGGTAGACGTCGATGAAGTTCAGGCCGATGGCCTGGTGGCGGATGCGGACCTGGCCCGGGCCTGGATCGCCCACCGGCAGATCGAGCAGTTTCATCTCGTCGGGCCCGCCGGGGCGGGCGATCTGGACGGCAAGCGGCATGGGCGTTTCTCCTGGGGTTTAAGCTCCGAGTCGACTTCCATGGTGCCATGCTTCCAACAGCCCTGCGTGCCCGCTGGCCACGGCGCCATCCACCGACTGTCGGCGGGCGGACAGACGCCCAACCAGTCGCTGGTGGAGTACATGGACGACTGGATCAGCGAGGTGCTGCTGGGCCAGCCGCCGCGCCAGGGCGGCGGCGGCGCGCTGGCGGCGGCGGCCACGGAGCGCGAGGACGTGCGGCTGGATTTGAGCCAGGCCGACAGCGACCTGTTGTGCGAGACGCTCAACCGCACGCTGATTCGCTGGGTGTGCGAGCTGAACGGGCTGCAGCCGTGCGTGGTGTCGCGCAAGATCGAGACGGAAGAGGACGCCAAGGCCAATTCCGAGACCGATCTGAATGTGTCGAGGCTGGGCTTCAAGCCCACGGTGGAGTGGGTGCGGGAGCGCTACGGCAATGGCTGGGAGCCCAGCACGGCGGCACCCAGCCCGGCGCCGGGCCCAGGTTCTCCTGGTGCGAATGACGGGCGGGCGCCGGCCAGTTTTGCCGAGGGCGGCTCGCCCGATCCGGTGGCTTCGGCGGTCGAGGCGCTGGAGCACGCTGCCGCGCCCGGCTGGCAGCGCGTGGTGGACGATCTGCAGGCGCTGGTCGGCCAGGCGGCCAGCACCGACGAGGTGCGGGGCCTGATCGCCCGGCAGTACGGTGCGCTCGACACGGCCGACCTCACGCGCCTGCTGGCCGCCGCCTTCGCGCTGGCCGAGCTCAAGGGCTTGGACGCCGCCCGCGCCGCGGGTGGCGATGCCTGAAGCGGCTTTCGGCTTCAACACGCCTTTCGACGCCCAGGTCGCCTACCTGCGCGCCAAGCTGGCCTTGCCCACCGAGCGCTGGGGCCAGATCGAGGCCGCCGCGCACGACCGGGCCTTCGTCGTCGCGGGCGCGGCCAAGGCCGACTTGGTGGCCGACCTGCAGGCGGCCATGGTGCGGCGCGCCACCGATGGCCTGGGGTTGCGGGCGTTCCAGCGCGACTTCAAGGCCATCGCGGCCAAGCACGGCTGGACGGGCTGGACAGGGGAGGGATCGGCCGAGGGCGAGGCTTGGCGCACGCGGGTGATCTACCAGACCAACATGGCCACGTCCTACGCGGCCGGGCGCCGCCGGCAGATGCTGGAGCCCGGCCATCTGCGCCGGCGCCCCTACTGGCGCTACCTGCACAGCGATACGGTGATGCACCCGCGCGAGCAGCACCTGGCCTGGCATGGTCTGACACTGCCGCACGATCACCCGTTCTGGGAGACACACTTCCCGCCCAACGGCTTCGGCTGCCAGTGCCGCATCGTGGCTGTGAGCAGGCGCGAAGGCGAGGCCAGCGCGCGGGCCGGGCTGGGCGAGCCGCCCGAGGGCTGGAGCGCGATCGACCCCGGGACGGGCGCGCCGGCAGGCATCGGCAAGGGCTTCGGCCACGCACCCGGCGCGGCGGCCGGCTGGCCGATGCAGCGCTTCATCGACGACAAGCTGCTGGCGCTGGATGCACCTATTGGCGCGGCGATGTGGCGGGAGCTGCGGCCGGTGCTGGAGGCCGAGCGCGCCCAGCGCTGGCGGGTGATGGTGGCGGCCACCGCCGCCGACATGCGCGCGGGCGGCCAGGCCGTGCAGGTGCACACCGTGGCGCCCGCCACCGTGCAGGCCCTGGCCGAGCACGGCGTGGCGCTGGAGAACGCGGCGGTATGGATGCGCGACACCGAGTTGGTGCATGCGCTGCGCGACAGCAAGGTCGAGCGCGGCACCCATCTGCCCGAGGAGGTGTGGCGCGAGCTGCCGCGCCTGCTGGAGACGGCCTCGCCCCATCTGGACACGCACGACGCGGCGCTGGTCTATGCCATCGACTTGGGCGAGCGCTGGGGCAAGGTGGTGGTGCGGGTGAACTACAACGAGAAGGGGCGCTTTGGCGGCGTGCGCGCCCGCATCGTGTCGAACTTCGTGCAGACGGGGGGATTGGCGGAGCCGTATAACTTTGAAGGCTCGCAATACGTGCGCTTGACGCAAGAGAAGAAGTAGGCGGCGCCGGATTCGAACCGGATCATAGACACCGACTGCTCAGTCTCTAACCCTTCCCATTGGAAACAACCGCCTACCGGCCCGAATTGTGACCACCTTCACCAACATCGTCCACGACCAGCCCGTCAGGGCCGTGCTGAACCGCCTGGCCGAGCGATCGGAGAACATGCAGTCCGACCTGCGGGCCATTGGTGACGGCATCGTCGATCGCGCCAAGCGGCGCTTTGAGACCAGCAGCGGACCGGACGACCAGCCCTGGAAGCCCAACGCATCCGCGACCCTGGGCCTGCTGGCCGCGCGCTTGGGCAAGAGCTACCGCAAGAAGAGCGGTGATCTCAACGCCGCAGGTGAGCGCCGCTTGGCCGGCAAGAAACCCTTGATCGACCCCATGAGCGCCGGCGATCTGCGCCGTCAGATCGTGGCCGAGGCCACCGGCAGCGAGGCCCGGATTTCGGTGCTGCCCAAGTATGCTGCTATTCACCAGTTTGGCGGCAAGGCCGGCCGAGGGTTGAAGGTGGAAATTCCGGCGCGACCCTACCTGCCCGTACGCCTGGATGGCTCCCTGTATCCACAGGAGAGCGCCCTGATCGTGGATGCCATCAACGATATGCTGCTCGACGCGCTGGATTGAGCTCGGCGATGTGGCTGACCGGCCCATAATTTGCCGAAATTTCGTGAGGGCCGTTTTTTGTAACGCCGTTGCAGTTCTGTCCCACGACGTCCCGGTCCAGTGCCGCCAAATCCCGGATTTATCTCACCCACTGCCTTTCGAATATCTCATCATCGATCAACCGACTCTTCCCGCCTCCATGCGCCCGACCCCCGCCACTGCTGCCCTGCTCACCACCGCCACCCTGCTGTGGGCCGGCAACGCGGTGGTCGGCCGCATGGTGATCGGCTTGGTGCCGCCGGTCACGCTGAACTTCCTGCGCTGGGTGCTGGCCTTCGCCCTGCTGCTGCCGCTGGCGCCCTGGCTGCTGCGCGCCGACAGCGGGCTGTGGCCCCACTGGCGGCGCTTCGCGCTGCTGGGCCTGCTGGGCGTGGGCAGCTACAACGCGCTGCAGTACCTGGCGCTGCGCACCTCGACGCCGCTGAACGTGACCCTGGTGGCCTCCAGCATGCCGCTGTGGATGCTGGCGCTGGGGCGCCTGTTTTTCCACACGGCCGTGACGCGCGCGCAACTGGCGGGTGCGCTGCTGTCGATGACGGGCGTGCTGGTGGTGCTCTCGCGCGGCCAGTGGCGGCTGCTGGCCCAGTTGCAACTGGTGCCGGGTGATCTGTACATCCTGCTGGCGACGCTGTGCTGGGCCTGGTATTCGTGGCTGCTGGCGCGCGGGGTCGAGCCCGAGCGCGTGCGCACCGACTGGGCGGCGCTGCTGCTGGCGCAGGTGGTGTTCGGGCTGGGCTGGTCGGGCCTGTTCGCGGCCGGCGAATGGGCCTGGACGGATGCGCGCATCCAGTGGGGCTGGCCGCTGACCGCTGCGCTGGTGTTCGTGGCCATCGGGCCGGCAGTGGTGGCCTACCGCTGCTGGGGGCTGGGCGTGCAGCGCGCGGGGCCGGCGGTGGCGGGCTTTTTCTCCAACCTCACGCCGGTGTTCGCGGCGGTGCTGTCGGCGCTGTTCCTCGGCGAGCCGCCGCAGGTGTACCACGCGGTGGCGTTCGGGTTGATCGTGGCGGGGATCTGGGTGTCGTCGCGGCGATGAAATGGCCCACCCCCGTGGCTCCACTCGCTGCGCGATGTTGCACCCCCCTCAAGGGTGCACTGGCATGGCCTGCTCCGCGGCCCTTCGATCGGCGCTGATTCAAAGTGGGCCGGCGCATCCAATTAAGCGGCATCCAGAACCCTGCTCCGCGGCCTTTCGATCCGCGCTGATTCAAAGGCTGCGGGTGGCGCGCGGCGCCATGGATGACCGAGAGGCGCCTCAGTGCGCCCCGGGGTAAGCCCCGCCATCCAGCAGGATGTTCTGCCCCGTCAAATAGCCTGCCTGCCGGCTGCACAGAAACGCGCACACGGCCCCGAACTCCTCCGCCGTGCCGAAGCGGCGAGCGGGAATCTGCGCCTGCTGCAGCGTGCGCACGTCCTCCAGCGGCCTGCCGCTCCTGCGGGCCGCGCCCGCCATGGTGGCGGCCAGGCGGTCGGTGTCGAACTTGCCCGGCAGCAAGTTGTTGATGGTCACGCCGCCGGTGGCGATCTCGGGGCTGCGCGCCAAGCCGGCGATGAAACCGGTGAGCCCCGAGCGCGCGCCGTTGGACAGGCCGAGGATGTCGATCGGCGCCTTCACCGCGCTGGAGGTGATGTTGACGACGCGCCCGAAGCCGCGCGCCAGCATGCCGTCGAGCGTGGCCTGGATCAGCTCGATGGGCGTGAGCATGTTGGCGTCCAGCGCCTTGATCCAGGCGTCGCGGTCCCAGTCGCGGAAGCTCCCCGGCGGCGGCCCGCCGGCGTTGGTGACGACGATGTCGTAGTCGCGCCGCCGCGCGAACACGGCCGCGCGGCCCTCGGGCGTGGTGATGTCGGCCGTCACGGCGACGACCTCGGCCGGCGCGCCGCCGGCGATGTCGGTCCTCAACCGGGCGGCCGAGGCCTCCAGCGCCTCCTGGCCCCGCGCCACCATGACGACGCTGGCGCCCTCGCGCACCAGCGCCTCGGCGCAGCCCAGCCCCAGCCCCTTGCTGGCGCCGCACACCAGCGCCCACTTGCCTGCAATGCCCAGATCCATGGTTCAAGCTCCTTTGTCGTTGAGGGGCGCGCCGCGCCCGGCGCGCCCGAACAGCGCGATACCAGCCATCACCAGCAGCGTGCCGGCCGCCAGCCAGGGCGTGAACGGCTCGCCCAGGATGACGATGCCCATGGCGATGGTCGACAGCGGGCCGATCATGCCCACCTGCGCCGCCAGACTGGCGCCCAGGCGCTCCACGCCCATCATCACCAGCAGCACCGGCGCCGCCGTGCACACCGTGGCGTTGAGCAGCGACAGCCACACCACCGGCGCCGGCACGCGCGCCGCCTCGGGCGGGTGCAGCAGCAGGAACTGGGCGATGCAGCACGCGCTGGCCACCACCGAGGCCAGCCCCACCAGCCGCAGCGCGCCCAGGCGCTGCACGAATTCGCCGCTGTAGAACAGGTAGGCCGCGTAGGACAGCGTGGACAGCAGCACCAGCAGCGCCCCCCAGGCCGTGGCCGTGCCGGGCACCACGCGCAGTTCGAGCCCGAACACCAGCAGCGCCCCGGCGTAGCTGACGGCGGTGGCCAGCAGGTGGCCGGCGGTGATGGCGCGGCCGCGCAGCGCCCAGCCCAGCAGCAACACCGCCGTCGGCGTGAGGTACAGGATCAGCCGCTCCAGGCTGGCGCTGATGTACTGCAGCCCCATGAAGTCGAGCATGCTGGCCAGGTAGTAGCCGCAAAAGCCCAGCCCCGCCACGGCCAGCCATTCGGGCCGCGTCAGCGCCGGCCGCCCGCGCCCGCCCCACCAGGCCATGAGCACGAACAGCGGCAGCGCCAGCAGCATGCGGTACATCAGCAGCGTGGCCGCGTCCACGCCGTGGCGGTAGGCCAGCTTGACGACGATGGCCTTGCCGCTGAAGGCGATCGCGCCCACGGCGGCCAGCAGCATGCCATTTGCTCTGTTATTCATAGCTTTTAGCGCAGCATGGACGCGAGCTGAAGCCACTTTTCATTTGAATTTCTCGGCCTGCGTCCTTCGAGGCGGACGAGTGTCGCACGCGCCGCCGGGCGTGGGCCATCGGGCTTGGGCACGGGCGCCAGCGTCAACCGCGCAGGCTAAACATCGTGATGGCCGATGCGCTGGTGCAGCCGCCGCAGCGACCACCACACCGCCAGCGCCACCACGGGCACGGCCGCGCCCACCGTGAGTTCGGCGCTGACCGGCCAGCCGAACTTCTGCGCGCCCTTGGCCAGGTAGCCCACCAGGCCCACCACGTAGTAGGTGATGGCCGCCACCGACAGCCCTTCCACGGTCGACTGCAGCTGGAGCTGCAATCCCTGGCGTCGGTTCATGGTCGCCAGCAGCTCGCGGCTGCTGAGCTGCTGCTCCACCTCGACCCGCGTGCGCAGCAGGTCGCCGATGCGCGCGATGCGCGCGGACAGCGCCGCCTGGCGGCGGTCGGCCGAGCGGCAGGTGTTCATGGCCGGGGACAGGCGCCGCTCCATGAAGTCGCGCAGGGACTGCATGCCCTCGATGCGCACCTCGGCGATGTCGGCCAGCCGCCGGCGCACCAGGTCGTCGTAGGCCGCGCTGGCGGAAAAGCGGGCGTGGGTGCTGGCGTACTCTCCTTCCAGCTCGGCCGCCAGGCGGGTCAGGCGGTCCAGCAGCGCGGGCTCGTCCTCGCGCGCGGCGCTGCGCACGGCCTGGGCCAGTTCGGCCAGCTCGGCCTCGCCCTCTGCCAGCCAGCGCACGGCCCGGCGCGCCGCCGGCAGGCCCAGCAGCGCGGCCATGCGGTAGGTCTCGATCTCCAGCAGGCGCTGCACCAGCCGGCCCAGGCGGCGCGGCGTCACCAGGCCGGGCGCCACCTCGCCGGTGAACACCAGCATGCGCAGGCAGCCATCGGCGCGCAACCGCAGGTCGGTGTGCAGGTCGGAGCTGTGGCTGATGACGGTGGAGCCGGTGACGCTGGCGTCGCTGAGCAGGCGGCGCACGATGGCCCGGGTGTCGCGCCCGCGCCGAGGCAGCGCCCAGAGCTGGACGCCGGCCAGGGGCTGGCCGGGCAGGGCCTGGCGCCAGCCGGCGGGCGCCAGTTCAGCGGCGGTGGGCGGTTCGCCGTGCTCGAAGGCGTCCAGCTCGTGCGGCTGCAGCGGGCGCAGGAAGGTCCAGGCGACGAATTCGGTGTGCAGCTCCCAGCGCAGGCTGAACTCGCCCAGGTCGGCGTGCAGGAACGCGGCGTCCGGCGCCGGCGCCGCCAGGCCGTGCCCAGCCAGCAGCGCCGCCAGATGGTCGCGGCTGGCGGCGCGCTCGGCTTCGCCGGCCAGCATCACCAGATGGGTCACCGCCAGCGGCGCGTGCAGATCCTGCGGCGGGCGGGCGTGCACCTCGTCGTGCAGGATCGTGCGCAGCGCGGGTGTGAGGGAGGTGGTCGAGGAAGGGGCTGGGATCTGCATGGCGGCGATTCGGATGAAGCCGGCATTGTGCGCGAGGATCGCACTCGCAACGGCTCACGATGCTGGTCACCCCCATGAAAAACGGCGCCACCAGGGCGCCGTTTTTGCAGAGCGAGAGATGCGTCACTCTTCGACGAATGCGCTCTCGCGGCTCTTCTTGACCGAGGGCAGCAGCACGATGATGAGCAGCAGCAGCGCCAAGGCCAGCAGCACGGCCGACAGCGGGCGCGTGACCAGGATGCTCCAGTCGCCGCGCGACAGCAGCAGCGCCCGGCGCAGGTTCTCCTCCATCATCGGCCCCAGGATCAGTCCCAGCAGCAGCGGCGCCGGCTCCATGCCCAACTTGATGAAGGTGTAGCCGATGATGCCGAACCAGCCCACCATCCACACGTCGAAGGTGTTGTTGTTGGTGGAGTACACGCCGATCGCGCAGAACAGCACGATGGCCGGGAACAGGAAGCGGTAGGGCACCGTCAGCAGCTTGATCCACAGGCCGATCAGCGGCAGGTTCAGGATGATCAACATCAGGTTGCCGATCCACATGGAAGCGATCAGGCCCCAAAACAGCTCGGGGTTGCTGGTCATCACCTGCGGGCCGGGCTGGATGTTGTGGATGGTCATCGCGCCGACCATCAGCGCCATCACGGCGTTGGGCGGGATGCCCAGCGTCAGCAGCGGGATGAAAGAGGTCTGCGAACCGGCGTTGTTGGCCGACTCGGGCGCCGCCACGCCGCGGATGTTGCCCTTGCCGAAGGGCACCTCGCCGGGCTTGAGCTTGGTCTTCTTCTCGATGGTGTAGGCCGCGAAGGCCGACAGCATGGCGCCGCCGCCCGGCAGGATGCCCAGGGCCGAGCCCAGCAGCGTACCGCGCGTGATGGCCGGGAGCATCAGCTTCCAGTCTTCCTTGGACGGGTAGATGTGATCGACCTTGCCGGTGAACACCTCGCGCTTTTCCTCGGGGTGCGACAGGTTGGCGATGATCTCGCCGTAGCCGAACACGCCCATGGCGATGACGATGAAGTTGATGCCGTCGGTCAGCTCGGGGATGTCGAAGCTGTAGCGCGCCACGCCCGAGTTGACGTCGGTGCCCACCAGGCCCAGCAGCAGGCCCAGGATGATCATGCCGATGGCCTTGATCAGCGAGCCCGAGGCCAGCACCACGGCGCCGATCAGGCCCAGAATCATGAGCGAGAAGTATTCGGCCGGGCCGAACTTGAAGGCCACCTCGGTCAGCGGCTCGGCGAAGCCCGCCAGGATCAGCGTGCCGAAACAGCCGGCGAGGAACGAGCCGATGCCCGCCGCCGCCAGCGCGGGTCCGGCCCGCCCTCGCCGCGCCATCTGGTAGCCGTCGATCACGGTGACGACCGAGGACGATTCGCCCGGCAGGTTGACCAGGATGGCGGTGGTCGAGCCGCCGTACTGCGCCCCGTAGTAGATGCCCGCGAGCATGATCAGCGCGGCCACCGGCGGCAGCGCGTAGGTGGCCGGCAGCAGCATGGCGATGGTGGCCACTGGGCCGACGCCTGGCAACACGCCGATCAGCGTGCCCAGCAGGCAGCCGAGGAAGGCGTAGAGCAGGTTCTGCATCGTGAAGGCGACGCTGAACCCCAGCGAGAGGTTGTTGATCAGATCCATGATTTCAAACTCCCCCTCAACCCGAAATGAAACTCGGCCAGACCTGGAACTGCAGATTCAGGCCCCACACGAACGCGAAATAGCTGCCCGCCGCCAGGACGGTGGCGAGGATCAGCACCTCCACCAGCTTGAACTGCGTGCCCGCCGACGCGGAGATGATCGTCAGCGCGTAGATCGCCGCGATCAGCCCCATCGCCGGGACACCCAGGCTGGGAATGCCGCCGAGCAGGACGCCGAAGACCAGGTTGGCCAGGATGATCAGGATCATGGGCTTCCAGGCCCACTTGCCGATCGGGTCGCCGTCGGGTGTTTCGACCACCAGCGCCCTGAAGGCCACGAAGCCGCCGATGGCCGCCAGGACGATGCCCAGGATCAACGGGAAGTAGCCCGGGCCCATGCGGGCGCCGTCGCCGATGTTGTAGGTGGTCGCGCCCCAGGCGAAACCGATGCCGACCACTGCGTACAGTAGGCCGGCGAAAAAGTCCTTTTGACTTTTGATGCGCACGAGTCGTCTCCTCGATTCGTTGTTCCAAATTGCATTGTCATCACCGCAAGCCGACGCGGCGATGTGGATTTCACCTACACGCCATGGGGATTACCCCAATCGCCATGGCGCTCCCAACGCCCTCCACGGGCTCGCCCGAGCGGCACGGCAGGCCATGGGCGCCTGGATCTATTCGAGCGACGGCGTCGCCGAGACCGCTTCTTCCAGCGTCGTCAGGCCCTCGGCGGCGCGCATGGCGCCGGCCAGCCGCAGCGGGCGCATGCCGTCGGCCACGGCCTGCTTGCGCAGCGGCGCCATGGCGACGCCCTGCTGGACCAGCGCGCGGAACGCCTCGCTCACCGTCAGCAGTTCGTAGATGCCCATGCGGCCGCGAAAGCCGGTCATGCGGCAGTCCACGCAGCCCATGGGCTTGTAGGGGCGATAGTTGCCGGCGTTGATCTTCCAGGGGCGCACGGCCTCGGCCAGCACCTCGGTGGTGCCGCGGTCGTCGGGCTGCCGACAGGCGGGACACAGGGTGCGCACCAGGCGCTGCGCCAGCACGCCGAGGATGGTGGCGTTCAGCAGGTAGGCGGGCACGCCCAGCTCCATCAGGCGCGTCAGGGCCGAGGGCGCGTCGTTGGTGTGCAGGGTGCTGAAAACCAGGTGCCCGGTCAGCGCCGCCTGCACCGCCATCTCAGCCGTCTCCAGGTCGCGGATCTCGCCGATCATGATGATGTCCGGATCCTGCCGCATCAGCGCGCGCACGCCCTCGGCGAAGCTGAAGTCGAGCTGCGGCTGCACCTGCGTCTGGTTCAGCATCGGCTCGATGCGCTCGATCGGATCCTCGATGGTGCTGACGTTGACCTCCTCCGTCGCGACGCGCCGCAGCGTGGAGTACAGCGTGGTGGTCTTGCCCGAACCGGTGGGCCCGGTCACCAGGATGATGCCGTGCGGGCGCCGCGCCATGACCTCCCAGCGCCCGGCGTCGTGCGGGGTGAAGCCCAGCGCGGCCAGGTCCTTGATGGCGGTGTCGGGGTCGAAGATGCGCATCACCAGCTTCTCGCCGAAGGCGGTGGGCAGAGTGGACAGGCGCATTTCGATCTCTTCGCCCGAGGGGCTGCGGGTCTTGATGCGGCCGTCCTGCGGGCGGCGCTTCTCCACCACGTCCATGCGGCCCAGCAGCTTGACGCGCGCGGTGATGGCGTTCATCACGCCCGGCGGCACCTGGTACACCGGGTGCAGCACGCCGTCGATGCGAAAGCGAATCACGCCCTGGTCGCGGCGCGGCTCCAGGTGGATGTCGCTGGCGCGCTGGCCAAAGGCGTACTGCCACAGCCAGTCCACCACCTGGATCACGCCTTGGTCGTTGGCGTCGAGCTGGCGGCCGGCGCGGCCCAGTTCCACCAGTTGCTCGAAGCTGGCCGCGCCGGACGCGCCGCCGCTCTTCTGCGCCGCGCGCACCGAGCGCGCCAGGGCGAAGAACTCGGCCGTGTAGCGCTTGATGTCGGCCGGGTTGGCCACCACGCGGCGCACCCGGCGCCTGGACTGGCGCTCGACCTCGGCCACCCAGTCGTCGTCGAAGGGCTCGCTGGTGGCCACCACCACCTCGCTGGCGCTCACCTGCACCGGCAGCACCTTGTGACGCTCGGCGTAGCTGGTGCTCATGCTGTCGGCGACCTTGCCCACGTCCACCTTCAGCGGATCGATGCGCAGGTAGCCCAGGCCGGCGCGGCGCGCCAGGAACTTCGTCAGCTCCTCCGCGCCCATGGCCGCGCCGTCGCTGGCGCGCGCCACGCCGACGGCGGCCAGGCGCACCAGCGCGGGCTGCGCGCTCTCGGCCTGCGCGCAGCGGGCGATGGTGCGCTCGGCCTCGTCGGCGGTGATCACGCCGTCCTCGCGCATCCATTCGACCAGGTGGCGCCACTGCACGAGGCCGGCGTAACCGGCTGCGGGCGCCAGGGGCGCGGGGCGGGTGGCGCGCTTCATTTCTCGATCGCCTTGAAGACGCGCAGCCATTTGCCGGCCGGCAGGCCCCACCGCGCCTCGACGGCCTCGGCCTGCGCCTGCAGCGCGGCGCGCTTGGGCCGCACCGGCGTGCGCTGCGCCAGCACCACCGCGTTGCCCTCGCGCGTGGGCTTGAAGGCCCACACGGCGCGCTCGCCGAAGGCCTCGGCGATGCGCGCCAGGCTGCGCTCGAAGCTGGCCGAGCGGCCGAACAGGTTGACCGTCATGCAGCCCTCGTCGGTCAGCAGGCGCCGGCAGTCGGCGTAGAAGTCGGCGCTGTCGAGCACGGGCGCCGCGGCCTCGTCGTCGTACAAGTCGACGGCCAGGGCGTCCACGGTGCCCAGCCATTCATCGCGGCGGATTTCCTCGGCCGCGTCGGCGATGACCACGCGCAGGCGCTCGTCCTCGGGCGGCAGGCGCAGCCAGGCGCGGCAGACGTCGGCCACGCGCGGGTTGATCTCCACGGCGGTGCAGGTCATGCGCAGCTTTTTGTAGCAGAACTTGGTGACCGCGCCCGCGCCCAGGCCCAGCTGCATGGCGTGCCGCCCGGCCACCGAGGACGGCGGCACGAACAGCAGCCAGGCCATCATGCGCTGCACGTACTCCAGGTCGATGTCGAACGGCGCGCTGATGCGCATGGACCCCTGCACCCATTCGCTGCCCAGGTGCAGGTAGCGCACGCCGTCGTGCTCGGAGAGGTTGACCTCCAGCGAGGCCGAGGAATCGTCGCGTTTCAAGATGGAGCGATTATCGCCAGCGCCCCGCGCCCGGGACGCCGCGCGGCACCAACTACTTCTCGATCGCGGCGCTCACCATGTTGCGCAGGATGGACCGGTAGGGCAGGCGCTGCCGGGGCGACTGCAGCATGAACACGACGGTGAGGCCGGCCTGCGGATCGACCCAGAAGTAGGTGCCACCGGCGCCGCCCCAGTTGTACTCGCCCACGGACGAGGCCGAGGCCGCCTGCCCCGCCGCCGTGCGCACGGCAAAGCCCAGGCCGAAACCGTAGCCGGGGCCCGGCAGGTACAGCGGCGTGCGCGCGATGCCGGCGCCCAGGTGGTCGGCCGTCATGTAGGCGAGCGTGGCGAGACTCAGGTAGCGCCGCCCGTCCAGCGCACCGCCGTTCAGCAGCATCTGCGCGAAGCGCGCGTAGTCGTCGGCGGTGGAGACCAGCCCGCCGCCGCCGGACTCGAACTTCTGCACCACGCGCGGGTCGCCGAAGCTGGCGCCGACACCGAAGCTGCGGTCGTCGGCGAAGGGCTCGGCGATGCGCGCCTGGCGCGCCGGCTCAGGCACGTAGAAGCTGGTGTCGCGCATGCCCAGCGGGTCGAGCAGGCGTCGCTTGAGCAGCGAGTGCAGGCTCTCGCCCGTGGCCACTTCCAGCACGCGGCCCAGCACGTCGGTCGAATAGCTGTAGTCCCAGGTGCTGCCCGGCTGGTAGTGCAGCGGCAGCCGCGCCAGTTGCTCGACGAACTCGGCGGTGGTGAAGTCGCCGGAGATGCCCACGCCGGCCTCGGCGTACGCCTTCTTGACCAGCGAATCGCCGAAGAAACCGTAGGTCAGCCCCGAGGTGTGGCGCAGCAGATCCTGCACTGTCATCGGGCGCGCCGCCGGCACCAGCGCCAGGGTCTTGCGGCCCGAGGCGTCGGTCTGCTCGACGCCGACCTGGACCTTGGCGAACGAGGGGATGTAGCGCGCCACCGGCGCCTCCAGCATCAGCCGGCCCTCCTCGACCAGCATCATGGCCGCGACGGACACCAGCGGCTTGGTCATGGAGTAGATGCGGAAGATGCTGTCGCGCGCCATCGGCTTGCCCTGGGCGGGGTCCTGCTGGCCGACCACGTCCACGTAGGCCAGTTTGCCGTGGCGCGCGACCATGACGACGGCGCCGGGAATGCGCTTGGCCTGCACGTCCTCGCGCAGCAGGGCGCCGATGCGCTGCAAGCGCTCCGGCGACAGGCCGACGTCCTGGGGCGCGGCCGCGGGCAGCGGCTGAGTCGCGGGCGGCAGTTGCGCGCCGGCCAGGGCGGCAAAGCAGGACAGCAGCACGCCGGCCAGGGCGCGGCGGCGGAAAGCGGGGTGCATGGGGCGTCTCCTCCAGATTGAAACCCGGCTGATGGTACAGCCGCCTGCCGCTGCCCCGTAGTGCCGACGCGCCAGCGGGCCGGGGTCGCCGGTTACTGCAATTTTAATAGCGTATAGCGCATTCTGGGTGCGGGCCGCAAGCCAAAAACGCTTGAAAACGGGGCCCGAGCGCCGAACCGCCGGCGCCGTCAGTCGCGCAGCGTCGCCGCCAGCCGCTCGGCACCGGCCCGGGCCAGCGCGGCGTCCTGCGCCTCGACCATCACGCGCACCAGGGGCTCGGTGCCGCTGGCGCGGATCAGCACGCGGCCGCGCTCGCCCAGCTCGGCCTCGACGGCGCGGGTTTCGCCTTGCAGCCGCTGGTTGCGCGCCCAATCCTGCCCCGGCTGCAGACGCACATTGACCAGCACCTGCGGGCAGAGCCGGACCCCGTCCAGCAGTTCGGCCAGGGTCCGCTGCCGCGTGACGCAGGCCTGCAGCACCTGCAGCGCGGAGATGAGGCCGTCGCCGGTGGTGTGCTTGTCCAGCACCAGCAAGTGGCCCGAGCCCTCGCCGCCCAGGATCCAGCCGCGCCGCGTCAGCTCCTCCAGCACGTAGCGGTCGCCGACCTTGGCGCGCACGAACTCGAAGCCCTGCGCGGCCAGTGCCTGTGCCACGCCCAGGTTGGTCATCAGGGTGCCGACCACGCCGGCGAGCTGGGGGCTGCGCTGGCCGGCGCCGCGCAGGGCGGCGTCGCGCGCCAGGCGGTCGGCGGCCAGCACGTAGAGCAGCTCGTCGCCGTTGTAGAAGCGCCCGGCGGCGTCCACCATCTGCAGGCGGTCGGCGTCGCCGTCGAGCGCGATGCCGTAGTCGGCGCCATGCACGGCGACGGCGCGCACCAGCGCCTCGGGGTGGGTGGCGCCCACGCCGTCGTTGATGTTCAGGCCATCGGGCGCGCAGCCGATCTGCACCACGTCGGCGCCCAGCTCGTGGAACACCTTGGGCGCGATCTGGTAGGCGGCGCCGTGCGCCGCGTCCACCACGATCTTCAGGCCGCGCAGGCTGAGTTCGTTGCTGAAGCTGCTCTTGCAGAACTCGATGTAGCGGCCGGCCGCGTCGTCGAGCCGGCGCGCGCGCCCGAGCCCGGCGGAATCGGTCCACTGCGGCGGCTCGGCCAAGGCGGCCTCGACCTCCTGCTCCCAGGCGTCGGGCAGCTTGGTGCCCTGGGCGCTGAAGAACTTGATGCCGTTGTCTGGAAACGGGTTGTGGCTGGCGCTGATGACCGCGCCCAGGCTGGCGCGCTGCGCGCGCGTCAGGTAGGCGACGGCGGGCGTGGGCACGGGGCCAAGCAGCACCACGCCGGCGCCGGCGGAGTTCAGGCCCGACTCCAGCGCGCTCTCCAGCATGTAGCCGGAGATGCGCGTGTCCTTGCCGATCAGCACCACCGGGTGGGCCTCGTGGCGCTTGAGCACGCGGCCCACTGCATGCCCCAGGCGCAGCACGAAGTCGGGCGTGATGGGGGCGTGGCCCACGGTGCCGCGGATGCCGTCGGTGCCGAAATAGGTGCGGCTCATGAGGGGCTTTCCTGAAGGATCGTGTTCATTGCCGTGCGGTGCGCACGTTGGCGGGCACGGGGCCGGGGTGGCTGGTGCGGTAGGGGTTGATGTCCAGCCCGCCGCGGCGCGTGTAGCGCGCGTACACCGTCAGCTTGACGGGGCGGCAGCGCTCCCACAGGTCGGTGAAGATGCGTTCGACGCAGTGCTCGTGGAAGTCGTCGTGGCGGCGGAAGCTGACGATGTAGCGCAGCAGGCCGCCCTGCTCGATCTGCGGGCCGGCGTAGCGGATCCGCACGCTGCCCCAGTCGGGCTGGCCGGTGACGGGGCAGTTGCTCTTGAGCAGACGGCTGGCCAGGGTTTCCTCGACAGGCTGCTCGTCAAAGGCGGCCGTCAGCAGCTCGGGCGCGGGCTGATCGTGGGTGCACTCGATGTCCAGGCGGTCGAGGTTGAGCCCGTCCAGCTCGTGGATCGGCTCGCGGTCGAAGTCCTCGGGCGCGATCAGGCGCACGCTGGCGCTGGCGCGCACCGGCCCGCCCTGCCACAGGGCGGCGCTGACGTCGGCCTGGATGCGGCGCTGCACCTCCTGCGCGTCGGCCAGGCGCGTGCCGCTGAAGCTGTTCAGGTACAGCTTGAAGGACTTGCTCTCGACGATGTGCGTGCTCTCGCACGGCACCATGACGTGGGCGATGGCCAGTTGCGGCTTGCCGCGCGGGCCCAGCCACGACAGCTCGTAGGCCGTCCACAGGTCGGCGCCGAAGAAGCGCGGCTGCCCCGTGATGCCAAGGCGCTGGCGCTGCGGCGCGCGCGGGATCGGGTAAAGCAGCGCCGGGTCATACTGCTCCGGGTAGGTGCTGGCCTTGCCGAGCGCGCTGCCCTCGGGGGTGCCGAAACCTGCCCCCACGCTCCCCGCTTCGCGTGGTTCGCTGCCCCCCGAAGGGGCGCTCGCCGCCTTCGGGCGGCCGGGCGGCCGCTCGGGTGCGCCTTCGGGCGTCGAGCTCATGCCGCGGCGCGCTGCTGCGCGCCCGCGAAGTGCTCCAGCATCGGCGGCAGCATGCACTCCACCACGCCGGGGGGCATGTCGTGGCCCATGCCGTCGATGACCCACAGGCGCGCGCCGGGAATGCGCCGCGCGGTGTCCTCGCCGCAGGGCAGGCGCACGAAGGGGTCGTCGCGGCCATGGATCACCAGCGTGGGGGCGGTGATGCGCTGCAGCTTGTCGGGGCGCGTGGTGTCGGCCAGGATGGCCAGCATCTGCCGCTGCACGCCCTGGGGGTGGTAGGCGCGCTGCAGCGAGATGGTCAGGCGCGCGCGCAACTCGGCTTCGGGAATCGGGAACCCGGGCCCGCCGATGGCGCGGAAGAAGTCCACGTAGTAGTCCAGCACCACCTGCAGGTCCTTGGAGCGCGGGCGCGACAGCAGCGCGCGGGTCACGTCCGCGCGCGGCGCGGGCAGGTCGCGCGCGCCGCTGCTGCTCATGATGCTGGTCAGGGTCAGCGTGCGCTCGGGCGCGGCGATGGCCATGCGCTGCGCGATCATGCCGCCCATGCTGGCGCCGACCACGTGCGCGCGCCGCACGCCCAGCGCGTCCAGCACGCCCCACGCATCCAGCGCCATGTCGCCCACGGCGTAGGGCGAGCGCGGCGTCCTGCCCAGCCGGTGGCGCAGCAGGGTCCACGCCAGGCTGGGCACCTTCAGCTCGTCGAAGTACTGCGACAGGCCGGCGTCACGGTTGTCGTGGCGGATCACGCGGTAGCCGGCCTCCACCAGCGCCTGCACCAGCGACGGCGGCCAGGCCGTGAGCTGCATGCCCAGGCCCATGACCAGCATCACGACGGGGCCGTCGCCGCCCGTGTCCTCGACCTCGATGGAAATGCCGTTTGCTTGTATTTTCATAGCTGAATGTCTTTTATTGGTACCGGCCAGCGGCCGTTCTGGTTTGGAATCCTCGAATCCCGCCTCAGCGAAACTCGCCTTCGCGCAGCCACTTGGTGGCGATCCATTTCTCGCCCGCGATCACGGGCGCGCCGCCGTGCAGCGTGCGGGTGCCGGGGTGCGGGCGCTCGTAGCTGAAGAACACCGCGTGGCCGCGCTTGGGCGCCACTTCCAGACGCACGTCGGGGAAGGTGGTGCCGCCGCCCTTCTCCGGCTCGTTCAGGTACATCACCAAGGTGCCCACGCGCTGGCCGCCGCGCTTGAGGATGGTGGGCGTGCCGAGCTCGCCGGGATCGAAGTAGTCGTAGTGCGGCTTGTACTCGGTGCCCGGCACGTACTGCAGCACCTGGAGGCCCTCGCCGTTCTCGACCGGCCAGTTGACGAGGCGGGCGATGCGCGCCTCGATGCGCTGGATCAGCTCGCCCTCGCCCCGCTGGAAGAACATGCCCTGGCTGGTGCGGTCGTCGTTGACCTCCTCGCCGCCGGTGCGGGTGGCGACGGTGAGCGATCGGCTCATGCGCGGCCGCGCGGCGGCGATCAGCGCGTCGCACTCGTCGTCGGACAGCAGGCCGCCGAACACCACGATGCGCGGCGCCGCCATCACGCCCAGCACGGCAACGCGGCGGTCGCCCCCGTCCAGGTACAGGGGAGAGTCGGCGAGCCGGGGCTCGGGCACCGGCACGGCGGGCGGCAGGCCCTGCGCGGCGGCCTGCTCATCCAGGTGGCCGCGCAAGGTGGTTTCCATGGCGTCGATGGCCACGTCCTCGTCCCAGCCGGACGCCTTCATCGACTGCAACACCGACTCGGCACTGTGGCCGGCCTGCGCCTGCTCGACGATCCATTGGCGCAATTCGGGGGTGATCTGCTGGGTCATGCCACGGCCCCGCTGGTCTTGCGGCGGAACACCAGCCGGTCCGGCGCGCTGGCGGCCGGCGCGAAGGCGTAGCCGTCCAGATCGAAGCCCTGCAGGCGCGCCGGCGTGCCCGCCTGGTGCAGCGCGGCCCAGCGCATCATCAGCCCCCGCGCGCGCTTGGCAAAAAAACTGATGACCTTGTAGCCGCCCTTGTAGTCCTCGAACACGCAGTCGATCACGCGGCCCTTCAGCACCTTGCGATCGACCGACTTGAAGTATTCCTGCGACGCCAGGTTGATGAGCACCGGCGCTCGCTGCTGCGCCAGCCGCTGGTTCAGATAGTCGGCAATGCGCGGGCCCCAGAACTGGTACAGGTTGGCGCCCCCGGCCGTCTTCAGCGCCGTGCCCATTTCCAGGCGGTAGGGCTGCATGCGGTCCAGCGGGCGCAGCACGCCGTACAGGCCGCTCAGAATGCACAGGTGCTGCTGCAGCCACTGCAGTTGCGCGGGCTTGAGCGTCCTGGCCTGCAGGCCGCCGTACACGTCGCCATCGAAGGCCAGCACCGCCTGCCGGGCGTTGCGGGCGGTGTGGCGCGGGCGCCAGGCGGCGTAGCGCGCCACGTTCAGGCCGGCGAGCGCGTCGGACAGGCGCATCAGCCCGGCCACCTGCTCGGGTGACTTCTCGCGCAGCACGCCCACCAGCTCGGCGGCGCGCGGGCCGAACACCGGCAGCGTGTGCGGCAGATCCGTCGGCACCGGCGTGTCGTAATCCAGCGCCTTGGCCGGGGACAATACAAACAGCATGCTCCCGATTTTGTACCAAGACGCGCACCTGATCGCCGTGGACAAGCCCGCCGGCCTGCTGGTGCACCGCACGGGCCTGGACGCGGGCGAAACGCGCTTCGCCCTGCAACTGCTGCGCGACCAATTGGGCCACCCGGTATGGCCCGCGCACCGGCTGGACAAGGGCACCAGCGGCGTGCTGCTGTTCGCGCTGGATGCGGCCACCGCCGGCGCGCTGGGCGCGCGCTTCGACTGCGGCCAGGGCGTGGCCAAGACCTACCGCGCCGTGGTGCGCGGCTGGCCGGCGGACGCGGGCCTGGTCGACCACGCACTCACCCGCCTGCCGGACGACGCGCGCGGCACGCGCGCCCTGCCCGCGCAGTCCGCGCGCACGCGCTGGCGCACCCTGGCGCGCCTGGAACTGCCGGTGGCCCACGGCGCCTTCGCGCAAACCCGCTGCGCCCTGGTCGAACTGACACCGGAGACGGGCCGGCGCCACCAGTTGCGCCGCCACATGAAGCACATCGCCCACCCCATCATCGGCGACGCCACGCACGGCAAGGGGCCGCTGAACCGAGCGCTGGCGGCGTGGCTGGGCGTGCAGCGGCTGTGGCTGCACGCCTGCGCCCTGCGGCTGCCGCACCCCGCGAGCGGCGAGTGGCTGACGATCCGCGCGCCACTGGACGCGGGCTGGGCGGCCTGGGACCGCGGTGGCGGGCCTCGATCAATGCTATTTTATTAATAGCTTTAAGCGCAACAGCGATATAGGCTAGAGGCGCATTTCCCTTCAAATCTCCACTACTGCGCCGTCCACCCGCCATCGTGCGCCCAGGCCTGGCCACGCACGTTGTCGGCCGCCGGCGAGCAGAAGAACACGGCCATGCCGCCCAACTGCTCAGGCGTGGTGAACTGCAGCGAAGGCTCCTTCTCCTGCAGCATTTCCTTGGTGGCCTGCGCCACGGAAATGTTCTCGCGCGCGGCGCGGTCGTCGATCTGCTTTTGCACCAGCGGCGTCAGCACCCAGCCGGGGCAGATGGCGTTGCAGGTGATGCCGGTGGTGGCCGTCTCCAGCGCGACGGTCTTGGTCAGGCCCACGATGCCGTGCTTGGCCGCGACGTAGGCGCTCTTGCCGGCCGAGGCCACCAGGCCGTGCACCGACGCGATGTTGATGATGCGGCCCCAGTTCTTTTGCCGCATGTGGGGCAGCGCCAGGCGCGTGGTGTGGAAGGCCGAGTTGAGGTTGATGGCGATGATGGCGTCCCAGCGCTCGGGCGGGAAGTCCTCGACGTTGGCCACGTACTGGATGCCGGCGTTGTTGACCAGCACGTCCACGCCGCCGAACTTGGCGGTGGCGAACTTCATCATGTCCTCGATCTCGCCAGCCTTGCTCATGTCGGCGCCGTGGTATTCCACCTTCGCGCCGGTGGCCTCGATCTGCTTGCGCGGTGCGTCGACGTCGCCAAAGCCGTTCATGACGATGTGGGCGCCCTGCTTGGCCAGTTCGATGGCGACGCCGAGGCCGATGCCGCTGGTGGAGCCGGTGACGAGGGCGGTCTTGCCTTGCAGAAAGCTCATGGGGAATCTCCGTTGTTGGTTTGGTTGGCTACAAAAAATAAAGCAGAGCAGCGTTTATTCACGCCGGCTCTGCCCTGGTTTGACTCAGCACATTCGGATGCGCCGGCTTACTGGATCAGCGTCGCGCCCGTCTTGGCCTGCACGTCGTCAAAGCTCGCGCCCGGCGCCAGTTCCACCACCTTCAGGCCCTTGTCGGTGACGTCGAACACGCCCAGGTCGGTGATGATGCGGTTGACCACGCCAACGCCGGTGAGGGGCAGCGTGCACTTGGGCAGGATCTTCAAATCAATGCCGCCGTCCTTCTTCTTGGCCACGTGCTCCATCAGCACGATGACGCGCTTGACGCCGGCCACCAGGTCCATGGCGCCGCCCATGCCCTTGACCATCTTGCCGGGGATCATCCAGTTGGCCAGGTCGCCCGTTTCGCTGACCTGCATGGCGCCCAGGATGGACAGGTTGATCTTGCCACCGCGGATCATGGCGAAGGATTGGTCGCTGCCGAAGATGGACGAGCCGGGCAGCGTGGTGACGGTCTGCTTGCCGGCGTTGATGAGGTCCGGGTCGACCTGGTCCTCGGTCGGGAAGGGGCCGATGCCCAGCATGCCGTTCTCGGACTGCAGCCACACCTCCTTGGTGCCGGTGTGGTTGGCCACCAGCGTGGGAATGCCGATGCCGAGGTTGACGTAGAAGCCGTCTTCCAGTTCTTGCGCCGCGCGCGCGGCCATTTGGTCTTGGGTCCAAGGCATGGGTCAGACTCCTGCTTTCTCGGTGATGGTGCGCTTCTCGATGCGCTTTTCGGGGTGGGCGTTCAGCACGATGCGGTGCACGTAGATGCCGGGCAGGTGGATGTCGTCGGGGGCGATCTCGCCCACCTCGACGATCTTCTCCACCTCGACGATGCACACCTTGCCCGCCGTGGCGGCGGCGGGGTTGAAGTTGCGTGCCGTCAGGTTGAAGCGCAGGTTGCCGCTCTTGTCGGCCACGTCGGCCTTGACCAGGGCCACATCGGGCACCAGCGAGCGCTCCATCACGTAGGTCTCGCCGTCGAAGTCGCGCAGCTCCTTGCCGTCGGCCACGATGGTGCCCACGCCGGTCTTGGTGAAGAAGGCCGGAATGCCGGCGCCGCCGGCGCGCAGCTTTTCGGCCAGCGTGCCCTGAGGGGTGAACTCCAGTTCCAGCTCGCCGGCCAGGAACTGGCGCTCGAACTCCTTGTTCTCGCCCACATAGCTGGCGATCATCTTCTTGATCTGGCGCGTATCCAGCAGCTTGCCCAGGCCGAAGCCGTCGATGCCGCAGTTGTTGGAGATGCAGGTCAGGTCCTTGACGCCGCTGCCCTTCAGCGCGTCGATCAGCGCCTCGGGGATACCGCAGATGCCGAAGCCGCCGACGGCCAGCAATTGGCCGTCCTTGACGACGCCCTGCAGCGCCTCGGCGGCCGATGGGTAGATTTTGTTCACTGAATCTGTCTCCTCAGGTGGTGAATGGCGCGGCACGGATGGTCGCAACGGGAAGATACGACGATACTACGTATTCGGTTACGTAGTATTTCGTAATGGTCATCCCTGTTCCCAACGCCGCCCCGCCCGACTACCGCCTGGCCTTCCAGTTGGCGCCGGTGGGGCTGATCCTCTCGCTGCAGCGCCGCATCATGGACTGCAACGAGCGCATGTGCGAGATGTTCGGCGCCACGCCGGCGGAGCTGATCGGCCAGAGCTTCCGCATCCTGTACCCCAGCGCGGACGAATACGAGCGCACCGGCGCACGCATCACCCCGATCTTGAACACGCACGGCCTCTACGCCGACAACCGCGTGATGAAGCGCGTGGGCGGCCCGCGCCGGGGCGAAACCTTCTGGTGCCACGTCACCGGCCGCGCCATCGACCGCGAGGCGCCGCACGCGGCGGGCATCTGGACCTTCGAGGACCTGAGCGCGCACCGGCCCGTCGCGGCGCCGCTCACCGCGCGCGAGCGCGAAGTGGCCGCGCAACTGCTGCGCGGCCTGACCAGCAAGGAGATCGGCCGCGTGCTGGGCATCAGCCACCGCACGGTGGAGATCTACCGCGCGCGGCTGATGCGCAAGTACCGCTCGGGCACGACGGCGGAGCTGGTGCAGCGGCTGACGGGCGGGTTGTGAATCAGGCCGGCGGCGCGCCGTCCACCACCTCCGCCGCGCTGCGGAACGCCTCCACCGCGCAGGGCACGCCGCAGTAGATGCCGGCGTGCAGCAGGACCTCCTGGATCTCCTGCGTGCTGGCGCCGTTGCGCAGCGCGCCGCGCACGTGGCCCTTCAGCTCGTGCTGGTGGCCCAGCGCGGTCAGCATGGCCACGGTGACCAGGCTGCGCGTCTTCAGGTCCAGCCCCGGCCGCTGCCACACGTCGCCCCAGGCGTTGCGGGTGATGTGGTGCTGCAGCGGCGTGGTGAAGTCGGTGGCGGCGGCGAAGGCGCGGTCGACGAAGTCGTCGCCCATCACCTGGCGGCGGGTCTTCAGGCCGGCCTGGAAGGCGGCATCGTCGGGCTGGTCCATGGCGTGGCTCCAAGAAGGCGGAAGGGGTGCGCAGCATAATCGTCCGCCAAGCCCACCCGATCACGCCCCAGGAAACTTGCCATGAGCCGCTACCCGATCGCCGAACTCGACAGCCTGCCCGACGACATCAAGGCCAAGGCGCTGGAAGTGCAGGCGAAAGCCGGCTTCATCCCCAACGTGTTCCTCGGCCTGGCGCGGCGGCCGGCCGAGTGGCGCGCCTTCTTCGCCTACCACGACGCGCTGATGGACCCCGAGAGCACGGGCCGCGCCAGCCGCCTGACCAAGGGCGACCGCGAGATGATCGTGACCACGACCAGCGCGGCCAACCAGTGCCTGTACTGCGTGGTGGCGCACGGCGCGCTGCTGCGCATCTACGAGAAGAAGCCCCTGGTGGCCGACCAGGTGGCCGTCAACTGGCGCAAGGCCGACATCCCGCCGCGCCAGAAGGCGATGCTGGCCTTCGCCATGAAGGTGTGCGAGCGCTCGCACGAGATCGAGGAGGCCGACTTCGACGCCCTGCACGCGCACGGCTTCGACGACGAGGACATCTGGGACATCGCCGCCATCACCGCGTTCTTCGGCCTGTCGAACCGCATGGCCTCGTTCAGCGGCATGCTGCCGAACCCCGAGTTCTATCTGATGGGGCGGCTGCCGAAGGACAAGCGGGCCTGACGCCGTTTCAAATTTATTTCAAGCTGTATCCCGCGCCGAATCTACGCTGTCAGCTATTTTTATCATAGCGCAATGCCCGTCATCAAAGCGCGAAGCCGTCGTCCGCCGCGATCACCGCGCCGTTGATGAAGTGGCTCTGATCCGAGGCCAGCATCAGCAGGATCGGATCCAGGTCGCGCGGCTCGCCCACGCGCTTGCGCGGCAGCATGCTGACGAGCTTCTTGCCGCTCTCGGTCTGCCAGTGGTGGTGGTTGATCTCGGTGTCGATGTAGCCAGGGCAGATGGCGTTGACGTTGATGCCGAAGCGCCCCCACTCCAGCGCCATGGCCTTGGTCATCTGCACCACGGCGGCCTTGCTCATGCAGTACACGCCGATCTGCGGCAGCACCTTCAACCCCGCCATGCTGGCGATGTTGATGATGCGCCCGCCAGTGAAACTGCCGGGCGCGGCGCCCCGGGCGCGGGCCAGCATGCGCTTGCCCACCTCCTGCGCGACGAAGAAGGCGCCGCGCACGTTGGTGTCGAAGACGAAGTCGTAGTCGTCCTCGCCCACGTCCTGCAGGCGCTGCGTGGTGGATACGCCGGAGTTGTTGACCAGGATGTCGATGGAGCCCATCTCGGTCTCTGCGTGCGCGACGGCGGCCTTGATGGAGGACACGTCGGTCACGTCGCACTCGACCACGTGGGCGTCGCCGCCCTCGCCCTCGATGCGGGCGCGCAAGTCCTTGAGCTTCTCCACGCGGCGGCTGGCCAGCACCACGCCGGCGCCGGCGCGCGCCAGCGCCCGAGCGAACTGCGCCCCCAGGCCGCCCGAGGCGCCGGTGACGAAGGCCACGCGGCCGGAAAGGTCGATGCTGTAGGTCATGGGGAAGTTCTCCAGGCAAGGGGCGGCGCGGGCCTGCGCGCATAAAATCAGCCGCGCCGTCGGCAGGCTGGGCCCGCCGGCGGCGCACACCACACAATAGCGCCCATTATTTCAAACGCCACGAGAGGACGCCCCATGACCCCCCAGGAAATCATCGAGCAGTACGGCCCCCGCGAGGCCATGGAGTACGACGTGGTCATCGTCGGCGCCGGCCCGGCCGGGCTGTCGGCGGCCATCCGCATCAAGCAGTTGTCGGCGGAGAAGGGCCAGGACGTGTCGGTCGTGGTGCTGGAGAAGGGCTCGGAGCCGGGCGCGCACATCCTCTCGGGCGCGGTGATGGACCCCAGGGCCCTGACCGAGCTGATCCCCGACTGGCAGGAAAAGGGCGCGCCCCTGCACCAGCCGGTGACCGACGACGCCTACGTCTTCCTCAGCGAGAACGGCGGCACGCGCGTGCCCAACGCCATGCTGCCGCCCTTCGCCAACAACCACGGCAACTACATCATCAGCCTGGGCAACGTGGTGCGCTGGCTGGCCGGCCAGGCCGAGGCGCTGGGCGTGGAAATCTTCCCCGGCTTCCCGGCCGCCGAGGTGCTGTTCGACGACGACGGTTCGGTCAAGGGCGTGGCCACGGGCAACATGGGCATCGGCAAGGACGGCGAGCCGACCGAGAACTTCCAGCTCGGCATGGAGCTGCATGGCAAGTACACCCTGTTCTGCGAAGGCGCGCGCGGCCACCTGGGCCGGCAGCTGATCGCGCGCTTCAAGCTGGACGAGCACAGCGACCCGCAGAGCTACGCCATCGGCATCAAGGAGCTGTGGGAGATCGACCCCAGCCGCCACACGCCCGGCTTCGTCATGCACACCGCCGGCTGGCCGATGGACGAGCACACCTACGGCGGCGCCTTCCTCTACCACGCCGAGGACAACAAGGTGTACTGCGGCTACGTCACGGGGCTGAACTACGACAACCCCTACCTGAGCCCGTTCGAGGAGTTCCAGCGCTGGAAGACGCACCCGCGCGTCAAGTGGTACTTCACCGACGACCAAGGCAACGTCAACGCCAAGCGCCTGTCCTACGGCGCGCGCGCCATCACGGCCGGCGGCCTCCTGGCGCTGCCCAAGACGGTGTTCCCGGGCGGCGCGCTGGTCGGCTGCGACGCCGGCTACCTGAACGTCAGCCGCATCAAGGGCAGCCACGCCGCCATCAAGACCGGCTCGCTGGCCGGCGAGGCGGCCTACGACGCCGTGGTGGCCGGCCGCCAGCACGACGAGCTGGCGGCCTACCCCGAGGCCTTCCAGGAAAGCTGGCTGCACGCCGAGCTGAACAAGGACCGCAACTTCAAGAACTGGTTCAAGAAGGGCCTGACCGTGGGCACGCTGATGAACGGCTTCGAGCAGAAGGTGCTGCGCGGCCACGTCCCCTGGACGCTGCACCGCAAGCTGCCCGACAACGTGCAACTGGAGCCCGCCGTCGAGCACAAGCCCATCGACTACCCCAAGCCCGACGGCAAGCTCACCTTCGACCGCCTCTCCAGCGTGTTCATCAGCAACACCAACCACGAGGAGAACCAGCCCGCGCACCTGACGCTGAAGGACGCGAGCGTGCCGGTCGACATCAACCTGGCCAAGTACGCCGGCCCCGAGGGCCGCTACTGCCCAGCCGGCGTGTACGAGTTCGTGCCCGACGAAGCGAAGGGCGGTGACGCCATGCGGCTGCAGATCAACGCGCAGAACTGCGTGCACTGCAAGACCTGCGACATCAAGGACCCGACGCAGAACATCGTCTGGGTCACGCCCGAGGGCGGCGGCGGGCCCAACTACCCGGGAATGTGATTCAAATCAGCCTCCAGCCCGCGTCGGTATTGCGTCGGAAGCTATTATTAACATAGCATTATAGACAGGAGACATTTTCATGAAACTGCACAGACTCGTTCTCGGCCTGGGCTTGGCGCTCGGCCTGGCGGCCACCGCCGCCGCGCAGACGACGATGAAGATCAGCATCTCCACGGCGCAGAACTCGCACCAAGGCATCGCCATCGACACCTTCGCCAAGGAAGTCGAGAAGCGCACGCAGGGCCGCTACAAGGTGCAGGCCTTCTACAACGGCGCCCTGGGCGGCGAGCGCGAATCGATCGAGGCGGTGCAGCTCGGCACGCAGGAGCTGGCCTTCAGCTCCACCGGCCCGGTGCCCAACTTCGTGCCCGAGACCAAGATCCTCGACGTGCCCTTCCTGTTCCGCGACAAGGCGCACGCGCGCGCCGTGCTCGACGGCCCGATCGGCCAGGAGCTGCTGACCAAGTTCGACGCCAAGGGCTTCAAGGCGCTGGCCTGGGCCGAGAACGGCTTTCGCCACATGACCAACAGCAAGCGCGACGTGAAGACGCCCGAGGACCTCAAGGGCCTGAAGATGCGCACCATGGAGAACCCGGTGCACGTGGCCGCCTACAAGGGCTTCGGCATCATCACCACGCCCATGGCCTTCCCGGAGGTGTTCACGGCGCTGCAGCAGGGCACCGTGGACGGGCAGGAGAACCCGCTGTCGGTCATCATCTCGGCCAAGTTCGACCAGGTGCAGAAGCACCTGTCGCTCACCGGCCACGTGTACTCGCCCTGCATCTTCGTGATGAACAAGGGCGTGTTCGACAAACTCTCGGCCGCCGACAAGCAGGCCTTCATCGATGCCGCCAAGGAAGGTACCAAGGCCAACCGCGCGCGCGTGGACGAAGACGACGCCAAGGGCGTCGCCGACCTGCGCGCCAAGGGCATGACGGTGATCGACACGCTGGACAAGGCCCGCTTCGTGGCCGCGCTGGCGCCAGTGAACGCCGAGTTCGAGAAGCAGTTCGGCAAGGCCAACCTGGACCGCATCCGCGACGTCAAATAAGCCAAGACGCTACTGTTCATGTCGCAAATGACGCTTGCTGGACGCTGGCCAGCAAGCGTTTTTGTTTGGAACCATGGCCATGAGAGAGCTTTTCCTGCGCATCGAAAGCTGGACCACCCGCATCGCCATGGCCGGCGCCTGCGCGATGCTGGCCATCGCCTCCGCGCTGGGCGTGTTCCAGATCGTCACCCGCTTCGTGCTGGAGCAGCCCGCCGAATGGAGCGAGGTGCTGATCCGCTTCAGCCTGATCTGGATGGTGTTCCTGGGCATCCCCATGGCCTTCCGCCAGGGCGCCATGGTGAGCGTGGACGCGCTCTACCGCGCCGTGCCCGCCGGCGCGCGCCGCGTGCTGGACCTGGTGGTGGCGCTGGCGGCGCTGGCGCTGATGCTCATCGTCCTGTGGTGGGGCTACGACTACGCGGTGCGCGGCAGCGTGCAGACCATGGCGGGGCTGGAATCGCTGTCGATGTTCTGGGCCTACATCGCGATGCCGGTGGGCGCGCTGTTCTCGCTGCTGGGCATCGTCGCCAACTACCTCGACCCGCGCCGCATGGAACTGGAGACCGCGCAATGAACGACGCGCCGCGCACGAGAGCCGCGGCATGACCGCCGCCATGCTGCTCACGATGGTGCTGGGCTTCGCGCTCAGCGTCTCGGTGGCGGTGTCGATCGGCCTGGCGTCGATCGTCGGCATCCAGGCCAGCAACGCCCACATGCTGATCTCCGCCAAGGAGATGTTCAACGCCATCAACAAGTTTCCGCTGGCGGCCGTGCCCTTCTTCATCCTGGCCGGCAACCTGATGGAGACCGGTGGCATCTCGCGCCGGCTGGTGGAGTTCGCCAAGAGCATCGTCGGCGGCGTGCAGGGCGGCCTGCCGATGACCTGCGTGCTGACCTGCATGATCTTCGCCGCCGTGTCGGGCTCGTCGGTGGCCACCACCTTCGCCATCGGCGCCATCCTGATCCCGGCGCTCATCAAGCACGG
>Ga0075163_10000061_pt1 | contig 111397 bp, 97 predicted proteins | sample JI1023141ADNA_FD_71478 | JGI IMG/M metagenome (GOLD analysis project Ga0075163, IMG submission 71478) | Wastewater effluent complex algal communities from Wisconsin, to seasonally profile nutrient transformation and Carbon sequestration -... | ecosystem: Engineered > WWTP > Effluent > Algae...
CAATGTAAATCTCTGCTCTGGTTCTGGCAATGGAGAGATGTTTATGAATTTTATGGATTACACGAATGATAATGCCAAGTATATGTTTACCACCGACCAGGCGAATAGAATTCAGGCTGCCATGGCAAACAGTCCATACCGCAAATTTCTGGGTACTCATAATTTATGTTCGGTTGCGAGCGTGGCAGCTACTGCATTTTTTAGTTCGCCTATTAACGCCTGTACCGGGGTAGGGCTTAATCTATCGAACACGTCGACTGGCTGGCCACCACCCACCTTTACCTGGAGCTCTAATGGAGGCACTTTCAGTCCAAATCCACAAGTAACCTCTCCATCCGTTCATTTTTCTTCACCGGGAGTTTACACGGTGAGTCTCGCTTCTTCTAACGGCACTACGAGTGTATACACAAAAACAATAACGGTAACAAGCCCAACGCTTTATTTTTCAAGCACTTCCCAGACTATTTGTCAGGGCGGGGTAGCTATTTTTTATGTAAGTGGCGTAGATACTTACACCTGGGAACCTGGAACCATCGTAGACGCGGCCGTAGGATTAAATCCTTTATCTTCACAGGTGTATACTTGTACCGGCACCGAAATAAACGGGTGCAAAACTTCAAGCCTTGTAGAAGTATTTGTTTCACCATGTGTGGGTATCGATTCATACAAACTGGATGAAATAAATCTAATCGTTTATCCTAATCCTGCAATGGAGAGGTTAAACGTGCAATTAAACACTGCGGAACCCTCTGGTTTGACAATGGAAGTTACAGATGCTGTTGGAAGGACTGTTCGCCGCGAGGCAATTACTAACGTCTCTGCGGGCGAGATACATGTTGTGGATATTGCGGATTTGGACAATGGGATTTACTTTATAAAAGTGGTATCAGTTAGAGGTTCAGCGCGCACAGTAAAATTTGTAAAAGGAAATTAAAACAATACTCTGTATTGCGGAATTACAAAAAAGCGCAATTGGTAATCTGTTTTAATGGTTTTATTTGCGATATCATAACTTTGCTGAAACACATTTAAGTGGCGTGTGATGTTTTGGATATCCACACTAAATTCGTGGGTGACTCTTTTGCTATTATACCGATAACCCGGCTTTACGTCCAGTCGAAAATAGTCGGGATATTTGTTTTCAAAAGCGTGTTGACCATCGCGTACTTCCTCATTGGCAAGTACGCTGGCGGTTAGGTTTATTGGCGAATAGCGTTTTCCTCCTGCATAAGTACCGCGTAGGTCTATGCTGATAATATGTTTTTGATTGATCTTAAATTCTTTGCCACCTAACAGGTTAAACACGTAATTACCGTTAAAAGCTGTATTACGTAACACGTTATCACTGCCTCTGTATTTACTGTCGAACAAACTCCCGGTAAATAAAAAATAATAACCTTTGCTGTAAAATTTTTCAACGGTAAGCTCAAGACCATAATTATAACCCTGGCCCTTACTCACCAAATTATTCACATTAGGGCTGTTGAAGTCTGCACCAAGGTTAAGCGCTGAAAAATAGTCAGGGTAATTTTTAACCGGCGCGTTAAAAATGTATTGATAATACACCTCGGTTTTTAATCGGAAGTTGGGGGCAAAATTATTATCATAGGCAAGCACACCATGAACGGCCCTTGTGAAATCAAGATTCCTATTAGTTTCCACTAAACGACCATTAACGGTATCACTGGCAAAATAAACATAAATGGGTTGCAGTTGGCTGTGTAGCCCACCGCCCAGACTGATTGCTTGTTTTTTTGTGAGTGAATATTTTAACCCGAAACGTGGTTCAAACGCGTTGGAATTGTTAAGCAGAAAAAACTGGTTGCTGATCCCGGTGTTAATCAAAAAGTCGTCGGTGAATTTGTGTTGCCATTGAAAAAAGCCTCTGAGCAGGGCAGTGGAGCCTTTATAGTTGCGGAGGGTGACAAACGTATTCGTTCCAAACTGAGTATCCGTGCTATCTATAAACAGTGTATTATATAAGTCGGCGTAAGCTCCAACATTAAAAAAATTACGTGAGTTTATTTTTTTATTGTAAGTGCTGTTAACAGTGTATTTTATGCTTTGCGTGGTTTGCCTGTATTCGGGTTTTAAGTTTTTGTAGGTTTTAAAAGCGGTATCAATCCGGTCGGCAATAATATTATTGTATTGTCCGCTAACCCCAAGGTTGGTCTTAACGTACGCGTTATTTTTAAAAAGAAAGGTGTGTGAAATGCCGGTTGCGCCAACGTTTGAACGGAAATAAGTATCACGCGAACTGTAACCGTAAAGGTCCTGCCCCTCTTTTTTATCACTTTCTAACAGGGCAATATAACTTAAACCGCCAATGCCCCAAAGAGAAAATTTCCCAAGCCGGGACGTATTAAAATCCGTTTTAAAAGTTACATCCTGATATTGCGGCACAGCGGCACCGGTACCGAAATCGATACGAAGGGCTTTAAACACTGATAACGTGGAGTAACGGTAATTAACCATAAAGGATGAATTTCCTTTTTTGGCAAGAGGCCCCTCGGCGCCAAGTTCAAAACCGTTAAATCCGATCTGGGCTATAAATTCATGCTTTTCGTTGTTACCCTGCCTCATACGCAGATCAAAAACACCGGAAGTGGCGTTTCCATAATCAGCCGCAAAAGCGCCTGTCATAAAGTCGGAATTACCCAGGGTGTTATTGTTTAAAATGCTTACGGGCCCGCCTGTTGAACCAGCGTTGCCAAAATGATTGGGGTTTGGAATGTCAAGCCCATTTAGCCGCCACAAGATTCCTATTGGGGAATTGCCTCGGATAATAATATCGTTTCTTGAATCGTTCGCACCACTTACGCCCGCAAAGTTAGCGGCCATGCGGGCCGGATCATTCCTGCTTCCGGCATAACGGGCGGCTTCCTCCGCGCTAAAGATGCGCGAACTTACAGTACTCATTTTATTATTGGTTTGTGTTTTGTCTTGTTCGGCAGTGACTACAATTTCTTCACCCTGAATCACGTTTTCTTCGAGTTCAATCACTGAAACCGATTCTTTACCTGAATTTAGAATGATGGTGATGTATTTTTCTTTGTAGGTAATCGCTTGTATTTTTAACAGCCACCTGCCCACCGGTACCTGTTCGATTTTAAACTCGCCTTTTGCATTGGCGGATGAAGTCAGTAAAGGATTGGTGTTCATCACCTGAACAATGGTGCCTGGTATTGGCGACTGACTTTGTTTATCTATGACGGTGCCACGGATCGTTTGTGTGGGTGTTTGCGAGATAACCAAACCGCAACCCAGCATGAACATAAGGAGAAAAAGCCGTTTCATAAATAAGGCATTTACATTAATTACGGGGTTGTTGAAGAAACCGGTAAAATTTTGCCATTAAAGAACAAGTGACCGGTGAGCGAAAAATTACCAATAAAGTCACCCATCTGTTTTGCGCTGAGGGGCGCTTTGTAACCAGGAAAAGCTTTGCTCAGCATTTCTGTTTGGACAGCTCCAATAGCGAGACAATTCACGGAGATATTTTTTTCTTTCAATTCTTCAGCAAGGCATTCTGTAAGCCCGGTCAGAGCAGATTTACTGCTTGAATAGGCGCTGAGGCCCGGAAACTTGGAGCTGCCCTGAAAGCCACCCATACTGCTGATGTTCACAATATGAGATCTGTTTTTTTTACCCATGAGAGGCAATAATTTCTGTATCAACAAAAAAGGTGCAAATACGTTTGTGGAATATACCGCGCTGAGTTCAGCGATTGAAATTTTTTCGAAAGGTTTGTTTACGATCATGCCTGCATTATTTATCAGCACATCCAGCTGAATTCTTAAGGACTTGACAACTGCGACCATCTTTTTGAGGTCATTGGCCTTGGTTATATCACACTTTACCGGAAGAAGGTTATGCAGAGGTTTTTCTTTAACAAGGAGTTCCAGAGGTTTTGTGTTTCTGGAAACAGCAATTATAAGGTGTTCCGGATTCTGGCAAAGTTGTTTTACTGTTTCGAGGCCAATGCCGCGTGAGGCACCTGTAATAAGTATTAGCATTTTTTGTAATTTTACGGATACGAAGATACCTGATATTTCGTTAGGTGGAAAAGTAGAGCATGAAGAAGTTTTTTTATACCCTTTTTCTAATAACACTAATTGTGTCGTTTGCCGGCGCTCAGGTAGATAGCGTATACACCGGAACTGTTGAACGAAAGGAAAAAGAAAAAAAGAAAAAGGAACGAAACGATGAATGGAAGGAGAGGGTGACGTTTGGCGGGAATCTTCAATTGCAGTTTGGTAGTTATACATTTATCTACCTGTCACCCACGGTAGGTTACATTCCCTTCGAAAAGGTGAACGTTGGGGTGGGACTCATTTATAATTACATCAGCATTAATTATGGAGCTTATGGTAAATACGATCAGTCTATTTACGGCACACACACCTTTGCCCGTTACTTTATAACGGACGGGGTTTTTATACAGGGGCAATACGACCGGTTGTTTCAGCCAGGAGGGTCATTTTTTGGAAAAAGCGACAGGATATGGGTGGATTACGGTATGGTTGGCGGAGGATTCAGGCAGTCTATTGGGAAGAAGGCCTCTCTTACAACTACCATTATGTATAATTTAACGCCTAATCTTTTGTCTATCTACCCAAGTCGGTTAGTGATCCAATTTGGATTTATGAGCACGTTTTAATCATTAAAATTTCTTTCTGGCGTTAAATGGTTTAGAGGCTTTTTCACTTGTAGTTAAAAGGATTTTTATTTTATTTTCATCAGACAGTAATCTTTTAGCCTCATCCAAGTCCTGATCGTGACTGAGCGAAAATTCTATTCTTCCTTTTTGAAAATAATACCTGGATACAATTTCCTCCTCCAGATATTTTTTCACAGACGCTTTGTGTTTACTGATATCGTCTTTTTTATTAATGGCCATTTTTGCTACGAGCGCGTCATACTCTGGTTTGATATCAGAAAAATACTTTTCCTGTTCGGCATTTTTCTTTAAATCTTCCATTTCGAGTTCACTTTTTGTTTTATAAGAATAATCTTTGTCTTTCAGGTAATTCAAAAAATCTGCATATTCAGCATCAGACAATTGGAACTGCCCCACGGGAGATATTTGTGCATGTTTGATGTAATATTCCGTTGCGTAATTAAATATATGAAACTTTGAGATCAGAGAAATCAATATAGTTTCAAAGTGTTCGTCAGGCGTTTTTACATCGGGCATTACTCCGGCGCCGTCGTAAACGATCCGGCCATTCTTGGTCTTAAAGGCGGTGATCAAACTATCGGGTACTTTTTCAACCCGGCCCTCTTCGTCTTTATTACTGTAGTCTAACGCCTGTACACAGCGACCGCTGGGAATGTAATATTTTGCGACTGTAATTTTTATCTTGGCATTATAAACCAGGTCTTTGGTTTGTTGCACCAGCCCTTTACCATAGGTGCGTTTACCAATAATAACGGCCCTGTCTAAATCCTGCAAGGCGCCGCTCACAATTTCTGAGGCAGAAGCAGAATTTTCATCCACTAGCACCACCAGCGGTATTTGGGTATCTATGGGTGGGTTTACAGTTAAATAGCTTTTGTCCCATTCACTTATTTTCCCTTTTGTAAAAACAATCTCCTGCCCTCTTTCAACAAAAAGATTTACAATGTTTACCGCTTCATGCAAAAGACCTCCCAAGTTGCCACGGAGGTCAAGCACTAAGTTTTTACAGTTTTTGGTTTTAAGATCAACAAGTGCTGATTTTACTTCGTTTCCGCAGTTTTCGGTAAAGGCCACCAGTTTTATGTAACCCGTTTCTCCGTTTGATAGAACGCCAGAGTAGGGCACAGCCTTTGATTTGATTTCTTCACGGTTAAGACTTAATTCCACAGGGGTTGACTGACCGGCTTTTATTATTTTCAGTTTAATAGGGGTGCCTGCCTGGCCTTTTAGTAAATTACTGATCTGGTCGCTTCGTTTGCCTTCTACATTTATGCCGTTCACGCCTACGATCTGATCACCACCTCTAATACCCGCTTTATAAGCCGCAAAACCTTCGTAAGGATCGGCAATGATGATTTTTCCGTTGATGTCGTTTACTGTGGCGCCAATACCTCCGTATTCGCCTGTTGTCATAAAACGAAAATCTTCAATATCATTCTCCGTGTAATAAACGGTATATGGATCGAGGGAATTAAGCATGGCGTCAATGCCTGTTTTCATTAACTGCCCGGGTTTGGTTCCATCCACATAGGCCACATTAAGTTCCCGGTAAACTGAATTGAAAATGTCGAGATTTTTACTTATTTCGAAGTAATCGGGAGTGTAAGCCAGGGTAAAAAGTAAAATGGGAGCAAGCGAAAGGATTGCAATCCACTTCCTTGTTTTTGATTTGAAAATCATGGTTGGAAAGGAATAGATGTCTAAAATTAAAGAAAATAGTTAGTAATTGACTCACAAAACATCAATTTTAGCCTTTTTTTTGATATAAATTATCTTATAAATCTAAAAATTATCTTAATTTTGCCACCCGAATTAATCCCGTAAGATTATGACATTTATTTTTTGATCAGTATGCTTTGGGCCGGATGCTGATTTATTTATGCCCGGTCCCTCACTCTTTTAAAGAATCTGTTTCATTCTCTTACCTAAAATCTGTTTAAGAAAAGGTATGAAGTTATCAATGTTTAAATTTAATCTGCCAAAAGAATTATTGGCAGAGCACCCATCAAAGAATCGTGAAGACTCGAAACTAATGGTAGTGGACCGCGCAACTGGTAAGATCTCCCATAAAAAGTTCAAAGACGTTATTAACTACTTTGATGATGGTGATGTGTTAATTTTAAACGATACTAAGGTGTTTCCTGCCCGTATGTACGGCAACAAGGAAAAAACGGGCGCTAAAATTGAAGTATTCCTTTTGCGTGAGCTCAATGCGGAAAGCCGCTTGTGGGATGTTTTGGTGGATCCTGCCAGAAAGATCCGGATTGGGAACAAACTTTATTTTGGCGAAGATGATAGTCTTGTAGCCGAAGTTATTGATAATACGACTTCGCGAGGGAGAACGCTTCGATTCCTTTATGATGGTAGTTATGAGGAATTTAGGAAAATTTTATATGACCTGGGTGAAACCCCACTTCCTAAGTATATTAAACGCGCCGCGGAAGAATCTGACACCGAGAGGTACCAGACGGTTTTTGCAAAAAATGAGGGCGCAGTTGCGGCTCCTACAGCCGGCTTGCACTTTAGCCGTGAGTTATTGAAGCGATTGGAGATTAAGGGTGTTCAATTTGCACCGTTAACACTGCATATTGGGTTAGGCACTTTCAGAACGGTTGAGGTGGAGGACCTCACCAAACATAAAACGGAAAGTGAAGAGGTGATTATTTCGAGTGATACTTGTAAGATCGTGAATGCTGCCAAGGACAAAAAGAAAAAGGTGTGTGCCGTTGGAACCACCGTAATGCGGAGCATTGAAACTTCTGTGTCTACTACGGGCCATTTAAATCCATATGTGGGATGGACCAACAAATTTATTTTCCCGCCTTACGATTTTAGCATTGCCAATTGTATGATCACTAACTTTCATATGCCTGAAAGTACTTTATTAATGATGGTGAGCGCTTTTGGTGGATATGATTTGATTATGAAGGCTTACAAGGAAGCAATAAAGGAGAAATACCGTTTTTATTCTTATGGCGACGCAATGTTGATCCTTTAATTATAACGCCTTATAGCAAAAAAAGGTGGGATCATCTGTGATCCCACCTTTTTTGTTGTCGTTTTCTGGTTAATCCAACTTCAGAGTGGTGCTGCCAATTACGGTACCGTCACAGCTAATCTCTATCATGTAGTTACCCGGCACCATTTCGCCCTGTCCTTCACAATAGGTTACGCCGCTTATTTCCACATTGGCATAATTCAGTGTTTCTTTTCCGGCATAGTAGCCGCTACTCTGATTAAAGGTGAATTTATAACCTTCATCGTAATTTTTAGCCATTTCCTTACCGTCTGGTGTCATTATACGAATGTAAACGGTTTTTTCACCCGGTTTAGCAATTTTGTTCTCCCCTAAACTAAATCCAACCTTTATTTTTTCGGCTTTCCGGGCTTTGTTGGTTTCAGCTTCTTTTTTTCCGCCCCTTTTAAACAAAACTGCTTTAGCTGTGATGTTAAAACAACTAAGAATACTACCTTTTGCAATGGTTGTTTTAAGCTCGTCTTTTTCTTTGATCAGGGTGTTTTGTTTTTCCTTTTCAACGCCTAATTGTTTAATTACTGTTTTCTTTTCGGCAATAAGTGTTTGGTTCAGCGTATTTAATGAGTCAATGGTTCGCACATACCCTTGCATGATCATTCTCAGGGTTTCAGTTTCCTTTTTCAGTTTGGCAATAACGTACGCGTCTCCCTTGTGTTTTGCCGCTTCTTTTATCAACTCTTCAATACGGGCCTTTTTTTCTTCTATATCTTTTTGCATAACAGCGTCAGACGCTTGCAGTCCTTCATAGTCTTTTTGCAGGGCGAGTAGGTCGGCCTGTACGTTATCCCGTTCTACAATCACTTTTTCAGTAACAATTTTGTTTTCTACCACCCTGTTTTTTTCCTGCATCAATAACCAAATGGTTATTCCGTTGCTACCCATAAGCAAAAGGATAATGATCCATAAAATAATGCCACCCTTCCGACGTGGTTTTTCTTTTTGTTCGTTTATAGTTTGTTCACTCATAAACCAAAAATAGTTTACAAAAGTGTATATTAGTTGTTAAATGTATGACACTTATTAACGATTTCCTGTCATTAATTTATCCCATCCGCTGTGAGGCCTGTGGCAATAATTTGTACGGGCATGAAAAGTTTATTTGTAATTATTGCCTGTTAAATTTACCCAAAGGAAACTATCATCTCGAAACTGAAAACAAGCTGATGCGTCTGTTCGCTGGGCGCGTTCCCGTTGCCAACATTGGTGCATTTTACTTATTTGATAAGAGTGGAAAGGTTCAGAGGCTTGTGCATGCTATAAAATATCAGGATCAGGTGGAACTTGCGCGGCATCTTGGGAAGCTTTTTGCCTTAGAATTGATAAAGTGTAGTTGGGCCAACGATATTGATGTGATTATTCCCGTTCCACTACATAAACGAAAACTGAAAGCCAGGGGGTTTAATCAAAGTGAAGCTTACGCCAGCGGACTGGCAACTGCTCTGGGCAAGCCGGTAGATGTCTCTAACCTAAAAAGAATAAAGGACACCTCTACGCAAACAAAGAAAAAGAAGTACGAACGATGGAAAAACGTGGAGGGCATTTTTTCGGCGGTTGATCCGGGTAATTTGGTTCAAAAACACATATTGATAGTGGATGATGTGATAACGACCGGCGCAACCATTGAAGCCGTTTGGTCGGCAGTTAAAGATATCGAGGGAGTAAAAATTTCCGTAGCCAGCATCGCTTTTGCACCTAATTCTTAAATGCTGCCCATAAAACGCAGGCGGTCTTCTTGTTTGAGGAGGGCGCAATTTTCCACCCGGCCAAACCACTTCATTCTGCGCTTGGCAATAAAGGAGTAAAACACGTTTCTTAAAAAGGGCGGAATGATCACAAACACGATCATGAGCGGCCAGAGTCCTCTCATGTAAATAGTTAATCGTAGTGCTGCACAGGATTTTATGTAAGCGGAGTGGTCTTTAATTAGAACGACGCTGTCAGTATTTTCGGGGATTTCAAAATAATTTCTGAGCAGGATTCCAATTTCAGATTGTAGGGGGGCAAAATGTACTTTTTTATGTCTTTCATTTTTCAGGAAGAAGAGAACGGTTTTGTTACAAAAACCACATTCCCCGTCAAAAAGTAGAATAGGTTGTTTTAATAGAAGATCGTTGATAGTTGGAGTCATGGCCGCGCGAATATAAAATAAGGATCAACACTTAACTCGTATCGTTTTGAAGAGAGGGTAAATGTATTGAGGTCGATAAAACTTACAAAGCCATTTCTCCCTGCGCACTGACTGGTATGGTGAGGGGCAGGCCCTGTTGCGATAACATTACGGGACAGAACATAAATAACTTTTTTGGTTTCATCTACTGCAATCCCGTGCGGCTGAAATCCGCAGGCAATTTTGCTGGTTGCGTAACCGCTTGCATTTATGCGGGTAATTGTTCCATGTTTACCCGAAAAGGATAAAGTATCTTCCGAACAACTGACGAAGTATTGATTTGTGCTTTTTGAATAAACAATTTCCTGAGGGTAGGTACCGGTTTGGATAATGTTTGTGACGAGGCCTGATGGAATATGAAAAACCCTCACATCATTCGATTTTTGACAGGTAACAAGTAAATTGGTTTTGTCGGCGGACAGCAACACATCGTGAGGTTCGAGCGTGGAGAGATTATTTGGCGGCACATTATTTTCGAGCGAAAGTTGATTGGCAAAAGTGAAGCCGGTATCAATTTCCGTAAGATAATTGCCACTTTGCCCGGTAACATACATTTTATCCTCGTTAGGTCCCAGGGCAATTCCGTGTGGGAATACCTGCCCTCCCAGAAAATGAAGAAGTTTCATATTTTCAAGATCGACTGCGGCTATTTTACCGGAAGCGGTCCACGAAACACAATAAGCCTTTTTCCCGTCTTTGGTAATGGCAAAGGTATTCCAGTCCTGCGCGTTATCAATACCTGTACCGGCTGCTAAAGGGGTTAATGGAATGTTGCCAATTAGACGGTCGTCGTCGCAGCTGTATTTTTGCATGATGTTGTTGTTAACAAAAATAACGTACCAGTAGTTGCCATCGGGTGAAATTCTTAGATGGTGTGGCGTGTTTCCATTGGCTTTGGTTCCAACGGGAATAAAGCGAATCGGTAATTGAGTTTCACTGTCGAATACAGTTACAACGTCACATCCCTGATTAACCGCATAAAGTTTTTTTCTTTTTGGGTTATCGGCCCATTTAATTGTTCCATTAATGTCGGGAGCTCCTGCGTCAATCCAGTTTTTAATCTGGCTGACTTCTTCATAGGACAGGGGTTTCCTGTTTAACGGCATGGTAGGGGTGTTTTGTAGGCCAAGCTCCGTGTAGGTATTAATGTAATAACATAAAGAAGAGAACTTACTGTTAAATGGAATGATGGGCGAGCCACTGGAAGATCCGGAAAACATTTTTTCCCAGGTTTCGAGGTTATAATTGCCAGCCCCAGCAGCACTTTGAGAATTATGACATCCTGAAACTGCACAATTAGTAATAAGCAATTTGCCAATATTGTCGGGATAGTTGCCCCGGTTAACTTTTCCAATATCCTTCCTACACGAGAAAAACAAGACGAAAAGAGAGAGAATCACATATCCGCTGAAACGGTTCAATTAATCTTTAATAATTTTTTTAGTTATACTGCTCGATTCTTGTTTTGTATTTACGGTGATTTTTACAAAATACACCCCTTGGTTTAGTTCACTTATATCGATGGTATTGCCCTTGGAATTAAACTGGGTAGTTAATACCTGCTGTCCCATGGCATTATAAATGGTAATTGTTGTAATTTCCAGGCCTGTTTCGTCGGTAAAAATATTAAGTGCAGCTCCGGAGGGATTTGGAAAAAGTTTCACCTGAGATGATAAGTGTTTAGCTGAATGTTCGGGAACAGCTACCAGGGTTGAAGTGGAGGAAAAGTAGGTAAGGCCGCCAGATGCGTTACCAAGAATAAGGTCGCGTTTATTATCGTTGTTAATATCCTCAAAACAAGGCGCAGACTGCCCCCCTTCGTTATAATAATTTAAGGCGGAGGATATTAATGAAAACGGCACGTTGATATTTGCTGGCACGTTGTAATAAAATATGGCTCCGCTAACAGAACCAACCAGGAGCTTTATATTTCCACCATCTGAATAAAAGAAGGGAACGGCATAACCATCTAACCCATAGAGATTACTACTGCCTTTTACATCTACTCCACCCAAAAAATTAGTAACCAGGCTGAAGGACGGGGCAAAAGGTGTTCCGCTGCCAGTGTTTTTATAAAATGCGATGCTGCCGTTTTTTGTGCCAATCAACAGGTCAAGATTTCCATCGGCGTCAAGATCAAACAACTGCGGCGCAGCAACAGCATAATAAGTGGTAAAAGAGAATGCGTTGACGCTGAAAACGGAAAAGTTGCAGGGATTGCCGCTCCCGGCTGTGTTTTTAAGCCAATGAATCTGTCCGCTGGAGGTACCCAGCAAAATGTCCACATCTCCATCGTTATCAACGTCGCCAGCTGTGGGCATTAAATTATTAAGGCTGTAAGTGCTAAGGCCGGCATAATCTCTGGTTACTAACGAATAAGCAGGTTGCGAAATTGTTCCGATATTTTCATACAAAGTGAGTTGGGACTTAAGATAGTTAGTCGTGTAGTATCCAAACGTCCCAATCAACAGATCTTTCTTCCCATCCGCGTTATAATCGAAAACCACTGGAAATGCATTTTGTCCAACTTCTATCATTTCATCCTGTAAGAAATTATTTTTTACGAATTGAAAATTGACGGTATTTGTATTGCTTACATTGTTATAATACCACACACTTTTGGTGTTTTCACTCCCAAATACATTGGGAGCCGCGATCAGATCTTTTTTATTATCGCCATTTATGTCTACCAGATACGTGCAAGGGAAATTATTTATTTTGATTTGTTGGGTGTTATTTTTATTGGGGAAATTTGGGTAAAGTTTAGTTGTATCACCTATTAACGCGTCGGAGATCGTGCCAGTGTTGTGGAGGTATTCAACCGTATTGCAGGAAATATCCCCAAGGATCAGGTCCTTGTCGCCATCCCCATCAGAATCCAAGATTGTGAGGGTTGCTCCGGCATGGTAGGGTTTTGACGAGGTATCGACGGCCAGCCCCCTGGGCGATTGACATTGCTGATTAAAGCTAACCGAACACCCTCCTTCTGAAAATTTGCCCCAGCAATTTTCGGCCAGTTCAAACAAAAGGCTGTCGCTGGTACACGTGCTATAGGTTTCTACGGCCAGGTTTCTGTAATATTGTACCAGAGAGCCCTGAGGCGAAAAAGTGAGAATGTCCAGATCACCGTCACTATCTACATCTCCTATACCAGGTAAGCCGTTGGTACTCGCATAAAGGTTGGCCATGGATGGTACGCCATTGGGATTAATGTTCGCATAAATAAGAGGTTTAATTAAACTAAAACTTAAAGTTGGGGCTACACTTACATTTTTGTAAACTTTTATGCCAGCGCTTGTCGAACAGAAAATATCTTCTTTACCATCACAATTATAATCAATTAAAAGAGCCCAGTTGGAAACAACCTGAGGAAAATAATAACTGCAATCCAAACAGGGTTCATATTTAATTTCGCCCGCATTTCCGTTATTTATAAAGCACCGAAACCGGCCTGTACCAAATTGGTTTAACCGGTCGAAAGCCACCAGGTCCTTCTTGCCGTCAAAATTTAAATCAATGTTCGAAAAATTGGCGTAATTGACGCCATTGGCCCATGGTAGTTTTAAGACATAGCCGTTTTCAATAACACTTACGGTATCCCTGCCAAGTTGCAGTTGACTGTAATAAAATGTAGAGAAGAAAAGTGAAAAAACCAGAACAGAATATGTCTTCATACTAACAAAAATATGCAAATAAAAAGCTAAAAACTAAAATATATAGCGTGAATATCAATAAGTATGCCGGAATAATAGGGGTTGGCAGATCCGGATTATTTTTCGTAATTTAATTAACTAAATTTTGTTCCGTTGAAAAGGCCCCTTTTTTTTATTTTTCTGGTTTTGAATTTCAAACTCATTGCCACGCACATTGTTGGGGGTGAAATGATATACGATTACCTCGGAAATGACAATTACCGGATCACTTTAAAAATATACAGAGACTGTGCGCCCGGCACGGCGGCTTTTGATGGCGTTGGTAACGGACCCAGTTCTCTTCCAGCTGTACTTACGGTAATAGAATCACTAAACAGTTTCAATTCTTACACGGTTGATATTGGCGCACCAATTGTTACGGCTATTCCACCTACAATTAACAACCCATGCATAAAGACGCCAACAAATATATGCGTGGAAGAGGGAATATATACTTATACACTTACCCTGCCTCCAAAAGGCGGAGGGTATTACATTGTTTACCAGCGTTGTTGCAGAAATAATAGTGTACTTAATTTATTGAATTCCGGAAACCAGGGATCTACTTATTATACTAAAATTCCCGGACCGGAAGAAGCAATAGCAAATAACTCACCAAGGTTCAAAAATTTTCCACCTATATTTCTTTGCAATGAACTGGATTTTACTTTTGACCATTCGGCCACAGATCCTGACGGCGATCAACTGGTATATTCATTGTGCCCTCCTTTTCACGGAATTGATGGGTGTTGCACATTTATCGGAAATGTAGGAACGCCGGTTGCCACACAAAACTGCCCAACACCACCCCCCAGTTGCCCATTAGTGGCACCACCACCACCCTATCCGCTGGTGAGCTACGTTTCTCCTTATGACGGATCTTATCCCATTGCTTCCAATCCGTCAGTTACCATTGACCCGGCTACCGGGCTTTTAAAGGGAACACCCAATCTGATCGGTCAATTTGTGGTTGGGGTTTGTGTGCAGGAATTTAGGAATGGAACGCTGATCAGCACGCATTTTCGTGATTTCCAGTTTAACATATCTCCTTGTATTGTATCCGTAGTAAGCTCCATAGCAGATCAAAAAAATCTTTGCATTGGAAATACGATTACATTCACCAATCAAAGCACGAGTAATGTTGGCGCTTTAACCTATCATTGGGACTTTGGCGTTACTACTTTAACAAACGATACCTCTAACCTGATTAATACCTCTTACACCTATCAGGATACCGGAGTTTATGTGCTTACTTTAATTGCGACACCGCCGGGAAAAGTATGCGCTGACACATTAACCAAACTGGTTTATGTGTACCCACCTTTAATTATGCAATACGACCGACCAGAAAAACAATGCTTTAAAAACAACTCGTTTGATTTTAAAGCAAAAGGAATATACATACCCTCTCAGATCGGGTTTGAATGGAATTTTACGGCTTCTGCTTCTCCCAGCACTTCCACGTTGCAAAACCCCTCTGAAATCGTATTTAATCAGCCAGGGCTTTATTTTGTGAAACTTTTAGGGAAACAATTTGCCTGTCGGGACTCTTTCATTGACAGCATCAGGGTTGTGAAGCGACCACAAGCTAAGATAAATAACCTTCCGGCAAGTGCCTGTAACCCCGCCAAGTTGTTTCTCAAAAACGGCAGCACAAGCGATCTGCCCCTCAATTATTCTTGGGATTTTGGCAACGGGGAAGTATCGGGCGATTTTGAACCAGGTGTGACATTTACTTCACCCGGAGTCTATAAAATTAAGTTAGTGGCTACAACAACTAGTTTATGCATAGATACAAGTGCGGTTCTCGTTAACAATTTTACAGTGACACCTTCGCCGGTTGCCGATTTTAATTTATCGCCAGAAATCACAAGCATATTTGACCCGGAAATTACAATTACTAACGCCGCAAGTTATGATGTTGTTTATTGGCGTTACCGATTTGGTGATGGCGATAGTATATTTACCGCATCGCCGGTTCATATTTACCGGGCTTTTGGCGATTATCTTATTTCGCAAAAGGTTACCAACGCTTTTGGCTGTGTCGATTCTGCTGAGCGTGTAGCGCGTGTGCTTCCTGAATTCAGGTTTTGGATCCCCAACACATTTACGCCTGATGGCAACGGCATGAATGATGTATTTAAACCCTCCATTTATGGGGCAGAAAATTATAGTTTTCAAATTTTTGACCGTTGGGGAAAAAAAATATTTGAGACCGGTGATCAGGAATACGGATGGGACGGCAGGTTAAAAGACACTGATTGCAAACAAGATGTTTACATCTGGAGAATTTTATTCAAAAACCTTGTAAGTCAGAAGCAGGAGGAGCGTTGCGGTCATGTTCTTTTATTAAGAAACATGTAACCCTTTGCGATTGGGGTTATTTATAACCCATACCAGCAGAGGGATTAATAAAAGAGCACTATATGTCAACACCTTATAATGTTCATAATACCGGTTGAATTCTCCGAGCAACAATTTAAGATTCGAACTCAAATATATCAGAATTAATAAAGTAATCATTACCCGTTGGGTCGTTTTTTCTAAAAGTGGATATTTTTGGATGACAGAAAAAAGAACTACTGCAAAAGCTGGCACCATAAATAAAAAAGCGTAGTGTTGCTGGTGAGGAAAAATCAGTGGGATCAATAATAGTACGTAACTTATTTCAGTATAACGGTTCAGTTCTGTTTTAGTCCTTTTAAAATAACTTCCCTTTAAGAAATAAAGTGTGAATAAAATAAGAACCACTCTCACTATAAGAAGTATGGAGGCGAGCGTCTTTAAAGATACGTCCGCTATGTTTCTTTTTAGATGGAGGGCGTACATATCAGGGACATTTTTTACGAGCAAGGTTGAGAGAAGGGTAGAGAGGCCATGAAAACTGCGCTCATCAACGTCCAGTACATGTTTTTGATGGAGTGGGTTTACTAAAGCCCACCAACCATTTAATAAAGTTAGGTTATAACTATGTCCAATTATGAGGGATGGTAGCGCTAGTGTGATGGCGTAGAATAAGATAGTAAGCAAAGCGCCTTTATAATATCCCCGAAAGAACAAGTAGGGCAAAAACACAATGGGTAATAACTTTATGTTGATGCCAAGCGCTAGAATGGCACTACCTTTTATAACTTTATTGTGATGAATAAAGTAAAGACCATAAACACAACAAGCCAGAATAAGAATGGTAATTTGCGATGTATGGATGTTATCCAGCAGGAAACGAAATGAAAAAATAAAAACTAAGATAAGAAAGAGGTTTTTTTGTTTTTGTGTTAGTTGGTCTAAAAACCGGCATTCGGCAAGCAATTTAAACATGCGGAGATACAAAAACATGTTTAGGATGAGCCAGCTGAACTTCACCCAAAAGAAAGGAAGTGAACAAAGGGGTTTAAGGAGGATAGCGAATAAAACGGAATAATAATAATGATAGCCATCTACATATGAGGCCTCAAAAATGTTGACATGCCGGTTTAAATCACTAGCCGCAGAAAGAAAAATGAAGAAATCGCCGAACCCGGAAGCTTCATAAAAGCAATAAAGTGTTGCCAGTAAAACAAGCAACCAGAAAGCAATCTTATTTTTAAAGTAGGGCATAAGGCTAATGGGTAAATTTATCTAAATTTATAATTTATAAGCAAGCATCTGCAAAAACTATTTGTATATTTTTTCTCTCGCTATCGTGCGCAGTTCCAGACAGTCTGGTTTAAGCGCCTTTTATATGTGTTTTTAGTTTTAGAAGCTGTAGGCTGGCTAATGCATTACGATTTACTTTTTAGTCCTGACTCTATCGTTTATCCAGTCGATATGGGTATTCAAGGGTTTCAAAAACCCGCCTTCTTACTTTTTATAATCAAGTGGCCGACATTACCGCTTGTATTTTTGTTGTTGGTCGTATTTTTTTCATTGGGCCTGTTGTTTTGTAAAAACGTCCCTTTTTATTTTTTAATACCCGCTAATTTTATCATCTGGTTAGCCGTAATTAATCTGCATAACCGGATTTACCCTACGCTTACCGGTGGAAATTATCTACTCAATCAGTTTTTGTTTTTTAATATTTTCCTTTCGACTTTTAGTGGCCACGGCTCTAACGCATTCCCGGTTATAAGAATTGGGATGCATAATTTTGCGGTTTGGGCGGTTATGGTGCAGGTTTGCCTGGTATACAGTTTATCGGCTATTACCAAGTTGAGCGATCCTTTATGGCGGTCGGGTCTGGCACTTGACCAAACACTGCAAATACATCATTATTTTATCTTCGGTTCCGCTTCATTTCTATTTTTTCGTCCGCTGATTATTTTTTTGAACTATGCTGTTATCTGCTATCAGGTCTTATTCCCACTATTAGTGTTTTTGCCCGTATTAAAAAAGCCTTTCTTAATTGCGGGAATTTTGATGCACTTGTATATCGCATTCATCATGGGGTTGTTGGATTTTGGTGTGATTATGATTGTGGGTTATGTTTATTTCTGGCCCATTAAATATCGAGTTCCATAATTTTTATTACCTTTGCGCCCATGTTTACAAATGAGCAATTAAAAGAGTTGAATGATCGCGGGACGGCATTGAGGGGGTTTCTTTGACTACGATAAGAAGAAACACGACCTCGAACTCTTAGAAGAAAAAACCCTGGATCCGGATTTTTGGAACGACTCCAAAAAAGCCGAAAAAATTCTCAACGACGTTAAGTCTGTAAAAGGCTGGACAACTGGCTATGAGGAATTGTCTCGTCAACTGGACGATCTTAATACACTTTACGATTTTTTTAAGAGCGGTGATGCTACAGAAGAAGAAGTTGTGGCCGAATATGACACCACGCTTAAAAAACTCGAGCAAATTGAATTTAAGAACATGTTGCGTAGTGAGGAGGATCGACTCGACTGTGTACTACAAATTAATGCGGGGGCTGGTGGCACCGAAAGTTGCGACTGGGCCAGCATGTTGATGAGAATGTACCTGATGTGGGCTGAGAAGCATGGATTTACAGTAAAAGAACTGGATTATAACCCTGGTGATGTAGCAGGAATTAAGTCAATTTCATTACAGATAGAAGGCGAATTCGCGTATGGTTATTTGAAAGGGGAGAACGGGGTGCATCGCCTGGTACGTATCAGTCCGTTTGATTCCAACGCTAAGCGGCATACCAGTTTTGCCTCGGTATATGTATATCCGGTAATTGACGACACGATTGAAATTGATATAAAACCTGCTGATATTGAAATTTCAACTTCCCGAAGCGGAGGAGCTGGTGGACAAAACGTAAATAAAGTGGAGAGTAAGGTGCAGCTGACTCACAAACCCACGGGTATTGTAGTTGTTTGCCAGGTAGAGCGATCGCAATTGGGGAATCGCGCCATGGCTATGCAGATGCTGCGCTCCCAGTTATATGAGTTGGAAATGCGTAAGAGGAATGAAAGCAGGCGTGCCGTTGAAGACAATAAAATGAAGATCGAATGGGGATCACAAATCCGTAGCTATGTGTTACACCCGTATAAAATGGTGAATGATCATCGGACGGAACTAAAAATTACCAACGCTGAAGCAGTTCTGGATGGCGATTTGGATGAACTGATAAAAACTTATTTAATGGCCTTGGGGTCAAACTAAACAATGGCCGGACCGGTAAGGGCAAAAAAACATTTAGGACAGCACTTTTTAACCGATGAAAACATCGCTAAGAATACAGTGGATGCTTTGCTCGAAAAAGACAAAGATACACCGGTTGTTGAAGTAGGCCCTGGTACTGGGGTGTTAACCCAGTTTCTCATCAATGAAGTGGAAAAGTTTTCCGCTTTGGATGTGGATACCGAGTCGGTTGCTTATTTGAAAAATAAATATCCCGAAAAATGCGATAAAATTTTATTAGCAGATTTCCTTGAAACAGACCTAGAGGGTATTGCAGGATCGAAGTACAATGTGATTGGTAATTTCCCTTATAATATCTCGAGCCAGATCATGTTTAAGGTGTTGGAGAATAAAAACCATGTGAATTATGTTGTTGGCATGTTTCAAAGGGAAGTCGCGTTGCGCATTGCAGAAAAACCCGGGAGCAAGGTGTACGGCATTTTGAGTGTGTTATTACAGGCATTTTACGACATTGAGTATTTATTTACAGTTCATGAAGATGTGTTTAACCCACCACCAAAAGTAAAAAGCGCGGTGATTCGTTTATCAAGGAACAAAACCCAGAAGTTGGACTGCGATGAAGTGTTGTTTAAAAAGATCGTTAAAACCACGTTTAATCAGCGCCGGAAAACAGTTCGTAATTCCATTCGGTCCATTTATAATAACAATGAAATAACACATCCCCTGTTTGAGAAACGGCCTGAGCAATTATCTGTAGGACAGTTTGTTGAACTGACCCAATTTGTAGAGAAAAATATTTCAACTAGTCAACAAAAATGACCGGGGCTTAAGAATTTTTATTTTTAAGTAAAGACAGGTCTTCCCTGATTTTGAAGAGACTCATGAATTTAAATCCATGCTGACTCATGAATGTAATAACCAAAACTAACGCAGCAACAAAATAGGAAAGAGAAGCCGCATAACACGCGCCCACTAATTGATAGCGTGACACCAAATAATAACTTGTGCAAATGGTAGTTAGCAGGCCTAAACTATTGGCTACCAATTGCACCTTTTGATTCCCAGTACCTGAGAAATAGTGGCTTATTACAGTTGAAAAACTGATACACAGTACACCTGGTGAAAGGTGAAGCATAATGTTTTTAGTGTCAGTAAAGTCGTTTCCTAATAACCAGGTAAAAAATTTGTTTGGAAGGAAAAAGACGACAATAACACAAAATACACTGAGAATAAAACTTGCCTTAGATAAAAGAAAAGTTAAACGGCTATTTGCACTATTGTCTTTTTTATTAGCTACATGACTTAGAATAATAGGAGCAATGCTGCCTCCGATGATCCATACAGATTCGATCAGTGAGGTAGCACTCGAATAGATTCCAACCATTGCGGTGCTGCCAATTAAGTAAAAATTATAACGATTGCTGAGTGTGTGGGCAAGATTACCAAGTTGGTTGATGGTGCCGTTTTTAAGAATAGCTATCGTACTGAAAGGACGATTGTTTTCTTTTTCGGAGACGAGCAATTGTAAAACGAGCCAGGAAGATACAAGCGCGCAGCAGATATAAGATATGTAGACAGCAGTGATATAACTATTAACTGTTTTTAAGCCAACTACAAAAATGCAGACAAAAAGAGCAATCAATAGCAGGAATGGCTGCAAGAGCAATAAGAGGTTGTAGGCGCGAAATTTTTCGCGGGCAAGCAAAATTACGCAGTGAAAGGAATGGAGGCTAATGGTAAACGAGAGTAACAACGCATGTAGTCTGAATCCTACCGGACACAAGTTAAAAAGAGCGAGGATGAGGTTTACCAGTCCAATACAAAGAAGCGTCCAAAGTAAACCGGTTGTGTAAAGTTTTTTAAGTGAAAGGCCGGGGATGTAGTGCACAAGCGCATAACCGGTATAGATCTCATTCACTATTTGCGCTATGGCAATGTTTAAGATCAGCAGGCTGGTTTGTCCAAACACGGCACTTCCAAGACTCCGGGAAGTAAGTAGCAGAATCAGGAGGTTGAGAATGGCTATTGACGCTTTCGAAAAAAAAGTGAGTATCAGGTTTTTTAACAATGGGAATAGTTATATAGGGTTAAAATTAAGGGATTTGTTCAGATAAAACAGTGGTATAAATTTCGGAGAGTTGTGATCCAACTCGGCTAATGGTAAATCGGTCGGTTACAAATTTTCGCAAAGCAGGGCCATCGAATTCGTTTTTGGAAACGGTAAAAGCGATAATTTTTTCGGTCAAGGCAGATTCGTCATTAGGATTTACCACGAACCCAAGTGCCGGGGTGATTAAATTGCTAACGCCTCCCGAAAGCGCTGTAATAACCGGCTTTTCGCATGCCAAAGCTTCAATAAGGGTGATGCCAAAGGTTTCATAATTACTAAACATGATCAGGCTGTCATTGGCGTTTATTTCTGCAACCAGTTCATTACCCATTATCCGACCTTTGAAGTGGACCTTGTGATTGACCCCAAGGTTTTTGGCAAGGGCCTTCAAATCCTCCAGATTTTCACCTTCTCCAACAATGTTTAGTTCCAGATCTTGATGGATTTCAACGGCCATTGCGAAGGCCCGGATAATGCCGCTCACATTTTTTTCAGTTTCATTTAAGGATGAAACATGCAGTAACCGGGTTGTTCCGGTTGGCTTTTTATGGGTTGGTGTAAACAAGGTTTCATCAATCGCGTTTGGCACCACAACATACTTGCCCACGAGTCTGTGCCTGAGCATTGCCAATTTCAAACCTTCGCTTACAGGCATAACTACTTTTGCTCCCCTAATAATTTTTTTTGTAAAATGTTTAAGTAGAATTCCCTTGTAATTTCCATCTTCCGGGTAGTAACCCGACCAACCTTCATTTATAATGTAGGGAATACTGTATTTTTCTGATAGGTAGGTGGCACCAATTCCGGCAGGCATAACCACATTTAACTGAATAAGATCAGGTTTCCCGAATAGGTTAATAACGCATTGGTATCCTGACTCAAAGCCACGAATCATCTGGTTACGTTTTAAAAGTTGAGAAACCCCGGGCAAGAGATTTTTAATTTTTTTGTAGTATACAATACACGTGTGAATATTATTTTCTGTTGATTCAACAACTTCAATATTCTGATGCATATGCTCGTCTGAACATACGTGAAGGACACTTACTTTATTGTTTAAAGCAGCGGCACTCGCAAATACCTTATTAAAGAGGCCATGTGTTGGGTTGTTTCTGTTAGGATACCAGGAGGGAATTAAAAGGATATGGTTGTTGTACCTCATCAGAAAGATAAATTTAATAATATCCGGAAAAAAAGCGTGGAAAAAAGAAAATTAATAGGAGATGGGGTATCAAAAAGCAGGGTTAGTTACTCTGCGTTAATACTAACTTCCATTAGAAACATGGAGCGCTTTTCATTTATTTCTTCAAAGCGTGTACTTAGCTTGTTACCACTTTTCATCCCAATGGTAATAAACCCGAGGCCCGCGCCACCTTTGTCACTCAGTTCGTTAGTTTCGAGGTGCTCAAGGTAGTACGCTTTAAGGTCGGCAGGACTTTCGAAAGAATTTATTTTAAGAATGTCGGATTTTAGTTTATCGATGCCACTATTGGAAACAAGGTTAGCCGCAATTATTTTTACAAACGACCCGGTAAGATAAAGAATAAAGAAGTTGTGTTTGGCGCCATTATCATCCTTGTGGCCATGAATAAACATATTTTGAAGAGATTCGATGCAGATGAAAAATATCTTCTTAACAACCGTTTTTGCCAGAGATTTGTCCATAATTCTGCTTTCAATTTCCGTTTCAAGTTTTGAAATTGTTTCAGGGTTCAAAACCCCATCATAAGCTAGGACGAGCTGACCAATGGCATTTACATTTTCAACTTCTTTGGAGAAATGAAGGTCAAAAAATTCAGCTTCTTTATTTATTTTTACATCCACTATTTAAATAATCCGTTTAATTCAGCATCAATCATTCGAATAACTTTACCAAGATCTTCTTTGTTTTCACTAAAATTCACGTCGTCCACATCCACAACCAGTATTTTTCCGGCTTCGTACGAACTATTCCAAGCTTCATACCGTTCGTTCAGGCGTTTCAAATAATCAAGGCGAATGCTGTTTTCGTAATCCCTGCCACGTTTCTGGATCTGTTTAACCAGGGTAGGAACACTTGCCCTCAAATAAATAATGAGGTCCGGCGCCTTTACCAAACTTTCCATAAGTTTAAAAAGGGCGAAATAATTTTCATAATCCCGTGATGTCATGAGACCCATGGCATGCAGGTTCGGCGCAAAAATATATGCATCCTCATATATCGTACGATCCTGAACTACCGTATGTTTTCCCTTTCTTATGTCTAAGATTTGATTAAAGCGGTTGTTTAAAAAATACACTTGTAAATTGAACGACCAACGCTGCATATCTTCATAAAAATCATTCAAATACGGGTTATCATCTGCGTCCTCGTAGTGTGCATGCCATTTATAATGTTTCGCGAGTAATGATGTTAAAGTTGTTTTCCCCGACCCTATGTTTCCCGCAATAGCAATGTGCATACTTTATGTTAAATTATTAGACTAAAGTATAAAAATAACTTACAAAAACCAAAATTTTGTTGACAAACCACAAATTTAACCGCTTGAAAACTAATTACTTGATGTCTCCTGTTTTTTTAGGTCTAAATAAGACTTACAGATCGTCCGAATTGTTTCATCCACCGACATAAAACGATAACCAAGCGCCTCCTGAACCCGCTGACCTGAGTAAAGTTGTTTATTAAACGCCGCATTAATGAGGGCGCTGGTAATTTTTGGTTCCTTTGAACGTATGAGGGAGGTTAGTCTATCAACAATTCTGGCAAATTGAAGCAACAGTTTACTGGCATTAAAGATGGGTTCCGGCTTACCAAAACTTTTATGGATGAGGTTAAAAATATGCTGAAACGTGTAATTGTTTTCTATAAGAATATAACGGTTCCCAAACAACTGGTTGGAAATCAGGTCGACCATAACGGCGGCCACGTCCGTTGCGGCAACATAACCTGTGGATCCAGTCGTATAAAATTTGGAGCCGCGGTAGCAAGTGTCAAACAATTTTGAGCTGCTTTGGTTTCTGAACCCCGGAGATAATACCACCCCTGGATTAACAATCACCGCGTTCAATCCCTCTTCTATGCCGCGCCAAACTTGTCTTTCTCCATTATATTTACTTATTGCGTAATCGCTTTCCTTACCGGAAGTTTTCCAAAATACCCCTTCGGTAAGTGGTAAAATGTGATCCAGATTATTAATTGTGCCAATGGAACTAACATGACAGAGACTTACATTCTTTTTGGTGAGACAAGCTGTTACTATATTTGCAGTGCCTGTTTCATTTATCTGCGCAAGTCTTTTCTTATCTTTTTTGTTGAATGATACAAGGCCAGCGCAATGGTATACATTAGATATTCCTTCTAAAGCATCTTCAATGGAAAACACATCCAGAATGTCTAATTCCACCCATTTTATTTTACTGAATAAAACTTCGCTGTCGGCACTGTAATATGAAAACAGGTTTTTTACTTTTTCAACATCGCTGGTTGTTTGCCGGGATGCCACAACGGATTGCCCGCGTTTCAGTAGTTCTAAAACAACATGACTTCCTATGATGCCGGTGGCGCCCGTTACTAAATTCACAAAACAATTATGTGGCTGTTATTTTTTGCAAGGCAAAAAATAAAGCGGTTTGTGTTATTAATCCTAATAGAAACCCGACATAAACCTGCGAGGGTTTATGTTCATTTAACTTCAACCTCGAAAACCCAATGAGCCCAGCCAATATAATGATGACAATGTAAAAAGGGGTCATATCGAATCGGATGATGGAAGAAATGGAAATTAAAGCCCCAAGCAGGCCGCCAATGCCTACCATGTGAGCACTGATCTTATATTTTAAATTGATAAAAGCGGTCAGCAGAATAGCAAATCCGGAAATAAGCACCGAGAGTTTGATTACCGACCAAATGCTGATGTCATACATCAGGTAAAACAGTCCGAAATAAAACAGCGCAGTAATGATATAGGGAAAGGTTCTGTCTTTTTGATTGGAAAGTGTAATTGCGGGAATTCGTTTTAGTTTATATAGGATGTAAATATTGATGGCAGGGAATAGAAAGGAGAAGATAAAGACAATAAAAGTGATCCTCCATTTTGTTTCTGCCGTGGTAAGGTAATCGTAAATGGTATTATGAATGCCGAAGAAAAGCAGGAGGCACCCGTAAGTACACATTAACAGCGGGTGCAAAAGGACGGATATGACTAAAGCGAAACCTTTCAAGATAAGTTATTAGATAAAGAAACTATTTCCTTTCGCACATCTTGCCCCTGGTAGATTATTTTATAAACCGCTTCGGTGATTGGCATGTTTACTTTGTAATTTTTATTTATTTCATAAACGCATTTTACAGCATAAAACCCTTCGGCCACCATGTTCATTTCCAATTGCGCTTGTTTTACACTATAGCCTTTCCCAAGCATGGTGCCAAACATGCGGTTGCGACTGAATTGCGAATAGGCTGTTACCAGTAAATCGCCCAGGTAGGCGGAAGCATTAATATCTCTGTTTATAGGATGAACAGCATCCACGAAGCGTTTAATTTCCTGTATGGCATTACTTACCAATACCGCAAGAAAATTATCACCATAGCCTAAACCATGACAAATACCGCCGGCAACGGCAATTACATTTTTTAAAACCGCAGAATATTCGGTGCCATATATATCATCACTCACGATTGATTTTAAGTAGCGACAGTTGAGTAAATTACTGAGCGTTTGCGCATTTGGAGCATTGATCGACGCAATAGTCAGATAACTAAGTTTTTCAAGAGCTACTTCTTCAGCGTGACACGGACCAGTGATTACGCCAATGTTTTTCAAGGGCACATCATAAATTTTATTCAGGTATTCGCCCACGATCAGGTTGTGTTGCGGGACAATTCCTTTTATGGCAGAGAAAATGATTTTGTCTTTTAGTTGCTTTTGATCGATTGCTGAGAACACCTCATGGAGAAACGCTGAAGGAATGGCAAGGATCAAATAGTCCGAGTTTTCTACGCAGTTGCCAAGTGAAGTGTAAAAACTGATTTTACTTACATCAAACTCTACCGAACTGAGGTACCGCGGATTGGTGCCAAATGTTTTCATGTAGTCAACGTCTTCATCTTTACGGGTGAACCAGTTGAGCCGGTCGGTATTATTCAACAACAATTTGGCCAGGGCGGTTGCCCAGCTTCCACTGCCGATGATTGCTATACGGGGTAACGATGACATGAGAAAATTCTGGCATGAATTTACACAAAAATAATAGCATCTTCTTCTAAATTTCCAATTCCGGCAAAGCGGTTATAAACCCTGGCCAGGGTGATGACGTCTTTCTTACAGTAATCGGCTATTTTTTCAAGATTTTTTTCTTCGTAGAAAGTTTTCCCCACCATACTTCCATCCATATCGTCTTTTGGTGATGGAATTCCAAGAACGTGGGCCAATAAATTAAGAGAACTAAAGTTCTTCACATCCCCAAATTTCCACAGATCCATGGTGTCAATGTGTTTTACCTCCCAGGGTTTGAGGCCTTGTATTTGCAGGGTTTTTGGAAGGGGCATGTTATGGATGAGAAAGCGCCTGCACAAAAATGGAAAATCAAATTCTTTCCCGTTATGGGCGCATAACAGATGCGATGAAGAATTGAAGTGTTGTTTTAGCAGATCCGAAAATTCAACAAGAATTTCTGATTCGTTAGTTGAGGTAATGGCTTTCACTCTGAATTTGCTTTGGTGATAATATCCCAGTCCAATGACCACAACTTTGGCAAATTCGGCATAAATACCAGCCTTTTGGTATTGTTGTTCCGGAGAAATGTCTTTATTGTATTGCCACTTTTTATTCCAGAGTTCTTTACTTGTTTCGTTCAGGTCTTTGTAATTGTAAACCAGGGGCACTGTTTCAATATCGAGAAACAGGATTTTTTCGATTTCCATTTTAGTCATACTATTTAGAGGTCAGGGGTTGTAATCTTTTGGAAAAATTTTAAACGTGTAAATGGTTTTGTTCGATTTATCGGAGTATTGGTATTCGAAATTGGTAGCATTTTTGCGAAGCGGTTTCATTTCGGGGCTTAGCTTTATAATGCTGATAATTCCCGGAAACAACGCTTTTTTAAATTCAATGGTATCCACATTTTTGGCAGGCAGATTGATCAACGTGTACTTGTAGACAATAGTATTCGGCTCCTTAATATCGATCCCGTCGATCCGGGTTTCGGAGTCGATCATTTGCGGACACTTTTTGTTGAATTCGGTGGCTATTTCAGTCAAGTTAACTTCGTTGTCTGAATTAATGTCGCAGGCTGTAAGCAAAAAGATCCATACAAAAAGGGGGAGGCGATATAACCAGAGTACCGGGCAATGCATTTGTTTATTTTGTAGTGTTATAAATTTTCGCCAACTCTTCATTCGTAGAAGTGTTCGTTTTTAATTCCTTTTCAAGGGTTGCCGTATCTTTATTTTCTTTTTTGGCAATTTCAATTTTTTCGCGGGTAGCTTGTTCTTTTTTTGCCCATAAAAGCATAATGTCTTTTAAGCCTTTTTGTGTGGTGTATTTAACGAATTTACCGCCATCCTTACTGATAATAGCAAGGTCGTTGGCAGCCAACAATACATTTTTTGATTCAGTACAACGCATGGCGGTTTTGCTGTAGAGATTGCAGAAACTCATTAGCTCAAAACCATTAATGTACTTTAGCGCGTTTCTAAAGAAGAGAATTTGGTCGTCACCGCCATTTTTAGCGTACAATTCGGCCACAGGGAATAATACTTTTTTGCCGCTTTCATTTTCAAATAACTTCGCTTTCTCCATAGCGAGTTTTGGGTCCTTTGCAGCAATAGCGGTAAGCGCTTCTCCACAAATGGAATAGGATTGTTCCTGGAGGGCCTTTTCATTCAGGGCCATTATTTCAGGATCATTGCCAAGTTTGTTGAGTGATTCAAGTGCTTTGGCTTTTGTTTTGGGATTTTTTTCGGCTTTTAAAACGTCGATTAAGATTGTTTTCACGATGGCTTTATCTGTTGGTCCGCTTTCCAGTTTGCTAATAGCGAAATCTCTTAGGGCATAAAATTTATCATTTTTCGCGGCATCATTAAAAAGTGCAAAAACAGATGGCTCTGATAATTTAGATTCCAGCATTTCAAGAGCTTCGTAACGGTCACCATACAAGGGGGCGTTTTTATACTGAAAAATATACTCTTCGGTAGTCTTTGCATAATCAAGATCACACAGCAACTGCCTTTCGGCATCAAAATTTACCAGCTGGGGAGCCGCGTCGGTTACAAGCGTGAAGGTTTTTTTTGCCTCGGTAATTAGAATGTGTTTTCTGTCGACATTGCCGTCAGCATAAATGTCTACTTCAATTGGCAGAGTGTACAGTGGGGTAGTTTTGAAGTCCTGCATTTGTTCAACGGTTAGTTCTACTCTGTTTGAAGCGGCAACGTAATTTTTAGTAACTTTTAGTTTTGGCCTTCCTTTATTTAGAAACCACTGGTTAAAGAACCAGTTCATGTCTTTACCGGTAACGTCTTCAAAAGCCAAACGGAGGTGATGTATTTCGGCCGCTTTGTATTTATTTGTTTCCAGGTATTTTTTGAGTGAAGCAAAAAAAGCTTCATCTCCTACACTTTTGCGCAGCATGTGGAGGACTTGTCCGCCTTTATTATAGCTGTAAGCATCAAACATATCCTCCTTGTCATCATAATTAAAACGAACAAGATTCACTTCTTTTTTATCCGAATGGAGGTAACCTAATTTGCTCATGTGAGCATGGTGGTCAGCGGCTTCCCGTCCGTTTTTGTGCTCTTCCCAAAGGTACTCGCCATAGGTGGCAAAACTTTCGTTTAGAGGTAGGTTACTCCAGCTTTCACAAGTAACCAAATCGCCAAACCATTGATGGAATAATTCGTGTGCGATAACAGAATTCCCTTTTTTGCCATCCACCATTTCGCGTGGGGTTTGGTATACCATAAAGTCTCCGTGCAGGGTGGCGCTGGTATTTTCCATGGCGCCACTTACGTAGTCGCGGGCTACGATCTGCGCATATTTAGGCCAGACGTAAGGCACGCCTAATTTAGTAGAGTAAAACTCTATCATCTCCCTTGTATCGCCGAAAATGGCTTTTGCGTAGGGTTCATATTCTTTCTCCACATAATAACTTATTTCTTTTCCGTTCCAGGGTTGGTCTGTTACTTTTTTAAATTCACCCACTGCCATCATCACCAGGTAAGGTGAGTGCGGCAGATCTAGTTTCCAGTAATCGGTGCGCATCCCATCGGGACCCTTTTTTGATTCTGCTAATATCCCATTAGAAAGCGTGGTATACTTGTCTTCCACGGTCATATATATTTCCTGGGTCATTTTTATATTTGGGTTATCGATGGTAGGAAACCAGGCTGAACTGGATTGTGTTTCGCCCTGCGTCCAGATCTGAGGCATTTTATAGGGATTCTCACCATTGGGGTTGATGAAATATAATCCTTTATCATCCGTAATGGCATTGCTTCCACGGGATTTTAGTTCATTGGGTTTTGCAATGTATTCAATCTCCACATAATAGGTTTCTTTATTGCTGAATGGTCTTCCAAGATTAATTTTAATGGTATCGTTTACATATTTATAAGAGGACGCAGTAATGGTATTCCATACGGCTACCACTTCTTCTTTTACTTTGTCTCCCACGTTACTTTTTTCTGTAACTCTTGCCACATCAAACACCTCAATGCTCTTTATTTCCATTCCCCTCGCATTCAAATAAAGCTTATCTGTAGAATAAAAATGTGGTTTAAGCTGGATGGAGGCTTTACCGTATAGCTTGCAGTTTTTCCAGTCAAACGTCACCTGCAATTCTGTATGAATGATATCATTAAGAACAGGCGCTGATCCCCGATAAATTTCATTCGTTACGGGTTCATTTGCTAATACCTGAATCGTATCAAGTTGAATCACGGGCTCGTCAGATTTTGTGACTGTATTTTTTTTCGTCGTGTGACAGGCTGATATAATTATGCCAACCGATATTATACATAAGAAGTATCGAGCACTCATAAGATGTAAGATAAATTTTCGTAAAAGTGTAAATTAATTATTTGATTACCAAAACATCGGTATCAGGTATTGGTCAGGTTAAAAAGATAATTGGTTCTATTTAGCGGGCCATCCATCGATTTATTGGTTAAATTTTATCGGGTGTATATTGTTCTTATCGGTCCAAAAACAAAAAAACCCTCCATGAATTTCATGGAGGGTCAAAAAGAATATTGTTAGATTATTCTTTGATCATCTTATGCGTTTCATTTTCGGCACCTGATTTAATGGTCACGAAATAAATCCCACTTTGCAAATGATCCAGACGAACTGGCGTTAATACTTCACTGTTGCTTTGTTGTAATATCACTTTTCCGGTTAGGTCAGTGATCAAAATAGTTTTTTCAATCCCATACGGGAACTCTATAATAAATTCGCCAGCCGTTGGGTTTGGGTAAAGGGAGGCTTTTTTGGTCAACGTGTTTTCTTCGATCCCTGTGCAGGGGTTTACCGTCAGTGTGAGTTCAGCAGTAGCTTTGCAACCTTTAGAGCTGGATGTTCCCGTGCTGGTGAAAACCGCAGTGACGGAAGGAGTGACTATTAACGTTGGACTTACACTTCCGGTACTCCATGAATAGGAGTCAGCACCGCTTATTGTTAAGGTAGCGGTTTGTCCTAAACAAAGGGTGGAGGGTCCTGTGATTGAAACTGAAGGGCTTGGATTAACGGTAACCGAGGAGTTTACCGCTGCCAGAGACACGCAGCCAAGCGTATTGGTGCCTATCACCGAATAAGTGCCGGAAGTGTTAGGTGATACAATAGCACTACCGCCTTGAATGGTGTAAGTGGCCGCACCTGCTGGTGATATAGTAAAGGACTCGCCCGCGCAAATGGTGCCATTGTTTACGGTAATAGTCGGGGTCTGGTACACTTTAACTTCAGAAATGGCATGTAGCGGCGATACGCATCCCTGACCCGTTGTACCGATGACAGAATAGGTAGTGGTAGTGAGCGGGCTCACTACCGGACCGCCTCCGATAAAGGTATATGTATTTGCCCCGGAAGGCACCATCGTAAACGAATCGCCCGGGCAGATTGTACCGCTGTTTACGGCTATGACCGGAACCGGTGCCAGGCTTACAATTGATACGGCAGGAGACTGTGAAACGCAGCCCAGGCTGTTGGTACCAATAACGGTATAGGAGGTGTTTGCAGTTGGGCTTACTATCGCACTTCCTCCTTGAAAGGTATAAGTGCTGGCTCCCGAAGGCGTCATGGTGAATGTGCCATTTGGGCAGGCAGTACCACTATTTACCGAAATTACAGGAGCCGGTAATACCGTTACATTTGACGTGGCAAATGTTTGTGAAACGCAGCCAACACTGCTGGTTCCGATAACGGTGTAAGAACGGGTTGCAGTAGGTGTTACCACTGCTGTACCGCCCTGAAAGGTATAGGTACTGGCCCCGGTCGGCGTCATTGTGAATGCTGCGCCAAAACACATGGTCCCGCTGTTGACAGATATTACGGGTAAAGGTGCCACCAACAGGTTGACGGCGCCTGTGCCCGTACAGGTAACCAACGGATCGGGAACGATGCATGTGACCGTGTAGTTTGTGGTAACTGTTGGACTAACAGATATGGTGGAGTTACTGCTACCCGTACTCCAGCTGTAATTTGTAACGCCGTTAACGGTTAATGAAGAAGTAAACCCGGTACAAATGGAAGGGCTGGACGCTACAACAGGAACCGATATGACCACTGGCGCGTAGGAGATCACAATTTTTCCATTTCCAAGTTGAACACTGTTGGTTACTGAGGTATTTGTAAACGCTGCGCTGAAATAATTTGTTCCACCAGCGCCGCCGCCGCCGCCGCCCTGATCGTTGAGTGTACAAGACGTTGTTCCCGCAGACCCGCCGCCGCCGCCACCGCCGCCGTCGAATCCGCCGCCGCCGCCGCCGCCACTTACAGTTGCGGCACAAGCAGACATGCCCAGACCCCCATTTCCTCCTATACCGAGCGAACCGTTAGCGCCGGCTAATCCTAAAAAGGTTGCGCAACCAATTCCACCGGCTCCACCAGTAGTGCCTACGCCACCAAATCCACCACCACCACCAATTGAAACAACCCCGTTAGAGCCATTACCGCCGCCGCCGAAGCCGCCAGCACCACCAATGACAGTATTTGAGAGACAGCCGCCGTTGCCGCCACCGCCGCCACCGCCGGCTACAATGACTCTATTTACGAGCGCGGTTCCACCGGTTCTAACATCGGTAGCACCGCCACCGCCACCAGAAAGTCCGGGTGCGCCATTGCCTCCTCCGTTAAATCCCCCGACCGAACCCGTTCCAGCACCGCCAACGTAAAAATTTAAAATAGATCCTGGAGTTATTGTATAAACGCCACTTACCATGGCACCAAATCCGCCAATTCCAGCTGTCGCACCGTATGAAGATGCCATTCCATTTGCCCCTTGCGCGCCCCAACACGTGATTGTTATTTGATTAACGCAGATAGGCACTGTAAAGGATTGTGCAGCCCCGGTATAATTGATGGTTTGAGTGGTTACCTGAGCATTAGTTAATGTCGTGATAAGGAATCCAGAAATGATCAGTAGAATTAAAGAGATGTTTTTCATGCGCGGAAATTTTATCTGAAAATAGCAATTATCACAATATAGAAAACGTCAATTGGAAAAAGATTTCGTTAATTTTTTCAAGAAAGCAACTGATAAGCCGAAAATGCAGATAAATAGGCTAATGCACTCATGAACACAAGTTGGATGACCGCCCACTTCCAACTTTTGGTTTCTCGTTTTACGGTGGCGATGGTACTCATACATTGTAGAGCAAATGCGTAAAACACTAACAGGGACCAGCATACGGCGGGCGTGTACATTATTTCCCCTTCATCATTTTTTTCCGATAGTAGTTTTTCTTTTATGCCCTCATTGGTATTGTCCGAACCGGCCTTGTAAATAGTTGCCATAGTACCAACAAATACTTCGCGTGCGGCAAAAGAGGTAATCAGTGCAATTCCAATTTTCCAGTCGAAGCCAAGCGGCCGAATAGCCGGTTCAATGAATTGACCTAATTGACCAATAAATGAATGTTCCAGCTTTTGAGTCTTAATCAAGTTTAACTCGTTTGTACCGGCTTCATTTAATACAGTTGCTTCGAGGATGGTTTCTTTTTGTTTCAAATCATTAAAAGCGGCATTACCATGTGAACTCAAAAACCAAAGTATAACCGATATGGCAAGAATAACGGTTCCGGCTTCTTTTATAAATACGCGAACTTTGGTGTACACCATGATCCCAATATTTCGAAGCTGGGGCCATCGGTATACGGGCAGTTCCATCACAAAGAAAGAACTTTCTCTGGTTTTTACCACCCGTTTCATAACGGAAGCGGTAAGGAGGGTTGCAGCAAAACCTAACATATAAAGGAGAAACAACACCAGCCCTTTTGAATTGAAGACCCCCAGAAACTTAGTGTCAGGATAAAGTACAGCGATCAGCAACGTATAAACTGGTAACCTGGCTGAACAACTAATGAGGGGTAAAATAAATATGGTGATAAGGCGCTCTTTCACATTGCTAATTGAACGTGTGGCCATAATGGAGGGAACGGCACAGGCGGTTCCACTTATCAGGGGGATCACCGATTTTCCGTTAAGACCAAAGCGACGCATCACTTTGTCCATGATAAAACTTGCTCTTGACATGTAGCCCGAATCTTCGAGAAACCCAATGAACAAAAATAGAAAAGCAATTTGGGGAATGAACATGAGTACACCTCCTACACCCGCAATTACACCATTTACCAGAAGGTCGTTCACCTGTCCCTCGGGTAAATGGGTATGTACAAAATTTCCAAAGTTCAAAAACAGACTTTCGATCCAGTTCATAGGCGCTTCGGAGATATAAAAAATAAACTGGAACACAAGAAAGAGAACTAACAGTAGAATAACATACCCGAATACTTTATGGGTAGTAAACGCGTCTATTTTGGAGGTTATTTCTTTTCGTGAAAGTTGGGCCGGACTTTTTACAAATCTCGCCATCAAATAATTGATGGTGTTGTAGCGGTAAATCTTATCTGCGTTTTCGGAAGGAGAGGCTTTACCGCTTTCTTTTGTTTGAAGGGAGGTTAGAATAAAATCCCGGTAGGTGGTGTTGTTTAGGTAAGTGGCATTCAGGTCGTGGAAAATACTGTCGCTTACTTTCGCATTTACAATGGCTTCTCTTAAATCTTCAAATCCCTTGTGTCTGCGCGAATCCATTGGTAACACCTTTACTCCTAATGTTTCCTCAAAACCCTTTATGTCTATTAAAATGTCCTGACCTTGCGCTTCATCCATCATGTTGAGTGCAAGTACCGCTCTAAACTTAAGGTCAATAAGTTGTGTAGCCAGTAAAAGGTTTCGTTTAAGATTTGTAGCGTCTACAACAATTACCACTACATCAATGGTTTCCTTTTCATCTAGAAGTGTTTTGCAAGCAATTTCTTCGTCCACCGACTTTGGAAAAAGGCTGTAAAGTCCCGGTAAATCAATAATTGAAAACGTGTAATTGATACCAGAAGAAACGTGACTTGTTTTTCCTTCCAACCGGTCGACGGTTACACCGGCATAATTACCGGTTTTCTGATTTAATCCTGTGAGGCCATTGAACAAACTGGACTTACCGGCATTGGGGTTTCCTAATAACGCTATTTTTAAATGAGTATTTGTCGTATTGTCGGGCAAAGGTCTTTAAGCCACTAATTCTATCATCACCGAGGCGGCTTCTTCTTTACGTAAACTTAATTCGTAACCAGATACAAGCACCGCAAACGGACACCCCAAAGGGGCTTTTTTTGATAAAGTAATATGCTCACCGGGCAAACAACCCATTTCAATAAGTTTTGCACTTAACGAGTCATTGGTAAATGAGCGAATAACGGCTTTTTGGCCTTTCTGTAAATCAGCTAGTGAGAGCATAAGAGCCATAAAGGTACTGATTTTTAACATTTTTACTTATACCCTAATCAGGGTACTCTCCAAACGGCAATCGAATCCTGTGAGTTTTTAAATTCTTTGTGAAAAACCCGGAATAAATAGAAAATTCTTGCTTAATTTACCACTGAGATTCACATTTTTAATGCTAAAAACCACTTTTTACAAAAAAGAAAAAATTACGTTCTCCGATAGCGGGTCGGGCAGGGTAGTGGTTTTACTTCACGGCTTTTTAGGATCGCATGTTATTTGGAATCAGACGGTTGAAAATTTATCCAGGTCTTACAGGGTTATTGCGATTGATCTCCCGGGCCACGGAGCCACCCCATGTGTCGGATATGCCCACAGCATGGATAGAATGGCGCGATGTGTAAAAGCGGTCATGAATTCATTGAAGTTAAAAAAATATGTAATTGTGGGTCACAGCATGGGTGGTTACGTGGGGCTGGCTTTTGCGGATCTTTTTCCGGATAGTTTAAAAGGCCTTTGTTTATACCACAGTTCAGCTTATCCCGACAGCGAAGAAAAAAAAGCGGACAGGTTAAGAGCGATCAGCCTCGTAAAGGCCAGTAAAATGATCTACACCAAGAACACCATACGGAATCTATTTGCTGCGAAAAATTTGAAGTACCTGAGCGAGGAAATCACTTTTGCCACCAATGTTGCACGAGCCACCAGCAAGCAGGGAATTATAGCCGCTTTGCATGGAATGCGCGACAGACCTGGCCGTGATATCATTCTGGGGGTGGTGGAATATCCCATCATGATGGTAATTGGTGAGCAGGATAATGTTTTGCCTGCAGCAGCGCTGTTAGAACAGTCTCAGCTTATAAAAAATAAAACGATTCTGTACCTTGAGCATGACGGGCATTTTGGGTTTCTGGAATCTCCAAAACAAAGTAACAAGGCTTTACGTTCGTTTTTACGCAAATGTTACATCTAAATTAAAAGGAACTAATAACTGAACCTGAAACTTAGAACAAGTACTGAAGTATAACGTACTGTAAAAGAATAACCCCGTCCACCAAGTAAAAATAATAATAGGGGTTTCTTTCCGTTTTGAGAAAAACTATCAGCAAAAAACTTAGGATCGAAACGCACGCGTAACCGGTGATTGTCATATTTTGTGAATTAGGCATTGCGGTAAGAATGTATAACCCAATAAGGGCCGAGCAGAAGTATTTCGTTTTTTTTATACCCAACATAATTGGAAGAGTTTTAAGATTCAGCGATCGATCGTGCTGTAGATCTTTCACATCAAAAAGAACGCACAGGGTGGCAATGAAACAAAATTGGCCAACAGCATAAATAAATAATTCCCAATGGAGTACTCTATATAAAGGAAGTAAAATAGAGGTGGCAACAAAAACAAAGGCGATAATGAAAGGTTTAAATATTCCGTATCTTTTTAACTGCAAGGGGGGTAAAAAATAAAGCAGGCTTAAGGTGGCCAGAAAAAAGTAAATAAAAAAATAATCGGGGTGTTGCATGAAAAAATCCAGCAACCGATCAAAAAAACTCATCAGTAGTAAGGCCATGCCTGTAAACAAAAGACGGCGGTTCCTTAAATACCAGTTGTATTTTTCGTCCAGATTTTCGTGCGAGGCATAGAATAGACGTTGAAGGTTGTAAAGTATGAATGTGGTTATAAAATTAAGGATGCTGAGTTCTTCAATTACGCCGGTATGTTCTGGAAAAAAAAGTGCGGTTTGTAAAGTGAAACAAGCCACCGCGAAAGAAATAAAGAGATTAGAATAAACGATAAAATCCAGTATTTTTTTTATCGACAACATGCAGTACGCGTTCACATGCGTTGTTTCACAACTTCAAATAATACTATACCGGATGCTACTGAAACATTTAAAGATGCAATTTTTCCCGGCATGGGAATTTTAACCTGCATATCACTGCGTTTCAGGTATTCATTACTGATCCCATTTTCTTCGCTGCCCATAATAATAGCAGTGGGTTTTGTGAAATCCGCGTCGTAGATGAGTTTGTCAGTTTTTTCGTGGCAGGAAATTACCTGTAACCCACTTTCTTTTAAAAACTCAAGCGTATTTTTAAGATTATCTTCACGGCACACTTTTAAACGGTGTAGTGCTCCGGCACTTGTTTTTACGGCATCTCCGTTTATTTGGGCGGCTCCGCGGCTGGGAATAATGATAAAATCAACACCAGCGCACTCGGCGCTACGTGCAATGGCACCAAAATTTCGAACATCGGTAACCCTATCCAATACCAGTACAAGTGGAATATTACCTTTTTCGAATACTTCTGAAAGTAGATCTTCCGTAGCGTAATAATTTATTTCGGTTAAGTAAGCAATTACCCCCTGATGGTTTTTATCGGTGAGTCGTTTTAATTTTTCGGGAGGCACAAATTGTATAGGTACCGTTTGCCCTTTCAGCGACTGACGTAGCTGGTTATATAACTCATTGGACAGACCTTTCTGGATCAGTATTTTTTCAATGTCTTTACCGGCGTCCAGCGCTTCTATCACTGAGCGCATTCCAAATATTAGGTTCTCTTCTTGCATCGAATGCAAAAGTACATCAAATTTATTCTATTTGGTAAACAGGCAACTCTGTACATCTTTTTGAAGGCATTATATTTAGCTTTTTGCCAAGTCCCTGTTTACTTGTATCTTTGGTTAAATTTTAAAGATGAATACCTTACACCGTAAAGTTGAAGAAGCGCTTGATACCATTCGTCCCTATCTGGAGGCGGATGGCGGAAATGTTGAAGTGATTGAGATAACGGACGATCAGACGCTGAAGATTGAGTTAAAAGGCGCTTGCAAAACATGCAACATGAGTCATATGACGATGCGTTCCGGCATTGAAGAAACGATTCGCCGTGCGGTTCCAGAGATAAAAGAAATTATTTCCGTAAACTAATTTATGAAGCTTACACAAAAACTGAGTCAGAGTAAAAAAACTTTGTTCTCGATCGAAATCCTTCCTCCGCTTAAGGGCAAAAGTATTCAAAGTATTTATGATGGAATTGACCCGCTAATGGAGTTTAAACCCGCTTTTGTGGATGTGACCTATCATCGGGAAGAATACATTTATAAAAAGCGGCCAGGGGGTTACCTTGAAAAGGTGAGTATCCGTAAGCGCCCGGGTACAGTTGGCATTTGTGCCGCTATCATGAACAAGTACGATGTAGATGCCGTACCTCACATTATTTGCGGAGGCTTTACCAAAGAGGAGACAGAAAACGCCTTGATAGACCTTCAGTTTCTTGGCATCGACAATGTATTGGCCTTAAGGGGCGATAGTATCAAAACAGAACCATCATTCGTGCCTGAACCAGGGGGGAACGCGTACGCGCTTGACCTTGTAAAACAAATTGTGGATATGAATAAGGGTAAATATCTGGACGACGATATGCATGACGCCGCGCCAACTAATTTCTGTATTGGAGTGGCCTGTTATCCGGAAAAACACTTTGAAGCGCCCAATATGATCAGCGATCTTAAAAACCTGAAAGCGAAAGTAGATGCCGGCGCGGAGTATGTGGTAACTCAAATGTTTTTCGATAATAAAAAGTATTTTGATTTTGTGGCTTTGTGCCGTGAACACGGTATTCATGTGCCAATCATTCCTGGCCTTAAAATTTTAACCAGCAAAAAACAAATCACCTCATTGCCAAAAATATTCCAATGCGACATCCCGCAGCCATTTTACGAAGAACTCGAAAAGTGTAAGGATGACAAACAAATCAAGGAAATAGGCATTAAATGGTGCATTGAGCAAAGTAAGGAACTTGTAAAGGCCAATGTGCCTTGTTTACATTTTTATACCATGGGGGCTTCAGAGACCACGAAGGCGGTAGCAAAGGAAGTATTTTAATTTAACTGTTATCCAATGAGCTACGATTTTTATACCGGAGAAGTCCTGCTCATTGATAAGCCATACACCTGGAGCAGCTTTCAGGCGGTAAATAAACTGAAACATGCCATAAAACAACACCCTTCGCTGATAGTCAATTCGGTAAAAGTGAAACCTAAGATTGGCCATGCTGGCACGCTGGACCCTTTAGCGACTGGTTTATTGATTGTTTGTACAGGAAAAAAAACCAAATCCATTAACGATCTTATGGGTATGGATAAGGAGTACACAGGTACTTTTTTTTTGGGGGCCACAACGCCCTGTTTTGATCTCGAAAAACCCATCGATCAGTATTACCCCACCGAACATATTACGAAAGAAGATATTCTGAAAACCGCTCAAAATTTTGTGGGCCTTCAGCAGCAGGTACCTCCTTTGTTCAGCGCAGTGATGATAAATGGGAAAAGGGCTTACGAATTGGCAAGACAAGGAATAGAAGCAGAGATAAAACCACGGGACATTGAAATAAGAGAATTTGAAATAACAACCATTGAAATGCCTTCGGTGGGGTTCAGGATTGTGTGTAGCAAAGGAACATACATCCGGAGTATTGCTCGCGACTTTGCACTGGCTCTTAATACCGGGGGGCATTTAACAAAGTTGTGCCGTACGCGCATCGGCGAATTTCAATTAAAAGATGCGCTTACCCCAAACGAGTTTTCTGAAAAACTTCCTGTTGATATTTCATCATAATATTGACGCTACAATTTTTCGTTTTACAAAGCAGGAGCTTAGATTTAAGTACCCAATGTTTTACAAATGAAAAAAAACCTTTTGTTTTTTCTTGTCGCACTTACAGCTCATTTTTTTGGTCAGGATAGTATACAAATCAGTAAAGACAATCCCCGCAACGGTCTGGCTCTATACCCTTTTCAAAAACAAATAGGTTATCGGGGCAATTTAAACCGGAAATGGTTTTCTGATTTTAAAGGCGGCATGACCTTTAGTGCGTTGCCGTTTTTTATACTTGAATATAACCGTAACGGTCGGTTTGTAAATAAAGAAAAGGTAAAGGTCTATTCCGGCATTGGGATTACACTCGACAGTTATGTGCCTGGAGTTCAAGTCCCAATTGGGATTGAGTTCATTCCTGTTACCGAAATGGGTCAGTTAAGCGTTATCTTTGAAGTAAAGCCTAAAATTTCTCTGGGACCGACTAACTTTCTTAATTTTTCTTTTTCCCCACATGTAGGCATTGCCTATTATTTAAAACAGACTAAGAAATGAGGTCATTTTTTTATATCTGCTTACTGGCAGCTTTTGTTTTTATAGTTGGTGCCTGCAAAAAAACGAAGCCACCTTCCGAAACCAGGAGTTTTCTACTTGGGGTGACCCCATGGCCTCCAGATTTTACGAAAAAAGGATACGACCTTGCGTATGATTTTATTGATGAGCACTGCGACCTTGTGTCGCATCATTTTGATGATGGAATTCCCTGGAACGAAGCTTATTATGGCTTACCAATGCCAAAAAAATTTCAGGAAGACCTTGACCGCCGTAAACAAAAAACACCGACCGGTAAAAAAATATTGTTGAGCGTGGCCCCTCTGAAGATTTCAAGAAAGGAGAAAGCAGGATATTACAGTAGTCCCGACCCTTCGTCGCCGGTTTCGGAATGGGAGAAAAAAAACTTTAGAGATTCAACGGTCATACAGGCGTATGTTAATTTTATCACGCAACTGATTGTGGAGTTAAAAGCGGATTACATTAACTATGGTGTTGAAAGCAATAGCAGCGAGTGGAGTGAAAATGATTTTGATGACTATCGGTTTTTTTTATCACAAGTTTATTTAAAACTCAAAGGGCTTTATCCTGACAGACCTTTCTTTATTAGTTTTATGGTGAGTCCTGAAAAGAAGTTTTTGGAAACCGCCAAACTCCTTGAATCGTATACCGATTGGATCACATTAAGTGCTTATCCGTATACTTACATTGGTTCGGTGGTCCACGGATCGAGTAGTCCTGATCTGATTCCGGAGAATCTTTTTCCTTCTTACAGAAACATTAATTCCTCGAAGCCCTTTGCGTTCGCGGAAACGGGATATATTGCCGAGGATCTTGAAATGAATGGGGTAAGTAAAGAGGGTAACACGCAATGGCAGGAAGACTACCTGCAATATCTTTTTAAATTTTGTCAGAAAAACGAAGCGGAATTTATTATCTGGTTTTGTGCTTACGATTATGACGATGCGGTAAATACATTTGGAGCTATTGGGTATACCGATCAACTGGTGATGCTTTGGAAAGACACCGGGTTATTTGACGAGAAGTTAATCCCACGACCATCTCTTCACACCTGGGAGGCCTGGCGAAAGCTACCAATTCAATAAATCAGTTTGTATTAAATGTTTAAGAAGTGTAGAAATTCATTTAAACGGTCGTCGAGCCCGTTCTTAAAATCGCTGTTTTGAAAAGCGGCTTTTACCGAATAGTTATAACGACTGAAGGTCTGCAAGATGCCGGAAAGGTCTTCGCGGTTTACTTTTATCGTAACTTCAAGTTTGGTGCTGTCAGGAGTTGAAGATACGTGGAGGCTAAGCACTTTGGCATCATTGCTTTCAATGATGTTGCCTATTTGCGTAACCGAATAATCGTTTTGATTTAATTCTAATACAATAACACCACCTGGGTTTTGAACAGAGATCATGTTTCCCAGGTTTTGCACAATTCCCTTAAGCGTTATGGAACCTTTGTACATTTCTTTTTCATCAATTACCGGTATTAAGGTAAGATTGAGACTGCTCATCAATTTCACCAGGTCGTAGGCGTGTTGGTGGCTATGGATAACCGGACGCATTAAGTGTAGCTTACTGATGTTTATTTGTTCATCAGGGTGCTCATAATCCATCAGGTCGGCTTCAGATACTACGCCTATCAGCTCGCGGTTATTTACAACTGCCAGGTGCGATACCTTAAATTGCTCCATCCAGTCCAATGCCAACTCAACGGTGTCGGTCACCTTAAGTGGAGGAATCTCGTCTGTTATTAAATCGCCTGCTAACATGTGTGGCAAAAGTAGTAAATTAATTAGTTTTGCAGAGCAACTGATTAAATTTATCAAAAACTAACACTTGTGTGGAAAATGGTTTAAAAATTTAAGATTAAATTTAACCTCTCTTAAAATCAATGACCCGTTTAAGTGTTAACATTAACAAAATTGCGACACTTCGCAACGCGCGAGGAGGCAATGTTCCGGATGTCATCAAGGCCGCGCAGGATATTGAACGGTTTGGTGCGCAGGGAATTACGGTGCATCCGAGGCCGGATGAAAGGCACATTACTTATAAAGATGTACGCGATTTAAAATCTGTTTTAAAAACAGAATTTAATATTGAAGGCAATCCGAAAGAAAAAAAATTTGTAGATCTTGTTCTGGAAGTAAAACCGCATCAGGTAACCCTGGTACCGGATGCACAGGGGCAGATTACCAGTGATCATGGCTGGGATACATTACAAAACAAAGCCTATTTAAAGGAAATAATTTCTTTGTTTCATTCCCACCAAATTCGTACATCCATATTTGTGGATGCCGATGTCAAAATGGTTGATGGAGCAAAAGAAACCGGAACAGATCGGATTGAATTGTACACTGAAAATTATGCGAGGTATTTTTTAAGTCAAAAGGAAACAGCGATCAAGGCATTCGTGCACGCGGCCCAGCGGGCGCACGAGCTCGAAATTGGCGTCAATGCGGGCCACGATCTCAACCTCGATAATTTAAAGTATTTTAAAGAACACGTGCCGGGTTTGCTGGAGGTTTCTATTGGTCACGCGTTGATTAGCGATGCGCTTTATTTTGGACTTGAAAACACGGTACAACTTTATTTACGGCAATTGAAATAATTTTCACCACATCAACATGGAATTAGCGTTTAGGGAATATGGCCAGGGTCAACCGCTCATTATTTTGCATGGACTTTTTGGGCAGAGCGATAACTGGAACACCTTGAGTAAAGGCTTTGCTGAAAAAGGATTCAGGGTATTTACGTTGGACCAGAGGAATCACGGACTTTCGCCGCACAGTGAGCAGTGGGATTATGATGTAATGGCTGACGATTTAAAAGAGTTTATTGACCGGCATCAACTAAAAAACCCAATTTTACTTGGCCATAGTATGGGAGGAAAAACGGTTATGTTTTTTGCTTTGAAATATCCGGATATAGCCTCAAAAATTATTATTGCTGATATAGCGGCGCGCGCTTCACATCGCCACCACGAGGAGGTGTTAAAAGCTTTGAATGCTGTTGATTTTAGGACACTTAAAACACGTAAAGAGGCAGAAACGGTTTTAAACGGGTACATCAGCGATGCCGGTACTAAACAATTTTTACTCAAGAACATTTATTGGAAGCAAGACGAGTTAATGGCCTGGCGCTTTAATCTGGAGGTGATTACGCGCCATTATGATGAAATTCTTTTGGAGGTGCCACAAAAAACAAGCGAGGTAGCCACAATGATTATGCGGGGCGAACGATCTAATTACATAAGTGATGAGGATCTACTGGACATGAAAAAACGTTTCCCGAATTCGGAGCTGGTCACAATTAAGGACGCTGGTCACTGGGTGCACGCCGAAAAACCGAAAGAATTTTTTGAAGCGGTGATGGACTTCATAGCTAATTAGGGCTTTAGCCTTAGATGAAGTTCCTTTATAAAATCGGTAATATCTGTTTTTGGCGGTAAAACATGGGCATTAATTCCTGCCATACCAGCAGCTTTCACATGTTCCACCGAGTCGTCAATAAAAATAGTTTCGTTGGGGTTGAGTTCATTTTCATGAAGCACTTGTTCAAAAATTTCAAGATCCGGTTTGCGCATACCCATACGGCACGAATAATACACTTTGTCGAAATAATCGTTAAAATTACGGACTCCATGTCTGATATAAAGATTGTGTTCAAAAGCGCTGATGTGTGGCTCGCAGGTGTTACTTAATAAAAACGTTTTGTAATGAGGTTTAAGCGCTACCAGCATGTCGAGTCGTTTTTCAGGCACGTCCAGCAACATGGCGTTCCACGCTTCCAGCAAGGCGTCATCTGGACCTTCGTAGCGCAAGTGTTTTCTAAGTTCTGAGAAGAAAAAGTCACTTGAAATATGACCCTTATCAAAGTCATTAAACAGTTCCAGTGAGTGCCCCGATTTATAAAGCTCTTCAAAAGGCATATAACTTAAGTGGTTAAAGGCTTCTATGGTTTTGTTCTGGTTGAGATTAATGATTACACCACCCAGGTCGAAAATTATATTTTTTATGTCTTGCATTATTTTTTTGCAATATGCGGGTATTTATCTATTTTTGCAATCCGTTTATTGAAAGATAAACAAGGTCCTATAGCTCAGCCGGTTAGAGCATCAGACTCATAATCTGAGGGTCCTTGGTTCGAGCCCAAGTGGGACCACACAACCAGAGTAAGCGTAGGAAGCGAAAGCGAGCACACGAACTCTGGTTTTTTTCTTTCACTTAGTTTTCTTCAAATCTGATTGTTTTAGTTTGAGATTTGTTTGGTAATTTCTAAAAGCCACTATTCTTGTTTTACAATGCCGGGAGGCAAGCGTTTCCTTTTCATCACGTTTTATGTGCCAGAAAATTTCACGGGTACAACGACACAACTATTTTCTTTTGAAATCCTCTTTTTCATGGTAAATTGCCGTTGATTAAACAACCCTATGCTTGAAAGACGCCTCAGCCTGAGACAAGCCACCGCCATCAATATGATCGATATGGTAGGCATAGGCCCGTTTATTACCTTACCAATGGTGATTGGCATGATGAATGGGCCGTATTTTTTATACGCATGGATTGCCGGGGCGCTCTTATCTTTTGTTGATGCCATGGTGTGGAGTGAGTTGGGGGCGGCTTTTCCGAAGGCGGGCGGATCTTACAATTTTTTAAAGGAAGCTTATGGTGGCAAAGGACCCGGTAAAATGATGAGTTTCTTATTTGTTTGGCAAACCATGATCCAGGCCCCCTTGGTGATAGCTTCCGCGGCCATCGGTTTTGCTTCTTACTTATCCTATCTTTTGCCGCTAACGGCCATCACTTCTAAGCTGGTGAGTGGCTCGGTGGTGATCCTCATCGTCGTTTTGTTGTACCGCAGAATTGAAGAGATTGGAAAGATCAGTGTGTTTTTGTGGGGAGGGGTAATTCTTACACTTCTCTGGATCATAGGTGGCGGTATTGCGCATGGAAATATATTCTCGCCCATAGAACACATGAATGATGGATTGACTGTTAATTATGCGTTTGTTGCGGCCATCGGATTTGCAAGTGTTAAAACCATGTACAGCTATCTTGGTTATTACAACGTTTGTCATCTTGGGGGAGAGATTGTTCTTCCCGCTAAGAACATACCACGCAGCATGTTTATTTCTATTGCAGGAATTTCTTTTTTGTACCTGGCAATGAACGTGAGTGTGGTTAGCGTTATTCCCTGGCAGGAGGCAAAAGACAGCGAGTTTGTGATCAGTTTATTTATGCAGAGACTGGCAGGAAATACCGCCGCGGTTATTGTTACATGCATGATTTTGTGGGTGGCGTTTGCCTCAGTATTCTCGGCTACGCTGGGCTATAGCCGGATTCCATATGCTGCTGCTGCGGATGGCGCTTTTTTTAAAGTGTTCGCAAAATTGCACCCCACGCGACAATTTCCTTATGTTTCACTTTTGATATTAGGTGCTTTGGCATTTATTTTCAGTTTGTTGTTTCGCCTCAGGGACGTTATCAGCGCTATACTTGCTATGCGCATTTTGGTTCAGTTTATAGGGCAAGCGGTGGGTTTAATTTTACTCAGAAGAAAAAGGGGCAGACAATTTTTCCCTTATAAGATGCCTCTTTATCCGTTACCGGTTTATTTTGCTATCGTGTTATGGGCGGGAGTACTTATTTCAACCGGATTAAAAATGGTGCTGACCGGCCTGCTGGTAATTGCAGTGGGAATTCTTGTGTATTTAATTAAATCAAGCAGAGCTGGCGAATGGCCTTTCCGGGATAAGGAGGCGAAATGAAAAAGTAAAGATTAATTACCCGGATTTTTAATGGTTTAAATTTGCACGGCTTATAAGGCAGGATTCGTAATAATTTAGTTCTAGTTGAGCCAGAAATTTCACATTATTCTTAACGTCCATAAAAATAAAAACGCCTAATTTGTCTTAAAATATTTTTTATGAAACGAATTTTGACTCTATTAGCGTATGCCTCTTTTGTATCAGCAATGGCGCAACCGCCAAAAACAGATCAGATAAAAACAGCCAAAGGCCCTCTGCTCATTCAGCCGATTTTTCATGGAGCGGTGGTGTTTTCCTGGAATAGCAAAACCATTTACGTGGACCCTTACAATGGCGCGAAAGGTTATGAAGGTATGGCTCCTCCCGATCTGATATTAATTACGGATATTCATCCTGACCATCTGGACACTAAAACACTGGAAGGCATCAATACCTCAAATGCTACTTTTGTGGTTCCGCAGGCCGTTGCGGATCAGCTTCCTGAAAAACTGAAAAGTAAAGTAGCGATTGTCGGGAACGGAAAAACCACCAAACAGTCAGGAATTACTATTACCGCGGTTGCCATGTATAATTTACCGGAAGCGGCGGACGCTATGCATACCAAGGGAAGAGGAAACGGTTATGTCTTAAATTTTGGCGGAAAAATGGTATATCTGTCGGGTGATACGGAAGACATTCCCGAAATGCGTGCGCTCAAAAATATTGATGTGGCGTTTGTCTGCATGAACCTACCCTACACAATGGACATTAACCAGGCCGCGGACGCCGTATTGGCATTTAAACCAAAGGCCGTTTATCCCTATCATTATCGCGGGAAGGATGGTTTAAGTGATACGGAAACATTTAAAAAATTAGTCAATGTAGGCGATGCGAAGATTGACGTGAGGTTAAGAAATTGGTATCCTGCCAACTAAAAAATGCACGATGTTTTATTCCTCCTGGAATAGACAGTTGTCGTAAATAACCCCTTTCATTGACAGATTTACACAGTACAAACAGCTGCAATAACACCTTACTTTGTGATAACTTAAAACCAATCAAATGGCAACATCTAAATCGACTAAAATCATTTACTGGATTACTACCAGCATTATTTTCGTATTTGAAGGGCTGATACCGGCTTTTACATCGCATACCGATCTGGCGGTTGAGGGCATTCGTCATCTTGGGTATCCGGATTATTTCAGGGTATTGCTGGCTTTTTTTAAGGTAGCAGGGGCTCTAACCCTTATTATTCCCGCTATTAAAAACCCCTACAAAGAATGGGCTTATGCAGGGTTTGGTATTACCCTGATTTCGGCTTTCGTTAGCCATGGTGTGGTAGATGGATTTAATGGACAAACATTTTTCCCGTTGATCATCTTTGGTATTCTTGCAATTTCTTACAAGTGTCACCATAAAATTTATTCTATAAACTAAGAAAGGACCTTATCGTCATCATTAAAAAAGGAAGGTATTACCTTCCTTTTTTAATTGACATATTGAATGAATCAGATCAGTTGATCGAAATCAATTTCTGAGCTGTTTTTTGACCATTCACAGACACTTTTACAAAATACAAACCAGATGGAACACCCTGTAGATCGAGAATTTGTGAGTGGGGGCCTTCTGATTGTTCTTTGTTCGATAATTCTTTAACCAACGCGCCGGTAAGGCTTACCAACTCTATTGTCACAACTTGTGCACTGCTAAGTTTAAAGGAAACGTTGGTGAGAGAGCCTGCTGGGTTGGGGTAAACGGATAACTGGCTAAGTGTTGTTAAACGATTTTCTTTTATGCCTACAGGATCTATTTCCGGTTGAGGGGTTAGGGCCAACGATACCGGGGTCATAGGAAAGTCGCCGTTGGTACTTGAGTTGCCATTTACCGCGTTGGCTCCCACGTAAATGGTGGCATTATCGTTGTTCGATGGCGCTGTCCACTCAAATGTAAAAGAGGTGCCGCCAGTTCCGGATTTTGGAGTAGTGTGTACCGCATTTTTTCTGGAGCCCGAATTAAGAAATTTTACACCTGAACCCTGCGCATGCATAGTACCAGCATTTGCGTTACTGGCGTTTAAAATTTCACATCCAAACCCAAATGCATTGAAGCCGGAGGCTGCAACATTGATGGTGATGGTATAATTTGTGCCTGGAACATACTCGTTATTTGTAAAAAAGGGAGTAGCAAAGATCGTGGTGCCGGAGGCAGCGCTGTTTCCGCCACCGTGGCATGAATTGCAGCCCGTTTCGCCGGGTGAGGAGGTGTACCCCGCAATGCCGGTTTGATAGTTAGCAATAAATGCGGAGGTAGTGATTAGGGTGATGAGTGCAAGTGCAACACTGGTAATTTTTTTCTTCATAATAGTAGATGTGTGTGGTTATGTTAATAAAAGTATGGCATTCTGCTTATTTTAACGGGTACAAAATAAACATACGCTTGTACTTTTCAATGATCGGACATTATTTTTATCCGATCTTTAACATTGTTCCAGAAGAATTACAAGAAGGGTCTAGGTCAAGTCTTTATTAAAGCGTTAGTTGTGCAAACAGCTTTATTAAAAGGTATGTTACTGGTTTTGAATCACCAATTTATGTGTGGAGTTACCTTTAGTTGTAATAATTTCGACGACATACACTCCATTTTTAACATCGCTGACATCAATAGTATTTGTTTTAGTTAGATTCTGTCTAAGAACTACCCGACCTAATTGATCTGCGATAACAACACCGAGCAAATTATTTTCTGAAGAGGATATTTGTATGTTATCATTCGCTGGGTTAGGAAAAATGTTTATTGAGCTATCATTTACAACTGGATCAGAAATTCCAACCATCAAATTTGATATGTCCAACTTCAGGATAAAATTGTCGAAGCACGTAGAGGCGAATATAGAATTTTCTTCTAATTGTAATTCCTGAACGAGAGTATTTTGATTGGTATAAGTAAGAGTCCACGAATTTCCGCCGTCTGGGGTGTAGTATATTGCTTTGTTAGTACAAAAAAATCCTTTTTCCATATTGAGCATAACGAAACTTTTTATGCATTTGGAAAAAGGGAATTTAATTTTTGAGTAAAAAGAACTTGCACCATCATTAGTAAAGAAAATTGAATCGTTGGAAATGATGACACCGTTTAAAGGATTAAAGAATTTCAGTCCTGTTGCATTACTTGTACCGTGAAAATGTTTGGTATCCCAGGTACTTCCTTCATCATGCGTCACTGCGATATGCATGTAATGACCATACCCGATGGCAATGCCTTCCTGCTCACTAAAATAGGAGCTGTTTATCTGATGCATGTCTGGCTTAAAGTTCTCAAGATACGACCAGGTGGCTCCTCCATCTGTTGTTACAAATCTTTCAGTTTGCATTTTCGCAGTACCAAAAGCCATTCCATAATGTTCGTTGAAGAAATTGATATGAGTTAGTATCGAGTTAGTTATTAAGCCATTTTTTATGGTTTGCCACGTTAAACCACCGTCAGTGGTTTTTTTAATGATGGATTCAATTGAGCCTCCTATTCCCGAATAGCAGGAACCATCATAACCCACCACATAGCCGACAGAATCATTGACAAAGTGCATATCAGTGTATTCGTGGTAAGATGAATCGGAAGGAAGGGTTGTCAAGTTCCAATTTTCACCCCTGTTATTTGATCGCAGTAAAGTGGAGTGATTCCTGTTAAAAACATAAATACTGTTTTTTTTTACGATTAATTTTGAAATCCCAGTATTAAGGCTGTATCCTGGGTATATTGAAACCCAGTTAAAAGTTTGCGCCTCGTTATAGATAAAAATAGTTACAAAGATGTAACACAAAAGTATTTTTTTCATATTAAGAATAATTTAAAATCCATTAGGAGTCGTTATTATTTTAAAAGTAACTTCACTTGTACTATTAGCATAGAAAGATGCACCAGGTAACATTGTGATGTCACCACCTGCCCTAAAGTGCGCAGTTACGCCAGCCGGGACACTAAAACCTCCCTGTGTGTCGCTGAGGATTGTGTTGCCAGACCAATAGAGGTCTCCTATATTTATGGAGCCACCAAGTACAGGTGAACCATTGGTTGTGTAACGATATATTTTTCCACTACCGTTTACCAAGAAGTCAGATCCATTTTCTCCATCAAGTATAACCCGGCCACTTCTGGCATACCATACATCGTAAGTAACAGCCGAATTTAATGTTGTGAAACGGAAGGGAATATTTCGCCCCCCGATACAGTCATTGGCATCTAGATCATCTATCCACCCGTCACCAATGTTATAGCCAGGAATTGACATTGGGCTGAATGGGTATGATGAAGTGGTAGATGGCGTTGGCTGATCTTCCCAATCCCGCCATATTTTATCTACCATAGCATGGTGCAGATAAAATACCGGATCAAGTGGCGACAGACCTCCGGCCATGGTACCGCCAACCCAGACGTGCGCTCCGCCATGTACACTCTCCAGACTCTGGCTAAAATTAGTTCCAAGGACTGGTTGAAAAGGCGTAATGCTAAAAAGGGAATTTACAGTTGCAGCTGAGGGTAAATTAGCGGAGGGTGGGAGTGTAATCGCCCTGGTGACGCCCCAAGGGGTAAAGTTCGCAATTGGCAAAAAGTTGTTATACTCCCAAAAATTTGGATCTGTTATCGCGGTTGGTATGGATGGGTTCCCCTGCCATGGATCATAAGTCCAATCCCAATACGGTAATCCTAAGTATTCATAGTTTACATTTGTGTTTTTCAAAAGTAACTCCCAGTGCAATAGAAAGAAACGATGAAATGAGGTGAAGTTGTAACCCAGCCCGCCACCGCTGTGGATGTTACTTGCAAAGTGCGTATTGTGCATGTTTGCCAGCCAGCTGTGGTCGTTTATCGCTGTTCCGCCAGAATTCCAAAGTGTCTGGAGCGCAGTATTAAAATCTGTCTTCTCGGTAGTGGTCATTTCCTGGTAATTCTTTCGGATCAACTGGGCGCTTGCAGCCTGCGCTTGTATCAATAGGTACAGTGCCACGATAGTCTTTTTCATGATCTTTACTTGTAAGTTAAAATTCTTTTTATTTCGAAGTATTTTGATCTTTTTTGAGTTTTTCAACTTCTTTTTTCAGCTCTATCACATATAGGGTTAGCTCTTCTATTTTTTCAAGCAGCTTTGCGTCCATCGTCGCTACATCTAATCCTTCCTTTACCATTTCTTCCGCAGAAGGCACTCCCGGTAGGTGTTTATTTTTTTTAATAAATGCGTCCAACTCATTTAAAGGTTTAAGTTTATAGCCATTCGCAAATACATAGTCAGACCAGTTCGCGGTTGCGTCAATAGCCACTTTAACTTTTTCAGTTAAAATACCATCTTTTACATATAGTTTATAAGTTCCGGGGGTGCTTGCAACAGCTCCAATTCGAATTTTACCACCAACTTCAGCTCTCATAGCTTCGGTACCGCCCACATAAAGTGAAATAGGTCTTGTTACACCTGATAATCCGGCTGAGGAATATAAACCAGCACCGTATTGCGTCACGGCCATCACCAATTCAGATTTGCTAGCATTTGTACCTGAGGATAGATGAACGAAACAACCATCTAAATTACTTGGAGAGTTTATTTGAAGCATTGCATCAGCAGATCCGTATACACCTAATATTCCATTGTTACCAAATAATACTTTTGTTCCATTTCCACTTGTTGGGTCTTGAACTACTAATGGCTGAACCGGATTTGCACCTGTTCCTATTCCAACAAAGCCATTTCTGTACATAGGCACTGTACTACTGGTAGTGCTATTCCATTCATTTTGGCAAAACGCCATATGTGATAAAGAGATTAGAGTCGTAAGTAATTTGAATCTTTTCATAGGTTAAAATTTTATACCTCAATGATAAAAATTCAGTATAGGTGATGTGTTGTATATTTGTGCCTTTTTGTTGTATTAAATAAAATAAGTTGGAAAAATTTAACTACGTTCGGAAACGTTGCGGTCGATTATTACTTGTAAATAAGTTGTCTCGCAAATTCTTTTGGGAGCATCCCCGCTCTTCTTTTAAAGAATTTAATAAAGTGTGGAAGGTCGGTAAAATTGAGACGATATGCTATTTCTTTTTGGGAGGACGAGCTAAACAAAAGAAGCCTTTTAGCCTCTGTTAATAGCCGTCTGCGAATATAGTCACCAGGGGATGTGTTGCCATAACAGACACAGGCTACAAAGAGTTTTTTTCTTGTTATTCCTAAAAGTTTCAAATAATCATCTACCTTGTTGTAGTTCTGTATGTGTTTTTCAACCAAATGCGAAAATCGAATAAAAACAGTCAGATCGACCGGATTGATTGTTTCCAGACCACTACCATTAAAGCCTTTATCAAGTTTGTATAGAAGAATGTTTAAAAAATTTCGCAATACAAATATATTTCCACCACCTGTGTTTGTAATCTCTTCGCCCATAAATTTTACGAGTTCCCATACTACTTTAAAATCATCATTTGAAAAGTGGATAACAGGTGTTTTTGAGCGAGAAGAATATAGCTCGCTAATTAGCCAGTTATTTTCATTGATATTGTGCAAGAACTCGTCAGAAATTTTAAGCTGAAGCCCTTGGCAGTATGAGCGATTAATTTGATGTAAATGATTTGGAGGGACAATGTGAACACTGTTCCCCGACAGATTTACGGTTTCAAAATCTATTAAATGAGTCCCTGACCCCTCTTTAAAAAGAAAAATTTCCCAATGATTGTGTTGGCAAACTTTGTTTTCGCATGACAAAGGTTCAGAGTTAATGGCTCTCATTTCTATTTTTAAGATTTTGTCAAAGTTAGCTAAGACCATATTTTAAACCATCATATTTGATTATTTAGTACGCCAATAGCTAAAATAAGATATTTTTACGCCCAATAAACGTGGGTTAACTAATTGTCTGATTAAATTAAATCTTTAACAATGGATCCCCCAAGCAGCAGGCGATTACAAAGAGGGTTCGGATTTTACGTAGTTGAATTTGCAAAAAAGTAAAGAGTTTTCGCTCAAGCAAATGTAATCTATTAGCTCATCTAATAATGATCCAGTAAAATGGGGAGTCTTTTATGCGGAGTAGTTTAGCAAGAAGACGACCCGGCGTATATCCGAACTTAAAATTACAAGAATTAAGTACGTCAAAGTTGTTGTGGTAATAATGTGCCGACATGGCTTCTACTCCCAGGGATTTGAAATGTGCGACGCTTCGTTGTTTTGCTGCAGCCTTTTCTTCAATAGTATAAAAGGGACTGTCAATAATGTGAATTTCACCAGCGGGTTTCAGATAGGTTTTACAAATCTGCAATAACTGTTTTGGGTCGCCGAAGTAATGGAAGGAGGCGCAGAAGGTAATGACATCAAACGGTTCTTCCGGTAGTTGCTCCGTCATCAGGTCGAGGTAGTACCATTTTAATTTTTCGTTGGGAAAAGCCTGTGCTGCTTGTTTTAATTCAACCAGATTCACGTCCACCCCAACCACATGATGCCCATGTTGCGCCATCATGTTGGGAAAAAATCCATTTCCACAACCGATGTCAAGAACGCGAAGTGTTTTTTTCTTTTTATGAAGATGGTTTAAAAATCTGAAAATGTTTTTCCTTCGTAGGCCCCATAAATTAAAATCCGAACTGTTTTTATCCGGGAATGGGAGCTTTTTTATTTCATCAATGGATAGAATTCTTTTTTCCCGCGTTCGTATTGCGTGATACGCTTGTTCGAAATCGACGAATTGTTTCTGTGCTTTGGAAGAAACGAAAATGCCATCAGTGTAGTGTAAATTTTTTTCTTGAGTCATGTCCGTTAAATGCGAAAATACTTACTCATTTCCATTTGTAACTGATACTTTAACGATTTTAATCTCAGGAAAGGTATTTTTAAAGTACTAGGTTTTTTTGTTTTTAAGTAAACCTCAGTTGCGACCCACTTTATAGCATGTTGATAGTATTGTTTGGGATAAACCCGCTTAAAGTCAATGTCACGATCTGTAGAGGTTTCCCAATCTAAATGCTGATTAAGAAATTCATTTTTTACCTCATTATATAATTCAGTTCCTTTAATCGGGTAAGCAACGGTTATAGTATATTGTGATGGATTAGATTGAACCAGGTGTTCGATGGTTTCCATAATATCTTTTTTAGTTTCACCAGGGTAACCAAGCATGATAAATGTCCCAGCCTCTATACCATGTGTTTTGGCAAGCTGAATCATTTCTCTTGTTTTCATTACATCAACCCTTCTATCCATTGCGTCAATTATTTTTTGAGAACCACTTTCGGCGCCTACCCAAACCCTAAAACAACCACTTTCTTTGAGAGTTTTTATGACATCTTCATTTAAACGGTCGGCCCTCGAGATTATTTCGTAAGGGATAATGGCATCTTGTTTTTTTACTTCTGCTGCAAATTCGTTAAGCCATTTGTGATGAATTGTGAAAACATCATCCACAAACCAAATCATGTCGGGATGGTAACGGGCTTTTAAAAACTTCATTTCCTCCGCCACGAGTGACGGTGACCGTCTTCTATAAGTGCCCCCATAGACAGCCCTACTACACCATTTACAGGTGTAAGGGCATCCTCTCATGGTGCTAACACTCATCATGCTGTAACCATGCCGGGATTTCCATCCTTCCAAATAAGGTTTAAAATTTATTTTTGCTCTATTCGGAAATGGTAAAGTATTTACATCCTTTATCAGCGCTCTTTCAGGGGTAGTTACTAATTCATTGTTGTTTAGATAAGCGAGACCGTTTATTTCTGAAAAAACGTTTTTTTGTGTTTTTAGAGCTACAATTAGTTCCAGCGTGGTTTCTTCTCCCTCGCCGATTACAATAAAATCGGCACCATAATTCAAGAAATCTTGGCTGTGATTACGAACTTCCGGGCCGCCGAGAATTATTTTCGTTTTGAGCGCGGGATTATTTTTGATGTACTTAACAATCTTAAGCACGTTTAATTTGGTCATCAGGTTAGTATAGATCGCGATAACGTCAGGGTTAACGTCGCCGATGTAATTCGTGAGTTTTTCTAAGGATTCGAAGGTGGAATCAAATACGTCATTCTCAAAGCCATTCTTTTCCAGGTATGCTGATATATATAAAATCCCCAAAGGCACGTATGGTCGCATAATCTCCAGTTCTTTGGGGTCTTCACTAAGAAAGTATCCATGCGTGAAAAGAATTTTCATTTTTTATCGTATTTAAACTGGAGTGAAATCTATTTATAACCTTTTCTGTAATCTAGGATAGTAGTCCCGGTGCTAATCGATTTAATCTTATTTTTCCAATCCACAAAAACGGGATAAGATAAATTAGTGAGAGCACTTTTTTCAGCTGACGATAGGACGGGTTTAAGTGAAGCGATTTTAGAGCCCTGAATCCAATTGATCTGCGATAAATCTTATGTACATATTTATGCAAGTTTTTATAAAAATCAGGTTGATAGGTGTTTTTAAACATCATGGCCAGATCGTCTGAATCGGTCCAGTTTGATTTTAACGACAGGTCCTGCTTTACTTTTTCATAAAATGGTGTACCCGGTAAAGGGTACGACACGGAAATGCCGATGTCGTCGGGCATGGTTTCTTTTACCAAACGAATAGTTTTATTAATGTCTTCAAGGGTTTCGCCCAGGTACCCGAATTGGAGGAAAAAGGCGGCTTTGATGTTATGCATTTTTAATAGGGCACGGGCCTCTCTTATTTCTTCCACCGTTGTTCCTTTGTCCATAGCATCCAGAATGCGCTGGGAACCGCTTTCAGCGCCCATCCACACTTCATCGCAGCCCGAAGCGGCTAATGCTTCTACGTATTTTTCCTGAACCAATAAATCGGCTCGTGATTGAATTTTATACCTGAACCGAAGATGTTCTTTTTTCACTAGTTCAGCAAATTCATTGACCCAACTGCGCTTTAATCCAAAAATGTCATCACAAAACCAAATGTGGTCCATGTGAAATAACTGGCTTATTAACTGGATTTCCTTTACTACGTTTTGGGGGCTACGCATGTTGTAAGCATTGCCATACATGGGTTTTGCACACCAGTTACATTTGTAGGGGCAGCCCCGTGTTGTGGCTACGTTCAACGAAAAGTAACCATGTTTATCCAGCCAAACTTTTTTATATGGGGTTATGTCCACCAGATCCCAAGCGGGAAGCGGAAGGTTGTCGAGGTTTTTTGAAATGGCTCTTTTTTTTGTGAGCGCCAGTTGGCCAGAGTGATGATAAGCAATGCCATCTATCTGATCGAAATGGGTATCGTTTGTTTCCAACGCTTTTATCAGTTCCAGAAGTGTGTACTCCGCCTCACCCACAATCACAAAATCCGCGTCATTGTTTAGATATTTTTCGTAATGGTCTGCCGCGTCGGAACTGGTCATTATAACCTTGCACCCACGTTGTTTCGCGTAACGCTGCATTTTAAAAGCCGCTTCGCGCATGTTGCTGAGACACATTTTGGTGAGGTAGTTGAAGCCATCGTCGTACACCACCAATACATCCGGCTGGTAATTTTCGAGCGTGGGAATAATTTCAGCCGGATCATGTGAAAACATGGTGTCAAACAATTTTACATCAAAACCATTCTCTCTTAACAAGGCAGCCGCAAAAATAGTTCCGAGCGGCGGGTAAGGTTGCGCGTGCGCCACCTGCTTGGGATCATATTGCAAAAAATAGGAATGTGTGAATAATACTTTCATTTAAAAATTGATCTAATAAAGATAACCATTTTGAAGGGATGTTTTATTTAAATCGCTCTGCGCGTTAGTAGAAATTATTTCTGGGAGTGAGGTTTAAATAACAAACGCACTTGACGCAGGTGGGATTTTTTTGGGTGTCCAGTTCTTTTCTATAATCAAGACTTTTTTTAGAATTCAGGATATCTGGCAGAGTTTGTTTTTTTATAGATCCTAAGGCATCGTGAAAAAAACACGGACGTACTGTGCCGTCGGCCTCTACAACTGCTGATACCCAGGGAGCGTTGCATTTTTTAACCGGAAAATCCATCAAGCCGTGATGAGCAGAGTAGTATTGGTAAATTTTAACCAGTTTTTCGGGGGATTCGGCAATGAATTTTGTATCAAAATCGTTCTTAAAGGCTACAACCAATTTTTCTACGGTCTCTCTCAACAATGGCAACTCGTCTTTGTGAATAAGAACACTTTCCTGTCGGTCTTTTTCCCATAATTGTTCCCGGTTGAATGCTTCACTTGTAACATCGGCGGGCAAAAAACTAACGCTGTCCAGTCCAATTTCTTTAGCGGCAGCAACTATTTTATCCCAAACTTTGTAATTCAGTTGGTGAATGACACATCTTGCAGATACTGCAAATTTTGGCTGGAGCGTCTTAAGCTTTTGCACACCCTTTTTCAACTCCGTAAAAGCACCGTTTATATTTCGGATTCTGTCATGGGTTTCTTCATCACCATCAAGAGAAACGATTACCTCGTCAACTAAAGCAAGAATTTTATCGGCATGCCTTTCGATTGTCAGGCCGGTGGACAATAAAGTGATTTTTATACCCTGTGCCCGGATAATTTCGCAGAACAAAAAGAAATTTTTATTCAATAACGCCTCTCCGCCAGACATAACCACTCGTTTGGTGTCAAGATTTTTTAAAGATATCAGAAGGTCGCGAATGTCTTCTTCGCTAAGTTGTTTGGCATTTTTATTTCCCTTCCAGATGTCGCACATCACGCATCGGCAATTGCAAGCGCTATGTGGCATTAAGATGGCGATAGGAAGTACTTTTATCTTATGGCTATAAAGTGTTTGATACCTTTTTAGAGTATGTGTTAACCCTTGTTTCTGCATCACAATTACCGCAACGGAATATTAAAGTTGAGCTCAAAGTTTTTTTGGCGGTTTTCCCATAACCCCAGCACCTTGTTTTGAAAGCCTTTGGTGTGACGTTTACACACATTTTTCCGGGACCGGAACTGTAGATCAAAATCCTCTACCGACAGTTCCGGGTACTTTCTTTGCCAATGCTTAAGGGTTACATATAAAAGTAAATTGTCTACCCAACTACCAATTTTACCGTTGAATCCCCATTCGATAAACGACTTAAAGATGGAACGTGGGTTGTTCATGCAATTTTCCTCCGGGTAGGGCGCTTTGTTCGGGAACCGGCTTTTATACCAGTTATTTTTGTCCAGTAGTTCAAGGTACATCGGGTAATTTACCGTTGGAATCAGGTAAGCGAGTTCGGTGCCGGTAAACACATTGGCATCGGGAATATGTACATTATCCGAAGAAATAAAATAATTGGTACACCAGTATTTTTTTTTGTTTTTGGGTAAAAGTTTGAAGCGAAGGATCAATAAGGTTCTACAGATCCACAGGCGACCTGGTTTGGTGACAATAAAAAAATCAATGTCTCCTTTTTCGTCGTAATAATTTTTAGACAAGGCCCCCGAAAGAAGAACGGCTTCAACAAAAGGAAAGGTCGCTATTTTTTTACTGTAAGAGTAAGCGAGGGGCATAACTTTTTTTGCTCCGGCATTCCCATTCAGGCGTTTCTCAATATCTGCAGGAGTTCCGGTATTGCTGAGTATGAAACCGGACACTTCTTTCAGTAAACCATGTTCGATCAGCAAATGGAGTTCAGAAAGGAAGTGGTTATAAGGCAGAGAAATGGCCGAATTTTCAAACAGCTCTTCACGGGTCAGGGGATAATTAAAAATGTCAAAGTACAAAGTGGCTTTAATAATTTCGACCTGTTCTTTGGTTAGTATTAACTTTAAGGTTTCGATACGTGTGTGTCTTTAAACAAATAAATTTAGTAAAAAATGGGGTATTATTCTCAAAAATGCTGAGGTTTAAGATAAATATAAATGGGTTTTGTTTTAAAATAGTACGTTTAGGAGCAGTGTGAGGTTGGGTCTGTAATTGTTTTAATTTCGGACATAAATCAACGTTCTAGTACCGACTATTTTAATATTATTACTATATTCAGAGCAATGCAACTCGATATAGAAAAGCACAATAAGTTTGGTCGGTTAAACCTTTGGTTGGTTTTTGGGTTATATGTTTTTTTTATAAGTCTCATACAATTTTTCCATGAGCCTTGGGGAGACGAACTTCAGACCTGGGCGTTGATTAAAAACAGCTCAAGCTTTTTCAATTTAATATCGAATTGTAGCCTGGATGGTCACCCGCCGCTATGGTATGTTATTGTTTACCTTTTCTCTAAATTAACTCATTCTTTCCATGTAATACAATTTGTGGCGCTTTTGATGAGTTCGGTTGTAGCATTTTTATTCGTTTTTTATTCTCGACTGCCACTGCTGGTCAAATCTCTGACACTGGTTGGATATTATTTTGTTTTTGAATATTCATTATTTAGCAGGAATTATTTCATAGTTGTACTGATATCTTTTTTGATCTGTATCAATTTAACTAGCAATTATTATAAGTATAAGTATCTGGCTTATTATGTTTTATTGTTTCTGTTGTGTCATACACACTTTTTTGCTTTATTCCTGGCGTTTACTTTTCATCTTTATTTTCTGAAGCTTCATTTTGACGAAGGCGCAGGGAAGCAGTTTTTTCTAAAACATACTTTTATAGCGATAGGCATATTGTTGGCTTTTATTGGCATGACTTTATTTGTATCAACAATAGCTTACGGATCTACCGGGTTTTTAGGGACCTGGGACAGCGGACGGTTAACTTTGGCGGCCCAGATGCCACTAAGAGCTTTTTTACCAATTCCTGCGTGGTGGGAATACCATTTTTGGAACACTAATGCGGTTTGGAACATGGCAGAAAACAACATTTTTTTAAAGTGGATAGCAATTTTTATTTCTGCGGGTATTTTGATAATGGTATTTTTCATTTTTGCAAAGACAAGAAGGACCTTGATTTTTTTTGGTATTAACACTAGTCTTATGCTTCTATTGGCTTCGCTGTTCCCAATATATAATACCAGATATGTGGGATTTCTGTATATTGGTTTTCTGGTCAGCCTTTGGCTCAATTCAGCAGCTATATTCTCAGATGCCACTCGTCGGAAAATGGTATATGCCATTATTATATTTCAGATACCAGGTGGGTTGTTATCCGTATCTAAAGAGATTTCCCTCCCATTTTCTCAAATCAATGAAACGGCTTTTTTGATTGAAGAGGTCCCAAAAGATGAAGCGCTTATTTGCGATTTCTGGGCGCTGCTCTATCTTAATGCCGTTAACCACAAGAGTTACTATTGCGTGGAAAGTAAAAAGAAACAGAAATTTTTGTTAGGAGACAAAGACTGGAATAAAAATTTAAGTGACAAACATCGTTATACAAGTGGTATCGAGTACTATTTAAAAAAAAATCAACGTGAAGAGGTTTATTTCGTTTGCAACTTTAGTCCGCTTTTCCTTGCGCAATATGATTCTTTTTTTAACCGACGGTTTTATGTAAAACTGGTGGCAGCAAAAGTTGGAGCAATAGAGCGATTTAGCGATCTCTACCTCTATCATATTAGGAAGCGGTGATTCTCTTGATTTTAAAAATATAATTTGTTTCCCAGGCGATTTTTTTCTCGTTCACTAATTTAAATTGAAATTTGTTTTCTGCAGCTAAACTTTTAATTCTCTCAATCTCACAATTTTCAGCCAGGATCATGTAAATAGAGGTGTCGGGATGAATGTAATCCTGCAATTGACCGAAAAACTTAATAAAATACTCACCATTTTTTCCACAAAACCAGGCTTGCTGGGTTTCCGTTTCAGCAGTGGTAAAATAATAGGGAGGGTTTACAAATACATAGTCAAAAGACTTTTTTGGAACATGGTCAAACAAATCGGAGCAAATGAGGTTTAATTCGGAACGAAAGAGAGACCTGTTTTTTTCGAAATTCAGCCGGGTGTTGGCGATGGCCCTCTCCTGTATATCAATGGAGGTCACTATTCCGTTTTTCCTAAGCATCAACAGGCTCAAAAGCCCGGTACCACAGCCCACTTCCAGGCACGTTTTGTTCTCAAGAGGTAATTTATTTATAAACGCGTAAAAGTACTTAGTGCTAAAAAAAAAGGCCGGATGAAAAATACCTTCAAAAACGGTCAATTTAAACCCTTTGTAATTGTAAGAGCGGTCTTTTTTAAGATAAGCGGCAATAAAAGGATAGATGAATTTGACGTAAAATTTTTGAATGAAGAGATGAAACATACTACAAATTCGTGAATAATTGTGTTTGTGGGTGAAAATTAAGATAAATTTACAAAATTAACGTCTAAAATTCATTCGGTGGTATTTGTTGATCTTCATTTATACACACGGGAACGGTCCACATCAAAGGAAGAACTGTTTAAAAAATTCCAATCGAATATCGATTACGTGCGGTATTTGGATGAACGGATTCAACCTGTTTTTATTCAGCACGCGGCATTCGAGGCTGATTTTATAGAAGATGATGTAAGGTTTATTGTAAAGAAAAGTGCAGGCAAGAGGCATAATTTGTTCTTAAAATTGTTTTTTGAAGTTAAGCGAATGCGTCCTGCTGTGGTGATGATGCATGGCATGATTCAGCCTTGGCGTATATTCCTTGCGAAAGCCGTGTTAGGGTCAGGTACAAAAATAATTGTTCAGGACCACGCCGGAAAACCACCTGGAGGCGTGAGACGTATTATTTTTCGGTTAGCGGATTATTTTATTTCCGGGTACCTGTTTGTTTCTGTAAAACAGGCCGACGACTGGTTGGTACGTAAAGTGATTGGCCATCGCGAAAAAGTTTTTGAGTTGATGGAAGGGTCGACTGGATTTGGCTTTAAAGATCGGCTCGCGGCAAAACGAAAATTTGCGTGCGAGGACAAAACCATTTTTTTGTGGGTCGGACGATTGGACAAAAACAAAGATCCCATGACCATTCTCAGAGCGTTTAACCGCTATTTAAGCAGCGGCAATAAGGCGCAACTTTGGATGATATACGGTACAACTGATTTATTGGATGACATCAAAAAATTTATTGAGTCAAACAAACTTTCAGAGGCCGTGAAACTTAAGGGAACTTTACAACACGATGCATTAGAAGACTATTATCACGCTGCAGATTATTTTTTGTTGGGATCCTATTATGAAGGAAGTGGTTATGCCTTGTGTGAAGCAATGGCTTGTGGGTGTATCCCAATTGTTACGAGAATACCTTCATTCACAAAGATGGTTGACAATGGTAACTGTGGCTATTTGTTTGAACCAGGGAACGAAGCCGAATTGCTTAATATTTTGCTAAGCCTTAATTCTGAAACTATGGAATCTACCAGGGAAAAGGTCGTTCAAAAATTTCATCAGGACCTTTCGTTTCAGGCTATTGGTTCAAAAATTTCATCCATTGTGATGACCATCAATGGACACGACAACTAGCCGGACGTTAAGTGTAGTAAATTTTCAGATATTCTTCCACCGTTTTCTGAATCGGATATTGGTTAGAATAAGGACGGTCGACATCCGTGTAGCTCTTTAACGCTTTTCTGATGCTCGAAACAAATTGTTCAGTCGTTTTGCAGGTAATAATCGTTTCGTTATCAAAGGCAATTCCAACCGGTTTGGAGATAACTATGCAATTAGCAGCAAGTGCTTCAGCAAGTACAAGTCCAAACGATTCAAAATCGGATGTGTGTACCAGTATTTTACTCTGCTGCATCAGATCTAATACCTGATCACGGGGAATGCTGGTTTTTATTTCTATCAAAGTGTTCAACCCATGAGCCTGGACATCGTTAATTAGATTGTTTAATAAAGGCCCTCCCCCGCAAATAACAACCTTTTTTAGTAAAGGTTCTTGCTGAAGGGCTTTGACAATTTTCAGAAAATCCGGATAATTTTTTACTGAATTAATCCACCCACATAGAATAAGATCGATACTCCTTTCTTGGCGTTTCAAGATGAAATCATCTAATCCCCAAGCAATTATTTTAGGATTGACAGAGTAATTTTCTTGTAGTTTTAGTTTCTGAAACAGCGAGGGGCAAACCAGGGACCCGCTATATCGGGTTATCATTGTTATATAGTTATTAGTGGGTAAAATGTCCTGGCCTGCAAGGCTGGTAAGATGTTTTATATTGTTCATCAAAGCATACTTCTCCGAAATCTGCCCGAGAATGTTGAACCAAAAGTTGTGAATTAAATGGATCGGATTTTTATCATGAATGGCTTTAAGTGCTTTAACGAGTCTTGGGCGGCGCAAAAATTTGTAGATGACTTTTGGTGTTTTTCTTTTAAGAGTGATCACGTTCACGCCGTTCCAGGTATAGTCATTATGCTGAGGGTATTGTTCAGCAATTATTGTGAGTTTGATGTTGGTTTTAAGAAGCTCTTTACAGTAGATCTGTAAAAACGGAACATTAACACTATCCTGCTCATCAATGGCGAAAACCGGAGTTATGATTGTAACATGAAAATTGTTATGCATACAAGTAGATTTCAGATTTTATCCCGAGATCCGTTTTCTGCCGGAAAGAAGGAATAAAAAACATAATACCAGGAATACCGGCACCATATACAGACACAGGATCATAATACGGGGAGGGAAGTTGGCCTGTTTACTTACCAAACAGCTTTTGATTAATTGAAAACGGTCAATAAAAACCGATTGGGCCATCAGCTTTGATTTTCGGTCGAGGTGATCCATGCTTAACGAATAAATGGGTGCGGCATTGATCAATGTAATAAGCGCGGCTTCTGTTTTAGGTAAGTTGGTTTCGTTGTATCCGTTTAGCTGTTTTTTTTTGAGGCTGTCCAAACGTAACTGATCTGCATCTATTTGGTTGGTTGCCAATTCTATCTGCGCTTTTTGGAGATTCTTTATTTTTGAATAATAGGGGTTGGTTTCCAGGTAATTTAATATCCCTTTTTGCAATGGCAGGAAGAGTTCAGGGTCATTCACTGTCAAAATAATTTCTGAATAGTTGGATGAATCGGCACCAATTTTATAGGAAGTGGTTTTGAAACTGATCCCGGCAATACCCTCTAGTTTTTCTTTACGTATTTGTAAAGCTTCTGAAAGGGCGTCGTATTGTTTATGTTTCAAAAGCATGGGTAGATCCGCCAGCACTTTTAAATATAATTTGTCTGAAATGTCGGAAGGTCTAATTATAAAAGACGATTCGTAAGTTTTTGATAACGTATATTTAAGTGCAACCGAGAACAGAATGGCAATTGCTACAAAAGCCAATGTGGTTTTTATGTTAGAGGCCAAAAGAACAAAAGGATAGGACAATACATTCAATACCCGTTTACCAATCAAACCAATATCCACTTCATCATCGGGAATTTTTTTTTCTTCGGATTTATCCATTTTTATTGCTAATGTATAAAATTTATGATTAGGATTTTATTCACTCTACTAAAAAAACCCGAAAAAGCTGGCTTAAATTAGTTTAATTTAGCAATACAATGTCACTCTCTAAAGAGCAATTTATCAGAAATTCCATCTGGACTTTTTTAGAACTCACCTTGTATCCGGTGCTGATGATTGTTGCTACGCCTGTTTTTATAAAAAAACTCGGCATAGAGCAATACGGCTTGTGGATGTTGGTGTCCACCATCACAATTGGTATAAATGCTTTAAATATTGGTGTTGGGGATACCAACATTCGTTTGATAGCAAAATATAGGGCTGAAGATGACTTTGAAAAAATCAAACGGGTTTTTCATCATAATTTTTCACTTTCATTGTTTTTGTGTGCCGTCGCCTTCCTTGTTGGAGTGGTTTTCTATTATTCCGAATTTATATATTTTTTTTATAAGGGGGCTAATTACGATTTTGCTAATACGACCTTGATGCTGGCCTGTTTTGCTTCTGGGATAAAGTTGATAGAGATTGCCATTCTTTCCGTTTTTAAAGCCTTTGAACGTTTTGACCTGAACTCTAAATTGGTGTTATTGTCAAAAAACTCGTCGCTCGTCCTAAATATCATTTTGGTAGTGTTGAATTATGACCTCATCACTATTTTTAGCATCACGGTAATTAGTAATGTTGTAAACATATTGGTGCAGTTGATCGTATTGAATCGTTATAAACCCAAACTGATCTCTTTACCTAATTTTGTTTTTTTTAGGGAGAAACTCGACTTCCTCAATTATAATTTTTGGTACTGGTTGCAATCGGTGGTAGCTTTATTGGGATTTATGGCGGACAAGCTTGTGGTGGCTTATTTTACAGATGTAAAAACCATGGGTTATTATTCCATTGCTTCTTTAGTGGGAACACAAATACATAATTTTTTCCTGTCTTTTGGCGCATTTATTTTCCCCCGAGTTTCATTTAAATTGGCTTCCAATGGGTCTATTGAGCGACTTTATTATGTGACACGCGGGGTTATTGCCCTGTTAGGATGGTGTATTATTGGTGTTCTGATTTTGTTTGGTGAAGTGATATTTAAGTTATGGCTTGGGCTTGAAACCTATTCGTATAGTATCTGGTTCATTAAACTTTACCTCGTTTTTGAAGCAGGGATGCTCCTCATCATCGTGCCTTTCCATTTTATCAACGGAACACGGTTTATCAGATTAAATTCAATTTTTGAACTGGTGATCCGAACGTCCCATTTTTTATTTATGCTGGTGGGCTTTTATCTTTTCGATGTGAATGGGATTCTTTATGGCCTTATTTTTTCGACCTGTTTAAATATTCCGTTTCAATATTTTCATTTCCACCAAAAAGTAATTAAAACCGTGAGCGCGTTTAATTTCTTTTGGATCATGGTTCCGGTATACTTTCTTCTTGGACTCATTATTTTTGATAATGTTTTTTTTAAACTATCTTTATTGTTATGTCTCGTATTTGCAGTAAAATTAATCTATTTTGACCCCGCAAGAAAATATACAAAAGGGATTTTTAACCTCGCAAGCTTATTCAACAAATCTTAAGCTAAGTAAGTACTCCCTGTTGGCGTATGTTTATTTTTTCTTTAATTCCGTTTTGCTTCCAAAGGGCATTCTCTACACGCATATTTTAAGTCCTGTTTTTTTTTATAACACAGTTCGCGCGGGGGGTAAAACATGGCTTAAACCATTTGCTGTTTTTTTAGTGCTGTATGATGTGATACATCTGCTACTAGGAGTGGATTTAGAATCATTTTTGATGTCAAATGGGCTTTTTATCCTCACCTACTTTTGTGTCGTGGGGTTTTATCATTTTGTAAATCATTATAGTGGTCTCGGTAGATTGTTCAGGAATGTCCTCTTGGTGAATGCGCTTTTGGTGGTAATGGCCGTTCCCTTTTTTTTCTTTTCTAAACCCTATCAACAGTGGTTTTGGTACGTTAATTTATTAACGAAGGGGGTTTCAAATTTTCCCCGATTAGCTTTGTTTACTTATGAAGCTTCTTACTATTCGCTGCTCCTTATTCCCATTGTGTACTACTATTTATGTAAATTTTTATTGGATCCGGGCATGGCAAATAAATGGACGACCATTTTTTTGATCGGTTGCCCTCTTTTATTGTCCTTTTCGTTTGGGGTTATTGGGGTTACTTTTGTGGTTGCACTAATTATGTGTTATTATTTCCGGCACCGGATTTTTGCCAACAAAAAGGCATTTCTGACTGTCAGCATCGTTTTTATTGTTTCTGTCGTCGGGGTTATTTGCCTTTTTTATTTTTTTCCAAATAATTTCCTGGTTAAGCGGATCAGTAATGTATGGGCCGGAACAGATACATCCACTAAAGGAAGAACCGTAGAGTCGTTTACAATGGCATGGAGAATTGCAGGCCTTAAAAACCTGTTTTTTGGGGCCGGCCTGGGGCAAATTAAAATTATGAATGTGGAAGTGGTCCATAAATATTACAATTATTGGGGTGTTATGCCCCGGTACGATATTCCTAATGCGATGGGAGAAACACTTGCTATATTTGGCATTACCGGGGTTTTCCTTCGCCTGTTTTTGGAAGTTTACTTATTTATTAAAACAGGAGTTTATACAAATTATTACCGTCTGGCTCTTTTTATTTTTGTTTTCATTTATCAGTTCACCGGTAGTTTTATTACCAACATTGTCGAATATGTTATTTGGATTTTGGCGTTTTCACCCGTATTTATTCAGTTTAATCGAAAAGATCTGACTGGAAGTATAAAAAATGAGTGAACAAAATCTATTTTGTAATGTTTATCATTTAAGATAAGTGCATATGTTTGAGAATACCGATATCCACGAACAGCTTAAACGGGAACAATACAAAAGAAAAATTGCCGGGGATCGTCTCGTAGAAGAAGCCAATAAAATTCTCAATCAGGATTTGTTCACCGAAAAAAAAATCCTCAAACACCTGGGGCAATACAATAGTCAATCCAGATTTCTGGATGAAGAATCGCTGGACAGTTCACGCATTTTTAGCCTCGAGGAAATAAAACAAATTTGTATTATCTACCGACTGAAATTCCTGAACAGTAAAAATTATCAAACACCCGTTCCTTATGAATCGGTGTTAATAATTAAGGGCCTTAATGAAAAGTACAGGAAAGAACTGGTTGAATTCCATGTACTTGCTCCTGCCGAAGCGTTTTCATCCGGTAAACCCCCAGGCGATTCTATGTTATTTACTAAAACAAATGACGGAAACTATTACCTGATTCACCGTTGGGGACATGCACTTAAATGGCACCGTAAATGGTTTTTTTGGCCCATGCGGTTTTTCGAAAATTTATTTGTGACGGTAGTATCTATCACGCTTTGCATCACACTTCTGTTGCCCACGTCGCTCATTACCCTCGACCATCAGGCCGAGTATTGGAGTGGTTACCGCGCAGCGGCATTTTTCCATTTGCTCATTTTTAATATGGGCGTTACCGCTTACACGACGTTTACTTTTGCTAAAAATTTCAGCAGTACAATCTGGAATCGGGAACAGGATTTTGGTTAGTTGAGTAAGCGCGGGATATTGAGCTTGACGCTAAAGGAGACCATCACCCATAATTTTTACGGTGATGTTATCAATGGCGTCACTTACGCGCAGCTGGCAGGCCAGACGGGATGTTGGTGTAATATTCGGCAGAGTGTCCAACATGGCGTGTTCATCGTCGGTAATTTCCGGCAGTTTGTCAAATCCATTGATTACTTCTACGTGGCAGGTAGCACAGAGTGCCATGCCACCGCAAGTAGCAAGAATGTCGTATTCATTACCTTTTAAAAATTCCATGAGACTCAACCCCATGTCGGTTGGGGCTTCGAGTGTTGTGATGCTCCTGTCAGGATTCTGGATATTTATTTTTATATCATTCATACTGGTTGTGGGTTTTGTTGATCCTTAATGTTATTAAGGGTTAATGTCATGTTATTTTTTTTCCTGGCAAAGTTCTACCAACACCCCATTCGTTGATTTTGGGTGTAGAAAGCAAATCCGCTTATTGTCCGCCCCATCTTTTGGCTGAGCGTTAATGAGTTCAAAGCCTTCGTTTTTTAACCGTGCCATTTCTTCTTCTAAATTATCTACCTCATAAGCGATGTGGTGTATCCCTTCTCCCTTTTTTTCAATGAATTTAGCAATGGCACTGGTTTCAGTACTTGCCTGCAGCAGTTCTATTTTTGTTTCGCCCAACATAAAAAACGAGGTACTCACACCTTCACTTTCAACAGATTCAATTTTATAATGCGCTCTGCCAAATAATTTTTCGAAAAGGGCGTTGCTCCCATTTAAATTTTTAACGGCGATGCCAATGTGCTCAATTTTTTTTATCATGGTTAGGAGTGTGTAACAGGGCTTATAAAAAATGCCGCTTCGTTAATTTCTTCAAAATTACTATTTATTCCATCGTGTAAGGTCAATTCGTGCTCAGGGGTCAATTCTATGGGTTTGTTGCTTTTATAAAAATGAGGGTTAATGGTAAAACCACCTTCCTTGCAAAATTCATTGGCCGTTTTACTGGTAGAGAATTGTACACCACTGCTGTACAAAATAACCAACGATTTTTTTGGCAATTGACCCATCTCTGCGATGGCATTGTTTCTGATGAAACAACTTCTTAGAAATCCGGAAGCGGAAAAGAGGCAAACGACAACATCTTGCCCGGTTGTATTTTTTATCAAGAGTTTTTGATTGTGAATGCTGTCGAACCTGGCCCCGCCAAAAAACTGCGTATAAGGCTCATCCCCGGTATTTAAAGCCGGAGAAGTTTTTAAAATAACGGGTTTAGATCTGTACGTATGGGGTGGATCTGTTGCGAGGGCCATGATCAATAAAAAGAGGGCAACTGCAAGGGGAGTGGCAAACAGAATATATTTGTATTCATTGTAAGGTTTTTTTTCTTGCTCCGTGGCAAAGTGCGCATTAGTTTTGGTGTACTTTTTAATGTGATCGTTATAATATTGCCGACGCTTGAGTTCTTTTTCGTCAAAGCTCCAGGTTTTAGTAGTTGTTTGTTTTTTCTCTCTTGAAACGCCAGACAGACCATTGTTTAAACGGTAATCGTAACTCGATTTAAGTGTGGGATCTGACAATACTTCATAGGCTTTAAGAATTTTTGTAAAATGGTCCTTGCCAGCAGGATTTTTATCGGGATGATAAAGTTTAGCCAGTCGTCGGAAAGCGGTTTTTACTTCCGATATCCCGGCACCGGGATTTAAACCTAATATCTCGTAATGAGTTGCCAAGTAGCTTTAATTAAAGTCCCGATGTGTCGTTAAAATTTTATACACACATTTTTTGGCTCTGTAAAAAATTCAAGCGCCTCAAAGCCCCCTTCGCGCCCAACTCCGCTGGCTTTTACTCCACCGAATGGTGTTCTTAAATCGCGAAGCAGCCAACAGTTAATCCAAACAATGCCGGCGTGCAGGTTATTGGCGAGACGATGCGCACGGCTTAAATTTTCGGTCCATACCATACTGGCCAAACCGTATACCGTTGAGTTGGCCATTTCAAGGGCTTCGTCCTCCGTGTCAAAAGGGGTAATGGTTACAACCGGACCAAATATTTCTTCCTGATTGGTTCTGCATTTATAATCCAGGCCTTCGATCACGGTAGGAGCAACATAATAACCATCTGCAAAATCACCACTCATCGTTAATTGCTGGCCACCACAAAGAATAGTCCCGCCTTCTGTTTTAGCAAGTTCAATATAACTCAGTATTTTTTCCATGTGTGGTTTTGAAACCACCGCTCCGATTTTCGTTGTCTCGTCTAACGGATTGCCCACTGTGAGCGCTTTTACTTTTGTCACAAAATCGTTTTTAAACCGATCGTAAATTTTCCGCTCAACAAAAATACGCGATCCGCAGAGGCAGATCTGACCCTGATTGGAGAAAGAGGATAACAAAGTAGTGGCCAACATCTTCTCGTAGTCACAATCGGCAAAAATGATGTTCGGATTTTTACCGCCCAGTTCCAGCGACAGTTTTTTAAACATGGGCGCTGCAATGCTGGCAATGTTTTTCCCAGTGGCGGTTCCACCGGTAAACGAAATAAGGGGGATTCCGGTATGGCTTACAATGGCGTTACCCACCTTCGCTCCCAGGCCATGCACAATGTTTAATACACCTGCGGGTAATCCGGCTTCCATACAAATTTCAGAGAGCAAATAGGCCGTCATTGGAGTCACTTCCGAAGGTTTGGCCACTACCGTGCAGCCAGCTGCCAGCGCAGGCGCAATTTTCCAGGTAAATAAATACAATGGCAGGTTCCAGGGCGAAATACAACCCGCTACCCCGACTGGCTGTTTTAGTGTGTAATTGATAGCAGTGTTTTCCATGCTGTGCGTTTCGGCGGCCAGGTGCAAAATGCCAGTGCCGTAGAAGTGAAAATTGGCGGCGGCTCTTGGAATATCTACTGTTTTAGCTAGTTTTAACGGTTTGCCGTTATCGAGACTTTCGGCAAGTGCCAGCCGGTCCAGATTGGATTCTATGAGTGCGGCGATTTTCAATAAATACGCAGAACGTTTTTCTTTTGGCGTAATGCTCCAGGTTTTAAAGGCTGCTCTGGCCGACTGGTAGGCAAACTCCACATCGTTCTCGTCGCTATCGGGTAAGTGGGAGTATATCTTGCCGGTAGAGGGGCAATAATTGTCCAAATACTTTTTTGAAATGGGTTCAACCAACTCGCCGTTTATATAATTTTTAATGTGTTGCATGGTTTTAAATAGACTATAAATTTAGGCGAAATTTTTCATTTTTTTGAATGACTTGTCATGGGGCTTTTTTGCTTAAAATGATACCTTTGCCTCACCAGATGCGTGGAGTGAAAGCAAAAATGGTGAGGGAAGTCTGTAGGAGAACTTTGGTGTTTAAACAATGGCCAATATGGAAAGTGAAACGGGGCCATTAAAAAAAACGGTGGCCATAATTGGTGGGGGCAGCAGCGCTCTCATGCTGGGTTGCACCCTGAATTCCGAAAAATTTGACGTTACCATTTATGAAAAAAACGCCACGCTGGGAAGAAAATTTCTGGTAGCCGGCGACGGCGGGCTCAACTTGACACATTCAGAATCGCCAGGAAGTTTTATTTCGCGTTACACACCTTCTTTTTTTTTAGAACCCGCGTTCAGCCATTTTTCAAACCTCGATTTTATAAACTGGATCAACAAACTGGGCATTGAAACCTTTGTTGGAAGCAGTGGACGCATATTTCCAAAAAGAGGGATCAAACCGGCGGAGGTTTTAAACGCGTTTCTCGATAAAATGAAAAACAATGAGGTTTTTATTCGTACAAAGCATGAGTGGAAGGGTTTTTCGTCAGACAATACCTTGCTTTTTAGAACTGATACAGGCGATATAAATGTAAAAGCCGATCTGACAGTTTTTTGTCTCGGTGGCGCCAGTTGGCCAATTACAGGCAGTAAGGGCGATTGGGCTCCATATTTCGCAGCAAAAGGAATTACAGTCAGTCCCTTCGTGGCCAGCAATTGTTATTTTGAAATAGACTGGTCCCAAACTCAAATAAATTTTTTTGAAGGGAAGGCGCTTAAAAATTGCAGCCTGTCATGTGGTCATAAAACGGTTGAAGGGGAGGTAGTGTTGACAAAGGTCGGCATAGAAGGCAGTGGTATTTATCCTTTAAGCCCGCAAATACGTCAACAATTAACTCAGCAAGGTTACGCGGAAGTATTGATTGATCTGAAACCAGGGGTAACCGAGCAGGTGCTGAAACAGAAAATTAATACACCAAAAGGGAGTAGTAGTTACACCAAACATGTGAGCAAACAATTGAACTTAAATCCACTTCAGCTGTTCCTTCTTAAGAATTACGTTTCGAAAGAGGACTTTTTGGATCTTGAAAAATTACCGTATCACATAAAAAATATAAAACTGAGAATAACTGGTATGGGGCCCGTGGATAAGGCTATTTCGACGGTTGGTGGCGTTCACCTGAATGAAATCACACATAATTTTGAATTAAAAAAAACGCCAGGGGTGTTTATCGTTGGCGAAATGTTGGATTACGACGCGCCAACAGGCGGATATTTATTACAATCTTGTTTTACCATGGCAAAACATTTGGCCGATTTTCTTAATTCCACCATCTAAAGCGCCGCGAATTTCGTAAATTAAAAGATAATGATTTTTTCTCAATTCCAACAATTAAAACGACCCCGGTTTCCAACAAAAACAAGGGTTAAAACAGTTTAAAACTTTTGTCTTTCTTAATTTCAATTAAATTATATTTGTCACGCTTAAAAAAATAGAAAATGGTAGCAACGAGTGAGTACATCTTATGTGAAATAACAAATGGCGTATTGGTAATTACAATTAACCGTCCTGATAAATTAAATTCGCTTAATAAACAAACAATAGAGGAGCTTCACGAGACCCTTGTAGAAGCAGAGAATCAAAGTGATATTCGGTCGGTGATTATTACTGGGGCTGGAAAAAAAGCGTTTGTGGCCGGGGCAGATATTGCTGAATTTGCAAACTTTTCGATTCAGCAGGGCCAACAATTGAGTTCAACGGGTCATTTCAAAGTATTTAATTTTATTGAAAATTATAGTAAACCCATTATAGCGGCGGTAAACGGTTTTGCGTTGGGTGGTGGTTTGGAGTTAGCGATGGCCTGCCACATTCGCGTGGTAAGCGATAATGCAAAGATGGGCTTGCCCGAAGTCGGTCTTGGGGTTATTCCCGGTTATGGCGGCACACAACGCCTTGCCCAACTGGTTGGAAAAGGAAAAGCATTTGAAATGATTGTAACCGCGGATATGATTGGTGCGCAGGACGCTCTTAAGTGGGGACTTGCGAATTACGTCACAGATCAGGAGGCTTTAATGGGTAAGTGTTTTGAAATTACAGGTAAGATCGCTACAAAAAGCCCTACCGCTATTAAAACCGCCATTAAAGTAATAAACGCCGGGTATAACAATCAAGTAAATGGTTTCCAGGCCGAAATAGAGGAGTTTGGCAAGTCTTTTGGCACTAAAGACTTTAAAGAAGGGGTAAGCGCCTTTATGGAAAAAAGGAAAGCCGATTTTAAAGGCGAATAGTTTTACTAAAATTCAGTACCTTTGAGGAGTTGACGAAGAGTTTTAAATACCTGTTATTTACTTTTGCCATTCTGTTTGTATTACAACCAGAAGTGATGGCGCAGTGCGCTATGTGTAAACAGTCGGTTGAAAGTTCTATGAAGTCCGATCCCAATTCCCTTGGCCGCAGTCTTAATTCGGGCATACTTTATCTAATGGCTGTTCCGTACGTACTGATCGCTTTTATTTTCAGAAAACAAATTTATCAGCTGTACAAGCGCGTAATAGGTAAGAGAAAAAGCGTAAACTCCTAAACTTTATTGTGTTTTATTTACGGTAACGAGAGACCTGAGTTTTAAATGCAGATTACCTGTTTTGTTCGATCACTTTTGGCGCTTTAAAATAATCGCTGTCTTTACGTGGCGCATTTTTTAAGGCTTCTTTTTGGGAAATGGTGGTTTCCGGTTCATCGGCACGCATCACATTTTTTTCATCGGTCATGTATATAAGTGGCGAGACGTTTTCGGTGTCCAGTTCATTCAACTTGTCAATAAAGGTCAGCATCCGGTTCATATCGTTCACTATTCCGGGTTTTTCTTCGGCACTAAATTCCAGCCGCGCCAGGTGGGCTATTTCGTCTACGGTTTTTATATCGATCTTATTTGCCATTGTATTTATCTAATTCGTGGTGGATAAAGTTATAAACTTTCTCTTTAAGTTCGGGAACATTTTTTTCGTCCATCCCGGTAGTGTAAATGGGGTCTCCCACTACAATTTTTGGGATACCGGGTCGTCCGTTGCTTTTGAAAAACCCGCCATTTTGCAGGAAGTGCCAGTTATTGAGATTGGCTACCGGAATAATGGGAACCTGCTTTTCGATGGCTAACTTAAAAGCGCCATTCTTAAAGTTTTTTAATTTGCCCGATTCACTAATAGTGCCTTCAGGGTAAATAACCACACTGATATTTTTGTCGATCTTTTTTCCGCTTTCAGAATACGCTTTGTGCGCGTCGGTGTTCTTTCTTCTGTTTACCGGAATATCCAGGTACACAAAAAAATATTTGAACAAGGGAATTTTTAGTAATTCGTATTTACCGATCCACACGGCTACATGGTCCACGTAAAAAGGTGTAAAAATAATATCCAAATAGGATGTATGATTGCAGGCAATGATACAGGGACGGGGCAGATTATATTTCTTGTGTTTGTACTTGATGGAGGGATAAAGGAAAGAACCGAAACAAATAATGTTTGCCCAAAAACGTTTGAGCCTAAATACAAGATCGAATTTTTTGGCGCGTAAGGCGATATAAAAAAAGGGGAACAAAATAAGAAACGGTACCACGAACCACAGCACAAACCAAATTTTCCAGAGAGGCGACAATATGTATTGAAATAACTTCACTTACAAAAATACAGGAATTTTAACAAAGAAAATTATTGCAATCGGGTAATTAAAAATTCAGTACGGCGGTTTTTAGTGTGTTCTTCCTCAGGGCAGGAAGATGTTTTTTTTCCTTCACAGGCACAGTCGTTTAAGAGTTTGGTTTCACCATATCCTTTACCAACAATGCGCGCCTTGTTAATGCCTTTTTTTACAATATAGGCCGCACTTGCTTTGGCACGGGCTGTGGATAGTTTTAAATTGGACGCGGCAGAGGAGCGGCAATCGGTATGTGAGCCCAGTTCGATGTACATGTTTGGATAAATCTTCATGATTTCCACCACTTTGTCCAATTCCAGCGCGGCGTCTTTGCGGATAAGGGATTTACCTAAATCAAAATAAATCGGCTGGATATCAATCATTTTAGCCAGATCCATGCCTATCTCTACTTTGCCTATGGAAAGATCAACTTGCTCGTTTATTTTGATATCGCCTGGTTTACTGATTGTGTAATTGAACTTCACAGTTTTAGCCAGGTAACCGCTTTTTTCAATGGTTAAAAAGTAATTCAGCTTGTCGCCAATTTTCTTGTCAGCCAGTTTTTTATGGTAATCGCCATCAAAATATTGAAAATCTTCAACGAGCGCATTACTCACGCTGTCTTTCAATTTTAAAGTGGCACCCTCTACCAGCAACCCGGTTTTGGTATCTTTCACTGACGCAACCAAGGTGAGTTTAGGGTCCTCTTCCAATAAAAGTTCTTTGATGAACGCGTCGCCGGCAAACGACGATGAAGCAATGGTTTCATCCAATGGAAAAAAATCGTTTTTCCGGATCTGAACATGGCACTCGGCACCGTCTTCCAAAACAAACAGGTATTCCCCATTATCATTTGTCACCACCGTATCGTTATTGACGATGAGGGAGGTCCCGGGCAAAGCCTTTCCTGTGTATTTGTTCTTAACAAGAAGCGTCATTTCTTTGCCCCGCTTCACTTCCCTTAAAATCTTCAGATGATACAGGTCGTCCAGTGTTTCTCCTTCTTTTCGGTCAGAGCTTATGAACCCGGTTTTTGAATCACCACCCAAAAATATGCCAAAATCATCTTTGGCACTGTTTACGGGTAGCCCCATATTAAAAGGCCTTTCGGCCTTGTCATTTTTAATTTTAGTTTCGTAAATGTCCAATCCGCCCATTCCATCGTGACCGGCCGACGAGAAATACAGTTTATTGTCCGCGGCGATGAAAGGGAACACCTCATCGGAAACGGTGTTTATTTTATCTCCCAGATTAATAGGACTTCCCCACACCCCATTGGTTTTTTTACTCATGTAGATGTCCATGCCTCCCGAGCCACCTGGCATATCTGAAGCAAAGAACAGCGTATTTCCGTCAGCTGATAAACTGGGATGCGCTACATCGTATTCATTATTGTTAAACGGCATTGCGGCCACACTGTCAAAACCATTCCGGTTGAGTGTGGCGCAATACATTTTCATTTTGTAACTGCCATCTTTACTCTGGGCCGATTTTTTTAACTGAATTCTCGTAAAGTAAACGGCTGAAAAGTCTTTAGTGAAACTTACCGGGCCGTCGTTGTAGCTGGTATGTAGATCGGCCATAAAGATCTTTGGTTTCAGGTATTTGCCATTGGCATTTTTTTCGGTGGTGTAAAGGTGCGCGTAACCGTTGCCGCCAGCGTCTTTTTTGTTGAACCAGGGTCTGTTGCGGGAAGAAGTAAATACGATCGCATCCATAAAATAAGCCGCACAAAAGTCGTTTTTTTCAGAATTGAAAGAGGCAAACTCCACTTCGTAGGCATCGGCATTTTTTGAGAAAGTTTTTAGTTTTTCCTCGGGTGATTGGTTTTGCGCAAATAGCACACAGGTTGGAACCAGTAGTAAAAATTGTAGCGTTTTTTGCTTAATAATTAACATAAAATAGTCATTTGCAGGTCTTACGGTTTTCCGAAAAGGTTACGGTAAAATTTGGATTTTGAAGGTACTGATTTTTTTTGTTATTCCGTTATCCGGGACCTTATCAGTAGGTTCATCTACGTTTTATGAAATTTTGTCGCTCAACGCTTGGTTTTAAACTTTAATCTCCGGATTCACCTCACATTTTTTAATAAATCTTATCACTTTGGATGCAACTTTATCGTTATTTTTACTGACTTATGCCAGATAATTCTATAGCGCTGTTACCTGACCATGTGGCGAATCAGATCGCGGCCGGAGAGGTGGTTCAAAGACCGGCCAGTGTTGTAAAAGAATTGGTGGAAAATGCTATTGATGCCGGGGCAACGCATATTCAGCTGATTATAAAGGATGCGGGTAAAACACTTATTCAGCTCATTGACAATGGAAAAGGCATGAATCCGTTTGATGCGCGCATGTGTTTTGAGAGGCATGCCACATCAAAAATAAGCACTGCCGACGATCTCTTTACGCTTACCACAAAAGGGTTCAGGGGAGAAGCTTTGGCCAGTATTGCCGCCATTGCTCAGGTGGAATTAAAAACAAAACGGGAAAATGATATTGTGGGCCAGCGGGTAATTATTGAAGGGGGTAAATTGATTGCCCAGGAGGAGTGTCAGTGCCCCACCGGCACCACGTTTATTGTTAAAAACCTTTTTTACAATATTCCCGCCCGTCGCAATTTTTTAAAAAGCGACCAGATAGAGCAAAAACACATTATTGATGAAATAGAGCGTGTTGCCATCCCGCACACCAACATTCATTTTGTAGTTCAAAGTAATGGCAATGAAATTCTTAACCTTGCTTCCGGCAACCTGATTCAACGCATAAAATCCCTTCTTGGAAGTTATATTCAGAAAGAACTGGTGCAGGTAAATGAAGACACTTCTTTCGTGAAGATTTCGGGTTATGTGACGTTACCTGAAGCCGCCATTAAAACAAAAAAGGAACAGTACTTTTTTGTAAATAACCGGTTTGTAAGAAACCCTTTTCTGAATCATGCGGTTTATGAGGCATACAAGGAATTAATCGGATTTCAATCGCATCCCCGGTACTTTATTTTTTTGGAGCTCGATCCAAAGCACATTGACATAAACATTCATCCGACTAAAACGGAAGTCAAGTTTACCGATGATAAAACCGTTTACATGCTTTTGGTAAGCGCGATTAAACGCGCACTGGGTAAAGCCAATGTTTCGGGGTCGCTTGATTTTGAGTCAGAGATGAGTTTGAATATTGAAGGCCCTGCCAAAGACAGGGTTTACACGCAGCCGAAAATAAGTTTTAATACCAATTATAATCCGTTTAACGTATCGGGACCTGGTGGCCAAACAGAACTTCAAAAGGTGAACAAACAGCACTGGGAAAACATGTTTGAAGGGTTTAAGAATAATCCGCAAACCCTGTCGGTTGAACAAGAGGTGCTACAGCAGGTGGTTGAACCGCTTAAAAGAGAAGCGCTTGATATTGCGGTGTTTCAGCTCAATTTAAAGTACATTGTTACCACGTACAATAACCACAACGTGCTTATTGTTGACCAGCAGAGGGCCCATGAAAGGATTGTTTACGAACATTATTTAAATTCGAAACGGGAGAGTCCCATTGCTACGCAACAAATGTTGTTCCCTGAACAGATCGAAATGAGCGCAAATGATTTCGTTCTGGTGAAGAGCCTGCTGGACGAATTCAGGTCGTTGGGGTTTGATATTGAGATTTTTGGTAAAAACAGCATTGTGGTAAACGGCGCTCCGTCCGACATGGGAGAGTTTAACGTGTTGCAAACCATTGAAGGAATTCTTGAAACCTACAAGTTAAACACAATTGACGCGAAAGTAGAGAAACATGACAACTTGTGTAGGGCCATAGCAAAAAACATATCCATAAAATACGGCAAATCCCTGGAAACCGACGAGATGAAATTATTATTGACTCACCTGATGCGTTGTGAAAATCCACTCTATAGCGCCAATGGAAAAATTGTAATGATGGAGGTCGATTACGGTGACATAGAAAAATTTTTTAGGAAATAATGAGCTTTGACAATAACCCATACAGACCCAGTGGCTTTGGTTACCTTCCGGTAGTCACCAAAAATATTATTATTATTAACGTCATCATGTATCTGCTCACGCAGGTACTATTGCGCACGCAGGGGATCAACCTCACCGATTATTTCGGATTGCATTATCACCTGGCTTCCGAATTCCGGCCACACCAGTTTATCACGTATATTTTTATGCACGACACCAATAATTTTTCGCATATTTTATTTAATATGCTGGGTGTGTTTATTTTTGGTCAGGTACTCGAACAGGTATGGGGCCCAAAGCGGTACCTCATTTTTTACATATTAACAGGACTTGGCGCTGCAATCGCCCAATACATCATAATGCACTTCGAAATAAGACACGTGCTTGATCTGGTAAATCAGGACATAAACTCGTCAGCACTATCGGCAACCGATAAATCATACCTCATTGAGCAAAAGTATAATTACCTTAACGGTCAAGTAATTGTTGGGGCCTCTGGGTCATTATTTGGCTTACTTGGAGCCTTTGGCATGTTATTCCCGAACAGGGAGCTGCTCATTTATTTTCTGTTTCCGATAAAAGCCAAGTGGCTGGTAATTCTTTATGGAGCCTTCGAAATTTTTTCCGGAATTAAAAACGACCCGGGGGACAATGTAGCTCACTTTGCGCATATTGGAGGGTTACTGGTGGGAGTGATCCTTGTGCTGTTGTGGAGAAAGGACAGACACCATTTTTATTGAGATATGAATTTCTTTCAAAAATTAACGGATACTTTTTCGAGACAGGGAAATCTGGCGAAGCTAATCATCATTAACGTTTCGTTATTTCTAACCGTTAACCTGTCGCTGCATTTGGCACATATTAACTTGTTGCCTTACCTGGCGCTTCAGGTGGGAGGCGCTGAATTCATTTACAAGTTCTGGACGCTGTTTACATACATGTTTGTTCACCAGGGCTTGTTTGAATTGTTTTTCAACATGTTATTGCTGTATTTTTCGGCACAGTTATATTTTTTAATGTTTGGCGAAAAAAAACTGGTTTACATATATGTGATGAGTGGGTTGTGCGGCGCGGCATTAATTTTAGTACTTGGACTGTTAATTCCGGGCTCTTTTTTCGATACAACGTTAACCGGAGCGTCCTCTGCGGTGCTGGGTGTTATTATGGTAATGGCGGTTTACTCGCCCAACTTTAAGGTGCAATTATGGGGTATTTTTGAAATGGCCTATAAATACTTTGCTCTTTTGGTTTTTATCCTAAGCACCCTGATTGACTTTTCGTTCAATACGGGGGGGAAAATCGCGCACATTGGCGGCGTGGCTTTTGGGTTAACTTATGGTTACTATTTAAAAAAAGGAGTGGATGTTTTTAATTTCGCTTTTCTAACACGCAAAAAAAGCAAGTTAAAGGTGGTGAGTTACAACACGTTTTCGGATGAAGCGTATAACGAAAAGCGTCTGAGCGAGGAACAATTAATGGACGAATTGTTAGATAAAATTTCTAAAAGTGGGTACGATAGTTTAACTAAAAAAGAGAAAGAAATTCTTTTTAAATTATCTCAAAAAAAATAATTCTGTACAATTATTTATTATATTCGGAATCCGAAAAGTGAAACATATACTCGTTTTCATACTCCTGTTCTTTTGCAGTACATCCTTTGTTTTTTCGCAGACCGTGAATGGGAAAAAAACAGAAATAGAGGATGCGCATGAGCATTTTGATAATGGCAATTATTTAATGGCCATTCCCATCTATAAATCTGAATTAAGAAAGGATCCTGATAATAAAAAAATAAAACTCCGGTTGGGGATTTGTTATATAAATACCAGGATAAATCGTTCTCAGGCCATTAGTTATCTGGAGGCTTATTCTAAAGAGTCTAAAAGTGATGATGAAGTTTGGTTTTATTTGGCAAGAGCTTATCAACTCAATTACAAGTTAGCAGAGGCCATTACCACCTTTCAAAAATTTAAGAGCCTTAAACCCAAGCGGGCGCTTGAAATTGACCGGTATATCGAACAATGTGAGAATGCTGTTAAATTAATGCGGGAGCCAAGCAACGTCACTTTTCAGAATTTGGGGAAGGAGGTAAACAGTGACGAACCCGATTATTATCCCTATATCAATCGTGACGAAACATTTTTGGCATTTACCTCGCGCAGAAAAGATAACGTTGGAGGTAAGAAGATCGAAATAGACGGTTACAGAAGTAGCGACATTTATACGAGCACAAGTGAAAATGGTCACTGGTCCATGGCTAAAAACGCGGGCAGAACCATTAACAGTGGATTGGATGAGCAGGTGGTGGGGTTGAGGTCTGATGCGCTGGAGATGTACATATACCTGGATCATATTGATAAGTTTGGAGATATTTATGTGTCTACCCGGAAAGATCTTGAAACGGACTTCCCTAAACCGAGAATTTTTTTACCCTCCATTAACGATAACTTTGAAACCAGCGGTTGTTTGAGCGAAGACGGTACCATCTTATTCTTTACGAGGAGAGAAAAACAGGGGATGCAGAGCGATCTGTATTATTGTAAGAAATTACCGAATGGATTATGGGCGGTGCCGCAGGTATTGCCAGGTCATGTAAATACTCCCTATAATGAAGAATCACCTTATTTGTCTTATGATTGTAAAACTTTGTATTTTGCCAGTGAGGGTCATAATAGTATGGGGGGATATGACCTGTTTAAAACCACCTGGGACCAGGAAAAAAACACATTTACTAAACCGGTGAACATGGGTTATCCCATCAATTCCACTGATGATGATAGAAGTATTTGTGTTACACCCGATAATCGGTTAGCCTATATCAGTGCTTTCAGACCAAAGGGCCTTGGGGATCTGGATGTTTATCGAATTCGGTTTAACGAAACTGAACAAAAGAGTAAAGTGTACAAGGGAAGAGTTTTTTTAGGGGATACCATTGTAAAGAACCAGCCAAGGAACTACGCCATCACCATAATTGCCACCAACGAATTGAATGATGTGGAATACACCTATACACCACATTCAAAAACCGGAAAATTTATTATGGCGTTGCCCGCGGGCAATTATAAGATTTCCATTAGTTCAAGGGGGTACGAGGACTTGGAAGAAAAGCTGGAGGTTTCTGATATTGGCCTTACGGACATTGAGGTAAAGAAAAATTTTTTATTGAAGATCAAGTATTGATTGCCACGGGACATTAACCCGGCAGGAAGGACTCCGTGAATCAAACAAAAAAATGGATTAGTCTTTTTATCAGGAGTATTGCAACGCGTTTTCAAAAGAGTCCTCTGAACTGTGCATCACGTCCAGCTCCCAGCCTTTCGGGTAGGGGGCTTCGAGCAATGAACCTTTCAACAGGTAAGGATACATTTCGGCGTAGGTTTGAATTTGATTCGCGCTTACCCTTCTATAAATATGTGAGCGGTGCAAATTGTCAGGATGTTTTATTCCCGCGGCTCTCATTAGTTCAACGGCTGCGTGTACGGTTTGATGGTGGTAATTGAAGGCCCTTACTTTTTTGTCCTCAACATTTAAACCATTTACCAGTTTGGGATTTTGAGTGGCTACGCCGGTTGGGCAGGTATTATTATTACACTCCAATGCCTGAATGCAGCCAACGGCCAGTAACATGGCGCGCGCGCCATTACACATGTCGGCGCCTAACGAAAAGTTTTTTACCAGGTCAAATCCTGTGTGTACTTTGCCCGAGGCAATAATTTTTATATGCCGTTTAATTCCAAAACCATGCAGGCAGTCATAAACAAACGCCAACGCCTCACGCAGGGGCATCCCAACCGAGTTGCTAAATTCGATCGGAGCTGCGCCGGTGCCACCTTCTCCACCATCTACAGTAATAAAGTCGGGCATAATCCCGGTTTTAATCATGGCTTTGCAAATGGCAATGAATTGATTTTTTTGCCCGATGCATAACTTAAATCCAACAGGTTTGCCATCGCTAAGATCCCGAAGCTTTTTAATGAAGTGAACTAATTCCAGCGGGGTTGAAAATGCCCGGTGATAAGATGGTGAGATGACATCTTTTCCTTTTTCTACCAGACGTATTTTTGCAATCTCATCGGTGACTTTGGCTGCCGGCAAAATACCACCGTGTCCTGGTTTCGCACCCTGCGACAATTTTATTTCTATCATTTTTACGTTTGGGTATTTCGCGCGTTCAGCAAAAGCTTCGCCATTAAATGATCCGTCGAAATTCCGGCAGCCGAAATACCCGGTACCTATTTGCCAGATAATGTCTCCTCCTGGTTGCAGGTGGTGCGGACTAAGACCTCCTTCGCCCGTATTGTGCGCGAAGCCGCCCATTTTCGCGCCGCCATTTAACGCCATAATCGCGTTTTTACTTAATGAACCAAAACTCATGGCCGAAATATTAAAAATACTGGCGGAATAGGGTTGTTTGCAATCGGGGCCGCCAACCAAAACCCGTGGATCCTGATCGCCAGACTCCAGGGGCAATGGATTAATGGAATGATTGAGCCATTCGTAGCCCGGTTCGTACACGTTGAGTTGTGTGCCAAATGGCGTGGTATCGTTTACTTTTTTTGCGCGCTGATAAATAACATTCCTGCTTAACCGATTATAGGGGGCCCCGCTGGTATCCGATTCAATAAAATATTGGTAAACTTTTGGGCGCATCCATTCCGCCCACCAACGCATACGGCCAATAACGGGAAAGTTGCGTTTAAGCGAATGTTTGGTTTGCGTAAGATCCATAACCCCAACCAGGATAACGGGGATCACAATGACGTAAAGCCAGAGCAGCGGATGCCACAGATAACCTATTATGCCGACGACTACAAAGAAAAAAACAGAGAGTAAAATGAATTGTTTTTTCATGGGTAAAGGATTTTGTGTAAAGTAAATATAAAAAATCGATTACAATAAATGAAAAACAGGGTTTATTCTAATGCCTGAATGAGATCCCGAAGAATATCTTCTTTATGTTCGAGTCCTGCGGACAGCCTTATCAAACCCGGTAGAATACCTGCCTCAATTCGTTCTTCTTCGGTGAGTTTACAATGCGTGGAAGAAGCCGGATGAGTGGCAATAGATCGTGTGTCGCCAAGGTTAGCGGAGATCAGAATCATTTGTAATTTGTTGAGCGTGTTTTTTGCGGCTGCGTAACCTCCTTTAACCGAAAAAGATACAATGCCACCCCCCAGTTTCATTTGTTTTTTGGCGATAGAATACTGGGGATGCGATGGCAGGAAAGGATATTTCAGGGATTCGACCGAAGGATGCTTTTCGAGCGCTTCCGCTATATAAAGGGCATTTTCGCAATGGCGTTCCATACGGATAGAAAGCGTTTCAAGACTTTTACTAAGGGTCCAGGCGTTAAACGGAGAAAGTGACGGGCCGGTTATACGGCCAAAAAGGTATACTTCTTTTATCAGGTCTTTTTTACCGACAACGATCCCCCCTAACACCCTGCCTTGTCCATCCATGTATTTGGTGGCGGAATGGATCACAAGGTCGGCGCCATATTTTACAGGTTGCTGTAAATAAGGCGTTGCAAAACAATTGTCAACAATTAAAAGCAGGTGGTGCTTTTTTGCAAGTGCATTGAGTAACGCCAGGTCAATGATTTCAATTCCCGGATTGGTCGGGGTTTCTACATAGATCAACTTGGTATTCGGAGTGATTAGTTGTTCGAGATTGCCTGGATCATCTGCTTTGAAATAGGAATGGTGAATGTTCCATTTGGGAAAGTACTTATTGAATAGGGTGTGTGTAGCACCAAAAACTGAAGAGCAGGCAATGATATGGTCGCCAGATTTGAGAAGTGCGGCGAGTGTGGTGTAAATGGCGGCCATGCCCGATGCCATGGTTACCCCAGCCTCCGCACTTTCCAACAAGCAGACTTTGTCAATCAGTTCACTGGTGTTTGGGTTAGCGTAACGCGAGTAAATGAAGGAATCTGTTTCTTCTGAAAAGGCGGCACGCAAGTCTTCGGCCGAATCAAAAATGAATCCGGAGCTTAAATACAAGGGAACAGAATGTTCGTTGTTTTGGCTCCGCTTGCTTTGCGTGCGGATGGCCTGAGTTTCAAAGTGAGAGTATTGCATAGTTAATAAGGAGGAGGTGAAAATAAGTTGGTAGTGGCTTACTGGTTAATAGTGATTTGATAAGTGATTCTGGCAGTTGGTTCTAAAGTTTTGGCCACCGAACAGTATTTTTCCAGCGAGAGCTTAACGGCCCGTTCGGCTTTCAGATAATCTACAGACCCAGTGAATTTAAAGTGGATCAAAATGATTTTGAACAGGGAATAGTCCCCCGCTTTTTCGCGACTACCATCTACTTCGATTTCTAAAGAGCTGCCGACTTCCCTTTGTTTTTTTAAAATGGTGAGAATGTCTATAGCGCTGCAACCACCCAGAGCGACTAGTAACAATTGCATGGGGCGCATCCCTTTTCCTTTACCACCATAGCCCGGCGCGCTGTCCAGTAGTACACTATTTCCTTCTTCATTGGTGGCTTCCAGATGAAAATCCTCGTCGAGTTGCCTTAGTTTAATCTTCATAATCGATGGTTCTCCTAAATTTTGGTAAACTTAAATTTCGTTTTACAGATACTATCCTGATCACAAAAATTAATATCGCTGAGACAATCACGCTGAATTCCCTGTTGCAGCCTGAGCCGCTGAGCGCCAGGTAAACAAATGCGCCGGCCAGGCAGGCTGTGGCGTAAATCTCTTTTTTGAAAATCACAGGTACTTCATTGGTAAGCACATCCCTCAGTACGCCACCCATGACCGCGGAGAACATGCCCATGATGGCCGCTATAAGCGGGTTCAATCCGAAACGGATCGCTTTTTCGGTCCCGATAATGGTGAACATGGCAATGCCCAGCGTTTCAAATAAGAAAAGATTTTTGCGCATCCGGATGAGTAAATCATAGAATAAACTGGCTATGACAATGCCTATTAGAATGGCGTACATTAACCAAACATCCTGTACCCAGGCCAGTGGATAGCTTCCAATAAGTATGTCGCGGAGACTTCCTCCCCCGATAGACGTGATAAAACCGATAAAGGTCACACCAAACCAGTCGGGTTTCGATTTTTCGTTGGCCACCAGTGCACCGGAAATTGCGAAGAAACCGGTACCCAATAATTCAAGGATGTATTGTAGTGACATAGTGGATTAAATGTTTGGTTGTGGAGTTATTCTCAAATAAGGTTTTATTTCTTTAAAACCTTTCGGAAATTTTTCGGGAATATCTTCCGTTTTAATAGATGGAATAACGACTACATCTTCCCATTGTTTCCAATTGGCAGGGGTGGCTACTCCATAATTGGCGGTTAACTGTAATGAATCGATCACGCGCAATAGTTCATCAAAATTTCTGCCAGTTGAGGCCGGGTAGGTGATCAGTAATTTCACTTTTTTATCAGGATCAATAATCACCACGGAACGCACCGTAAATTTGTCGGATGCATTGGGATGAACAAATCCATATAATTTTGACACCTCAAAAACCGGATCGGCGATGATCGGAAAATTTACTTCCGTGTGTTGCGTTTCGTTAATGTCTTTAATCCACTCTATATGCGACGACACATCGTCAACACTCAGTGCAATTACTTTTACGTTTCGCTTATCAAATTCCGGTTTTAATTTCGCCACCGTTCCAAGTTCGGTGGTGCACACGGGTGTAAAATCGGCCGGGTGAGAGAATAAAATTCCCCAGCTGGTACCCAGCCATTGATAAAAATTGATTTTTCCTTCGCTGGATTCTGCTACAAAATCCGGTGCGGTATCGCCTAATCTGATTGACATATGTTGGTTGTTTTGGGAAGTGCGCCCATTAAATGACGCCCCTCTGGTTATGATTGATTGGTTTTATCTGTGTGTTTGTTTTTGTAATTCTTTTTGTCCGATAATTCTACGCCATCGTTTATCAATGCCAGAAAGAGACCGTTTTCCATCAAGTAATTTTTTTGGTTGAGGAGTTTTTGTAGTGATATTTTGCCGATGATGTAATTATAATCTGAACCGTTGTATTTCTCAAAGATCTCTTCAAATTCAACTTTTTCCAGGTCGAGTAAATGATTGTATCGTAAGTACACCTGTACGAGCACATCATTGGTAAAGCGAAGGTCCTGGGGTTGTGTGTATTTTTTGTATTCGTATTTATAGCCATGCGACAGCGCTGAAACGTCTGATAGCACCGCGGCACCGGTGGGATAACTTCCCGCGCCTTTTCCCTGAAGAAATTGTTCGCCCGAAAAACGACCATCCACCACCACCCCGTTAAATTCGTTTTCAACGTTAAACAGGTGTTCATGGTCTTTTACAAAGTGAGGAGCCACAAACACACTGATGTTGTTTGATCCCACCCGGCGAATAACAGGAGTGAGTTTGATCCGGTAGTTTTTTTCGGACGCGTATTGAATATCGGAAGCGTGTAATCCTGTGATTCCGAGATGGAAAATTTCCTCTGGTTGGACAATAATTCCAAACGCGTGCAGGGTCAGAATAACGGCTTTGTATTTGGGGTCGTAAGCCTCCACGTCGCTGCTGGGGTCGGTTTCGGCAAATCCTTTTTCCTGAGCCGAACGCAATGCTTCTGCGTATGAAATTTTTTCGCCGATAGTTTTTGTAAGAATGTAATTGGTGGTGCCGTTAAAAATACCGGATACTTTTTCAAGCTCTTCGTTGTCAAAATATTCTTCCAGTGTTCGCAAAATAGGAATACTGGCGCAAACCGCACCTTCGTAAAGTAGCGATACGTTATGTTGTTGCTGAAGCACATAAAGCTCCCGGAGATGGAGTGCCAATAGTTTTTTATTAGCGGTAACCACGTGTTTTCCTTTCCTCATCGCTTCGCTTACTATCAGAAAGGCTTCTTCCGCATCGTCAATGAGTTCTACAACCACGTCAATGCCAGGATCATTCAGGATGTCCCATTTATCGTAAGTGATCAGATCTTCAGAAACGCTTCTGGTTTTAGTTTTGTTTTTTACCGCGATTTTAGCAATGTTGGCTTTAAAACCCGTGCTGTTGTTTAAAACGTGGTAGAGTCCCTGACCCACGCAGCCAAAACCAAATAGTCCGATGTTTAATTGTTTGCTCATTATTTTAATGTGTTAAGGTGTTGTTGTTTGGCTGTTTAACTATTCCAATGCCCGTAACGTTTTTTGAAGGCCCGGTTTCCGGTTTTAAAAATTCGGAGATCAAGCTTTCGAGTTGTTTGGTCTCCAATAAAAATCCATCATGGCCGTAAATGGAATCGATGATCCTTGCCTGACTTGCCTTAATGTGTCTGGCCATAAAGAGTTGTTCCTGTGGTGGAAAAAGCTGGTCGCTACTGATCCCGATAACCAGCGTGCGTGCGGTAATGGCGTTTAGTGCCGTTTCTACCGAGGAACGTTTTCTTCCCACATTATGCGCGTCCATGGCGTTGGCCAATGTTACATACGAATAGGCGTTAAACCGGTCTACTAGTTTCTGGCCCTGGTACCGTTGGTAGGAGGAGGCTTTGAAGTCGTTGGTTGTTTCATTGTCCTGTTCCTGTTGCGCGTCGTTGTATGAACCGTAATGGCGATAACTTAATAACGCTATGCTGCGTGCAGCTGCAAGTCCTTTTTCTCCGCCGTTCAACGAATTGGCATAGTAGGTACGGTCGGCTTTAATAGCCAGACGTTGGCTTTCGTTAAAGGCGATGCCCCAGGCTGAGTGTTTGGCATTGCCGGCAATCAGGATGGTGTTTTCGAACACGGAAGGATGAAGGATGTTCCATTCTACTAACTGTTGCGCGCCCTGAGAACCCCCTATGGCCACGTGAATTTTTTTAATTCCCAGGTGCTGCCGCAATAAGTCGTGTGCGGCAACCATGTCGCGGATGGTGATGTGTGGAAAATGGCTGAACCAGGGTTGACCGGCATAGGGATTGATACTCAGTGGCCCGGTTGTGCCATAGCAGGAGCCAAGGTTGTTGGCACAGACAATAAAATACCTTTCGGGATCAAAACAGGCATCTGTGCCGAATAAGCCGGGCCACCAGTCAAACACATCGCTGTTGGCGGTAAGGGCATGGCAGACCCAAATCACATTGTTTTGTTCGGCATTCAGTGTTCCGAATGTGTGATAGGCTATTTCGAGGGAGGCAAGTTGCGCACCGCTTTCGAGCGTGAAAATGCCAGGCGCCGTATAAATGTTTTTGGCCATGAGTTTGGAGTCGTTTAAAGGGCGTTAGTTCAGTAATAGTTCAAGTTCTTCGCGGGTAATTTTCGAAAGTTTTTCAAAAGCGCGTGTAAAATCCGCTTTCAAATCATCGATGTGTTCGTAACCCGCCGATACGCGTAATAAACCGGGCTCTACCCCAGCTGTTTTTTGTTCCGGTGCTGACAGTTGTTCGTGTGTGGTGGTGGAAGGGTGAATGATGAGTGTTTTGGCGTCGCCCACATTTGCGAGGTGGCTGATCAATTCTAAGTTGTTTACCAGAAAATCGGCGGAGGCTTTGCCACCTTTTAGCTTAAAAGAGAACACGCCGCCAAATCCATTCCGTAAATATTTTTTGGCTAATGCATGATAGGGTGAATCGGCTAAGCCGGGATAATTGACAAATTCCACCTCGGGCCGTTGTTGTAACCATTCGGCAAGCGCCAGGGCATTGTCCACGGTGCGTTGCACGCGGAGTGAAAGAGTTTCTAACCCTTGCAGTAACTGAAAAGAATTAAAAGGGGAAATGGCGGTTCCAAAGTCTCTTAACCCTTCCACGCGGGCCCTTATGGCAAACGCGATGTTGGGCAGGCCGAGGGGGTTGTTGACCCCAAATACTTCGGCAAATTTAAGACCATGATACCCCTCCGAGGGTTCGGAAAATTGTTTAAACTTCCCGTTTCCAAAGTCGTAAGTTCCTCCGTCCACAATAACGCCACCCACACTTGTTCCGTGTCCTCCTATCCATTTCGTAGCGGATGCCACCACAATGTGGGCACCATGTTTGAGCGGCTGGAAAAGGTATCCGCCCGCGCCAAAGGTATTATCTACGACCAGCGGAAGTTCATGTTTTTTCGCCAGCGCCGCTATTTTTTCAAAGTCGGGAATGTTGAATCCGGGATTGCCAATTGTTTCCAGATAAAGGGCTTTTGTATTGGCGTCAATTAATTTTTCGAAGGCCTCCACGCTGTCCCCTTTTGCGAAGCGCGCTTCAACGCCCAAACGTTTGAATGCTACTTTAAACTGGTTGTAACTCCCTCCGTATAAGAATGACGTGCTCACAAAGTTGTCGCCATGTTGCAGGAGGTTATTAAGCGCAATGAACTGAGCTGCTTGCCCCGAGCTGACAGCCACAGCCGCAACACCGCCCTCAAGGGCCGCGACCCGTTTTTCAAATACGTCGGTGGTGGGGTTTGTAATACGGGTGTAAATATTTCCAAACTCTTTTAGCCCAAATAAATTAGCGGCATGTTTGCTGTTTTTAAACACATACGAGGTTGTCTGGTAAATGGGAACGGCTCTTGAACCCGTTGTGGGATCAACTTCCTGGCCGGCGTGCAATTGTAACGTTTCGAATTTGTAGTTGTTGGTTGTGCTCATGATTTACTTTTTTTAATGTTAATAATTAGAGGTTGTTATTTGGTTTTGCGAAAGTTGATCATGCTTTCGCGGGTTACTTAACTTTTTACGGCGGTGTAAAAATTTATGAATGCCCTTGTTTCGTCGGAGGTTAGCAGGTTAGCGTTCTTTACCAGGTGCAATCGTTTTTGTTGGTCCAGGTAAGATGGGAGGTGACCACCTCTTACTGTGTTCGCATATTCCGCTTCAAATTGCAGGCGTGACACAAATTGTGGAGAGGCGGTACGGTTGAGTTTAGATAGTAGTATTTTATAATTTTTCATGACGATTGATGTTGTCCCCGTTGGGGGCGATAAATAAAATTAATGTTGGTTTGGAACCATCCGCAAATGATACCGGCTGGCAACTGGTTAGATGCCGGGCAATTAAAATCGGAAGATTAAAGAGAGCTTAGCACATACAACAACAGCAACACATACACATGCCGTTGAATGCTAAGTTTTTTGACACTGCCAAAGGAGATTGGCTGATTTTACTTTTTGTTGAGGGGAGTGACTGTGTGTTTCTCATGTTATTTTTTTTAATTCATTTGTCCCCGTTTTTCATCGGGGTAGGAGTTGGCACCTGTTTTCCAATTCCGCGGAGCGGAACTTTTAGTTGGTTGCCAGTGGGTCTGTGAGCCTATTCTCTCGCCACTTCTTAATAAATTAATTACACACAAATGGGGTAACTAATCGAGGTCAAAGTTAATGCATTTATTTTTATACTTCCAAAATTTTTTTTGTAAAAAATAAAAATCCCTGTATTTATGCTGGTTTCGAGCGACACTTCGGCATCATAAAATCGCTAAATTTTAGTAACTTAAAGGAATGAAAATTCTTTTTTTTATTTTTTTCTGTTTTTGCGCGTATTCTGTTTTCGCACAAGCGGATTCTTCTTTTATGGAAACGGGGATGGCGAGCTTTTATGCCAAAAAATTTGAGGGCAGGAAATGCAGCAGTGGTGAGGTGTTCCGGAACGACCGCCTTACGGCCGCGCATAAAACATTGCCGTTTGGTACCCGGGTGAAAGTCACTAATCTTAGCAACGACAGTGTGGTGATTGTAACCATCAACGACCGGTTGCCTAAACGATCCAAACGAACAATAGATTTAACGCGCAGAGCCGCCAAACAATTAAATTTTATTCCGAAGGGATTAACCAAAGTAAAAATAGAAATTCAACACGACTAACCGAATACACTAAGGCGTTCGGATGAAGCTAAGAAGACGATTCTTCAGCCGTTAACAATTGTTTCACTAACTGGCGAACATCCTGATCTGGTTTTACCCAATGAATGGTCACGCCTTCTTTTTCCATTTTCCTGAACCAGGTCATTTGCCGTTTTGCAAATTGAAAGATGGCGGTTTCTAATTGAACCATCAGTTCTTCTTTTGTGATTTTTTGTTGAAGAAAAAGTGATGCGAATTTATATTCCAAGCCAAAAAAGGCGAGGCGTTCATGGGTGATTCCTTCTTTCAGCAGCGCCTCCGTTTCTTCAATGAGTCCGTTAAGCCGCTGGTGTAACCGCAGTGTGATTCGTTGCTTGCGTTCTTCGGTGCTTACTGCGAGCCCTATGTATAAGGGGCGGTAGGGCAGTTCCGTTTTTTCCGGAACCGGGTTTCCCTGCGAAAAATAATCGGCTATTTCGATGCCACGCAGCAGTCGTTTTTTGGAATGCCGGTCCACTTGCTGTGTAAAACGTTCGGGGTAAGTGTTGAGCTGCGCGATCAGTTCTTCCTTCGACAAAGATTCCATTTTTTTTCTGAACACGGGGTCTTCGGGGACTTGTGTCAGACTAAAATCTTTACGGAGTGCATCCAGGTAAAGGCCGGTGCCGCCACAAATGATGGGGAGTTTATTGGCGTTTCGGATTTGCTCGAAACTTTTTTTTAGTCCGGCCACAAACTGGTGCAGGTAAAACTGTTCGCCGGGTTCAACGATATCGATCAAATGGTAAGGGATCGTTTTTCCGTTAACCGTATATTCGTCCAGGTCTTTGCCGGTGCCTACGTTCAACCGTTTGTATACCTGACGTGAATCGGCGGAAATAATTTCTCCGTTCAGGTGCAGGGCCAGGTGGCAGGCCAGGTGGGTTTTACCGCTGGCGGTGGGTCCTAGTATTGCTATGCAGTTTGTTTGTTGCAATTTATTTTTCTTTGGCAGGCGTGTACACCAGTTTTATATTTCCCAGGTTTTGAGCGCGGTAAAAATGCCGCTGATCCACGGCTTCCTGTTCGTCTTTGAGAGGAATCCTCTCAAAGGTTTTACGGTTTATTAAAAAATAGTGCGGTTCTGTTTCACTGTGTTTTTTAAATCCCAGTTTTAAAAACGCGGCTCCCTCCCCCCATTGTTTATCCACATAGGTCATGATGTCGCCGGCATTTTTTTCGAGAGAAAATTTTTTAAGCAGTTTTGATAATCCACCACTCACACTCACGCCGCTCTTGCAGCAGAAACGAATTAGTTCGTAGGAGCGTTCGTGTTCGGTAAGCCGGTTCATTTTTCGGCCTTTTGAAAAAGAGGCCAATGCGAGCAATTCATTGTTCAGGTATAAACCCATGTTATAAGCGCTCTGTGTCGATCCCATCAGGTGATACAGATCTATAAATTGTTCCGCGGTGTTTTTATCGGTTTTTTTAACCTCACAATTCCTGGCAAATACCCTGCGGTTCAATTGCAGTTTAGAGAGGACCATGGCCGTAATTTTTTCGGGAGCCGTTACCAGGTAATCCACTGCTATAAAGGGCTGTGAGCCGTAGTGATCCTGTTCTCCGGTTAAGAAAAATGTTACTTGTTTCTCCCGGCATGTAAATACCAATTGATCGTTGATCCACAATGTTTTAACACCATGGGCGGCTAATTTGGATGTTAGCTCTTCGATATAATATGTAGCCGTTTTAGTCAAATGAGGGGGTCATAAAAAAATCCACCACGATAGGTCGGGTGGATCTTTTTGTAACTATTAAATATTAAGCGGCAACGGGTGCCATTGCTTTTTTTACGCAAGCCGAAATTTTTGTTGCCATTGCGGTCATGTATTCTTCCGTCCAGTTACATTTTACGCCAAATGAAATGAGGCGACCAATCACGTTTTGTGTTTTTGGAAGATCGAGGTTGTTATAATCCTGTGGCGCGCCCAATACCTGGATAGGTAATTTGGAAGCGGTTTTTAAACCTTTGATGTGATCCCATTGGTTGATAAAGTGGTACATGTTTTTAAACCAATAATCAAAACCGGCAATACCAGCGGCATTAAATTCATCCACCACGCGTTGTGCTATTTCGGGGGTCGGCATCAACAGGTTTAAGAAGGTAGCGGAATCACCACTTTCGTCGCCTAATTTCGCAAAGCCAATGCCCTCTGTTTTTGACAACTGGGTTTGCAGGAATTTTTTATGTTTACGATTGATCTCGCGGATGGTTGGTACTTTGCGTGTTTGCGCGGCGCCTACCGCAGCGTGCAGTTCGCTGATACGAAAGTTAAACCCGATAATGGGGTGGTTTTCCATGCCACGTTTATCGCCAACATGGTCGTGACCATGATCGCAGAAACTATCCGCCGTTTTGTAAGTGGCTTCGTCGTTGGTGACAAAAATACCACCTTCGCCGGCCGTTGCAATTTTAAAAAAGTCGAAGGAATAAGCGCCAGCTTTTCCAAACAAACCGGTATAAGTGCCTTTGTAGGAGGAGGCAAAAGCTTGCCCGGCATCTTCTACCAGAATGAGCTGGTGTTCTTTTACCACGGCCATAATTTCATCCATGTTGGCGTTGCCGCCGCACATGTGCACCAGGCACACCGCTTTGGTTTTTGGGGTGATGGCTTTTTTAATGCCCTCTGCGCTCAGGCACAGGGTTTCGTCTATTTCGGCAAACACCGGCAGACCACCCAGAAACAGAATGGCCTCGATGGTAGCAATATAAGTAAATGGCGGGCAAATTACCTCGTCGCCGGTACCAATGCCGGAGGCGGCCAGGGCGGCCATAATAGCGGCAGAGCCGTTGGAAACTGCTAAGGCATATTTCGCGTTGGTGATCTTTTTAGCTTCCGCTTCAAAATCTTTCGCTTTCCAGATGTTGTTGCGCAGGGGATCGTGATTATAACGGAACATGATCCCGGTGGACAATACGTCTTCAATCTCTTTGCGCTCTTCGGCGCCAAACATTTCGGTTCCTGGCATAATGGTTTTTTTTGTGGGTTAAAGTTACGTTTTTATTCACTGAACCCCAAAAACGCGAGGGTGATTCATTAACCGTTAAATTGGCCTGGTATTTGTTATGCCCGCCTATGGACATTCTTTTTTTCACCGATATGTCCGCATTTTTAACGAAGATAAAATGACATCGTACACATTATGAAGAACTGGATTTACATCACTGCATTTTTATGTTTTTACCAACTGGCCTGCGCGCAGGATACCACGCGCATTTTGTTCGTTGGCAATAGTTTTACGTATTTTAATAATATGCCGCAAATGGTAAAAGCGCTGGCCGATTCGGCGGGGTTGCCCGTTGTTACCGGTATGCACGCGCCGGGCGGTATATCGGTGGGCGATGTGGCACAAGGCACCCAGGCCCACATGAACAATCCCGCCTTGTTCAGCCTGATTCGTTCGCGTAAATGGGATTTTGCGGTAATTCAGGATAACCAGGGGCGTTTTGTGCGTGATTCGGCGGTGTTCCCTTCCACCAGCCTGGTCATACAGGGGCATTTAAATATTATGGATTCAGTAAAGGCCAATAACAGCTGCGCAAAGATCATTTTGTTTGGTGGCTGGGCCTGGAAGAATGGTATGCCTCCTTTTGGTAATACCGGCACAGAGAGCATTCAACGTATTCTGGTGAATTACCGGGTGCTGAACGATACGATGAAGGAAACCATTGCGCCCATTGGTTTGGCCTGGATAAAGGCTTACAACTATTTGCCCGCTGTTAATTTGTGGGACCCCGACGATGCGCATCCTTCCTATGCAGGCAGCTTTTTAACGGCCTCGGTCCTTTTTTCCACCATCTTTAATTTACCGGCGCGCGACCTTGATTTTGTTGGCACCCTGACCCCTTCCGTGGCTTTTAATCTTAAGGCTTACGGGGACAGCACTGTTTTTACACCGGTTAATCACAGCCGGTATAATCTGGGAGGCATCCGTAACATTACCATTCAGTCGGGCAACGGTCAATTGTCGCTGCCTGGCAGTTATTTGGGGTATAACTGGTATAAGAACAATGCATGGATAAGTAACGCGGCCGTTCTCACTGTTACAGCTAACGGCACTTACCGGGCCGAGGTGGTTGAAAATGATAACTGCATTGTTAAAACCTGCAACTATACCGAACTTTCTACGGGCTTCGTGTACAACCGGCAACAGGAGGGGATCCAAATCTATCCCAATCCGGCGGCAGCCGGGGAGTTGTTGGAGGTGAATGGCGCACAACTAAAAAAACTAAGCCTTTATACCATGACCGGAAGGCTTGTGCCAGTGGTTGTTGAAGAAAGGGCCGGGAGAACGTTCATCTCCACAAAAGGTCTTACTCCAGGCTATTACCTGTTGGTTTTGGAAGGAGAAAACTCGGTGCTGCACAAAAAGATAAGCATTTGTGATTAAGCGGACGTGTTAGTTGGGGAAATACTGAAAATTGGTGCCGCTGTCGAGTACCCCGAAATTAACCGATACCAGGCGGTTGTTTTCAAAATAACAATCGAGGCCCGCTTCGTCAAAGCTGATCCGCTTTTCGCCCCATTGGTGCATTTCGGTGTCGCTTAATTCAAAGCCGTTTTGTTTCATGAGTTCAATGATCTCTTTTTCTTTCAGCGAAAAAATTTTCATTCCAAACAAGGTGGCATCCCGGTTATCAATTTCGACATTACAAAATGCCTGATCTTTGTGGGTATCAAAAAACAACGAAAAGCCGTGATCCCAGTAGTGAAAAACCAGTGAATTGTTGTTTAAAATATCGTCGGTGAGGTTTTGAACCTCTTCGGGTTCTCCAAACGCCTTCACTACATTTTCTCTGCTTTCGCCAAAGGCGATGGAGCAAAATCCTTTCAGCAGTTGTATTTCGGGGGTTTCGTAGATCACATGGCTAATATAAATAATGCCTGAAAAACCGGGAAATATTATCACTAAAAAAATTATGAAAAATATTTTGTGGGGGAGCAAAAGTCTACTATATTTGCAGCCCGATTTAAGGATACTGTTTTTAGATCGGTCCGCATAACGAAATGTTTCCTACGATTGGAAACGGTTCCTATGTAAGTGTAAGATTCCGTAGCTCAGCCGGTAGAGCATTACACTTTTAATGTAGGGGTCCTGGGTTCGAATCCCAGCGGGATCACAGAATACACTTAGAACCCCAGTTTTTACTGGGGTTTTTTGTTTTACATACAGTTTTACATACAAAATTTAGATAAAGACCAAAAGGGTGATCTAAAAATAGTTGTTTAGAGAAGGAATGAAATCAGATATTTCCGTGTAGATTATAGTCATTGCAACTATTGTTTCCCAGAGGCAAAGAACTCATAGCAACTGCCAATAATTTTTGGGGAGTAACTTTTGACGATGGTGAAATCTGCATTTGTCAAATTCTTCTTGAAAGCTACTTTTCAGAAATATCCAAGGAGATAGAAAAGCCAGCTTATCATTGGAACGGAAAAAGAAATAAGAATTGAACGTTTAATGACGAATGGAAAATTTAAGATATCAGGGATGTTGGGTGAAATTTCTATATTTGGAGAAATCCGCTACCAATAGATGACTAGCTTGATATTTGGAATTTTTTTATTCATTATTTGTTTAATTGGCTATTTCTTTGCTTACTGGTTTTCAAGACAGCAAAAATACACTTATGCCATAGCAACAATTATTTTATGTGGCTTATTACTTAGACTATACACCGGCTTTGATCTTTATTTGCACGATTGGGATGAGAAGTATCACGCCCTTGTAGCGAAAAACCTAATAAACCATCCATTTAAGCCAACCTTATATGACAACCCGTTATTGCCATATCAATTAGAAAGGTGGGTTGAAAACAACGTATGGTTAGAAAAAGGGCCAATTCCACTTTGGAACTGCGCAGTTTCGCTGAGGCTGTTTGGTTTGAACGAAGTCGCTGTACGTATTCCCGCAATAGTGCTTTCAACTATTGCTATCTTATTGACTTTTCTTATTGGTAAGTTGCTTTTCAATCGCAAGGTTGGATTAATGGCATCTTTCCTGCATTCAGTCAACGGACTTTTGATTGAGGTCGCAGGGGGAAGGGTTTCTTCGGATATGGTTGAAACGACATTTATTTTCTTCGTAGAATTAGGAGTTTTTATTGGTGTCTATGCTATCATTCACAGGAAACTCTACCTTATGAGTATGTTGATTGGTTTCATAACTGGATGCAGCCTTTTGTGTAAATGGAGTCCCGGCTTGATTGTTATCCCCGTTTGGTTGGCAGGGGCTTACTTTTCAAAGAAATACACTATAAAGCAACTTTTTCTTTGCATTATTTTCATGTCAGTTTCCTGTGGGCTAACCTTCTCAGCGTGGATAATTTATATTCTGAATACATTCCCCCAAGAAGCGAAGTTTGTTCTCAGAAAGTTTTTATTTGCTTATAATAAATCTTTTGAAGGTCATGAAGCTCCATTTTATTATTATTTCGATCATATTTTACGGATGATTTTTGGTGAGTTAGTTTACATTCCCCTCCTGCTGAGTTTATATTTCCTTTTCTGGAAAAGAAGACGTTGGCAGCTAATCTTAATAAGCGTTTGGTGGTTGGTTCCAATTGTAATTTTTTCTTTTGGCGCAATGAAAAGGCAAACCTATATGCTTATAAGCGCACCTGCTATATTCCTTATTATTTCTTTTTGCTGGTTTTATTTAAAATCTGTCAGAGAAAAAGTAAAATTCAAATGGGTTGTGAGTATTGTTTTGTTTTTATTGATTGCTTTACCAGTACGTTATTGCATTGAACGGGTAAAACCTTTTGAGCGAAGGGACAGAAACCCTGATTGGGCAGTAAAAGCTAGAAGCCTCAGATATAAAATCCCTGCTGGAAATAACGTTGTGATCTTTAACGTTGAGAAAAATATAGAAATCATGTTTTATAATGATTGTACTGCCTACCAAAAATTACCGTCATTAGACACGTTAAAACAACTACAAAGCCAAGGCTGCCTTGTAATCGTAAATGACAACGGTAATTTGCCATCCGAATATCATGCTGCTGGACTGGCCATGAAACTCGGTATTTAGCACTAAGGGCTTATTTTTACAATTTTTATTGCTCGGGAAGTACCTTCTAATCCTACATTAAGAATGTACATTCCATCTGGTTGGTCAGTTAAATCAATAAACATATCTGTATTCAAAGGATTTGAATAAAAAACTGTTTGCCCCGCTAAATTGCAGACCCTTACAGATTTAATTAATGTGTTACTGAAAACCTTAGTTTTATCGTGGCAAGGGTTTGGATATATGTTAACAAGTGCTGGCACCCTTTTCCAAAACCGGACATAATCAATTTCAAATGAACTTGGAAATGGTGTGGATTCATCAATAGGAACAGACCCGCCCGGACCTTTTTCTGACATCAATGCAAGGTTGAGTAAAATGTTCATCGGTTCCATAGGATAACCCATTAATTCGTAATAAGTACCATAATCAATGTCGTCACCACAGAGAACGGGCTGTCTGGTAGGCGTAATCACCCTGTATACGGTTCTCACACTCTCTCCGTCGATCAGGACATCCATTTTGTCATAATCGAAAACACAAGTGATTGTATGCCATTTAGTAAAATCATAACCTTTTCGAGAAAAATTGCACCCGTTAGGCGACCCAGAACCAGTATAGTCGTGGCCTAAACTGTGCACAAATTCGTTTGTACCCGCATAGTTGTCGAAAAAATCTATTTCATTCCATCTTTTGCCTCCGAATGTCCAAAAGGCAGGCCAAAAACCCTTGCCGCTTGGCATCCTGCATCTTACCTCATATTTGCCATAGAAAAACTGCTGCTTGGTTTTAATCATTCCTGACGTAAAGTCAAAAGTCCGCAAGTTTGGGAGTCCATCCTGTAAAACCTTGCTATCATCTTCCCAAGACACCGCTCGTGCGGTAATTATCTCCCTTTTGCCGGTCAATAGACAAGAACCTCCGGTTATAGTAATATTATTCAAGGTGTAAACGCCGACGTTCTGTGAGCCTTGCAGCGCACCCCTACCACCGGGTAATTCCCATTTGTTTAAATCTAAGGAATCACCGTCAAAATTGTCTTCAAATTCCAATACAAAAGGTCCAGTTTCACATTTTTGAAAACTGGTTAGTAGAACGCCTGATCGTTCGCATCTGCAAGCTCCAACGGAAGCAAGGTAGGCGTTTAACAAGTAACTAATTCCTTCGCCATGAACGCAAGACCCCGATACCAGTTGGCCGAAACCTAAATAATAAAAGAAAAATAATACAATGGAAAATTTAACTTTTGTAAAACGTTTTTTAGTTTTATCAAACCGTTTGTAATGCATGATACGGTGGTTCTTGTACGCAAAAGAAAAAAAACTATTCTTTAAAAATCTTCGTAGTATGCTCCTTTTCATTCAAGTTAAATTTCAAATAGTAAATTCCGCTTTCAAGAGCGCTAATATCTACCTCTTGACCTTTGCCGACTTGATTTAGAGAGTAAACTAGCCTTCCTAATGAGTCATAAATTTTTAAGCTGGAGTCATAAAATTGTGATTCAATGATTAATTTAAACTGATTTTGGACAGGGTTAGGATAGATGCTAATCTCACTAAAATAATCTTCCAGTATTTTTATGCCAACGTTATTGCAATTCTGTATTTGGTCGGGATAAACAAGTTTTGCAACTAATTTTTTGCCGGTATCTCCCGTAATGTTTTTAAAATCACCGGCAACGAAAAGAGTATCATGATAGATACTAGCAGTTGTAATGTCACCTGAGAAATTGTCTGCATAAGTACACCAGATGCTTCCGTCGAAAATGGAGATTTTGCTTGCTGGATTGTTCCCCGAGAGATTAAAGGTTCCTAGTGCAAACATTTTGTTTTTATGTTTTATCAGTTTCCAAATCCCACCGTTATTATACTCATCACCCCAATTTGCCTCTTGCCAAGAATTACCATTCCACTTCATAATAAGATCGCCGACATTTCCTGCGGATTTCAGAAAGTAACCTCCAACATAAAGTTCATTGTTAAAGATACACATAGATGCTACATTGCTTGCCCCGGCTCCTAATATCCCACCTCCTACATCTGACCAAGAGGAGCCGTTATACTTTAGAATGTGCCTATTACCCGCTTGGCCAGTATAGGTAAAGACGCCGGAAATGTAAAGCTCACCATTAAAAACTTTCATGTCAGTTATTGCAGCCTGATTATTCAGAGGAACATTTACTGCCTGAAACGAAATGCCATCATAAGTGGCAAGTCCATTGGCTTTTTGCCCCTGAATGGTGTCGAAAATACCACCAATATATAACTTATTATTAAAATTAATGAAGCTATAAATACTCCCTCCATAATCAAGAAATTTAAAAGCTCTTACAGGTAAACTATCCCATTTAAGACCGTCCCATGTAGCTAAAGAAGTCGCTTTTACACCTCCAATAGATTCAAAATTACCGCCCACCAGAAATTTCCCGTTATAAGCGATGCCGCTCAAAATGTTGCCATTTGGCTGATCGTTTAATTGGTCGTGCGTATTTATCCCACTTGTTAAGGAGTCCCAAACAGACCCATTCCATGACCATACGCCTCTTACTTTTTTACCACCAGCATAATTGACCCATTTGCTGCTTAAAATGAGTTTATCATGGACAGTATCTGTCAAAATTTTTTCCAAATAATACGGTGAAGGTGCATTACCTAGATAAGGCAATGCCCAAAAATTTTGGGACATTGCTTTACCAATAGATAAGGATAAAAATGTTATAAAAATCCTAATAACCATTTTTGATAAACTTTACTGATGCCTTTATATCTTTTTGTACCATCTCTAAAATATATACGCCTTGAGGTAATTCCGACAACTCAATTTCAGCCTTTGAACCTTCAATAAAACCTTCTTGCACTTTCTGACCTAGCGTATTGTAAATATAGTAAAAAGTACGTTCAGCAGTATCCTTCAACTTCACATTGATAATACTTTGTGTTGGATTTGGATAAACACTTAGTTCAGCTAACTTTTTGACCTCTTGAGGAATTTCAGTAATAAAGTTAATTGGATAGAGATAAAACTTTGTAATGTGTCCATCACCTACACTATTAAATGTTCCATCAAAGTAAGTAAGGTTAGCAATTCCGCTGAATAATGGTGCAAAAGTGCTACTAGTTGTGCAACCAACAAAATGAATAGCGTTCTGGTTATTAATGTCGATGACAGGATTTGTGAACGGGGATTCACTATTTGGGCCACCCATATTAGTTGCCCAAATCATATTAGTGGAACCAGTTGGGATACAAAACAGAAAATTATCTTTTAGTCCATTATGGCCCTGAACATAAACATTCGGCTGCTGAACAAGTGGACTGGGGAATATGGTGCTGTTTGAATGTCCAGCAATGTAGATTTCATCGGTTTGCCCAAACTTAATATCACCACCTGTCGTCCCATTGTTACCGCTAATTCTCGTAGAGTGGATCAACGTGTTATTTCCGTTAAATATTGATAGGACTGCGTCACTGAGGGTTGCGTTATTTGTCGAGTAATAATAATTTCCGCTATTTAGAAGCGGATAACCTAAATTGCTGCAATATCCGGTTACAGCGAGATGTCCATTTTTAACTGCGATCCCAAACAAAGCATCTGGGTTACTGCCACCCATGAAAGTTGACCATTTTAACTGCCCTGAATTTGAGAACCGGGCAATTGTACCGTCGGAATCTACAATAGTTGGCTCAGGAAAGTGAGTAAAAGTTGTAGATGCAGGTGGGGACACTAAAGGAAAATCCTCGCCGTTGGCATATCCACAGACGAATAAATCATTGTTGGAATCAAATGTCAAATCAAATAATCCGTCATCGGCACTAGTGACTGTGCCAACAACGCTGCTGCCAAGATAAGTTGCCCAAACAAGTTGAGAAGAAGGGTTAAATTTTGCAATTAACCCCTCCGATTTATTACTAAGAACATCGTTATTGTTGGCCGTATAAGTTGGTGTACTACCTATTTTAGGGATATTTTTTGAAATTGTTCTGCCAACAACAAAGAAGTTTCCATTTCCATCAAATTTGCCCCGTAAAAAATCGTCTTCATTATTACCACCATAGTAGGTTAGCCATTTTTTTGTTTGGGCATTTGAAGAAATTTGTAGTATAAAAAAATCAGTTCCCCCCAAAGGAGTAAGGGAGTTAGTTGCGCCCACTTTGGCAAAAGTTGCTAACGTAGACTGTGAAGACCCAACAATATATAGATCTCCATTGGCACTATAATCTATACTCATTGTATGGTCATCTTCCTGACCACCAACAAAAGTCGACCACAAACGCTGGCCATCTTGATCGTATTTATCAATGAAGCCATCCCTGCTTCCGCCCGCAGAACTTTGAAAAACATTTAACCCTGCTGGCGGGAAATTATTTGAAGCACTTACGCCAGTAACAAATACATCATTATTTGAATTCGATTTAACATACGAGCAATAATCATAATTACCGCCACCAACGTAAGTAGACCATTGGCAATTTAAGGATGATGATAGTATTGCCGTAGGCTTGCCCATGTCAAATTCAATAACCAATGGGTTATGTCCATAACCACTGCCGGGGTTAAACCCATACATATTACCGGATAAGTTGATCCAGCCATTTGTTCCAGAAACACTATTTGTACTGGGCGCCCATGTATATGGATTAAAAGTGACGTAATAAATGTCCGGCTTTTTAAATTTCCAAGAACCCAGTTGCGAGTTGATGCTCAAAACATTTGAGGCTGACAAGTTAGTACTGGCGACACCTTGAAAGTCCATACGAATTACAGCCGGATTGCCACCAGGCTTTACCACAAAGTAGTACTTAGAACCAACTCCATTACTTGAATAGTAAAGATCAATAGAAGGATAGATATTTGGGACCATTAAAAAGGCAGCACCTTTTACATTAACTTTTCCGGCTGCACCTGTATGCGCCATAAAGTAATTAATATAACTTTTGTCCTGTATGCATAATGGATACGTTTGGCTTAAAGGGTTTGAACCTAAAAAAACCATGTCTACACGACTTAACGAATCTTTGTTTGCGGATGTAGGCTTCTCGTGAAATTCACAAAATGAAACCCTATCCTTCAAAACGTATTGATTGGGGTAGGTAAATTTTGTATAGTACAACACTTCTTTTGCTATTAGCCCAGCTGTATCTAATATCTCATTGGTATTTGGATAATACAAATTAGAGAAGCTAAAAGTATCAGTCTGAAAATTGTAATTTACGGGAATATAAACAGGGGTTTGGCTGATCTTAATGGTTGTAATGTCAAAACCAGAAGCAGTGCTAGTGCAAAGTGCCGACAAATAAATTACTCCAATTCCGTTTACTAATAATCCGGTTGCAGCGTCATTACCGTTACCTGTTCCGGGAAAGTTTTGTCGCCAAGTTGTGTTACCAGTGGGAGTAATTTGGTAAACAGAAACATCATTGTTTGCGTTTTTTCTGGTTCCCGAAATATAAAAATGGTGCGCAATTGTGTCGCAAACGACCCTCGGTTCGATGTAAGCGCTATTAATAAATGTGTTTTCTGTATTTGTCCATTGCAAAGACCCTAAAGGATTATAAAGTAAGGTATGGTACTGATATAGACCTGTTCCCTGAACAAGTCCAGTTACGCAAAAATTTCCTGTTGAGTCTTTAACAATGGATGTTGCAGTTTCGTTTCCTCCGTAGTCATAATCCTGCTGCCAGAGAATAGAACCGTTGCTTGAATTAAGTAGTATTGTAGTGTAATCTTCTGATGTTCCCGTGTTATTTACCATTCCACAAACTGCCACATTATTGCCAGCTCGAATAATTGCTTCTGCCCTGTCATTTGAATTATTGGTGCCATCAACTGTTGTTATCCAACCTGAACTTCCTGTGGAGGAAACACGATAAACAATGATATCATTGTCACCACTCGAATTTTTCGAGTTTCCACAAACGAACAAACTACTAAGATTACTTGAAATTATAAGGCCGACTCCACTATCATCATCATTCGCCGAACCGTTGAATGAATGAACCCAATCTTGGTTACCATTTGATTCCTGATATCTTATTGTAACAATGTTGTTGTTTGACCCATTATCAGCTGTACCGACAATGTACACAAAACCATTGATTTCATCTAGTTTAACGTCGATGGCCATGTCATTTAGATTGGAAAGATTGTACCTTTTTTGCCATACAACGATTCCAGCAGAGTTTAACTTGATTGTATAAAAATCATAACCTGCGCTACTTTGGTAACTGTAACCCGTGACGTAGACATTTCCGGTCGGGCCAACTGAAATAGCTTTTGCCTCATCATCTCCCCCGTTGTCATATGTGTAAGACCACTGTAAGACGCCCGTTGAGTCGTATTTTAAAACTACTAGGTCTTTTGTGCCGCTATTCGTATAATAACCGGCAGTATATACATTGCTGTTTCCGTCGATAGCATTTGCCGAATTTTCAGTTGTGTTTCGAGGATTAAAATATTTAACCCAATCAATATTTGAGACTACTTGAGCTTCGTTAGCAATTGCCCAAAGCGTTAGAATAATTATTCCTATTTTTTTCATTTTAAATTTTCTTTTGGTTAAAATTTACTTAGATTGTACATCATTCGTTTTAAATGATAGTATTGTTCGTAATTGCTCATGATGTGTCGTTTTTCATAACATTAAATTTTAGATTAGTAAATTTTTTAAGAGCGAAATCTGGCAAAGTCAATAAAGTTGACGATGGATAAGCATAAATCTATTTAAGTGGAAAGCAAGGGTGTAGGTGGTGGCCACATCCCTTAAAAAACAAACAGCGGAAAGAGATACTAATGGTAGTTACTCTTTTATAAATTTTACGATATTACGGCCTTTAATGTTTTCAATGGTAAGGTAATAAACACCGATAGGCAGAAACACCAAATCAATTTCCTGCGATAGTTCCGCTTTTTTTGAGGAATAAACTACCTGTCCCAAAGAATTTACAATATTGATTATGATATTGTCATTTTGTTCTGATGAATAAATTTTAATTCTATCGTTAAAGGGATTAGGAAAGACCGAAATAGACGAAGAGTGCACAAAAATATCTGTGATACCAGTAATAAACTGACTTGCTTTAGAGTTCCACTTAAATAAAACTCCGTTGCTGCCAGATACCAAAGCAATACTATCATTAAGGAATTTCATGTCCAATAACGTTGTTGGTATCTGCGTATTAAAAGTCGACCAGCTTTGCCCGAGGTTTGTTGTTTTCATAATAACGCCCATACCGTTTGGCAATTGACCTAAAATGTACCCTTCGTTTTTATTCTTAAAATAAACACCATAAGGATTGTTTTTAGCAATGGTGTCCTTTTGCCAATTTAAACCACCATCGAATGACTTTGCAAAGTATGGCCCCCAATAGCCTTGTGAAGAAATTGCAAACATCGTATCTTTATTAAGGTAGAAAAAGTCTCTTGGATCGGACATTGCACCAAATCCAAATCCTCCGAACCAAGTATTTGCACGATCCTTGGATAAGGTAAAACCACCACCGCCACCGTTAGTCCCACCTAATGCAATCAAGCTATCACTATAAAGCTCCATCATCATTGGAACTGTCCAAGGATTACTAGAGGAAAATCTTGATAGTCCACCGTTTTTTAATCTTATAGCTTTGCCGAATGTTCCAACCATATAGCCCTCGTTAGCATCGAAAAATTTCATATTACTATAATAAATTCCCGTATCAAGCACCAAATTCCAGTTATTACAATCATCAATTGAGCTAAAAATTTTAGAATTATAAGCCGGGAGACTATACGAAAACATAAATGCTTTATTGCTACTTAGTCTGTTTAAGATTTGATAGTGACTTGGTGGTGTCGGAGACGGCAACGGGATTAATGATTGGCATTCATCAATACTTCTAACATAATAACCATCGCGGCCACTGATGATAATATCATTAACATCTGATAGCTTAGAAATATAAAACAGCAGATCTGATGATCCAGTCGGAATCAACGTGATTTGAGCAAAACCTTTCACAAAAAGTAATGAAAACAATATTAGTGCTAGTTTTTTCATTTTCTGAGTTTTAAATAGCCGACAGCAGTATGTTGTCAGTATTTATATTATTGTTTTACAAATTTTTTCGTTAATATTTCATTTCCAATTTTTATAGAATAAATATACATAGAATTTCGCAAATAGCTCACGTCCTGGTCAACTAGAGTCTCTCCATTTCGAGTTTTTCCAGAAAAAACAGACTTAATTTTGTGTCCCATTAAATCATACAAATCTATCGCTAGTGTTTCTTCCTTATTGCTACTAATTATAATACTATGTCTTGAATTAGTGGGGTTTGGATAAATATTTGCGATAATTTTGTAAGAACTAAGATCGTCAATGCCTACCGCAGGAACACTATTTCTTGTAAGTACACTGTATTCAAAAGTTGATGTCCAATCGGCGCAGGAAAACGTAGTATCACAAGGCCACCAACCCAAAAAAGTTCCTAAGGTATCACTGACTTTGTAGACGTATCCCTTTAAATCAGCACTTGAATTATTAATTGAAGTAATAATGGCCCTTTCTCTTGGATAAAGAATATTACTTGGACTATATAATTGAAATACGCTAGAACCACTCGATCTTGGCCAATAACCCTTAATAGTATCTGTCGAAGGTAAATTGTGAAATACTGTCCCTGTAATTTCATAAGCATCTACGACATATTTTCCCTTAACATAGCTATTTGGCGGAAAATTTTTGTCCCTAAAAGTTTCCGCTAAAGTTACTGTAACAGCGGAACTATAAAGGGTTGGAGTATTGACAATGTAAGACGCTCCTCCATTTGTTCCAAAATGTTTTAAATCTCTATATGGTTTTTCCACTAATCTTATCGCTCTGCCTGCATTTAATTTCCCGAAGCCATTTTGGGCATCATAGTAGGGAGTGTTGGGAGAAGATGGCGCAGTCGCACTCCTTTGAATTAGCTCTTCGCAATCTTCTGGGGCTAAATTTTTGTAAGGATTCAATGTATCGTTCATATAGGACATCAGCAAACTTACAACCCCTGTTACATGAGGTGCTGCTCCTGAAGTAAACCCAAAACCACAATAACTTACAGGATTATAACTATCGGTACTGAACATCAGATCGAAAGCAGCAGGGCCTGTTACATCTAATCCTCCATATCCACAAAACCCTTCCCCGTTTTGAGGGGTCATTCTATAACCGTCATAACCATAACCACCAACAGTTAGTACCCAATCATCATCGGTTAAGGCGGGGTAGGTCGGGATTTGTAAACTATCGTTTCCCCTTGACGCCACAAAAGTCACATTACAACGATTAGCGGTATGAACAGCATCAGTAATTAAAATCATGTTAGTGTCAGTAAACATTGGTGGATTTGTTGTCTGAATGCCCCAAGCATGGTTCATGACATTTAAGCTATAACTATAAGGAGCAGCGGAGTAATTTACTGCACTGCTCACTATCGCATCAGCAACATAGTTTAATGTAAGGGAAAAAAATGGTTGTCCTAATACATTGAACGCACTTCCTCCGATCCTCAAACTATATAATGACACACCGTTGTTCCCAGATGCGGCGTCACCACCAGCAATCCCCGCTATACCAAGGCCGTTATTACGAACAGCGCCAATTATTCCCGCTACAGGGCTACCATGTTCAGTAAAAAATCCCTCTCCAATTCCGCTGGACATTGTAGTATTTGTTTCAAAATCCCAACCGTCTTTTACCTTACTTGTAGCAGGGTTGTTATTAATACATCCAAAATCCTCATGTTTCCATAATATCCCGGTATCAAAAACTCCAGCTCTAATAAATGGCAGCCCTGCACTAGGGATGAGATTCCACGCTTCCTCAACGTTGATATGAGCATTAGGATATGTATTATAATAATCAGGATGTAACGCTTGTTGATCTTGCGCATACAAATTGTCATTTGGCGGCGGCGTGTGAAATTGTCCAATGTAATTTGGATGGCAGTAACTTACGACACCCGGTATAGTATTAAAAGCCGACATAGCTTGTTGTATAGTCATGTTACCCGGCAGTTTCAGTAATAACGCCGTCCAAAAATCTGGAACAACTACTGAAGTTCCTAGGCGAGAGGTTGTAGTTGTAAAAGTAGAGGGTAAATTTTTGAATATTTTAGCTGCCTTTAAATCACAATGACCGCCCGGGCAAAGAGTATTTAGAGACGCTGAAATTTGAGTATTAGCAGTTGAAGTGAGCAGAGTACTTAAATCACCAAATTCAGTAATTTTTGTACCGACAGTATTGTCAATAGCACTAATATTCATAGCGTTCCGGTTAAACCGCACAATTATTTCATTTTCTTTACAAATAGCTTTACCATTACTACTAATAACATTGTTTGTCATTTCCAGTTCGCTATATTGGGTTGTATAGTAAGATCCAGTGCCGGTTCCGCCTAAAGTTGTAACATTGATGGTGCCATCACTTTTTAGGTTTATACCTGCTGGTTTAAAATCTGAATTTGTTGCAATTGAGCGCTCCCAATTAATATCGAAAATCGTGCTTAATCTTCCTACAACAACTTCCTTAAAGCCTGTTTTTCCTGTTTCCCCGGCAACAAAGTAAGTTTGCCCGTTAGTAGAAGTGCGGATTGCAGCGACATAAGCATCCGAAGTCCCATTTTTACTCGGTTGATGGTATTGGTAAATTAATGTACCGGAAGGATTATATTTATAAAAACTCATTTGCTTAATACCACTTGTTTTGGTTGTATAACCAGCCATAATCACATTGCCAGTCAGGTCAATGTCAACTGATGTTCCTACATCTTCACCGCCGGATACATCTACTGTTCGTGTCCATACAATAGAATAAGTAGGGTCGATTTTTACAAGCTCCATATTGTAATTTACGCCATTAGTGGAGCATTTTCCAACTAGGTAAATATTTTGAAATGCGTCTTTCTTAAAATTATATACTTGGTCATAACCTATTCCTGAAATATTGGTGCGTGTGACTCCTGTATACGCTCCTGTATTGGAATTAAACCTTGCAACTGCCATGTCGGATTTAGTAAATGATGATGCACTGCTCCCCATAACAGAAAGGACAGTGCCATCCAAGCTTATAGAAACCGGCACGTCTACTAAGGAAGTATAATCGTAAAAAGTCGGCCCCCATTGCAATGTTCCAGACGGACTATATTTGAGTACTGCGTAGTTGTATGAAGAGGCTGAACTCTCGCTACTGCAACATACATAAACATTGTTTGAAGCGTCAATTGTAACTCCGGTAGCAATATCATTTAACCCCCATGAGCCAGAATAGGTTAAAGTATTTATGAGCGTTCCAGATGAGTTAAATTTCCAAATTTTTGCATCGTAATTGTTTGAACCGTTATTATCTGTCGCACCAACTACGTAATAGTTGCCGGAACCGTCTTCAGTAACCGCAATGCCATAGTCGTTCGCTAAACCAGATGTATTAACGTTCGTTTGAAATAGGATTGAACCGGTAGACGAAACCTTTCTGATATAGATATTTTCACCTTGGCCGGAAACAGTGGTGTGGCCTGTTGTAACAATATCTTCGTTGGAATCCACAATTGAAGCCGTCCAGTCAACGCCCGCCGGGTTCGTGAAGGAAGTAATTCCGGGGGTTCCTCCAGAAGTTTGATATTCACGGTTAACGTGAAATTGCGCATTTAATGACTCGCTTAAAAGCACTGTCAGAGCGATTAGAAATAGATTGAGATTTTTTTTCATGGTTCATTTTTGGTTTTAATTAATAAATATTCCTTTTTTTGTTTATTGATAGTTTGAAATTCTTGAATAACATTAAATAGCCATTTTCGGCCAAAATCTTCTGGCTTATAGACTATGAAGGCTAATTGAAGATTGTGGGTTTTTAACTTCGATAAACTATTTCTTAAATCGGCATCTATTTTCAAGTGACTTATATGAGTCGTTAAAAAATCATCATAGCCGTATTTAACTGCAATATCAATTACAGTTTGAAGAAAATTGACTATCACAAAATCTTTAAATACCTGATAGCCAAATTCAAGTTTTTTCAATACGATGGTAATATTGTCGAATGTTTCCTTATCCCATTGACGGCTTATGTAGTGGGGCTTGAAATCGATTTGAATATATAAGTTGATTAACTCAACTTCACTTTTAGTGAGATTACAGTTACCATTATTTGTCCATTCTTCCCAAAAGAACGAATAGAGAAGAAAGGACTCTTTTAGTCTAATTAAGATTTTTGCTTCCATTGACCCGAAAAAAAATAGAGCGTGCTAACGTGACTGTTTCAGACCAACACCCGCTAGAGTGTCCCAATGAAAAGTCAGAAAGCACGCCCGTACGGGCGCTTTCTTACTGATCGTCATTGGTAGAATTCTAGCGGAATTTGGTCTGACAATCTAAGATTAAAAGCGAATCAATATTTATTAAAAGGGGCTTTTCGTTTTTTTTTCGGATTAAGCCCTAAATTTAATTAAAAAATTTGATCCGCAATTTTGTAATCTTATTGTACACAACTCATGTAAATCATTTTATTTATTTTGGTTTGAGCAAATGTAGTTTTGTAAAGTGTCAATCACAATGAGTGACTTATGTGAATTTGTTAAAAATGTACCGATTCGGTACATTAGCAAACATTTTTCTGTGGATTGCCAAATTTCTTTAGCAATTTTGGTTGTCGTTTTTTAAAACCAAGACTGATGGACACGTCTATTAAAATCATTT